>Ga0194048_10001855_pt1 | contig 10481 bp, 10 predicted proteins | sample JunL225m_MetaG_FD_161685 | JGI IMG/M metagenome (GOLD analysis project Ga0194048, IMG submission 161685) | Anoxic zone freshwater microbial communities from boreal shield lake in IISD Experimental Lakes Area, Ontario, Canada - Jun2016-L222-5m | ecosystem: Environmental > Aquatic > Freshwater >... | reverse complement strand
TCCAATACCAACGCCAATTGATGGCCAAAGCTTGCTCAGACCATCGCTAGCTTTCAATAAAAGTGTCCCCGAAATCTCTGCAACGATTGCAATTGATAACAAGAACCAGGCCATGCCACAAGCCTATCAATAAAAAAGAGCTGCCTTAAGTACCAGAATAGAAAGTTTTAATGCGCATACTCTGAGTTATCCATTGCCTTCTTAGGTAGGAAGAAAGTGATGAGAAGAAATCCCATCACCAAACAGATTTGTAAAATTAATGCGTGTCTAAAGCCATTATCAATCTGACCTTTACTCACTTGATTGAAAAAGAGAGTTCCAAAGATTGCCACACCCACAGAAGATCCAATCGATTGAACAGCAGAGAGAACACCGGAAGCAGAACCAACGAGTTCGTCTTTTATTGCCAGCAAGATGGCATCAAAGAGTGCTGCAACGACAAGTCCCGTACCGAAACCAGAAACAAGCATTCCAGGTGCAATGTGCCAAAAGTTAAATGATTGCATATCTGGAAGAGCAACAAAGAGCAAAATTGCCCCTGTTATCTGCGCAATTGCACCAATTTGAAGGACTCTAGTTCCAAACTTTTCTGCAAGAACTGCTCCACTGAGTGCTCCACCAATCGCTGTGCCAAGTGCGATTGCAATGTTTGCAATTCCTGCACCACGAGCAGAGTATCCCTCGCCAATTTGCAGGAATAGCGTGATGATTAAGTAGACACCAGTAAAACCTGCGAAGAAGGTAAAAATGCCAGCAAGACCCAGGTTATAAGTGCGAGCCTTGAAAATATCTGGATCAACTAGAGGATTGCGATTACGGGAAATAACCCAACGCTGCTGCAACGTAAAAATTATAAAACCAACTAAAGAAGTAGCAAGAGAAGCGAAAGTCCACAGCGGCCAACCAGCCTCCTGGCCTTGAATCAACGGCAAAAGAAGTAAGCCAGATGAAACGATAATCAATAAACTTCCGAAAAAATCAATCTTGATTGAATGATTCGATGCTTGCTTTGGAAGATATTTCCAAGCTAAAGCGAAATTTATAATTCCAATTGGAATATTTACAAGGAATACGGCTCGCCATCCAGTTGAGGCGATATTGCCATCGATAATGAATCCGCCGACAATCGGCCCAAGAATTCCGCCAAGGCCAAAGACTGGGCCAAAAATTGCGAAAGCTTTTCCAAGTTCTTCTGGTGGAAAAACATCGCGGATAAATCCAATGACGTGCGGAAGTACAAGTGCGCCAGCAAAGCCTTGAATTAAACGAAATGCAATCAGTGCTTCGATATTTGGTGCGATTGCACACAGCAGCGACGTCACTGTAAAGCTAGCAAGACCCAGCAAGAAAATATTGCGACGAGAGTATCGATCAGCAAGACGTCCGCCTAAGACCAGGCCAGCGCCCAGAGTAAGCGTGTATCCACCAATAACCCACTGGAGTGCAGATGGTGAGGCGCCGAGTTTTTCTTTGAGAGAAGGACCAGCAACATTAACAATCGTTGAATCAAGAAGATCCATAATCTCTGCCGCTAAGACAATTCCTAAAATTAGCCAACGGTATTTATTAACAGAAGTCTGTGAAGTCATTGGAGGAGCCTAACTTACGACAGATGAATTCTTATTGACACGGGGAGTTAATTTTCAAATGAATTAAATGGAAGTCGTAAATATCGATTCCGGTCCGTCGGTTCACCCGCGGCTAGATCATTGAAAAATTCATTGTGCTTTCGCCTCTGCCAATGATTAGCGGAAAGAATTCGTGATAACCCCGCGAGATTGGTTGGATCATTAATGTTTGAAATGGCTTTCTGCATCTCGATTGGACTATCGTGATCGATGACCGAAGTCGCAATAATCAAATCATTTCCATCACGAAGTATTTCAACGATTCGCCCTTGTTGAGGCCAGTCAATCAATGACGATGTCATGACATGCCAAAAGCCATTAACCCCTTCAGTTCCAATGTAGCGAACACGATTGTCATGATCGTGCCCTGCAAACCAGGCGATAATCTGCTTATGTTGAAGCAGCTCTTCTTCTACTTCTTCGCGCGCAACTTGGCGGTGTGCGCCTGATGGTGCGTAATCATTAAAGAGGCTGTGCAGTGGATGATGCGAAAAGAGTATGACCTGCATGTCATTAGATTCGTTGAGCAAATTCTTTAGCCATTGGAATTGAATCTCATCAATTGATCCCTGCCAACCACCATGAATATTGACCGTATCAAGTGAAATCAAACGGAACTCTCCAAGATCGCGATACCAATATTTCGTACCGTTATCTGCATTCTCTTGAGTAAGACCGTGACCATCATGGTCTTGATCGCTGCACGTTAAATGCATCCGAGCCCAATCTGATGGAGCATTAAAACGGCGAAGTGGTTCTGCAATCTGCTCACGGAAAGTTCCTCCCGCAGGACTTGCGAAACTTGTTGGTCCAACCATGGACCAACCACCAAATACAGCAGTGAGATCTACGTCGGGAGAAAGAGCTACTAGACGCTTTTCACCTGTAGCAATCTCCAAAAGTTCAGGATTAGGTGGAACCGTGCCTTGCAAAAGCGCGTCATGATTTCCATGAGTTGCAAACCATTTATGCGCTAGGCCAGATGCATTAAATGGTTGTCGAAGCGCATGCGTTAGTCCTGGCACAGTTGGAAATCCATAAAGTGAGCGTGGAAAATCATCTTCGCATCCTGGTGGTGTTCCTTCTGGATTCCAGTATGAGCGGTCATACTTCTGCGGGTCGTTCTGTGCAACGCCTTCCCACCGATTTTTATCTCCACTATCTGGATGAATTAATCCTCCATCCATAAGAGTGAAGTACCAATCAAGTTCATTGGCTTGTGCATTATCAGTTACATCACCAGTTGCAATAACAAAATCGACCGGACGATCTGAGTGGATACCGTGTTTGATTGAATTAACAGTACGGACCATTGACTCTAAAGTCTGAGTCGTAAGGATTTCTTGGGCCCTATATGCGCCAACAAATGGAATCATTTCTGACATCGGATTATGAGGATCTGCAAATCGATCTGTTAATTCGATACGAGCCGGAGATTGCGCATCACAGATGTGAAGATCTGATATGTGAATAAATGTAAGCAATGATTGCGCCGCTTCGGAAGGTGCATCTCCAATAAGTGCTTCACCTTTTGCTAACTCAAGATTAACCCAACCAAGTTCATTAGCTTCACCGCGAATAATCCTTTGGTCACGCGAGTCAGACACGTTCTGCCATTACTTCATCACTTGAAATCTTAAAAACGATTTTGTCACCAATCTCAACCTTGCGTACGTCGCGACTTGCAATATTGAGATGGATAAGTGGGGCACCTTCAACAGCAATACCAATCTTTGTCATAGGGCCTAGAAATGACTTTAGAGCAACAATGCCTCGAACGGCTTCATCATCACTTTCACTCACCAACTCAAGTGATTCCGGGCGAATAATCAGATTAACTTTTTCACCTGTAGAAAAATTCTCTCCGGTTACAAATATTTTTACTTTTTGATTGAAAACCTTAGCCATACCATTTTCAATGATTTCTGCAGGAATCCGATTCGCTAATCCTACGAATGAAGCAACGAATGGTGTTGCAGGAGTGTTGTAAAGAGCGATTGGCTTATCGATTTGCTCAAGCTTTCCATGATTCATGACGCCAACACGATCGGCAATTGTCATTGCTTCTTCTTGATCATGAGTAACAAAAAGCGTTGTAATTCCAAGTTCAAGTTGAATGCGGCGGATCTCTTCGCGAATCTGACCACGTACTTGTGCATCTAATGCTGAGAGCGGCTCATCCAGAAGTAATACCCGTGGCTCGATTGCTAAAGCACGTGCAAGTGCGACGCGTTGTTGTTGACCGCCAGAGAGTTGGTGTGGAAAAGATTTTGCCTTACTTTCTAAGGCAACAAGTTCTAGCATCTGTGCAACTCGCTTCGCTCGTTGCGGCGAATCAATTTTGCGTGCCCGCAGACCGTATTCGATATTCTCGGAAACATTAAGATTTGGAAATAGTGAGTACGACTGAAATACCATGCCCATGTCGCGAGCATTAGCTGCAACCTCGTTGTATTTATCGCCATTCACAAGTAGCTCGCCCGCGGTTGCTACTTCTAGCCCAGCAACAATTCGAAGTGCAGTTGTTTTACCGCAACCTGATGGTCCTAAAAGCGCAACAAGTTCGCCAGGTGCAACAGTTAGATCAAGTCCGTCTAATGCTTTTACTGGCCCGAAATGGCGACTGACTCCACGCAATTCAAGCGTGCTACTAACGCGATCTTTTTTGCTCATTGGTCCACCTTTACTTGTCGCGCACCTTTCTTAGAAAAGAGTGCAATAGTTGATAAGAGCGCGATTGCGCCAACAAAGCTAAAGACAGAGATTGCAATTGCTCCCAGAATATTCTGTTGCGCTGCGACTACAGTCCACGTCGGAAATGTCTCCCAATGCAAGAGAGATGTGATTGTGAACTCGCCAATCGAAAGTGCAAATGTCAAAAAAAGTGCGCCGGTAATTCCACTGCGGATCGCTGGAACAATGACACGGATAATTGTGCGCGTCCATGAAGCACCCAAGCTTCTCGAGGCTTCTACTAAGGTTTTCAAGGCTACTGTTTGCAGGGAAGTATCCAGTGCACGATATGTATATGGAAGCGCAATGATTACAAAAAAGAAAACCAATTCGTACTCTGTATTCTGCAGAAAATCTGGCATCGCAACTTGTGCACCAATTGCTAAGGAGACAACTGGAATGATCAAAGGAAGAATGCAGAGAAAATCGACAAGTGATTTAAATTTCTGGCCCTTGAGATTGAGATAAACCATTGTTGGAACCATCAAAAGGAGATTAAGTACCCCCGAGAGAACAGCTAGTTTCAATGATGTAAAGAGATTGAGGTAAAAGCCATCGGCGTGAATTAGCCATTGATAGTTAACCCAGGAATGACCCTTTCCGCCAACGCCTTTAAAACTATAAACAGCAGCTCCATAAAGAGGAACGACAAAGGTCAAGAATGCAAAGCTAGAAGAAATGATGATTAAGGGCCACTTCAAAGTGAACTTCTTCATGAACTGCGCCACTTCGCTGCTTTACGCTGCGCCCAGATATATCCCACCATGGCGATTGTCGCAACAACGATCATTCCTACTGCGAGTGCATCGCCAAGATTTTCTTGATCTGAAATTACATTTCCATCCACCAAAGTGCCGATAATGATGGGTACGAGCGGAACTGTTCCGACTGTGAGTGCGCGAGCTGTTGCATATGCTGAGAAACCGCCTGCGAATAATAGGAAGAAAGCTCCGATAAATGGTGGAAAGAGGATTGGGATGCAAACTCGACGCCAATAAGTGAGTGACGATGCTCCGAGGGTAGTACTTGCTTCTTCCCACTCACGTCGCAATCCAGCAATAGCTGGTTTAAAAACAAGAACCATCAGCGGAATCTGGAAAAAAGAGTAGACCATCACAACTCCAGTAAAGGAGAAGATTGTGAAATGACCAGCGTAGATGTCCCAGCCGAGTGATTTTAACTTAGTGGTGACAATTCCTTCGACTCCGAATGCTGCAACAAACATAAATGCAAGTGGGACACCACCAGAATTAGCAAACACCGCTGAGATTGAATCAATGACAGCTCCGAATTTTCCATGGGCGTACTTAACAATGACATATGCAAAGAAGGCACCAACGAGTGAGCCGATTATTGATGTGACGAGAGAGAGTTTGATTGAAACCACAAATGCGTGAAAGTACGGGCCTGACTTAAGAATTGGACGGTAATTCGCAAGTGTCCATTCGTTCTTATTCCCGTGAAAACTCCGAAGTGTTACAGCAACAACAGGCCATAGGAGAAAGAAGGAGGTAAAAAAGAAGAATGGAAGTAGTGGAAGCACGCCTGCCACTCGGGCCCTCGAGCGAACTCGAGACGGTGCTTTCACTACTCCCATTTATGTTCTTCTAGTAAGTAACTATTGCTAGTACTTAGTTACCAGCGATAGCTGGCCACTGTGCCTTAAGGAGAGTCTTTGCTGCATCCTGTTCGGCTGGTGTAGGTGTAATGATCTTTGCGCCTGCTGGAATTTCATATCCAGCTGGAGCAGTTGCATTTGTCTTCTTGGTAACCATTAAGTCGTACAGGATTGGAAGTGCACCACCCGCAATCCAGACATTCTGTCCGCCATTGATTGCTGCAAAAATCTTTGAACCAGTCATGCCTTTGGTTGATCCAAGGTTCATTGAACTCTTGCCTTTGTTGATTGAATACAGGAACTCTGTCCAAAGACGAGCCGCTGCTGGGTGTGGTGCGTTGAATGGGATTGCCATGATGTATGGAGTTCCCTTGATGACTGCATCTGAAGGAATGACATACTTGACGGTCTTTCCGGCCTTAGCAGCTGTAGCTACAGCTCCAGGACCGTTGAATGACCATGAGAATGAGACCTTGTATGCACCAGCAAGAAAGTTCTGACCATTTGCCAACGCTGTAACGAAGTTGCCTGAGGACTTCATTGAAGAAAAGTAGTCAATACCCTTTTGGACATTTGCAGTTGTTCCACCATTAGCCAAGTTCGCTGCAAAGACTGACATTAATGCTTCCTGGGCACCTGATGGATCTCCACCGATTGCGACCATGTTCTTGAATGCTGGATCCTTAAGATCGTTAAATGACTTAGGAGCCTTAGCAATTGAAGTGTCATAAGAAAGTGCAATCACACCTGCATAGTCACCGTACCAGCGTCCTGCTGGATCCTTATATGTCGGAGTGATGCTATTCCAATTCACAACCTTGTATGGAGCGAAAAGGTTTGCGTTATCTGCACCGTAAGTGATACCGACGTCCACTGCATCTGGAACCTTTGATGCTGGAGCTGTCTTTACTGTCTGAATTTCATAAGCAGATGATCCGTCTGGATTGTCATCTGAAATCTTTATACCGAAAGCCTTGGAGAAAAGATCCATAGCTTCGCCGTAATTTGCCCAGTCACGAGGAAGTGTGATGACGTTGAGCTTGCCTTCCTTTTGTGCTGCCTTAACAAGTGCATCCATGCCACCGCAAGACTTAAGATCTGTGCACTTTGTGTAGTCGATTTTTGCTGCTTGTGCTGATGATGATGTTGCAACCAATGAAGCCGCTGCCATTATGGCTGCGATAACTCCAGTGAGTAGACGCTTACGCATATATCCCCCTTAAGGATTTGGTAAGCGAACTAAATCTCAGAAAGTTTGAATTCAGGTGGCTAACATGGAGGAAATAGATGAAAGCAAAGTTAACAAATGGTGCGTAGTTCAACTGCCGCGCCGAGCATGTGCGTAGCCCCCGCACGTAAGAGTTGTTCTGAACCGTGGGCACCAGTACAAACTCCTGCAATAATCAAAGCCCCTGCATTGAGGCCGGCTTGCATATCAGACTCAGTATCTCCAATGACAGCGATGTCTGCCGGCGATATTTCTGCGATGAACTGCCGATTGTAAAGTTCGATACAACGAAAAATCATGTCGGGAGCTGGACGGCCTTGGGCAACCTCTGATGCTGCCACTGAAAAATCTATGTGTGTGGCCCACTCCAAGCCATCAATAACGCTATCTAAAATGTCACGAGGAAAACCAGTCGTGATTCCAACTGCGATCCCATCCTCACGTAGTTGGTCAAATAAATTAGTGACTCCATCAAATTCCTGAAGTTGTCCAGCCTTTACAAGCCCAATATAACTTTCTACAAAACGATCGTGTGCATCATTAGCCTTTACAGAATCGCCCTCACACAAATGCATAAAGACATCAATCTTGCGCTGTCCCATTGTTGAATTAACATAGGCAACCATCTGATTTAATTCAGGGGATCTATGTATAAATCCCATCGCGATCATCGCATTCTCAAAAGCCTGAACAACCAACCCGCCATCGTGGGCAGTTGTTCCTGCAACATCAAAGATTGCCATTCTAATTTTCTTTCTGGTTACAGTGTCCATTGATTAACCGTCTCCTCTGCGATTGCCGGTGAAAGAGTATTTCCACGCCCGCCTCCTCCAGTGACTATATGAGCTCCAGGAGCAATCTCTCTGCGCACGTAAATTTCATCACTCGTGCTTTGGCTATAAACACCGTCCCACCGCTTTTCAATTCTAGGTAGTGTGCGGCCGAATATATTATTCATTACCCCATAAAGATGGTCATATGGTGCCTCATAAATTTCGTGGGTAAATGGCTCAATGTATTCGTGAGTGTCACCGATGGTCATTGATCCATCGTTGCGTTGAACAAGCAGAAGTTGCATTTTGTATTGTGCCGCAATCTCCGATTGTGCACCTAAGAGCTCGAGTGAAAGATCCCTAAAAGCTGGGTAATATCGCATCGAATCTGCATCTGCTAAAGAGTGTCCAAGTTTGGCACCAAGAGGTGCAGTTGAAGCCATCTGCAATCGAACTTTGCGCAAAGGGGCCTTATCAAGGAATTCTTCGATGAATCCCTTATGAGCTGCACCAGCACAGATGGCTAGATAATCACCTGAATATTTTTTCCCAGCAAGATCTGTAAGGTGATTTCCATTTTCATCATGGAAGAAATCGACTGCTTCAAAGTTTGGAACCCATGTGTATTCAGAAAAGCTCTTCAAGTAATTTCGTAAACCATCTAGAAGTAATGACGGCTCCACCGCAGCATCCATAGTGCACTGCAATGCACCCACATAATTACCTGCAAGCTCAGGTTCTACGGCGTTAGTTTCTTTTTTATTCAGAACTTTAAATCCACGCTTTTGGGCATCTGACATACCAGCAGCCTCTTGAACAACGATGAATTCTTCTTCTGTTTGCGCGATGGTTAATGATCCATTCGCACGAAAACCAATGTGAGCGCGAGAGCCGATTGAACCCCATAACTCACGCGCTCTAAGTGCAAGATCAAGTTCTGGTCCAGCAAGTCGACCACTTACCCAGACAAGTCCAAAATTTCGAACAGAGGCTGATTGAGGTTTCATATCACGCTCGAGGTGAGTTACGGCAAATCCTTTTTCTACGGCGAGCACGGCATGCATGGTTCCGATAATTCCACCACCGACAACAAGGACGCGCTTCATGAATTTATCTCAACACAAATATTGGATTTAAAACACTGATAAAGGTGACGAGAGAGTGAATTTATTTCTTTTTTGGGCAAGAATTTTGATGGAGAACCACCCTATAAGCCCGAAGTAGTCACTCCAGCTGGTGGAGTGGTTGGAAACACTTTGACGACCATATAGCTATTCAATTGAGACCTAAATTCTGTGAGTCGTTATTACTTGACATATCAACTATATCTGATTTACTTCACGTGTGACACAAAAAGGTATGAAAGATCTCGATTCGAAGGCGTGGCGTTCCTTCCATAAAATCGGAACCAGCCTTCTTCCTCACCTTGGTCGCCAAGTAACTAATCATTCAGGAATATCAGGTGCTGAATATGTCGTATTAGTTGCACTCTCTGAACTTACTGCACCTTCAGTAAATCTCAATCGGTTGGCAACAGGTCTTGGTTGGGAAATTAGTCGGATGTCCCATCAAATATCGCGAATGAATGATGCTGGCTTAGTTAAGAAAACTGTAAATGTTAAAGATTCTCGGTGTTTTGATGTCTCCATCACAACTAAAGGTAAAAGAATTGCCGAAGAAGCAATTCCCCTGCAATCCAAAGAAATCAATCACTGCTTCAGTGATGTGCTTACACAGGCTCAGATGAAATCTTTGATTGAAATATCTGAAGCAATCTCCAATCACATGAAAGAACACCACCCCCTCAATAAGAAAGTAGATAAATAATGAAAATCGCACTCGACATATTCGGAGCTCTTCTCGCATTTGCAGCCATTGGATCTGCTATTTCAAAACTTAAAAAAGTTCCAGATGTCATGGCCGCGATGGCTAAAGTTGGTGTCAAGCCAAATCAGATTCCAGTACTTGCATTCTTAGAAATCGCGGGCGGGCTAGGAATCATCGCCGGTATTTGGAACAAATCGCTTGGACTACTTTCTTCTGCATGCCTTGTGCTCTATTTCGCAGGCGCTCTCTTCACGCATTTTTCACGTAAGCATAAAGTCGCAGATTTCGGCGCCGCACTTGGAATCTTCATCATCGCATGTGTTACGGCTGCGCTTCAATTAAAGCGATAAAAGAAGAACTGCTCTATAACCCGGATTTACTTAACTGCTGCTTCTAGTTCACTCACTATCAGCTTGGACATTCCCATCATTGCCTCCATTGCTGCCTGAGCTTTTGCAGAGTCTGGATTACTGAGGCATTCACCCAATTGTTTCGGAATGATCTGCCAAGACAGACCGAATTTATCCTTCAACCATCCACATCTTCCTGGGCTGCCACCATCTGCAGTTAATGCATCCCAATATTTATCAACTTCGGCTTGATCTACGCATGAGATGAAGATCGAAAGTGCTTCCGTGAATTTGAACATATCTCCACCGTTAAGTGCGGTGTAT
>Ga0194048_10001854_pt1 | contig 10482 bp, 7 predicted proteins | sample JunL225m_MetaG_FD_161685 | JGI IMG/M metagenome (GOLD analysis project Ga0194048, IMG submission 161685) | Anoxic zone freshwater microbial communities from boreal shield lake in IISD Experimental Lakes Area, Ontario, Canada - Jun2016-L222-5m | ecosystem: Environmental > Aquatic > Freshwater >... | reverse complement strand
GTCCAATTCATGACATCAGTACTCAAGCAGGTGGCGTACATCTGGCAATCGATGCGCACGGCCGGATGCCACGAGCATCGTTATGGACGATCGCCACGCCGTTGCTTCTGTTGGCAAATGCACTTGGGATTGCCGAGGTCACGAATGATGACTTTGCTGAGTGCGCAGACCTAATGGATGAGGTCAGTGTTGAGTCTGGGCCAGCAGTTTTGTGTAGTGAGAATCAAGCAAAAACTTTAGGACTGGCATTGGCAGAGGCAGTTCCCATGCTGTGGGGAACCGGGGCTATTGGACGTGCTGCAACTGGACGATTTATGGCGCAACTTGCTGAGAATGCGAAGCTTCCTGCTATTCATGGTGGTCTGCCCGAAGTTGGACACAATCAGATTGTGACGTTCGACGGACTACTCGCTTCGAATGCTCGCAGTGAAGACATCTTCCGCGATCCTTTTGATTCACCGTCGCAACGATTGCTCCATCTGGTTTTGATGCGTGATGATGCCGAGCATGAAGCAGTCACTAAACGAGTCCAAGTCATCAAGGAAATAGTTGCTGATCGTGGCATCGCGATGACAGAACTTCATGCCCGTGGCCGTCATCGGTTAACACGATTGGCGACACTGGCTGTTATTACGGACTGGGCCAGTGTGTATGCCGCGATCGCAATGGGAATTGATCCAACGCCAATCGGCCCGATTTCGCAACTCAAGGCCGGGTTGAAGTAATTACGATTCGTGCGAGAATTTCACTATGAGTACTGAAGGTGGAATGCGCGCGGTCTTAGCGGCGCTGATAGCAAATCTCGGAATCGCAATAAGCAAATTTGTTGCATTCGTCATTACCGGATCCACATCGATGTTGTCTGAGGCCATCCATTCAACCGCTGATTCGCTCAACCAAGTCCTGTTGCTTGTTGGTAGCAAAAAGTCACAGCGCAAAGCTGATGACAAATTTCAGTTTGGTTATGGACGTTTACGTTACGTGTATGGCTTTGTCGTGGCGATTGTGTTGTTCATAGTCGGTGGTTCCTACAGTCTTTATGAAGGCTGGCACAAGGTACATAACCCACATCCTGTAGATCATGTAGTCATTGCAATCGGTGTTCTCGTGGTTGCCATTGTGTTGGAAGCATTTTCATTTCGCACTGCGATTATTGAAGCAAACAAAGCACGTGGTCATCGCACCATGGGTCAATTCATCCGTGATGCGCGGGAGCCAGAGTTGCCGGTCATTCTGTTGGAAGACTTTGGCGCACTCATCGGCTTAGTGCTGGCGCTTGTTGGCGTTATCCTGGCGCATGTTACTCACGACGGTCGTTGGGATGGGCTCGGCGCTATTGCAATTGGGTTGCTTCTCATTGTGATTGCGATTGTGTTGGTGCGTGAAATGGCAAGCATGCTGATCGGTGAGTCTGCTTTACCGGAAGAAGAACAAGCAGTTCGTAAAGCACTTGAGAGTGCTCCGTTGGTTGAGCGCATTATTCATTTACGTACCTTGCATGTTGGGCCTGAAGCTTTGCTTGTGGCAGTGAAGATTGCAATTTCCCCGGATCGAACATCGCTCGAAATTGTTCAAGGTATTGACCAGGCCGAGGCAATCTTGCGTAAGGCTGTGCCCAATGCCGAATACGTCTTCATTGAGCCTGATCATTTCCGCGAGTAGTGGCTTTAACGAGTAAGACACAGACAGGATTTTGACCTGTTTTGGAGATTTAACTCAGTTTCTGCCTTGAAGTAAGCGCAGTTCACTACAGTGGGAACTACTTGTCAGTGACTTAAGAACTTGATTTATCAGTTCAAGGAGTAGTTGTGAAACGCCCAATTTTCGCCATCATTTGTAGTTCTGCATTATTAGTGTCAATGGTTAATGCCCCCGTGCATGCTCAGGTGAAAACGCGCGTCGTGCCGACTCCCAATCTTCGCAAGACGTCTTTCATGGTGAAGTCGTTGCACCGTGCAGGTTCAATTCGCACAACAGGTTTTAGTGTGACCGATGCCAGCAATGAATTCAACTACTCATTGACTGGAGTTCGTGATGACAATTCTTCTTGGGAGTCTTTATGCGCTGACTCATGTGACACCGCATCGCCATACATAGAGTCCTCAGACCCCATTGACCCGATGAGTAGTTGGGTGGGTTGTACTCCAGGCTGGATTAAATTAAACGCCGACGTTGACAGTGTGACATTGGTTGCACCGCCTGCCACTGTGCGTGGTGGCGTTCTTAAAAAAGGTTTAGCACCAAATTTTTCTGGCATGTTATTGGAAGATGCGGTCGCGTTAGCTGATTCGTTGTCGATGCCAAAACGGCCGATCCTACTTATTGCTCAGGATCAAGATGGAAACGTGGATCGAACATCGCCCCTTTATGTCGTACCGAACTCGCAGGACGTTACTGCGGGAACACTTGTTCAGTCTCGGCCTGCAAATCCCGATCAGAACATACCCGCAGGGTTTGTTGTTGTTGTGACGGTTTCCAATAGCAAGCCAGTGGCCTATACCGGTGATTCAGTCATAATCACTCATGATGTTCCGGTCAAGTGCGCAGATATTCCGCGTATTTTCCGGACCAAAAGACCACGGATAATAATGAAGGCCAGCTTTAATGCTCACCACACAACTGGACCACATTGGCTTGTGTGCATTTCTAATGCAGAAGCTGGAACGACAAGATGGCCAGTGTCTGAGCCACCAGCATTCCCTGATCCCTTGTTGTCTCTGCTGAGTGGCTGCAGGGTAAACGCTTCAGTTGTTGGACCGCCAGTGCAGCTGACAACAATGAGAGGGTTGGAACCGGGAACCACGTATTTTCTGCGTTACGGATCTGACGCAAATGGCTGGCGGTATGTTCCGCAAGTAATCCAGACTCCCGCGATTCCCTCGGCTCCAACAGACTTGTCGGTTTCAGCATTGCCAACGCCTTCTGGCCTGTTATTCACATGGACCCCGTCAGCTATTGGGCAAGATGTGCACTATGAAATCACTGTTAATGGTCATACCGTGTCCTGCGCAATGCCGGGTACGTTGCAACTTGATCAAACGGTGTATGACCCTTGCCTTGCAAGCGGGTCATCGTATGGATTAGTGATTTCGCAAAGCGTGCTTGATGGATTGACTGCTCCTTTTGATACAACAATCGTGGCGGTCAATCCGAGTGGTTCAAGTGAACCTTTATCGCTGACATCCTCCTACTTGCTGCCAAGTGTCCAAGTTGAAGTGCCGGCCTGGACAGCAGATAAGCAAGTCACTACCCAATTCACAATTGCCTCAGCGAGTGACTATTCGGACACGGTGAAGGCGTTCACTCATTTCGACAACTTGAATTTTGCTTTGCAGTATCGAATTGTCGGTGACACTGCTTGGATCACGTCAACGTGCAAGATTGACGAGACGTGCGTTGAAGACAACCTCACCCGTGGCGCGACCTATGAATTCGCTGGCACTGCTGCAGAATCGCAAGGCGATCCTGTCATGGGACAAATCCAAACGGTGTACATCAAAGATGTGCCGCCAAGCCCAGAAGCGATTGTTATGGAAGATCTCGGCAGCAATGACTATGTTGCCGAATGGGGCGCAGTTGTTGCGGGACCAAATGACCCACCGGTAACAAGTTACACAATTGAATATCGAAAGACTTCATGCTCTGCAGCAACATCCTCATGTTGGGTAAAAGACCTCAATAATGCTGATCCAGTAGCAGTAGTTGGCGGCAACACGGCTCACAGTCGTGGTGTTATCGCTGTGCCCAAAGACATCACGGCAACGACAATCGTCACCCCGGGCAGCAACCCTGCTAGTGGCGTGCCGCTTTATGACGGAGCTTTTGATGAGATTGGAAGACAGTATCCAGCCGACAATATAACGCTGGATCCAGCCGCTAGTCGGCTAAATCCGATGCTGTGGTTTTCAGAGAATGATTCCGTTGATTGCTCGGACGCATCCAGTGTTCAGTGTTTGGTCCCGGGCTCAGGTTCAACGGGAACAACAGCAGTCGACATCAAGTCTGAGTCACTGCCTAACTTGAGTGCAAATGCGTCATATCAAGTGCGGGTCTGTGTGCGCAATGAAGTTGGATGTTCAGAATGGTTGGAAACAGAGTTTTTGACTAGCGGTTCGAAAGTCCAAAAGGTCACAGTTCTTAATGATGCTGGACGTCCGCAAGCCGGACTGAAGGTTACTTGGGTTGCAGATGACGGAATTCATAAGTCGTCATCAGCAAAAACGACGAACTCCGCAGGTGCAGCAACTTTGACTTCAATGCCAAGTGGAAAAGCAACAATTTTAATTACCGGCGTGCTCGACGCTACCTACAGCGTGTCGGCAAGTTCTGTTGTTGATGTCAGCGGCGTATCGATGACTATTCAATTGCCAGCAAAGCCCGACCTGACTACAAAACAAATCGCTGTCGGATTCGTTGGTGTTGGCGACGGGTCGTCACCTGGAACACCGGATATCATTCCGATTCCTGATGCAACGGTAAAAGTCACTGCAGGATTTATCGATAGTCAGACGTCATCGGATGCTGTAACAACGGCAACGTACACGGCTGCAAATGGTGCAACACCGCAAGCAGTAACCGACTTCAATGGCATTGCACAGATAAGTGGCTGGATCGATTCCAGTACGGCAACAATCTCTGGAACAGTTTCATTCGTTGATGGCCCAACTTTGAGCCGAGATGAAACCTTTGATGTGTCTAATGTTGGGGACCTATTGCAAATCACTATCGACCCATCGCGCATGCAGTTTGTTGAGCCGGCTCCGTATGCCGACGCGACCGTTGGAGATCCAGGTGTAGATTTTGGGCAACCTGTAGTTGTTGATGCTGCGTTGCTTGATCCAGCAGCCACGCCAGGTGGTCAACCTATTGAAATTCAAGATGCGGTGACTGGTGAAACAGTGCCGCCTGTTGTCACAACGGATGGGCAACCTGTACTTATGCGTCGGGCGATGCATCCTTATGTGCGTCCCACATGCAGTACGCCAACTGTCTCTGCGCAAACGGGTTCAGATGGAACAGTCAGTATGTGCTTCTTCCCGAAGCGTTCAGGTTGGTTCCGTCTCGATGGACCGAACATGGTGGCATCACGCCCGTTTTATGTCACGGTCAATGTGGTGGCTCCGACAACGGTACAAAACTACAAAGTAGCTGTTGGGTCAGGATCTGTGTCAGCCTCATGGAAAACTCCGGCACTCGATGGTGGCGCCGACATAGTTCAGTACAAGATTCAAGTCACTGATGTCACGCCTAACTCAACACCACGAGTAGTGACAACCACCGCACTCAAATACAAAATGAAGGGGTTAGCTCACAGACATTCGTACACAGTCGCCGTGAGTGCGAAAAACTCCGGTGGTTTTTGGTCAGTGCTTTCGACTAAGACAGTCAAGGTACGTTAGTTGGCGTGAGAGTGTGGTTGCCAGTAACGGAGCTAGCCTTCGAGCAGTTTTTTGAAACTGGATCAATTCAGTGTGACCTTGGATTTGCCGTGACTCCCGACTGGGAACAACTGCAGTCTGACTCAGACCTGGACGTACTCGAAGACGATATCCTCTACGAAGCCGGCCAATCCGGTGCTGGACACCGAGTTGTTCTGGTCGCAGATGTGGCATCCGAGGTGCTGGGTCAGGTCCCAGGCCAGGTCCTACCGGGGCCTGTGACTCGCCGAGATCTGCAAGCCGTGTTCGCTCGCGGCGATGTCGATGACCAGTTTTCGTGGTTCGGACCGACCGAAAGCCTTTCAGTACTGGAGTTCCTGGGTAGAGCGGCGCACTAGCCTGCTGGCACTCAAATTGACCGAGTGCCAATTCCCTCTTACATTTGTATTAGCACTCGGGCACTCCGTGTGCTAACGATTCGAAACCTTCGAGCAATAAACAGGAGACAGACAGTGTCGGTCAACATTAAGCCACTTGAGGATCGCATCCTCGTACAGTCTTTGGAAGCCGAGCAGACCACTGCATCCGGACTGGTCATTCCAGACTCCGCCAAAGAGAAGCCACAAGAAGGCAAGGTTCTTGCTGTTGGTCCAGGTCGCTTTGACGACGATGGCGAAAAGCGGATTCCGCTAGACGTCAAAGTTGGCGATGTGGTCATCTACTCAAAGTACGGTGGCACCGAAGTTAAGTACAACGGTCAGGAATACCTACTGTTGAACGCCCGCGACATCTTGGCAATCGTCGAGAAGTAACTAGACGTAGGACGCGCCCTTGAGTAATCAGGGGCGCTTCCTGTCTGCCTCTATAGGAGTTTGAAATGGCAAAAATTGTTGAATTTGATGAAGAAGCTCGTCGCGCGCTTGAGCGCGGAGTAAACGCACTCGCCGATGCTGTGAAGGTGACGCTTGGCCCACGTGGACGCAACGTTGTCATCAGCAAGCAGTGGGGCGCACCGACCATCACAAACGATGGCGTGACTATCGCAAAAGAAATTGAACTTGAAGATTCATTCGAAAACCTCGGAGCGCAACTTGTAAAAGAAGTTGCTACCAAGACCAATGATGTTGCTGGCGACGGCACCACTACTGCAACCGTGCTCGCGCAAGCGCTAGTTCGCGAGGGTTTGAAGGTAGTTGCCGCAGGTGGAGCACCTATGGATATCAAAAAGGGAATCGATGCTGCAGTACGCGCAGTCAACGATGAACTTCTTAAATTTGCTCGCCCAGTTGCTGGCAAGGAAGAGATTGCTCAAGTTGCAGCAATCTCAAGCCAAGACACTGGAATTGGAAACCTCATTGCTGATGCTTTCGACAAAGTTGGCAAGGACGGCGTGATCTCGGTTGAAGAGTCAAGCACCACAGCGATGGAACTTGAATTCACCGAAGGTATGCAGTTCGATAAGGGCTACATTTCTCCGTACTTCGTTTCAGATGCCGAGCGCATGGAAGCAGTGCTGGAAAACCCATACATCTTGCTTTCGCAAGGCAAAATCTCGAGCTTGCAAGAAATTCTTCCATTACTCGAAAAGGTTTCGCAGACTAAGCGTGCGCTTTTAATCATCGCCGAAGACGTTGATGGCGAAGCATTGTCGACCTTGGTTGTGAACCGCATTCGTGGCAACTTCTCATCCGTTGCCGTGAAAGCCCCAGCTTTCGGGGATCGCCGCAAGGCCATCCTGCAGGACATCGCAATTTTGACGGGTGCTCAGGTAGTTTCTGCAGACATCGGTTTGAAACTTGATCTCGTTGGAGTCGAAGTTCTCGGTAGTGCACGTCGCGTTGTTGTCAGCAAAGACAACACCATCATTGTTGATGGTGGCGGCGATAGTGCTGCGGTAACCGATCGTGTGGCACAAATTAAGCGTGAAGTTGAAAATTCTGATTCCGACTGGGATAAGGAAAAACTTTCTGAGCGTCTTGCAAAACTTTCCGGCGGCGTGTGCGTGATCAAGGTTGGCGCGCACACTGAAGTTGAATTGAAAGAAAAGAAGCATCGTATTGAAGATGCTGTTTCTGCAACGCGCGCTGCGATCGACGAAGGCATTGTTTCTGGCGGTGGCTCAGCACTTGTGCATGCCGCAGCTGTTCTCGAGGGCGATCTTGGTCTGACTGGCGATGCAGCAACTGGCGTTCGTATTGTGCGCAAGGGAATCGTTGAACCGCTTCGTTGGATTGCGGAGAACGCTGGCTTCGAAGGTTACGTAGTGACTGCAAAAGTTGCTGAACTCGGTGTCGGTCAAGGCCTGAATGCTGCAACCGGCGAGTATGGCGACTTGATTGCTCAGGGCGTTATTGATCCAGTGAAGGTGACGCGTTCAGCACTTGAGAATGCAGCATCGATTGCGGGCATGCTATTAACTACTGAAGCGTTAGTTGTGGAAAAGAAGGAAGTTGAACCTGCAGATGATGGCCATGGCCACAAGCATGCAGGGCACACTCACTAATTAAGTAGCGATTCGAGGCGAACGGTCAAGGCGAACAAAAATCGCCTGCCGTTCGTCTTCGCTTAGCCCGCCCCATACGCCGTATGCCTCACGAGATTCGATGGCTTGATCGCGGCATTGACTGACTACTGGGCACGAGGCACAAATTGCTTTTGCAGTAGCGATGCGCTTTTCACGGGCCGCGCCACGTTCGCCATCTGGATGGTAAAAGTACGCAGAGTCCAAGCCACGGCAGACAGCTTGCATTTGCCAGTCCCAGAAATCCGCGTTCGGTCCAGGTAGTCGTGAAACATCGGCCATGACACACATCCTCAAAAGGGGTTCTTGTCCCTACTCTAAACCGTTTCATAGGTTGGTCAAGCGGTTTCGCGCCCAATTTATGACCAATTAGTCACATTTTGGGCCAATTGTGCCCATAAGATGCGAAAATGCGCTGTGTGCTTGATTATTGAAGCATGTCGCAAGCACCTCATGAATTCGGGCTTACAGTCGCTTCTGTTGCCCGACGCTTGGGCGTAGCCCCGGATACCTTGCGCACCTGGGACCGGCGCTATGGCCTAGGGCCAAGTGAACACATTCAGGGTCAGCACCGCCGTTACAGCCAAATTGATATTGCCCGGTTGGATTACATGCGAGCCCTCGTTGCAAGTGGTGTGGCATCCAGCGAGGCAGCCCGAATTGCGCGAGACAGTGACCCAGCTGCAGCGTCCTTGATCCCTAATGCGAAACCAGTTCGCCTTCGTGCCGTTCACGAAGAATCCAGTGTCGTCGTTGGAATTGATGGCGAAAAAGGTTCCATTCGCGCAATCACCAAGTCCGCTGAGTTATTGGATGCACAGGCGTGCGGAGCCATCATTGATCGACTCATCGCCAAACAAGGTGTGTCGTGGACCTGGGAACGCGTGCTTGTACCCACATTGACAGCGCTGGGGCGCAAATGGGAAGAAACCGGCGGGGGCATCGAAGTCGAGCACTTGCTGTCAGAAGTAATCATGTCGAGTTTGCGAAAAATTGTTTCCCACAACGAGAACCCAACGAACGCTCGCCCAATCGTGCTCGCAGCCGCACCTCACGAACTTCACACTCTGCCGTTGCATGCAATTGCAGCGGGCCTTGCCGAACATGGAATCTCTAGTCGGTTACTGGGAGCTCGAACTCCGGGTGACTCATTAGCAAGTGCTGTTGATCGTGTGGGTGCCTGCGCGGTTGTTGTGTGGTCTCAGAGCCTGGGCACTGCTGATATGTCTGTGTGGGATGGGCTTGGTCGCCAGCGCCCTGCTCCGCTTTTGATGGCAGGTGGGCCTGGGTGGAATGGGGAAACTCCTGAAGGTGTCGTTGCCAAAGGCGACCTCGCAAGCACTCTGATTGCACTTGCTGCGGCTACTGGTCGCGCCTAACTTTTAACAACTCGACTGCGCCGGTTTTGGCGTAAGTCCCAGCACTCCCGAGAATTGACCAATTCGCAAGTGCGGTAACCTATGGGTTATTGAATAAGGCGAGAGAGGCAGTTGTGACTGAAGGTCTTCCAGAGAAGTTCGCAATGCTTGGCCTGACGTACGACGATGTTCTCCTGCTCCCTGCCGCTAGTGATGTAGTTCCTAGTGAAGTCGATACCACTACCCATTTGACTCGTGAAATTACGTTGCGTATTCCGCTCCTGTCCTCGGCAATGGACACTGTGACTGAATCGCGCATGGCAATCTCGATGGCTCGCCAAGGTGGGCTAGGAATTCTGCACCGCAATTTGTCAATGGATGATCAAGCTGCACAAGTTGACCTTGTTAAGCGCAGCGAAGCTGGCATGGTCACTAACCCTGTTACGTGTTCCCCAATGGACACCTTGGGTGATGTAGATAGATTGTGCGCACGTTACCGAATTAGTGGCGTACCGGTGGTCGACGGTAACAACGTTTTAGTTGGCATTGTGACTAATCGCGATATGCGATTTGAAGACAACATGAATCGCCCAGTGAGTGAAGTCATGACAGCGGTGCCTTTAATAACTGGAACGCCTGGGATGTCGGGCGATGATGCGCTGGATTTATTACGTGTAAACAAAATTGAAAAACTTCCATTGGTGGATTCATCAGGCCGACTACAGGGCCTGATCACGGTCAAGGATTACGTCAAGAGCGACCGCTACCCGCTTGCTACCAAAGATTCAAGCGGTCGGTTGATGGTCGGCGCTGCTGTCGGTGTTGGCGAAGACGCTCACAAGCGTTCGATGCTACTTATTGAATCTGGTGTGGACGTTCTGATCGTTGATACCGCACATGGGCATCAACGCGCAGTACTCGATATGGTGGCAACTCTGAAGCGCGAAACGTCGGTTCAAATTATTGGCGGCAACGTTGCTACCCGCGCCGGTGCTCAAGCACTCATTGATGCTGGAGCAGACGCAGTCAAAGTTGGCGTGGGTCCAGGTTCGATTTGTACAACGCGAGTAGTTGCTGGTGTCGGTGTACCGCAAGTCACCGCAATCTATGAAGCCTCTCTTGCCGCTGCACCTGCAGGAGTTCCTGTCATTGGTGATGGCGGTTTGCAGTATTCCGGCGACATCGCCAAAGCGCTTGTTGCTGGTGCTGATTCTGTCATGGTGGG
>Ga0194048_10001853_pt1 | contig 10487 bp, 10 predicted proteins | sample JunL225m_MetaG_FD_161685 | JGI IMG/M metagenome (GOLD analysis project Ga0194048, IMG submission 161685) | Anoxic zone freshwater microbial communities from boreal shield lake in IISD Experimental Lakes Area, Ontario, Canada - Jun2016-L222-5m | ecosystem: Environmental > Aquatic > Freshwater >... | reverse complement strand
CACTGGGCGCGCAGGAGACCCCCGCTGAGCGCGCCGCAGCCGCCGAGGTCGTCAAGAAGATGGGGGCGCTCCAGCAGTCGCTCGCCATCCCCGCGCTGGTCAGCCAGCTCACCGCGGCCAACCCGGTGCGCGACGCAATCGCCGCCCGCGCCAAGCAGCTCATGGACACCGAGCTGCTCGCGATGGCCGACGACATCACCAAGCACCCGGAAATCGGTTTCACCGAAACACGCTCGGTGCTCACGATCACCAACTACCTCAAGGCCCACGGCTTCGACATCAAGATCGGAGTCGGCGGCCTCGCGACGGCCTTCGTGGCCACCTATCACAATGGCACACCAGGGCCGAACCTCGGCGTCATTGTGGAATACGACGCCCTGCGCGGCACCAAGGGCAACTTCCACGGCGATCAACACAGCGCCCAGGGCCCAACGGGAATAGCGGCTGGAATCGCCGTCGCGGAGTTCCTGACGCGCAGTAAGACGCCAGGGACGGTAACGATTTATGGCACCCCGGCCGAAGAGATGATGCCCCCGCCGGCCAAGACGGTCATGCACGAAGCACATGTGTTTGACGGCGCCGATATCATCGTGCGCTCGCACTCCAGCACCGCGAGCCAGCGAGCCGCCTCAGGGTTCGGCTCCTGCTGCCTGAACATCGACGGGGTGAAGTACACGTTCTCCGGTGCCCCCGCGCATCAGATGACCCCGTGGGAAGGACGCGATGCACTCACTGCGGTGATCCATCTGTTCAACAATGTCGACGCGATGCGGCGCAATATGCGCCCCGAGACCCGTGTGCAGGGGATTATCACGGAAGGTGGAAAGGCACCGAACGTGGTACCGGATCTCGCCGTCGCCGATTTTTATATCCGCTATCCGGATCAAGTGTATCTCGCGCAGGTGCGTGAGATGGTCGACAACGCCGCTCGTGCCGCCGCGCTCGCCACCGGCACGCAGGTGAAGATCGAGCCCTACGGCAGCATGCGCGACGGCATTGCCGAATCCACGCTGAACGAAGTGGCCTTTGCCTACATCAAGAAGTTCGGCGGCACACATGTGCAGGAAGAGCGCGGCAAGCCGCAGGGATTCGAGGAGACCGGCACCGTCTCACGCGACATCCCGGGCACCGGCTTCTCGGCGTACACCTCGAGCGGCGGGTTCCACACCTATGAGATGGAGGCCGACGCCCTGAGCGCGATCGGTCACGACGGCTTTGTGGTGGACGCGCAGGCCATGGCTGCCCTGCTCTACGACTTTGCCACGCACGCCGACTATCGCGCCGCGGTCAAGCGCGAGTTGGATACGACGAAGGCGCTGTTCGCGGAGTATGTGAAGGCGCTGGAATCGGCGTATCCGCGCCCGGTGGTAAAAGCGCCGTAAGCCGGAAATTGGCGTGATAATGGCGCATTTATGTGTTTATTGTGGCGCGATAACACAATGAACTAACGTCGCGCCACCGGCTCCCCAAGCTTTGCTTCGGCACGCACGTAGTCCGCAGCCTGCGCGTGCGTGCCGAACCAGACGGTTCCCTTCGGCAGCTTCCGGATATGGGCCAAAAACAGTTCGAGCGCCACAATCCGAGACCGATGCCCGCTGATGTGCGGATGCAACGTCAGCACCACCATCGAATGCTCCTCGAGCGCCTTGTCGAACTCATCGATCCAGACCTGCGCGATCTCGCGCGGTGAGGCGTAGCGCTGGCCGCGCGGATCAAACAGTGGCGCATCGTCAAGAATCCATTGCACCGGAATCTCCACCATGCCCGACGGTGCGCCGCGCTGCAGGAGTTCATACGGACGATCGTCGGACATCAACGAACTTTCGTAGCGGAAGCCAAGGTCGCGGACAATCGACAACGTGTTGGGCGAAAAATTCCAACTCGGCGCGCGATATCCCACGGGCTTCGTGCCCGTGAGTTGCGTCAGCTCCGCAATCGCCTGCGTCAGCAACCGCCGCTCCACGGAATCCGGCAAGGTGGTGTTGAGCTCGTGGATCCATCCGTGGACCGCAAACTCGTGCCGACCACTCTTCTTGATGACGTCGGCCATTGTCGGCGTCAGGCGCAAACTCACACTCGGCACAAAGAAGGTCGCCGGGAGTTGGTACCTGTCGAGCAAGGACACAATGCGTTGCAGCCCAACCCGTGCGCCGTATTGTGCCTCGGAGAGTGAGCCAACGGTCGGCTCGCCGTAGCGGAGCGCGACGGTTTCGTTGTCGACATCGAACGAGAGCAACACCGCGGCTTTCGCTCCGCCAGGCCACTTCGCCGGCGAGAGATCGCGCCCGGCGCGCACGGTATTCACCACGGTTTGCGCGCTATCGAAGCTCCACTGCCACCCCGGCTTTGCCGACGTGACGGGCACCGGCTGCGCCTGCGCGGCAGCCCGCGAAGCACTCCCCATGCTGCACACCAGCGTGAAAATAACGGCCACAGCGTTGACGCGAGCAGTTGCTCCCTGTCGTGCGTGCATAATCACGAGCTCCCTGTGTGAGTGGCCGCACTCGGCCGCGAAACCGTTGCAAGTTCGGCGAGAAGTTCTCGGCGAAACATGTGGTAATCCACTTCGGTAGAATGTCGGGGTGCTGCTTCCCACTGATAGTGCGGGTGCGCAATCTCATGAGCAATCGCGGCCGGCAGGTCGCGGGGACGCTGGTAGCGGCCGTGGATGTCGGCACAGGCGAGCTTCGCCTGATAATCCGCCAGCGGCCAGATACACCCCAACGGCTGAAACAGGCCGACAAAGTACAGCGACTGATGCTCGGCGTGCATCATCTTTTTGTAGAGCGGCACCTGTTCGGCGTGCTCGAGATCCAAGAATCCCGCTGGGAAGAACGGAAAGGAGATTTTGAAGCCGGTGCAGGCCACCACCACGTCGTAGTCGTCGGAGCTACCGTCGGTGAAGTGCACGGAATGGCCGTCGAATCGTGCAATACCAGGACGCGGCACAATGCGCCCGTGGCGAATCACATCCAAGAGTTCCGAGTTGACCGTTGGATGGTGCGACAACACCGGCTCGGTATTCTCTGGCAAGCCGATGTCGCGATACCGGCCCTGCACGAAACCGAGGAGCTTGGTAAGTCCCCACTGCCGCCAGGCGCGCGGAAGCCAGGTGGAACGCGACGCCATCACATCGGAGGGCGTCCCGAATAGATACTTGGGCACGAACCATTGCGGGCTGCGCATGGAGAGGTGCACGGCCTGCGCCATGCGGGCCGTTTCAACAGCCACGTCGCACGCCGAGTTGCCGGCGCCAATGACGAGCACGCGCGCGCCGCGCCAACTGTCGTCGGCTCGTTTGAAATCGTGGCTGTGCATGTAGCGCCCCGCGAAGGTGCCCGGAATCTCCGGCCAGCGCGAATTCCAGTGATGGCCGTTGGCCACCATGAGGTGCGTGAACTGTGTGGTTGTCACACCGTCGGGGCCGGCGACTTCGAGTTCCCATCCACCATCGCGCGTCGGCTGCGCCTGTCGCACGGTGTGATGAAAGCGCACCTGGTCGAGGATTCCAAAATGCTGCGCGTACGATTCAAAGTACGCCTGCAACTGGCGATGATTCGGATAATCCGGGTACGCGGCCGGCATGGGGAAATCTTCGTACGACGAGAGCGTCTTGGACGAAATCAGGTGCGTATTCTCGTACACACTCGAGTGACCCAGTGCGTCGTCGAACACCCAGTTGCCGCCCACCTTCCCGCTTTTCTCAAACCAGGTAAATGGAATTCCGGCCTGCGCGCAGTTCTTGGCCGCGGTGATTCCCGATGGGCCGGCGCCGATGATTGCGATGTGCATGCGGAAACCTCCGATCGTTTAGACCAGCGCGCGCACCACGAAGTAGAGCACTGACGGGGCCAGCAGACAGCCGATCCCGGTATGGAAGGTGGCCACAAGGGCGCCGTACGGCACCAACTTTCTGTCGGTCGCCGCGAGCCCTGCCGAGACGCCACTCACGGTGCCAGCGAGTCCACCGAAGACCATCGCGGAGCGCGGCGTCTTGAGACGCATAAAGTTGGCAAGCATGGGCGTCATCACCATCACAAGAATCGCCTTGAACACGCCGGCCGCGATACTGAGGGTAATGACTTCCGGGGTCGCGCCGATTGCCGTACCGGTGACTGGTCCGACGATGTACGTGATGGCGCCAGCGCCGATCGTCGTGAGACTGACGGCGTCGCGATACCCAAAGGCCCAAGCCACCGACACGCCGATCACAAACGGGAGCACCGTGCCAATCAACAGCGCAATCGCGCCGATCCCACCAGCACGCTTGGCTTCGGCGGGGTGCACTTCAAAGGCCGTCGCGACGATCGCGAAATCGCGGAGCATGTTCCCACCCATCAGGGCGATGCCGCTGAAGTAGGTCACATCCGCGAGTCCTTTGCTCCCGCCGGTCATGCGTCCACCGACGTAGGCGAGTGCGAGGCCAATGAGGATTGCAATCGCTGATCCCTGAATCCGGCCCATCGTGAGCCACCGCGAGATGTAGCCCGAGCAGAGCACAACAAGCCCAATCACCGCAAACGACAAAATGAGTCCGTTGTCGGTGGCGATTTTCTGGAGGAGGGTGTCCATCGGTCAGCTCCTCGTCGCGTTGGGAGACTCGTCGTGCGACCCGATCACTTCACGCCGATTGATCACCGAGATGCAGAGGGTGCATGCGGCCACCGTCAGCACTGCCGCGAGCAGCGCCATTGGGCCGCCGCTTATTGCCTTGAGCACATTTTGCTGCATGGCCATCGCAATCACGACGGGGATGTACAGCGCCGCCCAGTAGTTGACGCCGTCCTCACTCTTGGCCGCGAGCCACCCGCGCGTATGCCCATGGTATCGGGCCGCGATTAGGAGGAGCATGGCGATGCCGACCCCGCCCACGTTGGTTTTAACGCCCAGCGCGCGCCCGAGGAGCTCCCCGAGCACAATGCCAAGGATATGACAGGTAGCGAGCAGGGCGGTGCCGTAGATGGTCATAGAAATCGGGGTCGGGGGGTGGGAAGCGAACGCCCTAATGAAGCGCGCGGAGCGGCTGGCGTAAAGGTCGCGCGCCGCCATACTTCCCTACAGGCTCCTGAAACACCCACTCCTGACCGCGGTTCGCACACAGGGCGCGCATGCCATTACGCTGGGGAGTACTCGGCGCATCCAGCCGGATCTATCACAGGAGTCTCAAGCCCGCGATGCTCGCGTCAGGGCAGACGATTGTGGCGGAGGCGAGTCGCGCCGGTGATTCCTGCGCCGCGTACGATGCGATGCTCGCGCGCACTGATATTGACGCGGTGTACAACCCGCTGCCGAATCACCTGCATGCAGAGTGGACGCATCGCGCATTGGATGCGGGAAAGCATGTGCTGTGCGAGAAGCCCCTGACGCTCTCCGTCGCTGACACGATCGCCGTGTTTGATCACGCCGAGGCCGTGGGACGTGTTGTGCTCGAGGCGTATATGTGGCCGCATCATCCGCGTGCGCGTCGCCTGCTGTCGCTGGTCGCCTCTGGGGAGGTCGGCACCCCGCAATCCGGGCATTCCGCCTTTAGTTGGCCGATGAATCTGTCGGGCGGCGACCATCGTCTTGACCGCCGCGGCGCTGGAGCGTTGTTCGACGTCGGGATTTACTGCATTGCCCCATTCATGCTGATGGCGGGGCGCGATCCCGTGCGTGTCGCGGCGAATGCAGTGCGCAACAGCGAGCAGGTCGACACGACCATGTCGGGGTGGATCGACTGGGGCCATGGATTTGGATCGTCGTTTCACGTCTCGTTCGACGCACCGTCGCACCGCACGATGGCGCTCACGACACGCGACGCGGTGCTCACACTCCCAGGAGCGCACGCGCCGGGCGCGCTGGACACGAGCGAGCTTTGCGTGGAGCGGAGGGATGGGACGGTGGAGCGAATGGCGTGCGAGGGGGCGGATGCCTTTGCCGAGCTCGTGCAGCACGTTGCCGCGGTCATCACCGGGCGTGCAGTGCCGGTGTTTGGGCCCGCGGACAGTGTGCGGTTGGCCGGGGTCCTCGAGGAGTTGCAGCGGGTGAGTGGCTAGCCGTGGGTGAGTGTCTAGCCGTGGGTGAGTGGCTAGCCGCTCCCGCTATCCCTGCATAAACCGCAACGTATTTCCGTCCGGGTCGTCCACGTAGAACTCGCGCGTCCCCCAGGTCTGATTCAGTGGTCCTTCGTGCACCTCCACCGGTGCGTCGGGATTGCCTGGCGTCTTCAAACCACGCGCGCGAAACGTCGTGCAGAGCGCATCCACGTCATCGGTCATCACGACAATGGCCTGACCGAACGCGCCGTCGCCCTGATGGCTCGAGAGAAACAGTAGATCGCCCTCGCGCAGGAGCGCCACGTGCGTCGGATCGCTGACCTCGGCGTCCGCACGCGCCATGACGAAATCCAACACCTGGGTATAAAACGCGAGCGCGGTCTGCATGTGGCGCACGCGAACCGTCGGGACAATCGTCATCGTGCGCTCACTCGGCACGCCGCGCCAACACGTCCGGCTGCGGGTGAATTCGGAAAGAGCGCCTTTGCCGCGGCCGCATGCGGACGGGCCCGCTTGCAGTCGGCGCGTGCGATAAACATCTCAGCGGCGCGCACGCGAATCCGGAAGTTCCCGGGATCGCTCGCCGCTGCGCCAGCGAATGCGCCGGCGTTGTATAAACGCATCGCGTCAATACGCCCGGCGCTCTGCGCCACAGCGCTCCCCAATAACAGCACAATCAGCACGGTGCCTACGGTTCGCAGCCCCGGACCCATGGCGAGGCGTCCGCGCCACGGCCCCGCAGCGGCGCCCACAGGAATCATCGCGCCGGCCACGGCCATTACCACCAAGGCATTCACCGGCAACAGCAACACGGCGTCAAAGGCGCCCTCAAGAGACGCAATCAACACCACGCTCGCCCCGGCAATCGCTGCGAGGCGTTCGGTTGCGCTGCGCGCACGATCGTAGCGCGCACGCCACGCCGTAAGCAGCAACAGCGCTACCAGCGCGCCCCATGCGGCCAAGCCCAATACACCGCGCTCCGACAGCGTCGCCATCCAATCACTACTCGGCCACGGGTTCGCCGTCATCCCCGTGGTTTCGCTCATGCTGGGATCACCCGTGGGCGCGAACTTCGGATATTGGACGGGCCAGTTTCCCGCGCCAACACCGAGCGGATGCGCCAGCGCCATGCGCGCCGAATTTTGGTATTGGCGCAGACGGCCCGCCCCCGACCCGTCTTTGTAGTTCACGACCCCCGTCACACTCTCGAGATAGGGATTGTCACTTTTCCACTCGAGCCGATTGGGGATCAACAACGCGCCCGCCACGCCGGCGATCAGTGCGGCCAGTGCGACAGAGGCACGGAGCTTTGCGCCCGGCACATCAAACAGCGATGGCCCGCGCACCACCACCACGAACGCCACGGCTCCCCACGCCATCAGTGCTAACCACGACGCGCGCGTGCGCGAGAGCACCAACGCCCCCGCGCAGATGGTGAGCGCGACCGACCAGAGCACCGACGTGATCCACCCGCGCGCCGTCGCGATGCAATAGAAGAGCAGCGGCACACCGGCCGCCGCGAGATGCGCCATGAAGTTGCGATTGCCAAAGGTGCCGCCGGGGGCGCGACTCATTGCAGCCCATTCCATTTTTACACCATAGGCTTGCAGCAGCGCGGTGATTGCCCCCGCCGTCACCACCGCGGCAAGCACGCGCGCCACGGCTCCGCTACGCCCTGCGCGCTGCAGCGAGCGCCCCACAACAAAGGCCATCGCAGCGCTGATTGTGAGCGTGCTTGCACGCCATGCGAGCCATCCGTTTTGTGCGAGTGCCGCGGAGAGCAACGTCAGCGCGAGGTAGGCGATCCAGAGCCAGGCCACCGCGTCCAATTGCACATCGCGCACGCGACGCGCGCGCCACAGTGCGACCGCGCCCGTTAGTAGCACCGTGAGTTGAAGCAGCAGTTCTTTGGGCACCAAGAATCGATCAAGATCGAACGACCGATACGGGAGCACCATCAGCACGCAGGCGAGCGCCCCCACGCCGAGCGCGGCGACCATGAAGCGATCAGCACCGGTCGGCGACGACGCGGCTGGGGGAGTGGTGCTCGTGCTCATCAAACCTCGCGAAGTCGGCGGCGCTAGTGATGCTGGAATGTCAGCGCGCGAACTACGCGGGGCAAGCGAAGATCAGGGGGAGGTGGAAATTGGCAGACCCGTGGGGCTCGCTCAGTCCGGCTGCGGCATGAGCGGCAGCTTGGGTTGCCGCGTGATTGGCGCGGTCGCGGCGAGCCCTGCTGAGCCGGCGCTGTTGCGCGGGAGGATGTTCACCTTGGCTCGGTGCATGGTCGCCCAGAGATTGGCGATAAACAGGTAGGCTGCTGCTGCGGAGAGGAGGCCGCCGACCATCATCAGGGGTTCGGCGAGCGTCCAGCCGTGAATCCGCCCCGCGAGCCCGCCGACCAACACCACGACCCCCAGTTGGCTTGCCCACCACTGCCAGTAGCCGAACTCCCGGAGCACCAGCGGCTGGCCAAAAAAGCGGGGAATCACATGGAGGGCTACCCCGTAGATGATCTGCGCCACAAAGCCCAGGAGCAGCAGGTGCATATGCGCCACGCGGTACATCGTGAGCATCGGCCATACTGCCATGGCGAGGCCCAGGGTGACCCCCACCCCGAACCAGACCAGGCAGGCCTGCAGGTACTTCTGCACGAACCAGTCCATGCCGTCCTCCGCCCAGTCAGACCGGGCTATAATGGTATGTTAGATACCACTATAGTACCGACTGCCGGTGGGGTCCGGATTCAGGGATTCCCCCACACCATCCGCCGGCCTTGAGCACTTGGCGTACAAGCCGCGTAGATTCAACGGACGGCCATTAGCCCCACGGGAGAATCATGGCGAACGACGATAAGAAGATTGCCGCACTGGTCAAGAAGCTCACCAGTCAGCCCAAGCCGAAGACCGAGTTCGGCAAGACGTATGACAAGACGGCCCCGGCGCGCATCGTGGATGACAACGATCTCGACCGCGACAAGTTCTTCAAAGAGATGAAGCGGCGGGAGTTTTAGGGTAGCCGTTGGTCGCGAGCGGCGAACCGTCGCTTACGGCCGCAGCAACACCCGCACGGAATCCACGGATCCGTCCGTCTTGGCTGGCGTTACGCCGAGCAGCTTCGCGATCAGTGAGTAGACATGCACGTTCTGGAACGGGGGCACCACCACCCCGCTCTTGAATGCGGGCCCTGACGCCACGAAGAGCGCGCCCATACTCACCAACTGATTGTCGTAGCCGTGCGCGCCACCATTCGCGCTGCGCGGTGCATTCACCGCGCGCGCACGCGTGGTGATGCTCCACCCTTCGTCGGCAATCAACACGATCGGCGAGATGTGCTTGTGCGCGTTGAAGTGAAAACGCGCCGGCACCTCGCTTTTCTTGAACACCTGCAGATGCGGGTGCTTGTCCTTGAGCGCTGCGTACACCGGCTCGAGTTTGCCGTTCAGTGGCGCGAGCGCGCCGACCGGAGTCCAGTCGACGACCTCCACATCACTCATCGTGATGTAGTCGTCCAAATAGATCTGCCGCTCGGTGCTCACCGCGGCCATCCCGTGATCGGCCACCACAATCAGATTCACCTGGTCGCCAAACTTCCGCGCGGCGATGCCATCCATGATCGCGCCGATCGCGGAATCTGCGCGCGCGATAGCGGAATCATTCTGCACGCTCATCGGGCCGTAGTTATGCCCCGCATCGTCCGTAGCCTGGAAGTACGCCGTCACAAGACGCGGCGCACTGTCGGCGGGCATGTCGAGGAACTCCAACACTTTTCGCACACGATCGGCGTACGGCATGGTGCCATTGAACTTCACCCACCAGTGCGGACGAATCCCACCGATTGGCGCCTCACTGCCGGGCCACAAGAATGGCGCCGTGCGCACCCCCTGCTTCTCTGCCGTCACCCAGATGGGCTCGCCGTCCCACCAGCGCGCGTCGCGTACCGCGGGGTTATCACCGATCGCGAACTTTCCCAGCTCGGGGTCCGACATGGCGTTCGCCACAATCCCGTGGTGCTCGGGATACAACCCCGTGACGAGCGAGTAGTGATTGGGGAATGTCTTGGACGGAAACGACGGCACCATGCGTTCTGCGCGCACCCCGCGCGCCGCAAGCTCGCGCAGTCGTACCGCCCAGGGGCGCGTGATATAATCCGCGCGGAATCCGTCGAGCGAGATCAGCACAACGACGGACTTTTTGGGGGCCTGACTCGAATCCGCTGTCGGCGCGCCGGCGAGCGCGCCGGTTCGCGCGCCGAGCAGTCCAATGGCAACAACGGCGGTAGCGAGCGCGGAGGCGCGGCGAACGAAGGATGTCATTGCTGGAACATAGAGGACATCTGTAAAAACCGTGTGACGAACCACGCAGTGGCTACGCCGTCGGGCTCTCCTCGTCCAGCGTCAACATACGCCGCAACACCTTGCCAATCAACGACTTAGGCAGCTCACTCCGGAAC
>Ga0194048_10001852_pt1 | contig 10489 bp, 10 predicted proteins | sample JunL225m_MetaG_FD_161685 | JGI IMG/M metagenome (GOLD analysis project Ga0194048, IMG submission 161685) | Anoxic zone freshwater microbial communities from boreal shield lake in IISD Experimental Lakes Area, Ontario, Canada - Jun2016-L222-5m | ecosystem: Environmental > Aquatic > Freshwater >... | reverse complement strand
GGCCAAGTTCGCCGACCCATTCGGTCTGCCCGAGTTGGTGCTCGGCGGCGGCCTCGGCGTTGCCTACACAAGCGGCGAGGAAGCACCCACCATTGCGCATTGGGGCAACGTCTTGCTCGACGCATGCGCGGCGCTCAATGTGCGCGCTCGCGTGAGCATCGAGCCGGGGCGGTCGATCGTGGCCTCGGCAGCGCTCACGGTGTACACGGTGGGCACGGTGAAGACCATCCCTGGCATCCGCACCTACATCTCGGTCGACGGTGGCATGAGCGACAACCCCCGACCCGTGTTGTACGGCAGTGGTTACGAAGCGTTCTTGCCGCGCGATGTCGCCGCCGAACGTCCAGGGTCGGCGCGTCTCGTGGGCAAGCACTGCGAGAGCGGCGACATCTTGATCTTCGATGCGGCTGTGCCGAACGACATTCGTGTTGGCGACTTGCTTGCCACTCCGGTCACCGGTGCGTACGGGCACAGCATGGGGAGCAACTACAACAAGGTGGCACGTCCGCCAGTGGTGTTCGTCAGCAACGGTCAGGCGCGGCTCGTGATCCGCCGCGAGACATACGACGACTTGCTTGCCTGCGACGTGGGCTAAGCGAAATCTCTGCCGCACGTTGCCATGTTGGGCGCGTTTCTCGCAGAACTGTGCGATGACCGTGAACCCTCAATTATTGGTTAATGAACTTCCGAGAGTGCTTGCGTACGCCTAGCCTGCAGCCGTGGCTATGACCGGCAATCACGTTCGTATTGGTGTGTTGGGTTGCGGCAACGTCGGAGCGGCGTTTGTGCAACTCGTAACCGAACAGGCAGCGGCAATCGAGGCGCGCACTGGTATTCGTCTTGAGGTGACCCGAGTTGCAGTGCGCAACGTGTCCCGCGAGCGAGAAGTGGACCTCGCCGCTGGCGTGTTGGTTCGCGATGCGCGAGCTGTGGTTGACGATCCCGAAGTAGATCTCGTGGTCGAGGTCATCGGCGGCATCGAGCCAGCCCGCGAACTCATTGCAGCGGCGCTCGCCGCCGGTAAGCCTGTGGTCACCGCCAACAAAGAACTGCTCGCCAACGTCGGTACCGAGCTGTACGCAGCTGCCGATGCTGCTGGCGTCGACCTGTTGTTCGAGGCAGCCGTTGCAGGTGGCATCCCAATCGTTCGCGCACTGCGCGAAAGTCTTCGCGGTGAGCCGATTCGTCGAGTGCTTGGCATTGTCAACGGCACCACCAACTTCATTCTCACCAAGATGACCGAGCAAGGCGCCGACTATTCGGCAGCCCTGTCTGAGGCCCAGCGGCTTGGTTTCGCCGAGCGTGACCCAACAGCCGATGTCGAAGGCTTCGATGCTGGCGCCAAGGCGGCCATCATCGCCACCATCGCGTTCGGCACCAAGGTCGTTGCCGGCGATGTGTATCACGAGGGCATCAGCGGCGTCACCGCTGGCGACATCGCGATGGCATCGCGTCTCGGTTTCGTGGTCAAGCTGCTTGCCATCTGCGAACAAGATGCAGCCACCGGCGAAGTTTCGGTGCGAGTTCACCCAGCGATGGTGCCCATCCATCATCCGCTCGCCAGCGTGCGCGAGAGCTTCAACGCCGTGTTCATCGAGGGCGAAGCCGTTGGCTCGCTGATGTTCTACGGTCGCGGTGCTGGTGGGATGCCCACCGCTTCGGCAGTGCTTGGCGATGTCATCGACGCTGCGGTCAACCTGTCGCAGGGCACGCACGGCTCGCTTGGCTCATTTGGCCGGGCAGTGATTCGCCCGATCGACGAGACCAACAGCGAGTACTTGCTCAGCCTCGACGTTGCCGATCGGCCTGGTGTGTTGCATTCGGTCACGGGCGTGTTTGCGCGTAACGACGTGAGCATCCGCGCCGCCGAACAAGAGGGTCTACGCGACGACGCCCGCCTCGTGTTCATCACCCACTCGGCCAAAGAGTCATCGCTGCAGAACTGCGTGCGCGAACTGCGCGACCTCGACACGGTCAAGCGGGTCGGCAGTCTCCTGCGCGTCATCGGAGCCTGAGCCCCATGCGTTATGTCTCTACCCGCGGTGCAGCGCCCGAGCTCGGGTTCTGCGATGTGTTGCTTGCCGGCCTCGCCAACGACGGTGGTCTGTATATGCCCGCCGAGTGGCCGACCCTTCCCGATCTCACCCACGTAACGAGTTACGCCGAGGCCGCTGCTGCAGTGATGGCGCCGTTTGTCGCTGGCGAAATTGACCCCGAGGTGTTCGCCCAGTTGTGTAGCGATGCGTACGCGACGTTCCGTCACGACGCTGTGGTGCCACTGGTTCAGATTGGCGCAAACGAGTGGTTGCTCGAGCAGTTCCATGGTCCCACGCTTGCCTTCAAAGACGTGGCGTTGCAGTTGGTGGGTCGCCTGTTTGATCACGTGCTTGCGCAGCGCGGGCAACGCGTCACCATCGTGGGCGCCACCAGTGGCGACACCGGCAGTGCTGCCATCGACGGCGTGAAATCGTGTAGCAACGTAGACATCGTGATCCTGTACCCGCAGGGGCGCACCAGCGATGTGCAACGTAAGCAGATGACCACGGTCGACTCGCCCAACGTGCATACCGTGGCTGTCGAGGGTACGTTCGACGATTGCCAGGATCTTGTGAAGGCAATGTTCAACGACGCCGCGTTCCGTGATCGCATGAATTTGTCGGCAGTGAACAGCATCAACTGGGCGCGTGTCATGGCGCAGATCGTGTACTACGTGACATCAACGCGTTCGCTCGGTGCCACGGCCACCAACCCGACCACCTTCAGTGTGCCCACAGGCAACTTCGGCAACGTGCTCAGCGGCTGGATTGCACGCAAGATGGGCGCACCTATCGCCGACTTCATCGTGGCCTCGAACTCGAACGACATCCTCACTCGATTCATCAACGACAACGACATGACCGCCCGCGACGTGGTGCCGACATTGAGCCCATCGATGGACATTCAAGTGTCCTCAAACTTCGAGCGTTTGCTCTTCGAGATGAACAGTCGCGATGGTGGGATAACCGCCGAGCAGTTACAGCGGTTCCGCCACAGCGGCTCGCTCAAGGTGGAGCCCGACCAGATGGCCACATGGATTAGCCCGGTGTTTCGCGCGGCCAAGGTCGACGACGCCAGCATCGTCCATGAGATCCGTCGCGTCTATGAGTCCAGCGGACAATTCATCGATCCGCATACGGCTACCGGTACAGCCGCGGTGCGCAGCCTCGGTGCGCATCTCGACGGACGCCCGGTGGTCACATTGGCAACGGCGCATCCCGCGAAGTTCCCCGATGCGGTGTTTGCCGCGACCGGTGTGCGGCCACCGTTACCAGCGCACCTCGCCGATCTGCTCGATCGCACAGAGCGCACGAATCTGGTTGCGAACGATCTCGCTGCCGTTCAGACATTTGTCGAGCGGGCAGTCGCCCGCTGACCAATTGCGTTGGGCTCGCGCCCAACTTGGCCAACGCGGCGATCTGGCGCGGTGGTTGCATCTCAGCTGAAGTGATGTGTAAGGTGCGTGTTGCTCGGGCTCCCGAGCCGCACTTTCCGATGCGCCCCGCGACCTTTTCGCTGGCGGAACCGTGGCTGTGTGAATCTCTTGTTGCTGTTGGCGGGTCTATCAACGTCGGTTGTGCTTGCGCACGTCTCGCGTCTCGCCCACATAGCCCTTCGTCCCGGTTTGGGACATTTCTTGGAAAGTTGGATCCCGTGGCTGCGGATGCCCTCGAACAGTCAGTGCTCGAATCAAAAGATCGCGAGCAGTTGGTTGCAATTGCCTCGGCGCTCGGTGTGAAGAGCACCTCGCGCGCCAAAAAGGCAGACCTCATTCAGAAAATTCTTGAGCAGACCGGTGCAGTGCCGATGGCCTCAGCGGCAGCTGCTCCTGCTCCTGCCGCGGCCCCCGCCGCTGCAGTTGCTGCTGCCGCTCCAAGCGAAGCGGCTGCGCCTGCCACCGATACGCCACGTCCAGCGCCTGCGGGTCGCGGGCCTGCAGGTCGCCCAGGTTCCCCTCGCGGTGCTGCTCCAAAGCCAGCACCAGCGGCGGTTGCCGAGGTCATGCTCGGTGCCGATGGCGAGCCATTGCCCGACTGGGAAGTTGAGCTCATCCGCCAGGGCTTCAGTACCGAAACTACGGCCGCCGGCGCTGCGCCTGCTGCTGCTGGCTCGGCCGATGGCGACGCTGATGGCGAAGGCGAAGAAGGAGCCGAAGGCGCTGAAGGCGATGGGCTCAGCGCCAACCGCCGTCGCCGCCGTCGTCGTAACAAGAACCGTGGCGAAGGCGCCGAGGGCGATCGTCCCGATGGCCCTCGTGCTGATGGTCCTCGAATCGACAGCCCGCGTGCCGATGGTCCACGCAACGATGGTCCACGCAACGATGGTCCTCGCAACGAGGGGCAACGCAATTCCGGACAGCGTCAGAATCGCAACGATCGAAATGACCGCAATGACCGCAACGATCGGTATGACCGCAACGATCGCGGCGACCGTGGCGATCGCTCCGGTGGCGGCGAAGGCACCGAGGGACCAACCTCACTCGAGCCAGTGCAGGTTTCGGGCTACCTCGATCTGCGCGACGAGGGCTATGGCTTCTTGCGCGTGAACGGCTACCTCGCCAGCCGCGACGATGCCTACATCCCGGTGAAGCTCACCCGCCAGTTCGGTCTGCGTAAGGGTGACTTTGTTACCGGCCTCAGCCGTCCAGCTGGTCGCAACGAGAAGAACCCGGCGCTGCTTGAGATCCACACGGTGAACGGCGGCGATCCCGAAAAGGCGCGTACGCGTCCTCGCTTCGAAGACCTCACTCCGTTGTTCCCCGACACGAAGTTGCACCTCGAGAACCCGTCTGATGCAAACAACATGACGGCTCGAATTATCGACCTCATCAGCCCGATTGGTAAGGGCCAGCGCGGCATCATCGTGTCGCCGCCAAAGGCCGGCAAGACCACGATCATGAAGACCATCGCAACCTCTATCGAGCGCAACCACCCTGAGGTCAAACTCATCGTGTTGCTCATCGACGAGCGTCCCGAAGAAGTCACCGACATGCGTCGCACCGTGAAGGGCGAAGTCATTGCAAGCACCTTCGACCGTCCGAGCGACGAGCACACTCACGTTGCCGAACTCTGCATCGAGAAGGCCAAGCGCATGGTCGAAAACGGTGACGACGTCGTGATCATTCTCGACGGCATCACCCGCCTCAGCCGTGCCTACAACCTGGCCGCGCCAGCCACTGGTCGAATCATGTCGGGCGGTATCGATGCCGGTGCGTTGTACCCACCGAAGAAGTTCTTTGGTGCGGCACGCAACATCGAAGAAGGCGGATCACTCACCATCTTGGCTACGGCTCTCGTCGAGACCAACAGCCGAATGGACGATGCGATCTTCGAAGAGTTCAAGGGCACTGGCAACATGGAACTGCGTCTCGATCGTCGACTCGCCGAGCGCCGCATCTATCCGGCCATCGATGTCGACGCTTCAAGTACCCGTCACGAAGAATTGCTGTTCGACCGTAAGCAGTTGCAGATGGTGTGGAAGCTTCGCCGTGTGTTGTCGGGCCTTGCAGCCGACGGAAACGCGGCGCCTGGCCTCGAACTGCTCATCGATCGTCTGCGCACGTTCCGTACAAACGACGAGTTCTTGGCCGAGATTTCCAAGCAACCCGCGATGTAGCAACACCAAGGTCGGAAATTCCTTTCGGCCGCTATCATTTCTCGTCCGTTCTATTTTGGAGATCGTCATGAAGACCGACATCCACCCCGTTTACGCCGATGTCACCGTGAAGTGCACGTGCGGCAACGTTTTTCTCACGCAGAGCACTCGCACTGGCACGCTCAGCCTTGAATTGTGCAACGAGTGCCATCCGTACTTCACCGGCAAGCAAAAGCTCGTCGATGCTGGCGGCCGCGTCGAGCGCTTCAACAAGCGTTACGGAGCCCGCAAGGGTCAGTAATTCCTTGCAGCGCTGCTGCAGGTTTTGTGTTGTGCAGATGCCATTCGATCGAGAGATCGAATGGCATCTGTCGTTTTCGGTGAGCCAACGGCACCGACGGCGTGATGTCGCCGACGTCGCCCATGTTGCCCATGTTGTCGACGCTTTCGGCTCGTAGTCTGGCGAGGTGACTACGTCGCCCGCTCCTGTAGATCCCACGCGCCGCGCCGCACTGCTGTCGATCAAGCTCAGAGCACTGGTCAGCGACCATCTTGGGTCCGATGCATTGCCAAGCGTGGCCGATGCACAAGCGGGCGCGTCGTTTGGTCGAGGCGCAGCATTGATCGTGCGCGACTGTGCGTGGGTACTGCTCGACGAACAGCCCGAACGCGGTCTGGGTGCGGCGCTGGCGTGGGCAACTCGGCAGAGCGATGTGCGTTCCTTGGCGGTCATCGCTGAGGCGTCTACGGGCATTCTGGCTCGTCGTGCGGCGCTGTTCGAGATGCCCATCACCGTGTGGCAAGCGCAGGGTCGTTCGCTCGTGCCGGCCCACCACGAGCCGTATCCGGTGTCTGACGCCATCGACCCCGCTCACGAAATCTGGCGCTCGGTCATCGAGCAGGGTGGCGCCGAGCCTGTGGTCGAGCATGGCGTGCTGGCCGGCGAAATCCGCGGGCTCGAGGTGTGCCGCGTGGTCACCGATGCCTATTCGGGCGAGGTCCGCCTTGAGGTAGGTGTTGGGGCGCACGACCGCGAATCATTCATGATGCTCCACGGCAATAAGCCAACCGCAGAGGCGCTCGCCGGGGTGGTCGATGCCGTGAGCGGGCATCGTCAGGTTGATGCACCGTTGCATCCGCTCAACCGTTTGGGCGCCGAGCGTTTCTTGCGCTGGTTGGCCATCAACGATCCATCCCGAGTTGGCGCAGTGAACCTTCGCTCGGCCGATCCACCGGTGCGGCGTCCCAACTTGAAAGATCCGATCCCATGCGTGGCTGTTGGTCGCACTGCCAATGGAGCGCCGCTTGTGGCGGTGTGTTCGGTGGGCATCGATCTCGATCTGGTGCCCTTTGCGCTCGACGCCCGCGAGATGTACGGCGCCGATGCCGAGTTGGTCTTGGTTGTTCCCGAGCGCGATGCCTCGCCGGTGACACAGCGGGTTGCCGCGCTGGCCCGAGGGTCAATCTCTGTACTCACTTGGGCCTAGATCGCTGCGAACACTCGGCAGCGACGTAGCCTGCATGCGCTGTGATTGATCGATTGGCTGCCGTAGAAGACGAATACCTCACCGTTGAGGCCGAGCTTTCCGACCCCGCAATTCTCACCGACGGTGCGCTGCTGCGCATCAAGACCACGCGGTACAAAGAACTCACGCCCATCGTTACCTTGATCAGAGCGCTTCGCTCGGTACACGAAGATGCCGATGCAGCCCGCGAACTGCTCACGTTTGCCAGCGCCGACGAGCGCGATGCTCTACGCCAGGACCTGGCCGCATCCGAGGCCGAGGTTGAGCGACTCGAAGCCGAGATTCGTTTGCTGTTGTTGCCTCGCGACCCCAACGATGGCAAGGCTGTCATCGTTGAGATTCGTGGCGCCGAAGGCGGCGAAGAAGCCAACTTGTTTGCTCGTGACCTGTTCGAGATGTACTCGGGCTACGCAACCCAGCAGGGTTGGAGCATCGACGTGTTGTCCACCGATGTCAGCGACCTGGGCGGGTTCAACCAGATCACGTTCATGGTGAAGGGCGACTCTTCGTGGAGCCACCTCAAGTACGAAGGCGGCACGCACCGCGTGCAGCGTGTGCCCGTTACTGAGAGCCAGGGCCGTATTCACACGTCGTCGGCGACGGTGTTGATTTTGGCCGAGGCCGAAGAAGTCGAGATCGACATCGACGAAAAAGACCTGCAGATCGATGTGTACCGCGCCAGCGGTCCTGGTGGGCAGGGCGTGAACACCACCGACTCGGCAGTGCGTATTACGCACAAGCCAACGGGTATTGCCGTGGCCATGCAAGACGAGCGCAGCCAGTTGCAGAACCGGGCGCGGGCGATGACTGTGCTGCGGGCGCGCTTGCTTCAGGCAGCGCAAGACGAAGCCGACGCGAAGGCATCAGCCGAACGCAAGTCGCAGGTTGGCACCGGTGGTCGTGGCGAGAAGATTCGCACCTACAACTACAAAGAGAACCGACTCACCGATCACCGCATCGGGTTCACGATCTATCGGTTGCAAGAAGTGCTCGCGGGCAACCTCACCGATGTCGTCGAGGCGTTGGCCGCCGACGAACGCACTCGTCAACTTGCCAATGGTGATGACTGAGAGCGAACACATCACGTGGCGTGAGTTGTGGGCGCAGGCCACCACCGCGTTGGGCGATCGCCATCACGCTCGATGGATGTGCGAGGTAGCCAGCGGGTGCGATGGACCCGAGTTCATGGCCGAGCTTGATGAGCCAGCGATGCACGGCATGGTGGTGCATCTCGACGCAATGCTTGCTCGCCGTGCCGCTGGCGAACCCTTGCAATATGTGCTCGGCCGTTGGCAGTTTCGCCGACTCGACATGATGGTCGATCAGCGGGTGCTCATTCCTCGGCCTGAAACCGAATGGGTCTGCGAAGCTGCTCTCGGCCTCGCTCGGTCGTTGCTTACCGCCGAGCGCGGAGCCGAGCGATTGGTGATCGCCGATTTGGGCACAGGCAGCGGAGCCATTGGTCTGTCGATCGCGGCCGAACTGCCGATCGACTCGGCGTACGTGTGGTTGGCCGATGTGTCAGCCGATGCGGTCGACGTGGCCTCAGCCAATCTCGCGGGTATCGGGCGCAATGCGCAGAGTGTGCGCATCGTGCAGGGCTCGTGGTTTCTTGCGTTGCCCAATGACCTTCGTGGTCGTCTCGATCTTGTTGTTGCGAATCCGCCCTATATCGCTCTTGATGATCCCGATGTCGAAGCCGAGGTGTCCCAGTGGGAGCCACACCTCGCGTTGTTCGGCGGCGCCGATGGCCTCCGCGACATTCGCAGCATCGTCGCCGACGCGACCACGTGGTTGCGCCCTGGCGGATACTTGGTGCTTGAGATCGGTGCTGGCCAAGGGGCAGCAGTGCTGACGCTGCTGAACGAAGCAGGCCTCGCAGATGGCGAGATTCGAAGCGATCTTGCGGGACGCGATCGAATCGCTGTTGCTCGCCGCTAGACGCGGCCGAGACGTAGCTGACTCAGTCGAAGCGAGCGGCGAGGAGTTCGAGCAGATTGCGCTCGTGCAGATCGAGCGTGCGGTCGACACCCGCAACATCGCGAGCAGCCGAGAACAGCGATGCGCGCAGCACCTTGCTGGTGATACGCAGATCGACCGAGTCGAGGAATTCGTCGATGGTGTCGGTGGCAACTGCTTGGCGAACCGTGGCCATTGCTTGGCCGAAGTAACGATCGAACGAGAACGTGTCGTTTTCCCAACCGGAGTCTTCGCTAATGCGACGGATTTCGTTGAGTTCTTCTTCGCTGATGTGGTGATCGACGATCATCACGAGCAAGAGCAATTCGACGGCTGCCTCGTGTTCGCGGTCTTGCGTGGCATGCACCGCCACGTTGGCGTAGAGGTGTTCCAAAGTCGAAGTCACCTTGCCAACGTAGCCTCTGGCTCAGGTCTGAATCCGTAATACCCGACGCAAAAATTCGAGTTGATGCAGGAGCAGGTTCTCCGCCACGATTTCCTGCGGCGTCATGTGCGTTACGCCCGATAACGGCAGTACTTCGTGTGCTTTTCCGGCCGCCAACAGGGCTGACGAGAGGCGCAATGTGTGCGCCGCGACCACGTTGTCATCGGCTAAACCGTGGATGAGCAGCAGCGGCTGAGTGAGCAAATGGGCGATATCGAGCAGTGACGAGCGATCGTATGGCTCGGGATCGGAGCAGGGATCGCCCAGGTAACGCTCGGTGTAATGCGTGTCGTACAAACGCCACTCGGTGACGGGAGCGCCGGCAACAGCCGCGTGAAAAATGTCGGGTCGCTGCATCACAGCGAGCGCTGCGAGGTAGCCGCCAAAGCTCCAACCACGAATGCCGACCCGTTCGCGGTCGAGTTGAATTCCGTCGCGGGCGAGGATCTCGGTGACTCCTTCGAGGGCGCGCACTTGATCGTCGAGCACGGGCCCGGCGAGGTCGAGATGCACCGCTCGTTCCCACTCGGTGCCACGCCCCGGTGTGCCCCGACCGTCGGTGATGATGACCGCAAAGCCTTGATCGGCAAACCATTGCGACGAGAGATAGGCACTGCGGGCGCTGACCACGCGCTGGCTGTGTGGGCCGCCATATGGGTCGACCAGTACAGGCAGCGGGCCGTTGATCACGCCGTGCGGCAGCACCACTGCAACTGCCAAGTTGTCGTCGCCAACTCGGTGGATCGACACGTTGGGCTCGACCAAGGGGGTTTGTGCATACGACCTGATTGTGGTGTTGCCCACCCGTAGCGTGGCGCCGTGGGCCCCAAGTGTGGACGAACGAATCGCGAAGGTGTCGCCGCCAACTGTTGCGGCGTGCACGCCCACCTCGGTGGTGAGGCATGTGCATCCGCTGTCGGCCGACCAT
>Ga0194048_10001848_pt1 | contig 10508 bp, 6 predicted proteins | sample JunL225m_MetaG_FD_161685 | JGI IMG/M metagenome (GOLD analysis project Ga0194048, IMG submission 161685) | Anoxic zone freshwater microbial communities from boreal shield lake in IISD Experimental Lakes Area, Ontario, Canada - Jun2016-L222-5m | ecosystem: Environmental > Aquatic > Freshwater >... | reverse complement strand
TCATTGGCCTCACCGCAGAGCGCGCCGCCGCGATGCTGCGGGCGGGGGAGTGCTCTTCGGAAGAGCTTGCAGGCGCGTACCTCGAGCGCATCGAAGCGTTCGATCCCGCGCTCCACGCCTATCTCCACGTCGACCCCGAGCACACGCTCGCAGCAGCGCGCGCCCAAGACCAGAGCGGCAACGTTGGCCTAGCCGGCGTCCCGATCGCGTACAAGGATCTGCTCTCGACGAAGGGCGTGCCGACTACGGCCGGCTCGAAGATCCTCGAAGGGTTTATTCCGCTCGAAGATGCCGATGTCGTGGCGCGCGGCAACGCGGCTGGGCTCGTCAGCCTCGGCAAGACGAACCTCGACGAGTTTGCGATGGGTTCCTCGACCGAGCACTCGGCCTATGGCCCGACGCGCAATCCGTGGGATCAGACGCGCGTGCCAGGTGGCTCATCGGGTGGCTCCGCCGCTGTCGTGGCCGCAGGGCTCGCTCCATGGTCGCTCGGAACCGACACGGGCGGTTCGATTCGACAGCCCGCCGCCTTCTGTGGTCTCGTCGGACTGATGCCCACGTACGGCACCGTCTCGCGCTTCGGCGTCGTCGCCTTCGCCTGCTCGCTCGAGCAGGTTGGACCAATGACGCTGACGGTGCGCGATTGCGCCCTCTTGCAGCAGGTGATTGCCGGTGGCTCCGAGCGCGACGCTACTTGCGTCGGCTTGCGCGAGCCAATCGTGCTGCCCGAGCCAGGTCGACTCGATGGCGTCCGCTTTGGTGTGCCGTGGGCCGAGCTCGAGGACGGAGTCGATCCCGGCATTCGCGAGCGCTTCGACGCCTCGCTCAAGCTGGCTACCGAGTTGGGCGCCGAGCTGGTCGACGTCGAGCTGCCCTACGCGCGCCACGGTCTTGCTGCCTACTACGTGATCGCTCCTGCCGAAGCCTCCGCGAACCTGTCGCGCTTCGACGGTGTGCGCTATGGCCTGCGGGTCGACGGCCCCGATCTGCGCTCGATGTACGAGGCCACGCGATCGGCTGGCTTTGGCCCCGAGGTCAAGCGGCGCATCATGATCGGCACGTACGCGCTGTCGGCTGGCTATCACGACGCCTATTACGTGCAGGCCCAGCGCGTCCGCACGCTGATCCGCCGCGATTTCGACGCCGCCTTCCTTGGCGTCGATGCGATCCTTTTGCCGACGGCGCCGACGACAGCATTTCCGATGGGTGCGCGCATGGACGATCCGCTCGCGATGTACGCCAACGACATCTTCACGCTGCCCGTCAACCTCGCCGGCATTCCGGCGCTATCGATTCCAAACGGACTCGTCGAGGGCCTGCCGAGCGGTCTGCAGATTATCGGTGCGGCCCATACCGAGAACACCCTGCTGCGCTTTGGCGCGGCCTTCGAGCAGGCGATCGGCTTCGATCCAGTGCCGCCGGCCTTGCGTGGGGGTGCGGCATGAGCGCGCCGTGGCAGAAGGATGGTTACGAGGCCGTGATTGGGCTCGAGATTCACGTGCAGTTGGCGACTAATTCGAAGATGTTCTGCTCGTGCGCCAATCAATTCGGCGACGAGCCCAACACCAATGTCTGCATGGTCTGCCTCGCGCATCCTGGCGCGATGCCGGTGGCCAACGCCGAAGCGATTCGTCAGGCGACCCGTGTTGGTGTGGCGCTGGGGTGTCGCATTCCCGAGACGAGCGAGTTCAGCCGCAAGCAGTACTTTTACCCGGATAGCCCGAAGGCGTATCAGATCAGCCAGTACGACCAACCGATGTGTGCTGAGGGTCTCTTCCGTGTCCCGGGCGAGGGCGGCTTCGATGTTCGCCTCACGCGCGCGCACTTGGAAGAAGACGCAGCCAAGATGATCCATGCGGGTGGCGAGGGCGGCCGCATTAGTGGCTCGGCCGGCTCGATCGTCGACTTCAACCGTGTCGGCACGCCGCTGCTCGAGATCGTCTCGGAGCCAGATATTCGCTCGCCCGAGGATGCGCGCCGTTTTCTCACGCTCCTGCGCGCCACGGTTGTCGCGATCGGTGCCTCGGATTGCGACATGGAGAAGGGCTCGCTGCGCGCCGACGCGAACGTCTCGATTCGCCCGATCGGCTCAACGGAGTACGGCACGAAGACCGAGCTGAAGAATATGAACTCCTTCCGCTTCCTCGAGCGCGGCATCGAGGCCGAGCTGGAACGACAGCTCGAGGTCGTCTTGGGTGGCGGCACGATCGAACAGGAGACGCTCCATTTCGATCCCGTCGCCGGCACGCTTTCGTCGCTCCGTTCGAAAGAACAGGCCCATGACTACCGCTATTTCCCCGAGCCCGACCTGCTGCCCGTCCACCAGACCGAGGCAGGCCTCGTCGAGCTCGGCAGCGACCTGCCCGAGTTGCCCGCAGCCCGCTTCGACCGCCTCGTTGCTGCTGGTCTAACGGAGCCCACGGCGCTCGCCTTGGCCGTCGACGCCGACCTCGCCTCCTATCTCGATGCCGTCGCTACTGCCACCGGCGACCTCAAGACGTCGGCCAACTGGACGATGGGCGAGTTTTCTGCGCACCTCAATGGCGCGGGCCTCAGCGCGGATCAGAGTCCGGTTACCCCCGAGCGCCTCGCCGCCCTGATCGCTCTCGTCGTCGACGGCACCATCAACCAGACCGCAGCCAAAGAGGTCTTCGGGGTACTCGTCGAAGATCCCCAGGCTACCGCTGCTGGCGTCGTGGCCGACCGCAACTTGGCGCAAGTCGGAGGCGACGACGCCCTCGGCGAGATCATCGACGCCGTGCTGGCAGCCCACCCAGAAGAGGTCGAGGCCTTTCGTGGAGGCCGCGAACAGGTAATCGGCTTCCTCGTCGGCCAGTGCATGAAGCAAAGTGGCGGCCGCGCCGACGCCAAGGCGCTGCAGGGTCTCCTGCGCGCGCGCCTCAACGGCTAGGGGCAAGACCTCCAAAACCGGGGGTTGCAGGTTCGAGTCCCGCCGGCCCTGTTCTGAATGACGGGGTCATGGCCGGTGTCAACTTTGCTTTGGGGTCAGACCCCAAAGCAAAGTTGTTGACGAATTCGGGCAGCAAATGCACTGCGTGTTGGGCGGAGCCGATACGATTCTCGCTCGACCGAGGGAGACAGCCCCATGCAGTCCGACAAGATCTGGTTCGACGGAGAACTCATCGATTACAACGAGGCGAAGGTTCACGTCCTTACGCACGCGTTGCACTACGGCTCGGGCGTTTTCGAGGGTATTCGCGCGTACGAGACAGATCAGGGCACGGGCGTCTTTCATCTGACCGACCATTTGAATCGGCTCAAGCGCTCGGCTGAGCAGTACTACATGGAGATTCCGTATACGACCGAGGCGCTCGCTGCCGCTGTGCACGAGACGATCAAGGTCAACAAGTTGCCTTCCTGCTACATTCGCCCGCTGGTTTTCCGCGGCGCTGGCGAGATGGGCGTCAACCCGCTCAACTGCCCGGTCCACACGATGATCGCGGTCTGGAAGTGGGGCGCCTACCTCGGCGACGAGGCGATTGAGAACGGCATTCGTTGCATGATCTCGTCCTGGCGCCGCATCGGCCCGAACATGATTCCGGCCACGGCCAAGGCCTCGGGCCAGTACCTCAACTCGCAGCTCGCGAAGATGGAGGCGCTCAAGCACGGTTATGACGAGGCCATCCTCCTCAACGAGGCTGGTCTGGTTGCTGACGGCTCGGGCGAGAACGTCTTCGCGGTGATGAACGGCAAGCTGTACACCCCGCCGATCAGCGCCTCCTGCCTGCCCGGCATCACGCGCCACGCGGTGATGGAGATGGCTGCCACGATTGGGATCGAGACGGTCGAACATGATCTGACGCGCGCCGAGCTGTACTTCGCTGACGAGGTGTTCCTGACCGGCACGGCCGCCGAGGTGACCCCGGTCGCCTCGCTCGACGATCATCACATCGGCACGGGCCCGATCACGAAGCAGATTCAGAAGATGTTCTTCGACACGGTCCACGGTCGACACGAACTGTCGAAGACCTACCTCGAGTTTCCCTCCTGAGGTGAGCGCCGCCGGCGCACCGATCCCGCTCGCGCAACCGGACATCGGTCCGCGTGAGGAAGAGCTCGTGCTCGAGGTGCTGCGCTCGGGCATGCTCTCGCTCGGTCCGATGGGGCCTCGTTTTGAGCGCGCCTTTGCCGACTGGGTAGGCGTCAAATATGCCGCCACGGTCTCGAGTGGCACGGCGGGTCTTCACCTTGGTCTCGTGCAGGCTGGGGTTGGACCAGGCGACGAAGTCATCACCTCGCCCTTCTCGTTTATTTCCTCCGCCAACTGCGCACTTCACGCTGGCGCTGACGTTGTCTTCGCCGAGGTCGATCGAGTCACGTTCAACCTCGACCCAGCGGCGGTCGAGGCAGCGATCACGCCTCGCACGAAGGCAATCGTCCCTGTCCATATCTTCGGGTTGCCGTGCAAGATCGAGGAGATTCGTGCGATTGCCGACCGTCATGGCCTGGCGATTGTCGAGGACGGTGCCGAAGCGCTTGGCGCCAAGCGTCAGGGTCAGATGATCGGCACGCACGGCTCGCCGACGATCTTCGCGTTCTATCCGAACAAGCAGATGACAACGGGTGAAGGCGGCATCGTCACGACCGACGACAAAGCGGTCTACGAGCGCATCTTGAGCCTGCGTAACCAAGGTCGTTCGGACGCCGGTGCCTGGCTCGAGCATGACCGCCTCGGTTGGAACTACCGCATGGACGATCTCTCGGCCGCCGTGGGGCTGGCCCAGGTCGAACGGCTCGACGAAATCCTTGGCAAGCGTGCCGCCGTCGCCGAGCGCTACAACGCGCTCCTCGGCGCGATCCCCGGCGTCGAGCTGCCGGCCGTCGTGCCAGGCGACACGCGCTCGTGGTTCGTCTACACCGTGCTCCTCGACGAGGGTGTCGACCGTAACGCCGTGATTGGTCTCTTGGCAGAGCGCGGTGTCGCGTCCAAGCCGTACCTGCCCTCGATCCATCTTCAGCCGTTCTATCGGGCGCGTGGGCATCGTCCCGGAGAATTTCCAATCTCCGAACGAATCTCGGCGAGGTCGCTGGCACTGCCATTTTTTGGCGCGCTCAGCGAGGAACAGCAGCAACGTGTCGCGGATGAGTTGGTAGCCGTCCTTACCAATCCGCCGCTGGCATCCAGTACGGTTGGCTAATGGCCGGAGTCGTTGCAACGCCCGTCGTCGCCTATTCGACGACGTCTAGTTGGATCGCCGCTCCCGCAATTGGCGATGGAGATTTCGCGTGGCTCGAAGTTGCACGCAATGACGGCAACGCGCGGACGGTGGCCGCTTTTCGCGGCGACCGGCTGATTGTGCGCACGGCGGGCAAGAACGCCACTGTGGTCGACCAGCCGTGCGACAGGACGCCATGTAACACCGTGCAGGCGCCGATCACCGGCGCAACCGGCGCCTTTGCCTACGCCGTGGCATTCCCCGGCACGGGTGGATACGTCGCGAGTGTTGGAGCAACCGGTGCCTCAAATCTCGTTGCCGAAGACACGACCGATCCAGCGACCATCACCACACCGCACCTCGTGGCCACCACGGGTTCGGCAGTGGTATGGGCAGACAACAACGCAATCTTGATTGCACCAAATGTCGGTGGCACAGCGGCAATCTTGGTCACGGCCGAACAGTCGGGCGGCGAGATTACGTCGCTATCGGCGGGGCCAGCCGGCATCGCCTGGTCTGCGCGTACTCCGACCGGCGGCACGATGATTGGCTATCGCTCGGCCCTCGGGGAGCTCTCGACGCGCGCGCAAGAGCCAACGGCGGCGAAGGCGACGCTGTACTCGGTTGCCTTGGGAGACGACGGCACGATCGTGGCAATTCGGCGCACGCTCAGCAAGGGACGGCAGCAGGTGGAAGCCGTCGCTTTTGCCCCCGACGGTGTAGCGCGCACGTTGCTGAAATCCATGCCGTATGGGAAACAGGATCCCTTTGAGATGACGCGTCCATCCGTGGCTGGTGGACTCGTTGCCGTTCGACGCCGCGAGGGACAAGGCGGCGGGCAGGATGCGCTCTGGGTGATCAACCTCGCGACAGGCAAGAGCAGTCGTGTCACTGCAGTTGATCGGAACACTGCTCGGCTTTCTGACCCCTCCTTCGGCAGTGGTCGTTTGGTTTGGGCGCGTACAGACCTCGCGGGTGGACGGCTCGCAAAGTCGCGCGTCTACTCGGCTGCAGTACGCGGCTAACACGGACGCAGGGCGACAGTTCGTCCCCGCTTATCAGGGCTAGATCGGCGAGACGTAGAGCGTGATCTTCGTCCCAAGGGGCACCTTGCTACCCGCCGACGGCTCGACACTAAAGACGCGGTCGTTGGGGTTTAGGAGCCCGTCGGCATTGATGGCCTGAGGAATCAGACCGACAGCAGCGAGGCGGCGATCGGCCTCTTGGACGGTGAGCCCGTTGAGTGACGGCACGACGGAACCGGCGTAGTCGCCGCTTGCCGAAATCGTAATGACCGACCCGAGCGGTGCGGGCTTACCCGGCGCGGGATCTTGACTGACGACGGATCCGATCGGCAGACCCAGCCCGTCCTGTTGGTCGAGGATTACGACTCGGAACTGAGCGGCCTGGAGCCGTGCAACGGCAGCCTCCATCGTGCTCGGCGCATCTGTCGTGGCGACGACATTGGGAACGAGAACACTCGGAACCTTGCGGGCGATGATCAGCGTGACGATGCTGCCCGTCTCGACAGCAGCCAGGGGCGAAGGTGTCTGAACGACAACGGTGCCGGGCTTCTCGCCCGGAGCAGCAGGTCGATACTGGAAGCGGATCTGCAATCCCGAACCGTTGGCGAGGCGGAGCGCTTTGCGCTTGTTTGAGGCGGTGAAGTCCGGGACTGAAATGAGATTTGTCTCGCACGGCCCAATCGTTGTTGGCGCGGATACGTCGGCCCAAATGACTACCTGTGCATACTTGCAGCCAGGCGGTACGCGTTGATCGGTGCGCGGGTCAATCGAGATCGCAGTCGACGCCTCACCGACCGGGGGATCCCAGTTTTCGGCGGGGATGCCCCTTAGCGACGCTTTCATGAATGTCGACCACATAATGGCGGGGTAGGTGCCACCAAATACGGGACCGCCGTTGAAGGCCCGGCGCATCGGTAGGGCGGGGTTCTCGTAGCCGACCCAGGCGGCGGTTGCTCGCTGAGGCGTAAAGCCGACAAACCAGGCGTCCTTAAAGTCGGAGGTCGTGCCGGTCTTGCCGGCGGCGGGGCGACCAATCGCGGCAGCGGTACCCGTGCCGTGCGTGATTACACCCTTCATCGCGTCAATGGCACTCAACGCGTAATCCTGGGGAATTGCCTGAATCGAAATCGGTGAGTTGACGAGTGTTGTGCCATCAGGAAATTCGATGCGCTTAATCGAGATGGGCTCCATCGATGGGTCAGTGATGCCCGAGTCTGGGGTATGGAAGAGCATCGAACCGCCAACGCGTTGGCCGTTGTTGGCGATCGTGGCGTACGCGTGTGCCATCTCGAGTGGAGTCACACCAACGTACAGGCCGCCGAGTCCAATCGCTGGCTGGCCTGCGTCGATCGGCGAGATGATGCCGAGTTTGTGGGCGACATCGGCAATCACCGAGGGCTTGATCAGCATCGTGAGTTGGGCAAAAACGGTGTTGTCCGAATATGCGAGTGCTTCGGGCAAATTCAGATCCGTGCCGTAGCTGTCCTCGTTGTTGGTGACGTACCAGAACTGCCCACCACCGAGATCGAACAACACTTTGCCGCTGTGGAAGACCGTTGACGGGCGAACGCCGATCTGCATGGCGGCGATCAAGTCGAATGGCTTGAAGGCCGAGCCTGGCTGGCGGTGGGCGTCGGCGGGAACGTTGAACTGGTGTTTAACCGAGTACGGCTTTCCTCCGGCCATTGCCAATACCTCGCCGGTCTTGGGGTCGATCGAGACGAGCGCACCTTGTGGGCCACCCTTTTCTGGCAACGTGTTCTTGAGGGTCTCCTCCGCAATGCGCTGCTGGTTCATGTCAAGGGTCGTGACAACCTTCATGCCCCCGCCGAAGGTCTGGCCGGTGCCAAATTTATTGACCAGTTGTTCGGTGATGAACTGGACCCAGTACGGCATCGTCGTGTCGAGGGGTTTGGGCTCCGTGCGGGCGACGGGGAGGAGCCGACGGCCCTGCTCAACGGCCACGGTGTCGGCATCGAGGTAGCCCTGGTCGCCCATCTGCTGCAGCACGACATTGCGCCGGGCCAATGCCGACTCCGGGCTGGCAATTGGATCGTAGGTTGTTGGCGACTTGAGAATCGCGGCCAAGAGCGCCGAGTCGGCTGGGTCGAGATTGCGGGCAGAAGTGCCGAAATAATATTTGGAGGCACTCTCCACGCCGTAGGTGTTGTGCCCGAAGTAGACCGTGTTGAGGTATGCGGTCAGGATGCGATCCTTCGACCAGCGCTGCTCGAGCTGCCATGCCAGCGAGGCCTCACGGACTTTGCGCTGCACGGTCTGCGTGTTGGTCAGGTAGGTGTTCTTGACGAGCTGCTGGGTGATGGTGCTGGCGCCTTCGTTGGTGCCAGAGGCAAAGCGATTGAAGAGCGCGCGCGCAATGCCGTTGAGGTCGACACCATTGTGTTCGTAGAAGCGCTTGTCTTCGACAGCGACCACAGCGTTCTTCATGTCTTTCGAGATCTGGTTGCTTTGGACAATCACGCGGGATTCGCTCGACCGGAGGATGGCGACGCGGCGCGGCGTCCCGGTGGCGCCCGTCACCCAGATCGAACCGTCCTGCGCGAGGTCGGTCGTGTGCCCGTCAAATTGGCGAAGGTCCGGCAGGTTCGTCGTGATCGCGGTGATAAATCCGTAGGTCGTCGCTAAGACCAACACTAGGCCGAGCAGGAAGGTGATCAGCGTGACGCGTAGCCAGCGCCAGCGACGTCGCCGCGGGTCTTCATACGAGCCAGTCTGCTCGGGCAATTCGAGGACGAGGCGACCGGATCGGCGGAGGAGGGATCTTCGTCGGGCCATAGGTATCAGTGCGCTCGCTAGAGCGCGCACACGCATGGTATCCCGCACGCGCCCGGCCTGCGCGGTTATTGTCCCTATCTGGATGTCGGATCACCTACGCCCACTGCTCCGGAACGCCGTCGATGTGCTGCCACAGGGTGCGCTCGAAAAGCGGGTGGCCGAGGCGGCCGCGGCGAAGCGGCCGCTGCGCATCAAGCTCGGGCTCGATCCGACCGCAGTCAGCGTGACGCTCGGCTGGTCCGTGGTGCTCTCGAAGTTGGCGGCCTTCCAGGAGGCTGGTCACCTGCCCGTCTTGATCGTCGGCGACTTTACGGCTCGCGTCGGTGATCCCAGTGGCAAGTCGAAGACGCGCCCGATGTTGAGTCTCGAGCAGATTGCTGCGAACGAGGCCGACTACCTCCGCCAGTTTTCGAAGATCCTTGACATCGACCGGATCGAGATCCGCCACAACTCGGAGTGGCTCAACGAGCTCGGGGCCGGCGGGATGCTCGATCTCGCGGCTAAGTCGACGCTGGCCCAGATGCTCGAGCGCGACGACTTCAACAAGCGCTACACGGGTGGCGCGCCGATCCCCCTGCAAGAGCTGCTCTATCCGCTGCTCCAGGGATACGACTCCGTCGCGATCAACGCCGACGTCGAGATCGGTGGCACCGACCAGAAGTTCAACCTGCTGGTTGGTCGCGACCTGCAGGAACAGGCCGGGATGCCACAGCAGTCGATCATGACGCACGAGCTTTTGGTCGGCACGGACGGAACACAGAAGATGAGCCAGTCGCTCGGCAACTTCGTCGGTCTCGATGATCTCCCCGCCGACATGTACGGCAAGACGATGTCGATTCCCGACGAGGCGATGCCGGCTTGGTACCGCCTCGCGTCGGGTCTGCCCGAAGACGACGTCGCCGGCCGCATCGCAGCGTTGGCGGCGGGGGAGACCGAACCGGTCGACGCAAAACGGGCTCTGGCCTTTGCCATTACGGCGCGTTTTCACAGTGATGAGGCCGCCGAAGAGGCCGCCGACGCCTTCCGGCGCCAGTTCGCCGAGCATAAGATCCCTGAGGACATTCCTACCGCCATTCTCGGGCCCGAGTCAACGGTGCATGTACCAGCGCTGCTGGTGGATTATCTTGGTGTTGCGTCGCGTGGTGAGGCCCGCCGCTTGATTACAGGCGGTGCCGTGCGTTTGGACGGCGAAACGGTTGAAGAGATCGACCTGCCGCGTGAGGCTCTCGTAGGCCGCGTTTTGCAGCGTGGGCGCAGGGATTTCGTGCGCCTGATCACCAGCTGAGCACCGTCAGTCTTCTACCGGCGCACAGTTCTTGTGGTGTGCGGTACTGTGCGACCTGTCGCGCAAGGAACGGCGGTTTACCGCTGTCTGCGTGCGATTGTCGCGGTAGGTGCTGTAGGAATCTTCGGATCTCTGCTAACCTCCGCGGTCGCGCCATTGGCGTGTGGTCTTTGAAAACCGAGCAATGGAACGACTATGCGAAACCCTTGGGTTTCGTGCAGTCGT
>Ga0194048_10001846_pt1 | contig 10518 bp, 7 predicted proteins | sample JunL225m_MetaG_FD_161685 | JGI IMG/M metagenome (GOLD analysis project Ga0194048, IMG submission 161685) | Anoxic zone freshwater microbial communities from boreal shield lake in IISD Experimental Lakes Area, Ontario, Canada - Jun2016-L222-5m | ecosystem: Environmental > Aquatic > Freshwater >... | reverse complement strand
AAAGATTCCGCCGACAACCCAGTAAAGAACACTGAAATCCCCTGCCTGAGCTGCAGGTAAGGCATTTTCAATGACCATTGCAATTAGGAACGGACCAGTTACTCGAAGCGCTTGGCTAGTCATAACCAAAGCCAAGCTGATGAATAACCTAGATCTAACTGGTCTTACTATTTCGCCAAGCAGCTTTAGAGATCGCTCTCTAACTCTGGCTTGTTCTTCTTTGTTGAGGTGAATCTTCTCTTCGTTTTGAACACCTTGCATACTCATTAGTCATTCACCTCAATCATCTTGCCGGCCGCATCGAGGCTGCTAATCACATAACGGTAATGGTCATTGGTTGCTAACAGATCACTGTGTTTACCAATTGCAGTGATCTTGCCATCTTGCAGCAATGCAACTCGGTCAGCTAGCTGAACAGTTGAAGGACGGTGAGCAACAATCAAAGCCGTAGTGGCCTTCAGCACTGTTCTAAGCGCATCTTCAACCATGGCTTCGGTATCAACATCTAGGGCTGATAGCGGGTCATCTAGGACCAGAACCGCAGGCTTTGCAGCTACCGCTCTAGCAAGGGCAATTCTCTGACGCTGGCCACCGGAAAGCGAGAGCCCCTCTTCACCAATCTTGGTATCAAGCCCATCAGGCAGGTCATAAGCAAAACTTGCCTGAGCAATCTCTAGTGCTTGAGCCAACTCTTCCTCAGTGCTGTCAGGTCTTCCAAGCAAGACGTTATTTCTGATGGTGTCACTAAACAGGGTTGAATCTTCAAAAGCCATAGCGATATGTGATCGAAGATCTTCACGAGTCAGATCTCTGATGTCTACGCCATCGAGTTTCACTGAACCACCGGTAACTTCATAGAGTCTTGTCGCAAGAGCGGTTAGCGATGTTTTACCAGAACCAGTAATACCGATAAGTGCAATGGATTCACCTGGTTCAATTTCAAGGTTGATGCCATCTAGTAGATCAGGCTGGTCTTGAGGAGCATCAGAGTATCTGAAGTGAACATTCTCAAATACCAAACGTCCAGTTGGCTTAGTGATTTCCTTAGCAGTTTCAGGATCAGCAATATCCACTTTGGTATCGATTACTTCAAAGAAACGCTCAACAGCTGTTCTTGCATCAATGGTCATTGACAAGAGGAATCCAATCGAGTCGATTGGCCAGTGCAGAACTCTTGTAGTCAAAATAAAAGCACTGAGGGCTCCGATAGTTAGATCGCCATTGACAATCTGTCCGATACCAAAAATCAAACAAACACCAAGAGCAACATCGGGAATAGTTGAGAAGAAGAACCAGAGTCTTGAAACCATCTTGGCTTTCTTTAGTTCTGTTCCTCGAAGGTTCATAGCATCTTTAGCAAACTTCTCAGTCATGAATGAACCACGACCGAAAGCTTTGATAACACGAATTCCGTGCACGCTTTCTTCAACCGCTGTTGCTAAATCACCAGCTTGATCTTGGCTCATTCTGGCAGTTACGTGATATTCCTTTTCAAAGCGGAAACCAAGTACCCAAAGTGGTGACATGATCACAAGGAATATGGTTGCCAAGATTGCGTTGTATGAATAGAGCACAGCGAAACCAACAATGATGGTCAACAGGTTTGCAACTAGTAGCACTAGACCGAAAGATAGCCAGCGTCTAATCATGCTTAGGTCGCCCGTAACACGAGAGAGCAGTTGACCGCTAGGCCACTTATCGTGGAACGCTACCGGCAGATCCTGCAGTTTGGCATACAGAGTTTTTCGCAAACCGGCTTCAACGTGTGTGCCAGGAGTTAGCACCAACCACCTGCGTAAAAGCACCATGGTGGCCTCTAGAAGACCCATACCAAGAACTGTTAGAACAGCAATTAGCAAGACTTCAAATGTCGCTGTCTTCTCTAAGTTGTTGATCAACCCTTGTAAGTATCTTGGAATGGCTAAGGCGAACAAATGGCCAGAAAGTGCGGCTATTGTGCCAAGCATTACTCGTGGTAGTGCGCTCTTCGCATAAGGGAATATGCGCAAAAGAGTCCGTACTGTACCCAATTTCTTCATCTTTGAATCAATACCTAAATCTATTAAAAGTTGCGAACCACGAAGGTGGAAAGGCTTGTGCTGCAAAGCCTTTCAGTCTATCTGAAAGGAGTAGGCTAGAGACGATAAAAACCCTAAAACACACCTAATTTATCCCACAAGGAGTTAATGTAACATGGCCCGCCACGGTAAAGTCTCAGTAATCGGTTCTGGATTCTACGGAACAACAACAGCTCAACGACTAGCTGAATATGACATTTTTGAGACTGTGGTCTTGACTGACATCCTCGAAGGCAAGCCAGAAGGCGTTGCATTGGATATCAACCAGTCCCGCTCTATCGAAGGCTACGAGACCAAGGTTATCGGTGCTACCACCACCGTTGATGGTCAGGGCTATGAAGCCATCGCAGATAGCGAGATCGTCATCATCACCGCAGGTCTTCCTCGCAAACCTGGCATGAGCCGCATGGATCTCCTAGAAGTAAACGCAGGCATTGTTGGCGGAGTAGCCAAGAACATTGCCAAGCACGCCCCTAACGCTGTCATCTTGGTAGTTTCTAACCCACTTGATGAGATGACTGCTCTGACCCAGAAGGCATCAGGTTTTCCTAAGGAGAGAGTAATAGGTCAAGCCGGTGTTCTAGATACCGCACGCTTTACTAACTTTGTTGCAGAAGCTACAGGTGCTCACATCTCTGATGTAAAGACCCTTACTCTTGGTTCACACGGTGACACCATGGTTCCAGTTCCTTCGGTTTCAACTGTGAACGGCAAGCCGATCACTGATGTTCTAGGTGCTGAAAAAGTTGCTGAACTTGTTGATAGAACACGTAACGGTGGAGCAGAGATTGTGGCTTTACTCAAGACCGGTTCTGCTTACTATGCGCCTTCCGCTGCTGTTGCTCGCATGGCTAAAGCTGTGCACGAAGATTCAGGAGCGGTATTCCCTGTTTGTGCTTGGGTTGATGGTGAGTTTGGTATCTCAGGTGTATACCTTGGTGTTGAAGCCAAGCTAGGTAAAGGTGGCATCAAGCAGGTAGTTGAAACTCCACTGGATGCAACTGAACTAGAAGCCCTTAAGGTTGCAGCTGAAGCTGTTAGAGCTAAGCAAGCAGATATCGCAAATCTTTAGTGATAGAAGTGGCGCTCACCGGTAAAGAACATGGTGAGATTCGCTGCCTTCGCTGCTGCAATTACTTCTTCATCACGCATTGAGCCACCTGGCTGAACGACAGCTTTGACCCCAGCGTCGATAAGTACCTGTAATCCATCAGCGAATGGGAAGAAGGCATCGCTAGCAGCAACAGAACCGTTAACTCGAAGATCTCCACGAGTGACAGCAAGTCTGCAGGAATCAACGCGATTCACCTGACCCATACCAATACCGATAGAAGCACCTTCTTTAGCAAGCAGAATAGCGTTTGACTTCACCGCTCTAACCGCACGCCAAGCAAACTCTAAATCTGTCATGGTTGCCTCATCAGGTTTCGCACCACAGACTAACTTCCAGTTAGTCGAAGAGAAGTTTGTAAAGCTATCGGCTTCTTGCACCAGGAAACCACCAGAGACCTGTCTGATCTCGTTAGTCTCACGGGAATAGTTTTTAGGTAATTCCAGAATTCTTAGATTCTTCTTCTTTTCAATCAATAACCGAAGTGCTTCTAGTTCATAACCAGGAGCGATGATTACCTCAGTAAAAATCTCAAGCAGGTTCTGCGCCATAGCCATGGTCACAGTTCTATTTGCTGCCACCACACCACCGAAAGCACTAGCCGAATCACACAGGTAAGCAGCCGAGTGAGCGCTAGCGATAGGGTCCGCTGCACCAACAGGTGCAATAGCAATACCGCAAGGATTAGCATGCTTGATGATTGCTACTGCTGGTTCTGAGAAGTCATAAGCAGTTCTAACCGCTGCATCAGCGTCAACATAGTTGTTATAGGACATCTCTTTACCAGCATGCAATTTAGCCTGAGCAATACCTGAAACAGCCTGCGGGGCACTGTTGCGATAGAGAGCTGCTGACTGATGAGCGTTCTCACCGTAGCGAAGTACATTTTGTAATTCGGCTTCAAGGTCAATGCTCTGTGGGAAACCAGGGTTCTTGTGTGAAGTCAAAATAGTTTGATTAGGTAGTGCTCTTGATTCAACCTCATTAGCAAACCAGCTGGCAACTGCTGTGTCATATCGTGAAGTATGCGCAAAAGCTAGGGCTGCTAGTTCTCTTCTCTCGGCAAGAGTGGTGCCACCTGCATTTAGTGCTTCAAGAATCTCTGGATACTTACCTGGATCAACCACAATGGCAACATTGGCAAAATTCTTAGCAGCTCCTCGAACCATCGCCGGTCCACCGATGTCAATCTGCTCAACAACAGCATCCCCCTTAGCTCCTGATGCAACTGTTTTCACAAACGGATAAAGGTTCACAATTACTAATTCAAAAGGTTCAATCTCGAGTTGCTTTAACTGTTCTTCATGATTCACTAAACGCATATCAGCTAATAGCCCACCGTGAATCTTTGGGTGCAGTGTCTTCACTCTGCCATCTAATGCTTCAGCAAAACCAGTGACCTCAACCACCTCGGTAACTGGGATACCAGCAGCACGAATGCTTGCTGCAGTCGAACCGGTAGAAACAATTGAAACACCTGCTTCATTTAGCGCAGTTGCCAATTCAATTAGCCCCGTTTTATCGCTAACTGAAATAAGCGCACGCCTGATCTCGACTCGGTCACGATGACGGTAGTCGCCTGGGCTGTATTCATTCTGTGCTGACAATTGGTTTCCTTTTGTTCTAAGCCTTGGATAGTGCTTTGTTCTCGTGAGCAAACTGCTCAACAGTTTTTACAAGTAATGCTCGTTCAATGGTTTTGATGCGCTCATGCAAAGCATGTTCGCTTTCTTGCGGGAGAATTTCGATTTCACTTTGAACAATAATTTCCCCCGTGTCGACACCTTCATCAACATAGTGAATGGTCACACCGGTCTTATTGGCACCTGCAGCCAAAGCATCTCTAACGGCATGAGCACCTTTGAATTCAGGTAGCAGTGAAGGGTGAGTATTAATTAGTTTTCCCTTTAGCGCAGACACAAAGTTAGCTGGCAAGATTCTCATAAAGCCAGCTAGCACAACTAGATCTGGCTGGTGATGTTGCACGCTAGCCAGCAGTTTCTCTGCCCACTGCTCTTTAGATGTAAATCGTGATGGTTCGACTATGAAGGTATCCACTTCATAAAGCTCAGCATGCTCTAAACCAGGTGCGTCTTTATCTGAGCCAACGGCAACAATTTTGGCTGGATATAGCGGATTCTCGGCTGCTTTTAGCAGCGCTAAAAGGTTTGATCCGCTGCCTGAGATAAGTACGACAACAGAGAGCATCTAACTATTTTATCCTGCGGGTTCTTTGGATAAGTTCAGCATCAGCTGCATCTGGTCTAGCGCTAAAGAAGGCTGCCAATACGGATGCCACAGTTACCTCGACAAAGGTAACTCCTGCTACCAACCAAGGGTTTGCTCCCACCACAGCCATACGTCCTGGTCCTATGGAACCCCCGGAGAAATCAGCCAAAATCCACATCTCAATAGCCGCTACAAATCCAATGGCAACACCTAATGCAATAGCCGCTGAGGTTGCTGAGGCATAGGCGAAACGAAGCTCTGCAGTATGTGACTTGATTAGCAAAGTAGCGCCAAAAGCACAAAGCAACGGAACCAAGATAAAGACGATGCCAAAACTGTTAGCTCCAACCGGTAGTGCTGCCAACATTGGAATAGCTGGTAGTGGTCCTAGCTCTGTTCCTAGAGGAGACACCATTGAACCTTCCCCTACTGAAAAGCCAACTCCGGTAAGCCATGAGTTGGCTAAAGCAATGACGTTAGGCATCAAAGCTAACTGACCAAAACTCACCGTTAGAGTGCCAAAGAAAGATAGCTGCAAAGACTGATACAACCTAACCACTTCAACCCAGTTCAACAAGAGCATCAAAGATACCAAGATTGCACTAACCGCACTCATCGCTAAAACAACACCTGTGCCAGCTCGAAGAGCTGGTGCAATCAAAGGCTTGATTGCCCACGGCAGCTTATCTTTGAGAGCCATAAAGTAATCTCTGACCCGATCACGCAGTGCACTTGGGTTTTGATTCTCAACATAAAGGGGTTCACCAACAACTGAACCGATAATCAAAAGTGCACTAAATAGTGCAGTTGGAATAAAGACTCCCTGCCAATCCAAAACATGAATTGACTTGGCATAGGAAGCACTTGTCAAAGTAGTGGCTATTGCTAGGTAAAGCACTATCGCACCGGCCCAAGCAAAACCTAGATAACTCTCACCGCTTAGCCTTCTACCAGCGCGATACATGCTCCAGCCAATAAGCAAGGCAAAGCCAAGTGGGATTAGATCAAAGACATATTCAGGAACGGCCAATCCCGCCACATGACCTGCATTGAAATGCAGTGGAACACCTTGAGCGTTCAACCAGATTCTTGCAGAAGTTTGAGTAACAGTTTTGAAAGAAGAACCATGGGTTTGCTCTACTAACCAAACCAACAGGTTCAGGATAAAGATGCCAACAAACCCGACGGCAATGACGAATGAAGCCTGTAGAGCTCCTTGACCGATTGCCTTTATGCGCATGGACTAAAGGCTAGCGATAACTCCGCGCATCAAGGCTGCAGTCTCACTCGGAGTTTTGCCAACCTTAACACCAACGGCTTCAAACGCTTCTTTCTTAGCCTGAGCAGTTCCAGCAGAACCAGAAACAATAGCTCCAGCGTGACCCATGGTCTTACCTTCAGGAGCAGTAAAGCCTGCAACATATGCAACCACTGGCTTAGAAACATGGTCCTTGATGTATGCGGCAGCCTTCTCTTCAGAGTCACCACCGATTTCACCGATCAGAACAATTGCCTTGGTCTCAGGGTCTGCTTCAAAAGCAGCTAAAGCATCGATGTGAGTAGTTCCAATGATTGGGTCTCCACCGATACCGATAGCAGTTGAGATACCGATCTCACGAAGTTCAAACATCATCTGGTAGGTCAAAGTACCTGACTTAGAAACTAGACCGATAGGTCCTGCGCCTGAGATGTTCCAAGGGGTAATACCAGCGTTAGATTTTCCTGGGCTGATGATACCTGGGCAGTTAGGACCAATGATTCTGGTCTTGTTGCCCTTTGAGTTGCTGTATGCCCAGAACGAAGCACTGTCATGAACTGGAATACCTTCGGTGATAACAACTGCTAAACCAATCTCTGCATCGATAGCTTCCATCACTGCAGACTTAGCAAAAGCAGGTGGCACGAAGATAACTGAAACATTAGCGCCAGTTGCTTTCATAGCCTCAGCAACAGTTCCAAATACTGGCAACATGGTGCCATCAACATCAACTGATTCGCCAGCCTTACGAGGGTTAACTCCACCGACGATGTTTGAACCACCGGCAAGCATACGCTTGGTATGTTTCATACCTTCAGAACCAGTCATACCCTGAACAATAATCAGGCTGTTCTTATCTAGAAAAATAGACATCTAAAATCTCTCTTACTTATTCGCGAGCTCAGCAGCTTTATCAGCAGCTTCGTCCATAGTGTCAACAACTGTTACCAGTGGGTGATTTGCATCAGCCAAAATCTTTCTACCTTCCAAAACGTTGTTACCATCAAGGCGAACAACTAGTGGCTTAGTAGCAGCGGAGCCTAGTTTGGCAAGTGCTCCAACGATTCCGTTAGCAACAGCATCACAGGCAGTAATTCCTCCGAAGACGTTTACGAAAACACTCTTCACCTGAGGGTCACCCAAAATAACATCAAGACCGGCAGCCATAACTTCAGCTGAAGCACCACCACCGATGTCAAGGAAGTTAGCTGGCTTTACTCCACCGTGACGCTCACCTGCATAAGCAACAACGTCAAGTGTCGACATAACCAAACCTGCACCGTTACCGATGATTCCAACTTCACCATCAAGCTTCACGTAGTTCAGATCTGACTCTTTAGCCTTAGCTTCTAGTGGGTCTAGTTGGTCTCTTTCCATTGCTGCACGTTCGTGTCTGAACTCAGCGTTGTCATCAAGAGTGACTTTGCCATCAAGAGCAATGATCTCGCCGGACTTAGAAAGGATAAGTGGGTTTACTTCAACCAAAGTTGCATCTTCTTTGACAAAGACTTCATAAAGCTTCACAAAAACAGGAGCAACCTTAGCTGCAGTCTCTGCATCAAAACCACCAGCAAGTGCAATCTCGGTTGCCTTTGCTAAATCAATACCTGTAATGGCATCAACAGCAATCTTGGCTAGAGCTTCAGGACGCTCTTCAGCTAGCTGCTCAATTTCCATTCCACCTTCAACACTGCACAGAGACAAGAAGGTTCTGTTACTTCTATCTAGCAAAACAGAGAAGTAATACTCCTTATCAATGGCAGCACCCTGGGCAATCATCACGCGATTGACCGGTAGGCCCTTGATAGTAAGTTTCAAGATAGCTTCAGCAGCAGTTGCTGCCTCTTCAGGAGTGTGAGCAAGCTTTACTCCACCTGCCTTACCTCGACCACCAGCTTTCACCTGAGCCTTGACCACAACAGTGCCACCAATCTTGGCTGCAGCTGCTGCTGCGTCCTCTGGGGTATCTGCGATTAGGCCTTGAAGTACTGGTACGCCATAGCTCTCAAACATGTCGCGAGCTTGATATTCAAATAAGTCCACTTATGATTCCATTCAACAAAAAAGGGCACTCAGAGCGTGCACCAAAGACCAGTTTAGAGCCTCTCGATAGGTGCCACTCGCACCATGAGACGCTTAGTTCCAACCCGTTCAAACCTGATCTCAGCAGTCTGCCTTGCTCCCTCGCCAGAGGTGGCCACAACCGTGCCATTACCGAAGTCATCATGCTTGACCTTGTCCCCAACTGCCAACACCAAACCCTCGTTGTTTCTAACCTGAGTAATGGCGTTATTCCAGACCTTCTTCTCCTTAGGGGCTCTGTCATAACTACCAGAACCGACAGCCCTTGGCTGATACCTAGGTGATTCTCGCTCAGCACCGCGCTGATCCACTAGCTCAACTGGAATATCCAGCAAGAAATTAGAAGGCATGGTTGAGTTCATCTGACCAAAGAGTGTTCTTTGCAGTGCCAAGGTCAAATACAACTGCTTCATGGCACGGGTAATACCAACATAGAACAACCTGCGCTCTTCAGCTAGACCACCGACTTCTTCAAACGAGCGCATGTGCGGAAGTGTGCCCTGCTCAAGGCCTGCAATAAAGACCACCGGGTACTCCAAGCCCTTAGCGGTGTGTAATGTCATCAAGGAAACTTGACCGGAACCATCATCAATTTCATCAGCAGCTGCAGACAAAGTAATCTCAGCTAAATAATCAGCCAGCGTTGCTTCCTGGTTACGCAGTTGATATTCAACTACTTGACCTACCAGAGCATCGAGGTTTTCAACTCTTGCTTCATCCTGCGGGTCACGGCTCATCTCCAGGTTGTATCGGTAGCCGGAGCGAACCAAAGCATCAATCAAAACATCGCTGATCTTTGCCGTCTGCGACATAGCCTCTAGATCATCAAGCAAGTTGGCAAACTTCAAGATAGCTTCAGTAATTTTTGGCCCAAGCCCTAGTTCAACTGCGTGACCTAGAGCATCTCGGAAACTTAGATCGTTTCTTCTCGCGAATTCAGCAATCTTGAGTTCAGTCTTATCACCAATGCCACGACCTGGTTCATTGAGGACTCTTCTAACTGCTTCATCATTTCTACCGTTAGAAACAGCAGTTAGATAAGCCAGGGCATCTTTGATTTCTTTACGCTCATAGAACTTCAAACCACCGATAACAGCATATGGAACTCGTTGTGATTTGAGTTCAGCTTCAATACTTGGGGTAAGTGCGTTAGTTCTATAAAGAATCGCCATCTGTGAATAAGCAACCCCTTCTCCGTGATGTTCTTGAATCTGATCAACGATGAAGCCAGCTTCATGTCTTTCATCAACAGCTGTGAACTGAACAATCTTCTCCCCTTCCCCCGCATCAGTCCAAAGGTTCTTATCTGGTCTATCGAAGTTTTTAGAGATAACAGCATTAGCTGCAGAGAGAATGTTCTGCGTTGAACGATAGTTCTGCTCTAACAAGATGGTGTGTGCTCCCCTGAAGTCCTTAGAGAACTCAGAGATGTTTCTAATATCTGCCCCACGGAATGCATAGATTGACTGGTCGCTGTCACCAACAACAGTTAGCGAAGCAGGTCCCAGCAGTTCACCTGTTCGCTGATCTGGTTGAGCAAACTTAGGATCGATTCCTTTAGTTAGTTCTCGAATCAAAGCGTATTGAGCATGGTTGGTATCTTGATACTCATCAACCAGAACATGTCTGAACTTACGTTGATAGTTAGCAGCCACCTCTGGAAAGGCTCTTAGTAAATAAACCGTTTCACCGATAAGGTCATCAAAGTCAAAAGCATTGTTCCTGCGTTTTTCTGATTCATAGGCTATAAAGATCTCAGC
>Ga0194048_10001844_pt1 | contig 10534 bp, 12 predicted proteins | sample JunL225m_MetaG_FD_161685 | JGI IMG/M metagenome (GOLD analysis project Ga0194048, IMG submission 161685) | Anoxic zone freshwater microbial communities from boreal shield lake in IISD Experimental Lakes Area, Ontario, Canada - Jun2016-L222-5m | ecosystem: Environmental > Aquatic > Freshwater >... | reverse complement strand
GATTGATACACCGTAACGCCCTTAAAGTGCAGGGGCTCGTTGACTTCAATGTTGGCCTCAAACTTTTTACCGGTATCGGGATCCGTCACTTCAACTTGGCTCATGAAGCGGCTCGGCATTCCAGTCGAGTAGTAATCCACCACAAACTTTTTTAACGCGAGCGTGAAGGGCAGGGGTTGCACCAGCGCGCCGTCATCAACCGTGATAATGGCCGAGGTACGCTCACTACCCTCGGGCACCAACACGTTGGCACGAAAGCTTGGATTATTGACAGACAAGCGTCCACGCTCAGGGACGTCGGCGACCATCATGTTTTCAACAATCGGGGTTTTGCCAAACAACCACACTTGCAAACGAATCGGCAGTTCACTATCCAGCAAACCACCCACACAAATAATTACGATCGCAGCGTGCGCAAAGATATAGCCCAAACGATTGCCACTGCCACGCTTCGCAGCTAACAACAATGAATCGCCGTCAGTGCGTTGACGCACGGCATACCCTTGTCGTTCTAACCACGCCTGAATAGACGCCGTAGCCGCAGTGGGTTCACGCGAGGTATCGATTTCTATTTTGTGGTGAAACGAGCGCAAGCTCGAGGCACGAATCTGTTCACGAAAAGAGTAGGCCTCTTTCAGCATTTTTGGCGCATTACGAATCAAACATAAACTCGTCGACAACACCAAAAACGCCATCGTGACTAAAAACCACCAGCTGTTATAGATATGCCAAATTGAAAACTGATCCAGCACCTCAAACCAGAAGGGGCCAAACTGATCGATATACGCGTTTGCAGAACGGCCTTGCGCCACCACCGTACCGATCAGGCTTGCCATACAAATAAAAACCAGCAAACTGATTGAGAAACGCATTGAACTTAAAAGCTCAAGCGTATTCACCCAGGTCGAGCTCGAACGCGGTCCACCCGAGCCTGCGCTAGGCGGAACGTCGTTGTCGATTGAGCCAGAGGGCGGGCTTGGTGTGGTCACAGTGTCAATTTAAAAAAAAAGGGGTGTCTCGCGACCCCCCCCTTGCTTGCGTAGGTAATACGCAGACGATTAGCGCAAACCCGCCGCGTAATCAGAGACAGCCTTGATGTCTGAGTCAGACATGCGATCAGCGATTTGGTTCATCATGGGGCCGTTGGCACGATGCCCAGCGCGGAACAACTTGAGCTGCTCTTCAATGTAGCTTGGGTATTGACCGCCTAACCGTGGGTATTGACCGGGAATGCCTGCGCCGTTAGGCGAGTGGCAACCTGCACACGCGGGCACGTTACGATCGGGGATCCCTGCGCGCCAGATATGCTGACCGCGCTCGAGTAACTTTGGATTGGTTGCCGTCGCAGGCTCGGTCAGCTTTTGCGCAGTGAGATACACCGACAAATTGCGCATATCGGCTTCTGTCAGAGACGCTGCCATCGCCGTCATCACTGAAGGCGCACCATCTGGGCCCTTGCGTAAGGCTTCGGTCGCACCCGCTTTAGGACGAAACTCGTTGAGCTGCTTGTAGAGGTATTCGTGCGATTGTGCCGCTAAGTTTGGGTTCGCGGGGATGGTGCTGTTACCCGCAGCGCCATGACAAGATGCGCAAGCAACCACACCACGCGCGGCATCACCCTGTTCGTAAAGCGTTGCACCCTTGGCAGCGTCTGGCTTGGCCGGACCAGCGGCATCGGCCGCAATACTGGGGGACATGGCAGAAACACCGAGCATCAGACAGCTAGCAAGTACTACCTTTGACAACAAATACTTCATTGAAGACCTCGACGCCGAGTGGGACACAAAACACCTAATCCACAAAAAACCACTGTTTTAGACGCACGATTATACAATAGCGTCTGAACTGATTCTTCTAGGCTCTACAGTGTCTCTCTTGCAACATGCTTCGTTTTTTACTTCGGCTGCCCGCCTCGACCAGTTACCCGAGCCTGGCGCCCCCGAAGTCTGTTTTGTCGGACGCTCAAATTCTGGCAAATCAACTGCGATCAACGTACTCACCAACCAAAAGCGTCTGGCGTTTTCAAGCAAGACGCCTGGTCGAACACGGCTAATCAACATGTTCGGCCTGCCTGACCCACTCGACCCCGACGAGCGGTTGGGCTATCTGGTCGACTTGCCCGGTTATGGCTACGCTGCGGTCGCCCACCGGGCCCGCGAAGAATGGGCTGATATTCTGGGTGGCTATCTGCAAAGCCGCCAATCGCTTGCGGGCATCGTCTTACTGATCGATATTCGACGCGGCGTCACCGAGCTTGATCGCCGCCTAGCAAACTGGATCGCGCCCACCCGCCGACCCGTCTTAGCCCTGCTTACAAAGGCAGACAAGTTTCCGTATGGGCAGCGCATTAAGGCTGTCTTTGCTGTAAAAAAAGAACTAGAGGATATCGGGGCCTTAAACGCCATCCCATTCTCTGCCACGGCTCGGATTGGTCTCGAAGAAGCCACCTTGCAAATTGAAAACTGGATCTCACCACAGGTCGTCCCATGACAACTCCACATCTTGTATTTGCCGATTATCCGGCCAATCGCCCTCGTCGTTTACGCCGCGATGACTTCTCACGCAGGCTAGTTCGCGAGCACTCACTCTCTGTCAATGACTTGATATATCCCGTGTTTGTTACTGAAGGGAAAAAAGTTAAGCAGCCTGTTGAGTCAATGCCTGGGGTGTTACGGTATTCACTTGACACCTTGCTGCCGGTGGCCGAAGAGTGCGTCAAGCTCGGCATCCCCGTCATGGCACTGTTTCCAGTTATTGATCCAGCGCTCAAAACACCTGAGGGTGGTGAGGCCATCAATCTCGACGGCTTAATTCCGCGTGTGGTTGCAGGCCTAAAAAAACGGTTTCCAGAGCTTGGCATTTTGACCGACGTTGCCCTTGATCCCTACACCAGCCACGGCCAAGACGGCGTGATTGATGCCGACGGCTACGTCATGAACGACATCACGGTACAAATCTTGACTCAGCAAGCGCTGGTTCAGGCCCAGTCCGGCGTTGATATCGTTGCGCCAAGCGACATGATGGACGGTCGCATCGGATCAATCCGTGAAGCCCTCGAGAACAATGGCTACATCCACACGCGCATCATGGCGTATTCGGCCAAGTTCGCAAGCGCGTTTTATGGTCCCTTCCGAGACGCGGTTGGTTCGGCAAATAATTTGGGCAAATCCAACAAGCTGGCCTATCAGATGGATCCGGGCAATATCGACGAAGCCCTGCGTGAAGTCGCGGCCGATCTGCGCGAAGGCGCTGATATGGTCATGGTCAAGCCTGGCATGCCCTACCTGGATGTCTTAAGACGCGTCAAAGACGCTTTTCAAGTGCCCACCTTTGCCTATCAAGTGAGCGGCGAATACGCCATGCTCAAGGCGGCGGCCGCCAATGGCTGGCTGGATCATGACAAAGTCATGATGGAAACCTTGCTCGGATTCAAACGCGCAGGCGCCGATGGCATTCTGACTTACTTTGCGGTAGCGGCAGCAAAACTGCTCAATCAAAAGTAAGGTCAGACGCTTGCTTGTGCAGCCTGGCGTTTTTGTAAACGCCAGGCAAATACGATCGCCAAGACAGGCAGGCCAAAAATCCCGATCGGAAACACCGCGGCCAAGCCCAAGTGATCCACCGCGACAGACGCCAGGATCACGCCGACCGACTGACCAAAAAACAAAAACGACGCAAATAACGCGACGGCCGTACCGCGTATCTCCGGAGCCATCTGTGTGGCATGGGTTTGTAACACCGCATGCAACAGATAGTAGCCAAGGCCTGACAAAATACTGGCAAGTACGCCACAGTACCAAACCGAAGAAAACCAATACACCGCAAACGCAAAGGCCATCATGCAGCCACCAGACACGGCCAAGCGATATTCGCCAAAGCGACGTACAAAATAATTTGCGTAAAACGCATAAATCAGCGCACCACCTGCAAATAAACCACTGATGCCACCGGCCCAGGCAACCGCGATCTCGTGGCGCTCGTGTAAGTACGCCGGCACAAAGGCTAGAGGACCAAAGACAAACGCCCCTTCGAGGCAGACGACGACCAAAACAATTCGCGCCCAGGGCTGGGCCCACACTTCGCGCACCGGATCTAAGAGACGGACCGCAGCACTTGCAGGCACCTCTACGACACCATGGCGACGGGAAATCAAAAGCCCACCCACCACCAGATAAATCATCGCCAAAAAAACAAACGCCCAACGCCAACCCACGGTGTCGGCAAACACCCCGCCCAATAACTGACCGATCGCAATTCCAGAAATCGAACCCAGCAGATATCTCGCAAGTGTCGCCTGGCGCTGTTCGTAAGGAACATGATCGCCGATCCAGGCCATCGACAACGGGATGATGCCAGCCGCTGTTGCGCCTGAAATAAAACGTCCCAATTCGAGAATGCCGAGCGTTGGTGCACAGGCCACCAAGAGACTACCGGCCGCGCAACCAAACGTCGCCAACGACAACACGAAGAACTTACCGTATCGATCACCGACCGGACCATAGAAAAATTGCATGACCCCATAAGCAATCGAAAAGTACGTGACCGCACTTGAGGCTTGCGCCGTACGCACACCAAACTCACTGGCCAGCACAGGCAACAAGGGGTCGCAAATGCGAAATGCGCTAGAACTTGCAAAAGCCGCCAGTGCCAGCAAAATAATGACCGGCATGGTCGAAGTAGAGGTGCTCGGCAGTGGCTGCGATGTCATGAAGCGTAAATTCTTTAAGGCGTATTGAAAGTCATTTACGCACCGAGTGGCTGCGTCTGTCTACTTATTTCAGCGAAAGTACACGATCGAGATTTGCAGCAAAACGGTTGAACTCCTGAAAGCCAACCACCCGCACGTCTTTTCGTTCGCGCCCACCCGGTTCAAAAAAAATGATGCCTGGCGGACCAAAGAGTTTGAAGCGCTTGAGCAGTGCACGATCTTCTGGATTATTTGCAGTTACATCGACTTGCAGCAAGAGCAACTGATTCATCCGCTGCGCAACGTTGGGCTTCGTAAAGGTAAAGGACTCCATCTCTTTACACGAGACGCACCAGTCTGCATAAAAATCGAGCATCACCGGACGCGTCGCCTGTGCGAGTTCAGTTTCAAGTTCGGCGACTGAGCGAATACGCTTGAACTGCACATGCGTGTTGTCCGAGGACAAAGCCGCTTGCGAACGCGGTTCAGTGCCAGGTGGACGATCACTTGTCTGACCTAGCAATATATTTTTTGAGGATGTCGCGGCAGCAGCCGCGCTTGAACCACCCGCATTTTTATCAACCGTCGCGGCAACGGGAAGACTTGCCGCTGCGTTATTACCCGCAAGATGCGACAAGGGCTGCAACAACGAACGACCACCGCTTGCAAGCCCCACTAACCAGATTAAACACAGTAAGGTCAGCAGTAACCCAAGTGTTTTGCGCAACAAACCGCTAAAGCCTGCTTCGGTGCCAAGTGCCTCAAAGGTACGCAACAACACTGCCGAAAATAACGCCAAAATTGCCCAGCCAAGAATCTGCACCCATGTTGGCAACAGCGGCGTGATCATCCACCATGCTGTCGCAAACAACAGTACGCCAAAAAACTGTTTCACGCCCTCCATCCAGGTCCCCGTGCGTGGCATCAGTTTTCCAGCAGAGGCACCCATCAACAACAAGGGGACACCCATTCCCCAGGCCATCGCAAATAGTGCCAAACCACCCAATAACACATCGCCGGTTTGCGAGATGTAGAGCAGGGCGCCTGCAAGGGGTGCCGCCACACAGGGGCCGACGATTAACGCAGACAACGCACCCATCAAAGCCGCGGCGCCAACACGTCCACCCAAAATAGAATTGTTTTTAACAGTCAGTTTGGTTTGGATGCTTGAGGGCATTTGAAACGTAAACACGTCAAACATCGAGAGCGCCAAGGTTGCAAGTAACAAAGCAAACAACGCTAGCACCCAGGGGGTCTGCAACCAGGCCGCTAAGCCCGCACCACTTAAACCCGCCGCCACGCCAAGCGCCGTATAAACGACAGACATGCCACTCACATAGGCCACGGCCAGCAGCGTTCCGCGAGCGCGAGAAACGTGATGTTGCTCACCCACTAGCAACACAGACAAAATCGGCACCATCGGTAGCACGCAGGGTGTCAGGGCCAACAACAACCCCAAGACAAAAAACAGCAACACAATTTCAAGCAAGCCCGTCGAGCTCAACAACTCGGCTAGGGTCAAATCGTTTTCAGCAAACACTAGCTCACGCCACTGCCCATCAAGCAAGCGATCGAAAAGGCTTTGAGCGGCCGGGGCGATCAGTGTGTAGCCTGCAGAATTTGCCTGCGTGCTCAAGGTCACAAAAAAATCCATGGGGGGGTAACACAGCCCCGCACTCGCACAACCTTGCCCAGTCAATTTGATTTTGAGTGTTTGGCCTGCCGCATTTACTGGTGCCTGCGGGGAAGCTGAGAGCGGGAGAAGGATTTCGATATCTTTAAAATACAGTTCCATCTCTTTGTTAAAAGTTGGATCGTGTTTGATCTGTCCCTTCGGGAAAGTTGGCTCGCCTAGTTTGAGCGCCGGCGTTTCGGCAACAAATTCAAACCGCTCGCGATACATGTAATAACCCGAGGCGATTTTGAACTTAAGGCTAAGTGTGTTTTTTTCTGCGCCGACAACTTCCGCCCGCAATACAAAGGCCTTTTCCGGATCCAGAAAGCCATCGTCGGCGGCCTGCGCGAGCGGGGCGACTAGCATGCTCAATGCCATCACAAGCATTCGAACAAATGCTGGCATCATTCCAACGCGGCTTAACAATTGCTTCAACCTAGCGCCTTAGTCGTATTTTGCTGCACCCACTCGAGGTAGGGTGAATGCCCGCCCACCGTGGGCACTAACAAGGCCTCTGGTAGCTCATAAGGGTGAAGCGCGATCAGTCGCTCAACTAACAACGCTTGCCGTGCAACGGTTGTTTTGATCATCACTGGGATCTCTTCGGATTCGTGCATCGTTGACTCCCACTCGTAAAGCGACAATACGGGAGTTCCAATATTAATGCACGCGGCCAAGCCTTCGGCCAACAACTGTCGGGCAATCGTTTTTGCACACTCTAGATCTGGGGCATGTGTCAATACAAGCACCACGTCGTTTTGTTGCATTTGACCGCCCTCTTTTGCAGGTCTGAAAGACAAAAAAGCCTCGATGAAGAGGCCTTTTTATTTTATTCGGACGAGTATTTATTCGGCTGAGGCTTCAACCACTTCATCAGCTACGATTGGGCGATCGACCAGCTCCATGAATGCCATGGGTGCGTTGTCGCCTTGACGGAAACCCATTTTCAACACACGGGTGTAACCGCCATTACGTGCTGCGTAACGTGGGCCGATTTCGGCAAAGAGCTTCAACACGATTTCACGATCGCGCAAACGAGCAAACGCAAGGCGCTTGTTTGCCAACGTTGGGGTTTTGCCCATGGTGATCAGTGGCTCGACGATGCGGCGTAACTCTTTTGCTTTTGGCAAAGTCGTTTTAATCGCTTCGTGCGTTAACAATGCAACTGCCATGTTGCGAAACATCGCAAGACGGTGGCTGCTAGTGCGGTTTAGTTTACGTAGACCGTGGCCGTGGCGCATGGTTATATCCTTATTGAATCTATAAAGAGTATTTCTACTCGTAGGGTTTCAGCTCTTCTATCAGCAGAACCTGCGCTAGGCACGTTCTGTTGCGGGCCGGTTATAAAATTTAGGTGCTACTTACTAATACTTAAGGACGCTCAAGACCCATTGGAGGCCAGTTGTCTAACTTCATCCCTAAAGTCAGGCCACGTGCAGCCAACACTTCTTTAATTTCGTTCAGTGACTTACGACCCAGATTAGGTGTCTTCAACAACTCATTCTCAGAGCGCTGAATCAAATCGCCAATGTAATAAATATTTTCGGCTTTCAGGCAGTTTGCCGAACGCACGGTCAACTCAAGATCATCAACCGGACGCAACAACACTGGATCAATCTGTGGTGCACCACGGTTTGGTGCTTCGTAAGAATCGCCAGCACCTTCAAGCGCTGCGAACACAGAAATTTGATCCATCAAAATGCGTGCTGATTGACGGACGGCCTCTTCAGGACTGATCACGCCATTGGTTTCAACATCAAGCACGAGTTTGTCTAGATCGGTACGCTGCTCAACGCGGGCATTCTCAACGGAGTAGCTCACACGACGCACTGGGCTAAATGAAGCATCTAAAACAATACGGCCAATCGTGTGGGCACGATCATCAATCAGTGCGCGCACGTTGCCAGGAACATAGCCACGGCCTTTTTCTACCTTGACATGCATTTCAAGCTTACCGTTCTCGGTCAGCGTTGCGATCACATGATTAGGATTCACGATTTCAACATCGTGTGGCAATTCGATATCTGACGCGAGTACTGGGCCTGCGCCTTGCTTGCGCAAGACCAAGGTGAGCTCATCGCGACTGTGCAATTTAAAGACCACGCCTTTCAAGTTCAACAGAATATCAACAACGTCTTCACGCACACCAGGGATCGTTGAATATTCGTGCACGACGCCAGTAATTTGCACTTCGGTCGGTGCATAGCCCGTCATCGAAGAAAGCAAAATGCGGCGCAACGCGTTACCTAGAGTATGGCCATAGCCACGCTCGAAAGGTTCCATGATGATTTTTGCATGGTGTGTGCCGACTGGTTCGACTTCAATCGAACGGGGCTTGAGAAAACTTTGTGACATGTCTAAATTCCTTTTCAATACCCTCGGTTCATTACACCGATAAGGCTGATGGATAGCGAGTGCTCAAAAACCAATATCTCAACAGGCTTGCAACATTTAGTCGCAAGCCTGATTGATGATTAGCGTGAATACAATTCAACAACCATTGATTCATTAATATCGCGTGCGACGTCAGCGCGATCAGGGGCCTGTTTGAAGGTGCCCACTAATTTAACTGTATCGACTTCAACCCATTGTGGAATGCCGTTACCGGTGGCCAGCACCAGTGACTCGGCAATACGGGCTTGACCTTTGGCTTTTTCGCGAATCCCAATGATGTCACCAGCTTTGATGAGCATTGAAGGGATGTCTGCTGTGTGACCATTTAATTGAATCGCACGATGTGCAACCAATTGACGAGCCTCAGCACGCGTTGAGCCAAAGCCCATGCGATACACAACGTTATCAAGACGTGACTCAAGCAATTGAATCAGCTGCTCGCCGGTATTACCCTTGCGGCGCTCGGCTTCAGCAAAATACTTGCGAAACTGTTTTTCAAGCACGCCGTACATACGCTTGAGCTTTTGCTTTTCGCGTAGCTGCAGACCGTAGTCAGATGTACGAGCACCCGATGTGCGACCATGTTGTCCAGGCTTGGAGTCAAGTTTGCACTTAGACTCAAGCGAGCGACGGGCGCTTTTCAGAAACAGATCAATACCCTCGCGACGCGAGAGTTTGCATTTAGGACCAGTGTAGCGGGCCATGTGGCTTCCCCTTAGATGCGACGACGCTTGGGTGGACGGCAGCCGTTGTGCGGTACGGGCGTGATATCGGCAATGCTCGAAATCTTGATGCCCAACGCATTCAACGCACGCACTGAAGATTCGCGACCGGGGCCTGGGCCCTTGATACGAACTTCGAGCGTCTTGATGCCGTATTCAATGGCCACTTTGCCGGCCGTTTCTGCAGCAACCTGCGCTGCGAACGGAGTCGACTTACGTGAACCCTTAAAGCCAGCACCACCTGACGTCGCCCACGACAGAGCATTGCCCTGACGATCGGTGATGGTGATGATAGTGTTATTAAAGGATGCGTGAACGTGCGCAATGCCGTCCGACACATTCTTTTTAACCTTTTTGCGAACGCGAGTTGCGCCGCCGGCAGAAGCTTTAGCCATCTTCTAATCCTTATTATTTCTTCAAACTTGCAGCAGCGCGACGCGGGCCCTTGCGGGTGCGAGCGTTAGTGCGAGTACGTTGACCACGCACGGGCAAGCCGCGCTTGTGGCGCATGCCACGATAAGTACCCAGATCGATCAATCGCTTGATCGAGAGCTGCACTTCGCGACGCAGATCGCCCTCAACCGAGAACACACCTACGTGTTCACGAATGCGTTCGAGTTCTGCATCGTTGAGATCCTTGACCTTTTTCGACAAGGGGACGCCAGCCGCTTCGCAAATTTTGCGAGCACGCGTACGACCAATGCCAAAAATGGCGGTCAAACCAATTTCTGCGTGCTGATGCGGCGGAATGTTGATGCCAGCAATACGAGCCATGACTGTTCCTTGATGTATTAACCTTGACGCTGCTTGTGACGCGGCTCAATGCAGATAACCCGCACCACGCCGTGACGTTTAATAATTTTGCAGTTGCGGCAGATCCGCTTAACCGATGCCATTACTTTCATGGTTGCTTCCTGTTAATTTACGTAACCCAGCCGCTTATTTAGAGCGGAAAACGATTCTAGCGCGCGTTAGGTCATAGGGGGTGAGTTCCACTGTGACTTTATCGCCCGGCAAAATCCGGATGTAGTGCATTCGCATCTTGCCTGAAATGTG
>Ga0194048_10001843_pt1 | contig 10536 bp, 7 predicted proteins | sample JunL225m_MetaG_FD_161685 | JGI IMG/M metagenome (GOLD analysis project Ga0194048, IMG submission 161685) | Anoxic zone freshwater microbial communities from boreal shield lake in IISD Experimental Lakes Area, Ontario, Canada - Jun2016-L222-5m | ecosystem: Environmental > Aquatic > Freshwater >... | reverse complement strand
GTGCACTCCCATGTCCATCACGATGAAATGGCGAATTCGATCAGCAGCCAGCCGCATCAGTTCCATGGCGACCCGGCCTCCCATGCTATGGGCTACTACCGAGAACTGAGCGGGTGCCAGCGCAAGCACGTGCAAGGCCATGGCTTCCAGCGAGTCAAAGCCGCGGAATACCGGGATATACAATTCATACTGCGACTGCAAAGCTGCAATCTGGTTACGCCATACTTCGGCATCGCACAGCATGCCGGGCAGCAGGAAAACAAAGGGTTTGTCGGACATCGGTCGCATAATCTGTCAAAACGCGGCCGGCCTTATATCACAAACAAGCCCATTTGGCCCTACCAGTGCCGGTCGCGGTCGGGGTGGCAAATACAGCTTCATGTTCTGCGGGGCAGTACATGCATTATCATCCTGCTACTAGATTCAGGCAGGGGGGCTTTTCACATGCAGCATACAAAAAAAACCTTGGACCATGCCGCCGGTTTCAGCCGTCGCAGTGTGCTTAAAACTGCATTGTCATCATCATTATTGCTGGGAGGTGGATTGATGTTGCCTGCCTGGGCCCAGGACACTCGTACTAGCAAACCCACTGCCGAAGTCAAAACTACCGGCGGTAAATTGCGGGGCGTGATGCAGGGTAGCGCCAATGCGTTTTTCGGTGTTCCCTATGCTGAGCCTGCAGTGGGCGCTTTGCGTTTTGCAGCACCGGCAGCCGTGAAACCATGGCAGGGAGTAAAGGAGGCTGTGCAGATCGGACATCGTTCCCCGCAGCCTGTAGGAGGTCCGTTCATTCCGGAAGTGTTTGCGCTGGATCGTGCAGAGCCGATGGGTGAAGATTGTCTAAGCATCAATGTATGGAGCCCGGCGCTGGATCAAGGCAAACGGCCGGTCATGGTGTGGTTGCATGGTGGAGGCTATACCAGTGGTTCTGGTGGCTGGCTGCTCTATGATGGCTCCCGCCTGTCGGTGAACCAGAACGTAGTGGTGGTAAGCGTCAATCACCGTCTTAACGTGTTCGGCCATCTTTACCTGGCCGGCGTTGGTGGTGAGCAGTATGCGGATTCCGGCAATGCCGGCATGCTCGACATCATTGCGGTACTGCAGTGGGTGCGTGACAACGCGGCTGCCTTTGGCGGCGATGCCGGTAACGTCACCATCTTCGGCCAGTCGGGCGGTGGTGGCAAAGTTTGCAACCTGATGGCGATGGATGGGGCCAAAGGCTTGTTCCATCGCGCCATCGCCATGAGCAGTGCGGCCTTGACGGGCATCAAGCCGGAGCAGGCCACTGCCCAGACAGAACGCTTCCTCAAACAACTCGGGCTGGAAAAAAACCAGGCAGGAAAATTGCGCGAGCTGCCGATGGAGCAACTATTGAAAGCCTTTAATGCTGTGCCCGACCTCATTGTCGGTCCGGTAGTGGATGGCAAACATCTCAAGGGTGATCCGTTTACGCCCGCTGCGCCGGCGATTTCCAAAGATGTGCCACTGATGATGGGTTCCACCGAGCATGAAGTGAATTTTTTTGCCGATACGCCGGTCGATCCGATCGATGCAGCTACACTGGAAAAACTGCTGATGCAGAGCACCCGCCGCGATGCGGCCGGGGTGGCCAGCCTGCTGGCTACCTATAAGAAAGAGTTTGGAGTACGCAGCAATGAGGAATTCAACCAGATCATCGGATCAGACGGTTTCCGCAGCGCGATACTGACTGCCGCCGCTCGCAAGGCTGCACTCAAGGCTGCACCGGTGTACATGTATTATTTCAACTGGCAATCGACTGTGCGTGAGGGCAAGCTGCGAGCCTATCACTGTATTGACATCCCATTTGCGTTTGACAACGTTGATGTGGGAGCCGCCATGACCGGTGCCGGCCAGGACCGCTATGAGCTGGCCGGCAGAATGAGCACGGCCTTTGCCAATTTTGCCCGCACCGGCAATCCCAATCACGCCGGTTTGCCGACATGGCCGGCCTATGATGATGCCACCCGCGCCACCATGTTCATGAATGGCAAACCGGCGGTGGTCAACAATCCGTTCCCGGCCTCGCGCAAGGCACTTTACGGTTGAACTGTGCTGGGCAAACTTTTAGCATGCTGCCAGCGCTGATTGGGTCTGGTGGCAGCAATGGCCAATCCAATCGGCAATGAAATTAGGAAAACGAGGAGTTAACATGAACGCTCAACAGAAACTGCCGCTGCGCCTGCATCACAATGCCTACGTGGCCAAGAACCTGGAAGTCACCCGCGCCTTCTACGAAGACATGATGGGTATGCCACTGCTGGCCACCTGGTGTGAAAAGACCGAGTTGTTCGGCAAAGAACGCATCTATTGTCATTGTTTTTTCGGCTTGCAGGATGGCAGTGCGCTGGCCTTCTTCCAGTTTGCTGATTCCTCTGACCAGAAAGAATTCGGTCCGGATCTGCCGATCTCCGGTTTCCGCCACATTGCGCTGAAAGTGGACAAAGCCCATCAGCTGGACTTGATGGCGCGTGTGAAAGCCGCCAACTACGACCACAGCAAGTATTATTTCCTGGAGCATGGCTATTGCAATTCGCTGTATGTAATCGATCCGGACGGCATGATCGTGGAATTCTGCACGGATCATCCGCAGGTCGACAAGATCAACGCTGATGTACTGCCCAAAGCGCATTCGGAGCTGAAGCGCTGGCTGGCAGGCGACCATAGTCCCAACAATGAAGCCTATCATCGCGAACAGCCGATCTAGGCCAGAACCCCTACTGCCAACATTGATCAGCTATCCAACGGCTGGGGTAAGCCCCCAGCCGTTTTTTGTTTGCGCACTGTTACCTGTCCTGCCTGCAGGGGCCAGGTGCGGCATACAGACAAGGGTTTCGACTGCCACAGGCGCATCATGGAATCCGTGAAACTTCTCCAGAATCTTGAACACAGTCTTGCCGCCTGCTTGTTGGTGGATCGTTGGCCATTGCGCAATCAGCTGCAAAAGTTGACGCGTGAACTCAAAGGCAGTGCGCCATCCAGCGCTGAGCAACAACTGTCCAGCCTGGCAGAACGCATTGCTGGGTCGATGGCACAAGCGGCGGCGCGCAAGCAACTGGTGCCAGTGGTGCACTATCCGCCGGCGTTGCCGGTGGTGGCACGCATTGAAGAGCTTAAAAAAGCCATCACTGACCACCAGGTAGTGATTGTTGCTGGTGAAACCGGTTCAGGCAAAACCACCCAGCTTCCCAAAATTTGCCTGGATCTTGGTCGTGGCGTTTTCGGCATGATCGGGCACACCCAGCCGCGCCGGCTGGCAGCCAGGACCATGGCCACGCGCATCGCGGAAGAATTGCATGTGCAAGAGGGCAGGGAAGTGGCGCATCAGGTGCGCTTCACCGATACCAGTACCGCACAAACCCTGATCAAGTTGATGACCGACGGCATACTGCTGGCCGAGACCCAGCATGATCCGTGGCTGAACCGCTATGACACCATCATTATCGATGAAGCCCATGAACGCTCACTCAATATCGATTTTCTGCTTGGCTATCTCAAACAGCTGGTGGCAAAGCGCGCCGATCTCAAGCTCATCATCACTTCAGCCACCATTGAAGTTGCCAAGTTTTCTGCTCATTTCAGCTCTGCGCCGGTGATAGAGGTATCTGGTCGTACGTTTCCGGTGACGATGCTGTATCGCCCGCCGGCGCCGGAAGACGAGCAGGAATTGCCGGAGCAGGTAGTGGCAGCCTTTGAACATATCCAGCAACTCGAGCGCCAGCACAAGCCGGCCTTCCGGGATGTGCTGGTATTTCTCAGCGGTGAGAAAGAAATTCGCGATTGCGCCGAGCTGTTACGCCGACAGCAGTACCAGCATCTGGAAGTCATGCCGCTCTATGCCCGTTTAAGCAACAAGGAGCAGCAGCGCGTGTTCGAAGCACATGCCGGGCGTCGTATTGTGCTGGCTACCAACGTGGCGGAAACTTCACTGACAGTACCTGGCATCGGCTATGTGATTGACAGCGGACTGGTGCGACTCAGCCGCTATAGCGTACGCAGTAAAATCCAGCGCTTGCCGATTGAGGCGGTTTCACAAGCCAGTGCCAATCAGCGCGCAGGCCGTTGCGGCCGCCTGGGCCCTGGTACCTGTATCAGACTTTATGCCCAGGAAGATTTTGCCGGGCGCACACCATTCACCGAGCCGGAAATTCTGCGTACCAATCTGGCCTCTGTCATTTTGCAGATGCTGGCTCTCAAACTTGGTGATATCGAGCAGTTTCCCTTCATGGAACCACCGGAGCCGCGCTCCATTCGCGCCGGCTTCCATCTGCTGGAAGAATTGCAGGCGGTCAATAGCCGGGGTGAACTGACGGCGCGTGGCCGCGATATGGCACGCTTTCCGCTCGATCCGCAGCTGGCGCGAGTGTTGTTGGAAGCGGCCAGCAGGCATTGCCTCCACGAAATGCTGGTGATTGTAAGTGCGCTCAGCATTCAGGACCCGCGGGAGCGGCCCATGGACCGCCAGCAAGCTGCTGACGAGGCGCATCGCCGCTTCTGGCACCAGGATTCCGATTTCCTGGCTTTTCTCAATCTGTGGAATTATTTCGAAGAACAGCGGCAGCTGATAGGCAGCAACAAGCTGCGCACTTTTTGCCAGAAAAACTTTCTTTCGTACATGCGCATGCGCGAATGGCGGGAAGTGCACAGACAATTGCTGTTGCAATGTCAGGACATGAAACTTTCCATCAACAAGGATCCGGCTACTTACGAGGAAATACATCACTCGGTGCTGACCGGCTTTATAAGTCATGTGGCCAGTCGCATGGAAGCCGGCACTTACCTGGGCACGCGCAGCCGCAAATACACGATCTTTCCCGGTTCATCGCTGCACAAGAAAAATTGCCGTTTCCTGGTCTCGGCTGAGTTGGTGGAAACCAGCCAGCTATACGCCAGAATGAATGCCAAGGTAGAGCCGGAATGGATTGAGCGCTTGGCGCTGCATCTCATCAAGAAAGATTATTTCGAACCGCATTGGGAGCAAAAGCGCGGTCAAGTGATGGGCTATGAAAAAGTCATGCTTTATGGCCTGCCGCTGGTGGAAAAACGGCGTATTTCCTATTCCTTGGTTGACCCGGTAGTAGCGCGCGAAATGTTCATTCGCGAAGCACTGGTAACCATGCAGCTCACCACGCGGGCACCGTTTTTTGCTGCCAATTGCGCGTTGATCCAGAAGATTGCCGATCTGGAAGAGCGCACCCGGCGCCGTGACTTGCTGGTGGATGAGAACCGGATTGCACAATTTTACGAAGAGCGCTTGCCCACCAATGTGGTGGATGTGGCCAGTCTGGAACGCTGGTATTTTGCTTTGCCAAAAGCCAGGGCAGCAGAGCTGTTCTTGAGCGAGTCCCAGTTGCAGACTACCGCACTTGATGCCGATGCTCTGGCCCAGTTTCCACAAACGGTGGCAATTCCGGCCATGGCATTGGAGCTGGATTACCTGTTTGACCCGGGCAAGGAAAACGATGGAGTCTCTGTCACGGTGCCGGTATCAGTATTGAAGCAGTTGCGGGAAGCAGAGCTCGATTGGCTGGTGCCAGGTTTGCTACGGGAAAAATGCATAGCGTTGATCAGGGCCATGCCCAAGGTCTGGCGCCGGAATTTTGTGCCGGTGCCTGATCTGGTCGATAAATTGTTGCCTGATCTGAAACAAGAGGAGGGCTCGTTGCAACAGGCCCTGACTCGCCAGTTGCTGCGGCATACCGGGATTCAGCTGCCTGCCGAGTGCTGGCAGGCAGTGGAATTGCCGGATCATCTGCGTGTATTTTTGCGGGTGGTGGATGAGAAGGGCCAGTTGCTGGGCAGTGGCCGGGATCTGGCCAAACTGCGACTGGACCTGAGTGGTGCGGTTCAGGCCAGCATCAGCAAGGCCGCCACTAACAGCATTGAGCAACATGGCTTGACTGAGTGGAACTTTGGCGACTTGTTGCTGGAATATGAGTTGGGCGACGGCAAACTCCGGCTCAAGTCCTATCCGGCCCTGGTTGATCGCGGCGAGAGTGTGGATCTGGTGTTGCTCGACTCTGCCTACAAAGCCAGGCTGGCTTCGATTGCCGGGGTAACCCGTTTGTTCATGCTGCAAAACCGTCAGCAACTGCGTTACCTCCAAAAGGAGCTCCTGCAGAAACCGCAGCAGCTTCATGCAGTCCAGATGCTGGGCAAGCGGGAGCAAGTGCTTGACTGGCTGATCCAGCGGATTTACTGCATTGCATTTGAGGTTGAGGAGTCACTCCCCCGTACCCAGAACGCGTTCATGGAGCGTTGCGAGGCCAAGCGCAACACGGTGTTGGCAGTGGCCATGCAAGTGGAAGCGATTCTCTACCAGATACTGCAGGCCTGGCATGAATTGCTGAAGCGACTTCAGCACAAGCCCTATGGCGGGCCCCAGGCGCTGTCCTTGCAGCAGGATGTCCGCATTCAGCTCGCTGTGTTATTCCCCGACCAGTTCCTGCTCAGGACCCCGTGGCTGCAGCTGCAACAGATACCGCGCTATCTGAAGGGCATTGATCAGCGGCTCGACAAATATCCGCTGCAAGGTGCCAAGGATCTGGCATGGACACGTGTGCTGGAACAACTGTGGCAGCAATACCTGCAGCGTCGTCAGTACTGCGAACGCCATGAGATCGAGGAGGAAGCGCTTGATGAATACCGCTGGCTGCTGGAGGAATTGCGAATCTCGCTGTTTGCACAGACCCTGGGCACCCGCGTACCGGTCTCGGAAAAGCGGTTGCAGAAGTTCTGGCAGGAGCAGGTGCTGGCCAAGTAACCTGACAATCAACCTTTAAATGTTGCAGTAACTTTCTGACTAGAGTAAGGTTTCTTGAGCCAAAACTTCTTCTGAATTTGGCAAATTAAAGACAGTAAGCCAGGCCCTTAGTCAGTCCCATGAATCCGGCAATCTCCGCCCGTAAAGAATTAAGCGTCCTCGTTATCGATGATGATAACGCTGTGATTGCAACCATCACTGCTGCCTTGGGCAACCTGCAGCAGCACGTGGTGCTGGCCCGTGATGCCAACATTGGGCTGGAACGTTTTCATTCTGCCTGCCCGGATCTGGTAATCATCAATATTGATATGCCGGATGCGAGCAAGTTCGCCACCATCCAGCAACTGCTGGAAGTGGCTTCTGATCTTCCCATCATCGTGCTGGCTGAGCGCAGCAATACCGATGACTTGCTGCATGCGTTACGCCTCGGTGTCAGTGACTATCTCATTTTGCCACTGGAAAGTACTGCGATTCTTGAGCATTCCATCAACAACAGTCTGCGCAAGGCCCGCTTGATCGGTGAAAATATCCGTATCCGCAAAAAACTTGAACAGATCAACGCCGAACTCGAAGAGCGCGTGCAGATTTTCCAGCAGGACCAGCAAGCTGGTCGCCATGTGCAAATCAACATGATGCCGATACCACCCAAGGACATCGGCCCGTTTCATTTCAATCACAAAGTAGTGCCGTCGCTTTACCTCAGTGGCGATACCGTCGATTACAAATCAGCTTCCCGCCATGAAACGCTGTTCTACATAGCGGACGTATCCGGCCACGGCTCATCCTCTGCCTTCATCACCGTATTGTTGCGCTTCCGCATTGAGCAGATGCGCCTCGACAATCTGCGTGGCCGTTTTGAAGGTGAATTCACGCCGGCACATTTGCTGGAAGTGCTCAACCGTGATTTGATCAAATCCGGACTTGATAAGCATGTCACGGTGTTTATGGGCATCCTCAACGACAATACCAATATGCTCGAATACAGTGTGGCCGGACATCATCCTTTGCCGGTTCTGTATCAGCATGGGGTAGCCAGTCCGATCCCGCTTGCGCGCAGTTCGTTCCCGATTGGCTTGTTTGGTGAGGCCACTTATTTCAACCAGCAGCTGCCAATCGCCGAGGATTTTGCGCTGGTGCTGTTTTCCGATGGCATACTGGAAGTCATGAAAAATGGCGATTACGCCAACAAAGAGGAGCATTTGCGGCAAGTGGTGCAAGATACCAAGGGCAGGTTTGAAGACGTCAAAGCGGCACTGTCGCCACCCAAAACCATGCAGGTGCCGGATGATATTGCCATCATGAGTGTGACGCGAACATGAGTGCAGGCAAGATACTGGCGGCTGATTACCGCAACATGGCCATGCTGAAGTTTGTCGGCGAAGTGCGTGTGGTGATGAGTTCTACACTCGACAACTATTGCAACAATTTGTACAGCCGCGGCATTCTTGATGCCATGGTGGTAGACATGAGTGAAACCAAGAGTATTGACAGTACTGCATTGGGAATGCTTGCCAAGATGTCGATCCAGCTGCGCAACCGTTTTAATGTGATGCCCACCATTGTTTCACCCAATGCCGACATCACCAGGATCCTGCGCAGCATGAGTTTTGATGCGATTTGCAATATCGTGCCGAGCGTTCCCAAGCAGTCGCTGCAATTCAATGAGTTGCGGTTGCGTACCGAATCGGAAGCCACTGTGCGCGACAAGGTAATTGATGCGCATCTGACACTGATGGCGATGAGTGAGCAGAACCGCCTTGAATTCCAGGATCTGGTGTCGGCACTCAAGCAGCAAGGTTAGTCCGGTTTCGCTGCCCGGGCTGCGAATTTGGCGCGTATAAAATCCCCGTGCGTCAAATGCAGCAAATCGGCAATTCTGCGGATCAGATGTTCTTCATGGCTATCCAGGCGATTGTCGGCAAAAGCCATCAACCATAATTGCTCCAGCAGCGCAGTTTTTTGCGGATAGTTGAAGCCTGTGTTGATCAAACTGGTGAACTGGTAAAGCGAAGTGGCTGATTTTGCTTCCTGTTGCGCGAGTCGCGATAACTGTTCCAGCGCTGGTTCGTCCAGTTGGAAAGTTTCACGCAGTATGGTGTGCAACAGGGCAAGTTCAGCTTCACTGCTATGCTGGTCGGCAGCTGAAATTTCCAGCAGCAGGGCCGCGCACGCCATTTGCACTTTCTGCTGTTGTGTTTTGCTGCCATCGTCATTGCCGGGATTCACAAAGCATTCGAAGAACTGTTTGACGGTTTGTAACATGCAGTCTTCCTTCGTTCAGCACAATTGTGGATCAGTCAAAGGCTTTGGTTTGTGGGAAGTTACGCCAGCCACAGCCGCTTGCAGCACCTCGATACCTGCTCCGTGCATTTGCACCATGTCACTCAGGTGACGTCTGAATGCTTTGCCACCGTATTGGCCATGGAACAGCCCTAGCAGATGACGCGTCATGTGGTGCAGCGGCACTCCCTGGGCCAATTGTCGCTCAATGTATTCGTAATAGTGTTGTATCGTTGAAGCGCGGGTTTCCGGGCTCGATGCGCAACCAAACAGTTGCTCATCGACAGCGTGCAACAGCCAGGGATTCTGGTAAGCCTCGCGGCCCAGCATGACGCCGTCCACGTGTTGCAGCTGATCGGCGGCTGCTTCGAGACTGCGAATGCCGCCGTTAATCACAATTTCAAGCTGCGGGAACTGTTGTTTGATCCAGTAAACCCGCGGGTAGTTCAGTGGCGGAATTTCACGATTTTCCTTCGGGCTCAGGCCTTGCAGGATCGCAATGCGGGCGTGCACGATGAAGGTGCGGCACGTGCTGCGGTTTGCAACGGTATTGATGAAATCCGCCAGCGCCTGGTCACTGTCCATCTGGTCGATGCCAATACGGCATTTTACCGTTACCGGAATGCTTACCTTGGCCTGCATCGCTGCCACACAATCTCCGACCAGCGGCGCGTGCTCCATCAGGCAGGCGCCGATCATGTGGTTTTGCACGCGGTCGCTGGGGCAGCCGACATTCAAATTGATTTCCTGATAACCGTGCTGCTCAGCAATTTGCGCGCAAGCAGCCAATTCAGTGGCATTACTGCCTCCCAGTTGCAGCGCCAGTGGTTGTTCAAACGCATCGAAGCGTAAATGGCGGTGCTGGTCGCCATGCAAGATGGCGCCAGTGGTGACCATCTCGGTGTAGAGCAGGGCCTTGCTGCTGAGCAGGCGCATGAAATACCGGCAATGACGGTCAGTCCAATCCATCATCGGGGCAACGCAGAAGCGGTGGGATAACACGGTCTTGGTCATCCTGGTTCAGAACGGTTTGGCTGCATGCGGAGGAGATGCCCCGATGTACAGTGAACCCCTCATTTCGCCGGGATGCAGAATCTCGACTGCTTCAATCATCGGACTGCTCCGCTTGCAGGCTGCCGTGGGCCAGCAACTGCTGGCACCAGTGCCGGCCAGCGTTGTTGCTAGCCAGGGACTTGTAGGAGACTGATTCGCCACGCGACAACTGTTGCAATGCTTTCCGCAAGCGGTTGCTGGCTGGCAGCAGCTGGCTGTCGCCATCGACGAACACTTGCAATTGGTGCGCGTGCTCAAGCCAGGCCAGCCGTGAAGCGGGATGCAGGCCAAGCCGCGCCTGTGGTCGCAGCCGGCATTGCTCGGGCTGTATGAGCTCCGGATAGCGCGGCTGGGTCATATGTATGCCAAACCAGCGTTGCAGTGCGGCGTCATCATGCAGGACTTGCTGTAGCTGACGTTTG
>Ga0194048_10001841_pt1 | contig 10537 bp, 6 predicted proteins | sample JunL225m_MetaG_FD_161685 | JGI IMG/M metagenome (GOLD analysis project Ga0194048, IMG submission 161685) | Anoxic zone freshwater microbial communities from boreal shield lake in IISD Experimental Lakes Area, Ontario, Canada - Jun2016-L222-5m | ecosystem: Environmental > Aquatic > Freshwater >... | reverse complement strand
GTAAAGAGGTGATCGTAGATACGCACTTCCGTTGGAATTGCTTCGGCAGCGCTCACCCAATGAATATTACCTTTAACTTTGTAATTGTTTGACCCCGGCGTCCCACTCTTGCTATCGGCAAAGTGAGTCGCATTAATTTGTGTCACATTGCCATTGGCATCAGTCTCAAAGCCAGTACATTCAATGACAAAGCCGTGACGCAAGCGTACCCGTCCACCAGGCTGATCACCAATGGGTGGATAGAGTCTAAAGAACCCTTTAACAGGCTCTTTCATAAAGTCATCTGCTTCAATCCATAACTCGCGCGTGAAATTGAACTCACGATTACCCCATTCAGGGTGCTGAGGATGGCGTGGCGCTGCACAAGCTTCGCTCGCCGTAGCATCAAAGTTTTGAATCACGAGCTTGAGTGGTTTGAGTACAGCAGTAGCGCGTGGCGCCTTGGCTTCTAGATCATCACGCAAGGCTTGTTCCAGTGTGCTCATGTCAATCCAACTGTCCGCTTTCGAGACACCAATGCGCTCACAGAATAGGCGAATACTTTCTGGGGTATAGCCTCTGCGACGTATACCCACTATGGTTGGCATGCGCGGATCATCCCAACCCTCGACATGCTTCTCTTCCACTAATTGCAGCAACTTACGTTTGCTAGTGATGGTGTAAGTTAAATTCAGGCGGGCAAATTCATATTGATGTGGTACGGGATCTTTGAAGATACCCAGCTCTTTTAATGTATTCACAATCCAGTCATAGAGCGGACGATTATTTTCAAATTCGAGCGTACAAATGGAATGAGAAACATTTTCGAGTGCGTCTGAGATGCAGTGGGTGTAATCGTATAAAGGATAGATGCACCATTTGTTGCCGGTGCGGTGATGATCGGTATGACGAATACGGTAGACCACTGGATCGCGCATCACGATATTCGGATGTGCCATATCGATTTTTAGGCGCAGAACATGTTCACCATCTTTAAATTTACCATCACGCATTGCTTGAAAGAGAGCAAGATTTTCTGCAGGGCTGCGGTCGCGGAAAGGACTATTTTTTCCGGCTTGACCAAAGTTGCCGCGATTGGTGTGAATGTCATCAGCACTTTGGCTCTCGACATAGGCCTGCCCGTTTTGTATCAGAATTTCGGCAAACTCATATAAGCGATCAAAGTAGTCGCTGGCGTGATACAGGTGATCACCCCAGCTAAAACCCAACCATTTAACTGCATCCAAAATACTGTCGGCGTATTCAACATCCTCTTTGACGGGGTTGGTGTCATCCAGGCGCATATTGCAACGCGCACCGCCAGATAATGCGTTGTAGTCTGCTGCCAGACCAAAGTTCAAGCAAATACTTTTGGCATGACCAATATGCAGGTAGCCATTTGGTTCTGGTGGAAAGCGGGTAATGATCGATGGAATGGCTTGACCGGCTAAATCAGTGCGCTGAGTAAATGCACCACTGGCTAAGTCATGATCAATGATCTGGCGTAAAAAGTTGGAAGGCTCAGCTACCCCGCTGGCAACTGCTTTGGATGGTTTGCTATCTTGGGACATGCCCACATTGTAGAGAAAAGCCTTTGTTCACAAAGAAAAAGCCCGCAAACTACTTGCGGGCTCGTTTCTACAGAGGCTAAAGATTACTCCTCTACGAAGGCTGCCTCTCGGGTTGCCTTGACTGCTGGCAAGGCCACGATCACCACCAAAAGGGCCGCTGCGATGAGCAATCCTAAGGAGAGTGGGCGAGTTAAGAAGGTGGTGAAATCGCCACGAGACAGCAATAGGGCGCGACGGAAATTCTCTTCCATCATCGGTCCAAGAATGAATCCCAAGAGTAATGGTGGCGGTTCGCAACCGAGTTTGTAGAACAGATAACCAATTAAACCAAAGGCTGCAGTGACATAGACGTCAAATACCGTGTTATTGACGGTATACACACCGATACAGCAGAACACCAGGATCGCTGGATACATAAAGCGATAAGGAATCTTTAAGAGCTGTACCCACATCCCAATCAAGGGCAGGTTCAAGATGATCAGCATCATATTGCCGATCCACATGGAAGCAATCAAGCCCCAAAAGAGGGCCGGGTTACTAGTCATCACCTGTGGTCCGGGCTGAATGTTGTGAATCGTCATAGCACCAACCATCAAAGCCATCACAGCATTCGGTGGAATACCCAAAGTGAGCAATGGAATAAAGGAGGTTTGAGCGGCAGCATTATTGGCTGACTCTGGACCTGCAACACCCTCAATGGCGCCTTTACCAAATTCATGGCTGTACTTCGAGGATTTCTTTTCAACTGAGTAAGCACCAAACGCAGCCAAAGCGGCGCCACCACCAGGCAGAATGCCTAAGATTGAGCCAATAGTTGTGCCTCGCAAAATGGCAGGAATCATGCGCTTGATATCTTGCTTGGTAGGAATCATGGTGGTCACCTTGTTCAGGAAACCCTCATCCTCACCTTTCTTCTCTAGATTGGTCATGATTTCAGCAAAGCCGAAGACGCCCATTGCGACAGCAACGAAGCCAATGCCGTCACTCAACTCAGGAACATCAAATGCATAGCGGGATACACCAGAGTTCACATCGGTACCAATCAAGCCCATTAACAAGCCAAGAACGATCATGCCGATTGCCTTGACCAATGAACCAGAAGCTAGAACCACAGCACCAATTAAGCCCAATACCATCAAGGAGAAGTACTCCGCAGGACCAAATTTAAACGCCAACTGAGAGAGTGGGGCAGCAAAAGCAGCTAATACTAGAGTTGCTACGCAACCTGCGAAGAAGGAGCCCATACCAGCGGTAAAGAGGGCTACACCCGCTCGGCCGTTTCGAGCCATTTGGTAGCCATCGATCGCCGTCACTACCGAGGACGTTTCCCCAGGAATGTTGAGCAAAATGGCAGTGGTAGAGCCGCCGTACTGTGAGCCGTAATAAATACCAGCCAACATGATCAATGCGGCGATCGGAGGCAAAGCATAGGTTGCTGGCAAGAGCATCGCAATCGTGGCGATAGGGCCCAGACCAGGAAGAACGCCAATTAGGGTGCCAAGTATGCAACCAATAAAGCAGTAGAGAAGGTTCTGCAGCGTAAACGCCGTATCGAAACCAAGGGCTAAATTAGAAAATAAGTCCATTTTTTGAGTCCTGGTTTGTTATTGTTGTAGAAAGAATGGTAGTAATGGAAACTGAAGCTTCAGCCCCAACACAAATACAGAGTAGGTAAAGACAATGAGGACGGTGGCATTGATTAAAGTGCCTTTCCAATGAAACTCATGACTTGCACTTGCTGACATAAATACCAATACTAAAACCGCAACGACAAAACCCATGGTTGGCAACAGAATGCCGTAAAGAACGACGGATCCTGTAATTAAGCCAATAATTTTCCAGTCAAACTTGGGAATCTTTTCAATAGCTGCCTTGGCGCTTAGGGATTTCACTAAAATGAGGAGGCCTAGGGCCGTCATCAGCAAGCCAAGCCAGAAGGGGAAGTAGGCTGGACCCATTTTGGCGGGGGTACCCATTTGGTATTGCAAGGCAACTATGGTGAAGAATATGCCAATGACCATATACATCAGGCCGGCTCCAAAGTCCTTTTGATTGCGGATTTTCAAATTGCGCTCCTAGTTTATCGACATTAGTGCCGATTTATTTATCGATGTTGAGCGATTGTAAGGCAGGAATGGGGTGTCTTGTCTAGGGTTTGCCCTGCCATGGTGCCAATGCGATAATTATTCCTATGAAAGTCTCCCAAATTCGCCAGGCTTACCTGGACTTCTTTGCCGCCAAAGGCCACCAAATTGTTCTCTCCAGCCCAGTAGTGCCAGGGGATGATCCCACGCTACTTTTTACCAATGCGGGGATGAACCAGTTTAAGGACGTATTTCTAGGGTTTGATAAGCGTCCTTACAACCGTGCTACGACCGCTCAAAAATGTATCCGCGCTGGTGGCAAACATAATGACTTGGATAACGTGGGTTACACAGCCCGTCACCATACCTTTTTTGAGATGTTGGGTAATTTCTCTTTTGGGGACTATTTCAAAAAAGATGCGATTCAATTTGCTTGGGATTTATTAACCCAAGTATTTAAGCTTCCCAAAGAAAAACTCTTAGTCACGGTCTATGCCGAAGATGACGAGGCATATGCAATTTGGAAAGACCAAATTGGCGTTCCTGCCGATCGCATTATTCGGATTGGTGATAACAAAGGCGCGCGCTACGCCTCTGATAATTTTTGGATGATGGGTGACACTGGTCCTTGTGGCCCTTGTACAGAAATTTTTTACGATCATGGCGAGCATATTCCTGGCGGTCCTCCAGGCAGTCCTGATGAAGATGGTGATCGCTTTATTGAAATTTGGAATAACGTATTTATGCAGTACAACCGTGATGAAGCCGGCAATATGCATCTACTGCCTAAGCCTAGCGTGGATACCGGTATGGGTCTTGAGCGTATTGCTGCAATTTTGCAGAAGGTTCATTCGAACTATGAGATTGATCTTTTCGTTAATTTATTAAAGGCTGCAAAAGAAGCGGTTGATGCAGCTGGCGGTGAAAACTGTGATCCAACCAGTCCGTCACTCAAGGTGATTGCTGATCATATTAGGGCCTGTAGTTTTGTAGTGGTAGATGGTGTTATTCCTGGTAACGCTGGTCGTGGTTATGTCTTGCGTCGTATTGCTCGTCGCGCGATTCGTCACGGTTATAAATTGGGTGCGCGTAAACCATTTTTCTATCAACTGGTACCCGCTCTCGTTAAGGAAATGGGTGAAGCCTATCCAGAGCTACGCGCGGCACAAGACAAAGTTGGTGAAGTACTTAAGCAAGAAGAAGAACGTTTTTTCCAAACGATTGCTAATGGTATGGAAATCTTGGAAGGTGCTTTGGCTGGAGGTGCAAAAGTAGTTGATGGAGAAACCGCCTTCCGTTTGCATGACACCTTTGGCTTCCCATTGGACTTAACGGCGGACGTTTGCCGTGAGCGCAATGTGACAGTGGATGCGCAAGGTTTCGAAGTAGCGATGCAAAAGCAGCGCGATCAAGCCAGGGCTGCTGGTAAGTTCAAGGTAGCACAGGGCCTGGAGTACTCAGGGAAACCAACCCAGTTCCATGGTTATGACACCTTTAAGCATGAGGGTGCCAAAGTGACTGCGCTGTATCTGGATGGCTCATCAGTGCCATCTGTAAAGGCTGGTGACGCTGCTGTAGTTGTTTTAGATAACACTCCTTTCTATGCAGAATCTGGTGGCCAAGTTGGCGATAAAGGTGAGCTGCGTAATGAAGGTACACGTTTTACGGTTGAAGATACTTTTAAGATTCAAGCGGATGTATTTGGGCATCAGGGTGAGGTAGCTGAGGGCGAACTCAAGGTGGGTGATGCCATCAATGCCCTTGTAGATGTTCAGCAAAGAACCGAGACAATGCGTAACCATAGTGCTACCCATATTCTTCATAAAGCTTTACGCGAAGTCTTAGGTGATCATGTGCAGCAAAAAGGCTCTTTGGTCGATGCTAGTAAGACCCGCTTTGACTTTACTCATAACGCGCCAGTGACTGCTACCCAGATTCGTCAGGTTGAAGATATTGTCAATCGTGAGATTTTGACCAATGTTGCTACTTCTGCAAAAGTGATGTCTTTGGATGATGCGCAAAAGACCGGCGCCATGATGCTCTTTGGTGAGAAGTACGGTGACGAGGTGCGGGTATTAGAAATTGGGAGTTCTAAAGAACTCTGTGGCGGTACCCACGTAGAACGGACTGGTGACATTGGTAGCTTGAAGATTGTTTCTGAGAGTGGTGTGGCCGCTGGCATTCGTCGGGTTGAGGCGGTCACTGGAAAAAATGCTTTGCACTTCTTGCAAGATCTGGAAGACAAGCTTAATGAAGCTGCAGCAGTTCTTAAAACACATCCTGGCGATTTAGTAAATCGTGTGACACAGTTACAAGAAAGCTTGCGTCAAGCTGAGCGTGAATTAGAAAAAGTCAACTCTAAGTTTGCTGCTAGCCAAGGTGATGAATTGGCTATTCAAGCAGTTGATGTCAATGGAATCAAAGTCTTGGCTGCTCGCTTGGATGGCGCTGATGCGCAAGTCTTACGCGAAACCATGGATGCCCTAAAAGCAAAACTGAAGACGGCGGCCATCGTGTTGGCCTCAGTACAGGGAGATAAGGTGAGTTTAGTGGCTGGTGTCACTGCCGATTCGATTGGCAAAGTAAAGGCAGGTGATCTTGTGAATTTCGTAGCCTTACAAGTAGGAGGCAAAGGTGGCGGTAAGCCTGAGATGGCAATGGCAGGCGGAAACAACCCTGCTGCCTTGGAAGCTGCTTTAGCAGGTGTGAAAGATTGGGTTGCAAGCAAATGAGCGATTACAGCGATATTGCATTTAATGCAGAGGTAGATGCGATTGGTATGAATTGCCCATTACCTATTTTGCGGACCAAGAAGGCTTTAGCAACGATGCAGTCAGGTGAAGTGTTGAAGATTATGGCAACCGATGCTGGTGCTGCTCATGACTTTCCTGCGTTTGCCAAACAAACAGGGAACGAATTGATCGGCACTACTACCGAGGGCAATATCTTGGTTTTCTTCTTAAAGAGAAGATGAGGGTCTGCTACTAACAAGCCGCATTAACTTAAGAACGACTTTTTAAGTAAGCCGCAAACTCGTCTTTCACCTCTGGATGACGTAAAGCAAATTCCACAGAAGCCTTGAGCAATCCAAGCTTGCTACCGCAGTCGTAGCGCACACCATCGTATTCATAGGCAAATACAGGCTCTTCTTTTAGCAAAGAGGCAATAGCATCTGTGAGTTGAATCTCTCCGCCGGCACCCGGTTTTAAGTTACGAATATGTCTAAAGATCTCAGAAGATAAAACGTAGCGACCAACTACTGCTAAGTTTGATGGAGCATCTTTTGGTTGCGGTTTTTCTACGATACCATTAAGGCGGTAGATGCCTTTGGCAACTTCACCCCCAGAAACGATTCCATAACAACTGCTCTTGGCGGGATCAATCTTTTCTACAGCCACTACTGAACCACTTTGCTCATCAAACACTTTGAGCATTTGTTTGAGAACGGGCGGCTGCCCATCCAATAGGTCATCAGCCAAGATAATAGCGAAAGGTTCATCTCTCACTAATTTTTCTGCGCATAAAACCGCATGCCCCAAGCCCAAAGCTTCTGGTTGACGAACATATACACAGTCAACATGGCTTGGTTTAACGCTACGTACGATTTCTAGTAAATCTTTCTTATTCTTTGCCTCTAGCTCCGCTTCTAATTCATACGCTTTATCAAAATGGTCTTCGATTGCGCGCTTGCTACGACCGGTAACAAAAATCATTTCAGTAATGCCAGCAGCAATTGCCTCTTCAACCGCATATTGAATCAGCGGCTTATCAACCACATTGAGCATCTCTTTGGGGCTGGCTTTAGTGGCTGGCAGAAAACGAGTTCCCAAACCTGCAACCGGAAAAACGGCTTTAGTAACGGCTTTAGTTGATAAAGGCATGGTGATTCCGATCACTTTTGATTTTTCGCTACTCGTTTTTACTTTAGACGCTCTAATTGTGCAACAAGCTTCTCATGATTTTGCTCAAATCCAGCAAGCCTTTGTTTTTCTTGAGCCACGACCTCTTCTGGAGCGCGAGCTATAAAGCTTTCATTAGAGAGTTTGCCATGGGCTTTAGTGATCTCATTGGCTAGGCGTTCGATTTCTTTACCAAGGCGAATTCGTTCAGCGGCTACATCTACTTCAATCTTGAGTAAAAGCTTGAGATCACCAACTAAGGCAATTGGGGCACCAGGAGCATCTTTTTCTAAAGCAGATTCATCTTGGTAGATTTTGACTTCAGATAATTTGGCCAAGGCAGTGAGATAAGGAGTGGCTTGTTTTAAGAATGTCTCAGGCCCGCTAATCCAGAGTGGTACTTTTTGTCCGGGCGGAACTTGCATCTCACCGCGCAGGTTTCTGCAGGCGTCAACGATAGACTTAATTTGGGCAACCCAAGCTTCACTCTTCCCATCTATTTTCTCTGGCTGAGAAACTGGATAAGGCTGCAAGGCAATTGTTTGCTTTTCTTGTTTAGCAAGTTCTTTGCCAGATATGGGGGCAACGGTTTGCCAAAGTGATTCAGTGATGAAGGGAATGAGTGGGTGCGCCATGCGCAAGATGGTTTCTAGAACACGCAATAAAGTACGGCGTGTTGCTCGTTGCTGGGCTGGTGTGCCAGTTTGGAGTTGAACCTTAGCGAGCTCAAGATACCAGTCGCAGTACTCATCCCAAACAAATTGGTAGATGCTAGAGGCGATATTGTCGAAACGGTAATTTTCAAAACCTTTGGCAACATCGGCTTCAGTTCTTTGTAATAAAGAAACAATCCAGAGATCGGCAGGAGAGAAATCTAAGTAGCCATCTGGACCGCATTGATTATCACAAGGCGCAAGACCATTTTCTTCATTATTGCCAGGGCAGTTCATGAGAACGAAGCGTGTTGCATTCCAGAGTTTGTTACAGAAGTTACGATAACCTTCGCAACGTTTCTGATCAAAGTTGATATTGCGCCCAAGCGAAGCAAGTGATGCAAAAGTGAAGCGCAGGGCGTCAGTACCAAATGCAGGAATACCTTCCGGGAATTCTTTTTTGGTTTTTTTGCCAATGCTGTCAGCTTGTTTTGGATTCATCAAGCCAGAAGTTCTCTTGCCAACTAACTCTTCAATTTTGATGCCGTCAATCAGATCAATCGGGTCCAAGGTATTACCTTTGGACTTACTCATCTTCTGACCTTCGGAGTCACGTACTAAACCATGAACGTATACCGTATTGAAAGGAACTTTACCGGTAAAGTGGCAGGTCATCATCACCATGCGTGCCACCCAGAAGAAGATGATGTCAAAGCCAGTAACCAAGACAGATGAAGGCAGGAAGTGTTTGAGTTCAGGAGTTTCTTCTGGCCAACCTAATGAACTAAAGGGGATAAGCGCAGAGCTAAACCAGGTATCTAGCACATCAGGATCGCGCTGGAGTGTACCGGTATAGCCAATGGTTGTAGCTTTTGCTTTTGCTTCTTCTTCAGAGCGAGCTACAAAGATCTGTCCATCATCGCCATACCAAGCTGGGATTTGATGGCCCCACCACAATTGACGTGAGATACACCAGTCTTGGATATTCGCAAGCCATTGGGTGTAAGTGCTAATCCAGTTTTCTGGCACGAGTTTAATATCGCCCTTGGTAACTGCATCTAATGCAGCGCCAGCAATTGATGAACCAGGTTGATATTGATTATCAGGACTTGGCTTGGAGACCGCTACAAACCATTGGTCAGTAAGCATGGGCTCAATGATGGTGTGGGTACGATCGCCGCGCGGCACCATCAATTTATGGGGCTGTACTTTTTCTAAGAGGCCTGCGGCATCTAAATCCGCAATGATTTGTTTGCGAGCCGCAAAACGCTCCATGCCTTGATAGACAGTAGGTGCATTTTCATTTACCTTGGCATCCAAGGTGAGAATGTTGATGAGTGGTAATTGATGACGCTGACCAACTGCATAGTCATTGAAGTCATGGGCAGGGGTTACCTTCACCACGCCGGTACCAAAGTTCAGATCAACATAGTCATCGGCAATGACCGGGATCTCACGAGCGCAGAGTGGCAGATTGACCGACTTACCAATGAGGTGCTGATAGCGTTCATCTTCAGGGTTCACCATCACAGCTACGTCACCCAATAAGGTTTCTGGGCGAGTAGTAGCAACCGTTAGGTGGCCAGAGCCATCAGTGAGTGGGTAGCGGATGTGCCACATCGAGCCATCCTCTTCTTCGCTCACAACTTCTAAGTCGGAAACCGCCGTACCTAAAACCGGATCCCAGTTGACCAAACGTTTGCCACGGTAAATGAGTCCTTGCTCATGCAGACGGACAAATACTTCAACTACCGCTTTGGACATCTTGCTGTCCATCGTGAAATATTCACGACTCCAATCAATCGAAGCACCAAGACGACGAATCTGGCGAGTAATAGTAGAGCCAGAACTTTCTTTCCATTCCCAAACTTTTTCGAGAAACTTCTCTCGACCTAAATCGTGTCGAGATATTTTTTGTGCATCGAGCTGACGCTCAACCACGATTTGAGTAGCAATACCAGCATGGTCGGTGCCGGGCACCCATAAGGTGTTTTTGCCGGACATACGAGCATGACGTACCAAGCCGTCCATAATGGTTTGGTTAAAGGCGTGACCCATATGGAGGGTGCCAGTAACATTTGGCGGCGGTAGCTGAATACTAAAGTCTGCCTTGCCATCATCGAGTGAGGCTGTGGCAATACCTCTACTTTCCCATTCTGGCCCCCAATGGGCTTCTATGGGGGCGGGTTCGTAGGATTTAGCAAGCTGGTCCGCGGGACTGCTTACTGGTGAATTAGGGGTATTCGAAGCATTTGGCATAAGAGGCAAATTATAATTGGGACGATGTACTCAGACTTGCTCGCGAACCTCAACCCAGAACAGCGCGAGGCAGTGACCCTCCCGCCCGTAAA
>Ga0194048_10001840_pt1 | contig 10538 bp, 9 predicted proteins | sample JunL225m_MetaG_FD_161685 | JGI IMG/M metagenome (GOLD analysis project Ga0194048, IMG submission 161685) | Anoxic zone freshwater microbial communities from boreal shield lake in IISD Experimental Lakes Area, Ontario, Canada - Jun2016-L222-5m | ecosystem: Environmental > Aquatic > Freshwater >... | reverse complement strand
GATTTGGCGGTGCTCGGCAACGCTGGCGGCACGACGGCGGTGCAGTACGCGCACTTTTGGCCGACGTGGCAGATCGACGGAGTCGAGATCGATCCGACAGTGACCGACGTCGGCTACCGCTATCTCGGCATGGGTGAGGCGCACCTGACGGTGCACGAGGCGGATGCGCGGCCATGGTTGGAGGCGACGAAGCAGCGGTTCGACGGCATCATCGTCGATGCGTATCGCCAGCCCTACATACCGTTTCATCTGGTCACGAAGGAGTTCTTCCAGCTCGTGCGTGATCGACTCACCCCGGGTGGGGCCGTGATGATCAACGTGGGCTCACCACCGGGGCACAACGAGGCATTGGACCGGATTGCGCAGACGATGGCCGCTGTCTTTCCGGTTGTGGAGCAGTCGCAGGTCAACGACTTCAACACGGTCGTGACGGGATATCGAGACAGCGGGACAGCCGAGGGCGCGGCTGCGCGACTGGCCACGGTGCCTGCGCCCCTGACCACTGTCTGTGAGCCGATGGCGCGTAATCAGCAGCGGATCCAATCCACGACAGATCCGTTGACAGACGATCACGCACCCGTCGAGTGGCTGACCGACACGGCGCTGCTTGCCTATCTCCGCGATGGTGCGCCAGGAGCCAAGTAGCCTCAGACGTTCTCTGAGGTGCGCGAACCCGAGCGAGTAACGATCTGGGGGCTACCCCCGCATTCGTACCCCACGGGCCTCAAGATCGCCTATCCTTTTGAGGCAATTTGAACAAGGAGGACCGAAATGGCTCAAGAAGTCGCAATTCCCGGTACTGACTCGAACGCCAAGATTTGCAGCGTCGTTGGCGTTGCGGCCCTGAGTCTGATTCCGTTCTACACCTGGATCTGGTGGTACCGCGTCAACCGCGAGTTGGCCGACTACGGTCGCGCCCGCGGCACCGACGAGTTGGGTACGAGCCCCGGCAAGTCCTTGCTGGCGATTACGCTCGGCTCACTGATCATCGTGCCGGCCGTGATGAGTTTCTTCTCGACCCATAAGCGCATCACGAAGGCTCAGGCAATGACGGGTCAGACGCCGATCAATGGCTGGATTTCCCTGGTGTTCTACTTCGTCTTCTCGCCCGCGTGGATCGGCTACATGCAGAGCGGCACGAACTCGGTGTGGGAGAACACCGGCTCGTCGGCAGCACCTGTGGCCGCGGCAATCACCGAGGCCGCTCCGGCTGCCGAGGTTGCAGAGACGGCTACTGAGTCCGCTGAGGATCAGCCCTCGGCCTAAGTCGTACGCGATCGGCCCGGTCTCCGCAGCTGCGGAGACCGGGCCTTTTGTCTTTTTGGGTACGGATCCCCCAGCCACGCCACTGTGGATCAATAGTGGCTTGCGTAATACCCGCGGAATGGGGAATATTTGGGTACCCTCATTCGTCTACCCTAATAGCGCTAGTCTGCACACCTACAACGAGCGAAGAGTGAAGGCCTAGCTGGCACTCTCACGCCTCGTCCGAACGAACCATTCCTCAGGAGCATCCGTGCCCGATCTCGTTATTCGCAACCTGCACGCCAACATCACCGGAACTGACACCGAGATCCTGAAGGGGATCGATCTGCAGATGTCGAAGGGTGAAATCCACGCGATCATGGGTCCGAACGGCTCGGGTAAGTCGACACTCAGCCACGTGTTGATGGGCCACCCCGGCTACGAGGTGACCGAGGGCGAGGTGTTGTTCGAGGGCGCCAACCTGCTCGACCTGGCTGCCGATGAGCGCTCGCGCGCTGGCCTGTTTCTCTCCTTCCAGTATCCCTTTGCCGTGCCGGGTGTAACGGTTGCGAACTTCATTCGTATGGCCGTCAACGCGCATCGCAAGGGTGGACCAGACGGTGTCGACAACCCGGTCCGCATCCCCGAGTTCCGCAAGCAGATCCAAGAGGCGATGGAGTTGCTCGAGATCGATAAGTCGATGGCCTCGCGTTCGCTCAACGACGGGTTCTCCGGCGGCGAGAAGAAGCGCTTCGAAATTCTCCAGATGGCAATGCTGCAGCCCAAGATCGCGATCCTCGACGAGACCGACTCTGGCCTCGACATCGACGCGCTCCGCATCGTTTCAGACGGCATCAATCGCCTGGTCGGACCCGACATGGGCACGCTGATCATCACGCACTACCAGCGCATCCTCGATTACGTTAAGCCCGATCAGATCCACGTACTGATGGACGGCCGCATTGTTCGATCTGGCGGCGCAGAGCTTGCCCATGAGCTGGAGACCTCCGGCTATGCGGATATCGCGAAGGAAGTGGTCAGCTAATGGCTCCCGAAACTGCCGACGTCGATCTAGGCGAATACAAATGGGGTTTCCACGACGAGGAGAACCCGGTCATCAAGATCGAGCGCGGCCTCAACGAGGACGTGATTCGTCAGATCTCCGCTCACAAGGGTGAGCCGAAGTGGATGCTCGACTTCCGCCTCGACGCCTACGAGATCTTCCTCTCGAAGCCCATGCCCAACTGGGGCGCAGACCTCAGCGGCATCGATTTCGACAACATCTTCTACTACCTCAAGCCTGCTGAGATCAATGCGCGCTCGTGGGACGATGTGCCCGACACGATCAAGAACACCTTCGAGCGCCTCGGTATCCCCGAAGCGGAGCGAAAGTTTCTCGCTGGCGTTGGCGCCCAGTACGAGTCTGAGGTCATCTACCACTCGCTCAAGAAGGAGCTCGAGGACCAGGGCATCCTGTTCCTCGATACCGGCCAAGCATTGCTTGAGCACGAGGACCTCTTCCGCGAGTACTTCGCCTCGATCATTCCGTCTGCCGACAACAAGTTCTCGGCGCTCAACTCGGCCGTCTGGTCGGGTGGCTCGTTCATCTACGTCCCACCGGGCGTCAAGATCGAGCAGCCGCTGCAGGCCTACTTCCGCATCAATGCAGAGAACATGGGCCAGTTTGAGCGCACGCTGATCATCGTCGACGAGGGTGCCTACGTGCACTACGTCGAAGGCTGCACCGCGCCGACGTACTCGTCGGACTCGCTGCATTCGGCCGTCGTCGAGATCCTCGTCAAGAAGGGCGGCCGCTGCCGCTACACGACGATTCAGAACTGGTCGAACAACGTCTACAACCTCGTCACCAAGCGCGCTGTGGCCGAGGAAGACGCGACGATGGAGTGGGTCGACGGCAACCTCGGCTCGAAGGTGACGATGAAGTACCCCGCCGTGATCCTCAAGGGCGAGCGTGCCCACGGCGAGATCCTCTCGATCGCGTTCGCGGGCGAGGGCCAGCACCAGGACGCCGGCGGCAAGGTCACGCACGTTGCGCCGAACACGACCAGTGTGATCACGTCGAAGTCGATCTCCAAGGATGGCGGTCGCTCGTCGTACCGTGGTCTCTTGCGGGTCAATAAGGACGCCGAAGGCAGCAAGTCCAAGGTCGTCTGCGACGCGCTGATCATCGATCCTGAGTCGCGCACCGACACCTATCCGTACATCAACATCATGGCCGACCAGGTCGACATTGGGCACGAGGCAACCGTCTCGAAGCTCGGTGAAGAGCAGATCTACTACCTGATGAGCCGTGGTCTGTCCGAGGCCGAAGCGTCGGCGCTGATTGTGGCGGGCTTCGTCGAGCCGATCACGAAGGAATTGCCGCTCGAGTACGCCGTCGAGCTCAATCGCCTGATTCAGCTGCAGATGGAAGGCTCGGTCGGATGACCGCATGGCTCGAAGAGCGTCGCCAGCAGGCGGCCGAGAGCAATGAGGTGTTGTCGGTGCCGTCCTCGTCGGACGAGCACTGGCGCTTCACGTCGCTGCGTGGCATCGATTTCGCGACGTATGCCGCGACGGTCGACGCTGTACCCGGCGAGCCGCAGGGCGCGATCTTGGCAGAGGGCGAGCACGCCGGCCGGATCGTGATGCGCGACGGTGGTGTGGTGCTCGATGAGTTCAGTCCCGCAGTGGCTGCGCAGGGCGTGATCTTTGGCAGCCTCAAGCGACTGGCCGAGGAGCACAGCGACCTCGTGGAGCCCGTGTTGGGCACGATTGTTGGCTACGACGAGAAGTTTGCGGCCGAGAACGGTGCACTTTGGACCGACGGTCTGCTGTTGCACGTGCCGGCTGGAGTCAAGGTTGAGCTGCCGTTCCACGCGGCCTACGAGATTGCCACGGAGGGCGCTGCTCAGCAGTGGCGCGTCATCATCTCGCTCGGCGAGGGTGCCGAAGCAACGCTGGTTGAGGAGCACCTCAAGGGCGAGCCCGGCTATGCCAATGGCGTTGCCGAGCTGGTGGTCGCAGAATCTGCGCACCTCACGTACGTCGTGGTCCAAGATCGCAATAATGCCTCGCTGCACTTCGCGGCCCATCGCGCCGAAGTTGCCAAGGACGCCACGCTCGAGTGGGCGGCCTGCTCGACGGGCTCCAAGACGGGCAAAACTCGCATGGAGACGCGCCTGACGGGCGAGGGCTCCACCGGTCGCCTGAGTGCGGTCTACGTCGTCGACGGCAAGCGCCACCTCGATCTCGACACGACGCAAGAGCACGATGCGCCAAACGCAGTCTCCGATCTGGCCTTCAAGGGCGTATTGCTCGACGATGCGCGGTCGGTCTGGCGCGGTGTGATTCGCGTCGCCGAGGGTGCTCATGGCACCGACGCCTACCAAGAGAACCGCAATCTGCTGCTCTCGCCGAAGGCGCGCGCCGACAGCATTCCCGGTCTCGAGATCGACACCAACGATGTTCGCTGCACCCATGGTGCAACGGCTGGGCCTGTCGATCCGATGCTCAAGTTCTATTTGATGAGCCGCGGTATCCCCGCGGTCGAGGCCGAGCGCATGATCGTCGAGGGTTTCCTCGAGGACGCCCTCGAGCGCATCCCAGACGAGCGCATCCGCACCGCCCTGACCACTGCGGTCATGCGGCGCATCCCGATCTTCTAGTCCCAACGACGATCAATGTCCGAAAGGGGCCAGACCCCTTCTGGACATTCGCACGTCCCAGACGATTGCGGCCATCTAACGCATCCCGATCTTCTAGCTCTCCCCAATGTCCAGAAGGGGTCAGGCACCATCTGGACATTGGGAGGTTCTCACGGTGCGGGAACACTCTCTTGCGTTGCGGTCGAGCATGTGCGACAAAGCACCATACGTGCGCAGCACCTGCTGTCGTGATCGCTATTGAATGACCATAGATCGGGAGTCCGCCACATGACACAGCCAGCGCCCCAGTCTGAAGCCGCCTTTCTGGCAGAGCTCTCTGCCGTCGAGCGGTTTCCACTCGACCTGGACTTTCATCAGTTGCAGCGTGGCCGCCTCGGGCGCCTGCAGGAGCAGATGCACAAATATGAGCTTCCTGTCTGCCTCTTCTTTAACGGCGCGAATATTCGTTACTCCACGGGCAGTGGTGCCATGTGCGCCTGGGCCGAGAGTGCATTCGCTCGCTTCTGCATCGTGCCGGCCGATGGTGACCCGATTCTGTTTGAGGCGGAGTCGTCCGCGCACGTCGAGGGACGTCTTGTCAGTGACCTGCGACCCGCCCACTACTGGTACATGGAGGGTTCGCCCACCACGGAGTACGTGCGTCGTTGGGCGCTCGATGTGAAGTCCGTCTTGGCCGAGCTCGGCCTGGAGGGTCAGCCGCTCGCTGTCGACAAGCTCGATACCGTTGGCTTTCTCGCGCTCCAGAACGAGGGCATTCGGATAATCGATTCGAGCCCTGCCACGGTCGACGCACGAGAGGTCAAGACGTCCGAGGAAGTCCGGTTGATGGAAGTCAATGGTGTGATCGGATCGGCGATGCTTGCCGACTTCGAGGCCGCCGTCGTGCCGGGTGTACGGGAGTGCGAGTTGATGGCCGTGCTCTCGGAGTCATTGATCCGCCATCGTGGCGAGTATCTCTTCACAGGCCTCGTGGCATCGGGGCAAAATACGAATCCGTGGGGGACTGAGGCGACGACGCGAGCGGTTGAGACGGGAGATCTCGTTGGTGTGGACACGGACGGTGTCGGCTACGAGGGCTACGTTATCGATGTCTCGCGCACCTTCCTCTGTGGCGATGCGCCAACAGCACGACAGCGAGAGGCCTATGCCGCTGCGCACGACCAACTCGAGGGGATGCAGGCAGCACTCAAGCCCGGCATCACCTTCGACGAGTTTGCGCGCGCCTCGCCAGTGTTGCCCGAGAAGTACCGCGATCAACGCTACTACGCAAGGGCGCATCAGGCCGGCCTCGAGGACGAGGGCCCCTCGGTGTTCTATCTCGAAGACGTTGGCGAGCATGGCATGGTGGCCAGTGATCGCATGATCCAGCCAAACATGGTCTTTTGCCTTGAGGCCTATGCAGGCGAGGTTGGTGGCCCGGATGGCGTCAAGCTGGAGAATCAAATCCTCGTCACCGAAGACGGCTGCCGCCTGTTGTGCGACTACCCGTATGACCCAACGCTATTCGACTAGATCTTGTTTCCCATTAAATGAGAAAACAATTTCTCATTAAGAGATTCGCGCCTGTACGATCAATCGCATTCCGTACGAAGGAGACCCGCCATGAGCCTGCAGTCTGATTCCCCCCTCGCGCCCTATATTGATCTGGAGCAGTACCCCATCCATGATCTCGACAGTCCGGCTGGTCAGGCACTGCTCGAGCGATGTCAGAAGGATCTGCGGGCACAGGGTGCCTGCCAGCTCGACGGCTTCCTCAGCGCAGACGGCATTGCCCTCCTGGCGGACGAGGCTGCCAGCCTGAGCGACCAGACGTTCCGCAACGAGGTCGAGCACAACGTCTACTTCGAAGACATTGAACCTGGCACGCCCGCGGATGACCCGCGGCGCATGATGGAGCGCGCTTCGCAGGCAACGGTGGCCTATGACCTGATCCCCGAGGACGCCGGCATTCGTGGCATCTACGACTCGGATGATTTTCTCCGCTTCGTCGGCGAGTCGCTCGAGAAGGACCCCTTCTATCGCAATGCTGACCCGCTCGGTGCGGTCAACCTCGTCTACTACGAAGAGGGAGATGAGCTCGGCTGGCACTTCGATCGTGCCGAGTTTGTGGTGACGATGATGATTCAACCAGCGACGACAGGTGGCGATTTCGAATACGTCCCCTATCTCCGCAGCGAGACCGAGGAGAACTACCCACGCGTGAAGCGCCTGCTCGAGGGCGATCTGACAGAGGCGATCCACCTGCCGAGCAAGGCTGGCACGTTGGCCTTCTTCCGTGGCCGCCATTCGATCCACCGAGTGACGCCGATCGAGGGCGACGTGCTCCGAACGAACGCGGTACTCTCGTTCGCCGATAAGCCGGGCCATAAGCTCAATGCGCTAACGCAGGAGATGTTCTACGGGCGAACGGCATAGAGCGCGTGGGCGTTGCGCAAACGGGTACCGTTGGCGTAGGAGGAGTGGCATGAGTCGGAGCGTTTCGATCAGAGATACGTGGGTCTTGACGTGACCGTCCGTCTGGATGGACGCAGCCTGACAATCGCTGAGCTTGTGCGCGTTGCGCGCGACGGTGAGTCCGTCGAGCTGGCCGCAGAGGCGATTGTGCAGATGGAGCACTCCCGCGAGGTGATGGTTGCAGCGGCTGCGGGTGGACAATCGATCTATGGCTTCACGACAGCGGTGGGTGCGCTCAAATACGTCAATCTCGAAGGCTCGGACATCCACCAGTTCAACCGGACAATGGTGATCAACTGTCGGACCGGGCATGGTGAGCCCGTCGCACAAGAGGTGGTTCGTGGAACGCTGCTGCGCCTCGCCAACCATCTCGCGCGTGGTGTAACGGGCGTCCGGCCCGAGCTCGCCCAGCTCGTCGTGCGCGCCATCAACGAGAAGTGGGATTTGCCGATCCGCCCGCTCGGGTCGGTTGGGCAGGCCGATCTGACTCCGCTTGGCGACTTGGCAGGAGCATTGATCGATCGGGAGTCGTTTCGACTTGAGGGTGGCGAGGGTCTCGCTCTGATCAGCAATAACGCCTATTCAACGGCTCAGGCAGCACTGGCGTTTGCGGATCTAGAGAGTCTGGCGGACACGCTCGATGTCGCTGGAGCCCTCGAGTTGGAGGCGTTCTTGGCGAACCCCTCGATCTTGCACGAGGCGCTCGCCGAGCGCCCGTATCCGGGACTACAGAAGACAGCGGCACGATTGCGCGAACTGCTCGCGGGCAGCGCGCTCTGGAATCAAGGCGTACCTAGGTACCTGCAGGATCCACTGACCTTCCGTTGCCTCCCACAGGTCCACGGTGCGATGCGCGATGCGCTCTCCTTTGCCAGCCATCAGCTGGCGATCGAACTCAATGCAGCGCAGAGCAATCCGCTCGTTTCGGTCGCCCATCAGCAGGTGATCGCCAATGGCAGCTTCGATTCGTTGCCGCTCGCGGCTGCGCTTGATTTCGTGCGAATCTCGCTGGCACCTGTGCTGATCAGTGCCAACGAGCGGATGATGAAGTTGCTCAACGGCAGCTCATCTGGTCTCGAACCAGGCCTAACGACAGAGCACCATCTAGGACACGATGGCTACACCGAGTACGGCGTCGCGGGCCAGTCGATTGTCTCAGAGGCCTGCCTGCTCGCGGCACCCGTCTCGTTCCAGCTGGTCAGTTCGAGCCAATCTGAGGGTATCGAAGACCGTACGGCGTTGACGTCCCTATCGGCCAGGAGGCTCGCAGAGATGGTGCGTCTCGGCGAGTATGTGGTCGCGATGGAACTAGTGGCGGCGTCGCAGGCAATCGATTTGCGTCCCGGCCTACAATTGGGCACTGGCACGCAGGTGGCCTACGACCAAGTTCGGGCGACGATACCTGCGCTACTGGCTGGCGAAGCCGTCCCGATCGAGATCGACGCCGTCATCGAGCAGGTGCGGTTGGGTCACTACCGACAGGCCTAGGTTCGGCTAGATCAGCGCCTCAAGATCGCTACGCGCACTCGACAGTAACGCCTTGGCAAGGTGCTGCCAGGCTCCGTCCCCACGACCTTCCGGGGCGGCGATGGCGATCACAAGCACGCACGCATCCTCGCGGAGCACGGGGCAGGCGATGGCGATGGCGCCCTTGACGAGCTCGCTGCGAGAGGTCACAAAGCCCGTCGCCCGAATTGAGGCGAGTCGCTTAGGAAGTGCTTGGGCGCTAATTGTTGCTTTGGTGATGGGTTCCACGGATGCCAGAACCTCCGCCTGCACGTCGCCGGGTGCGTAGGCGAGTAGGACGCGACTGGCCGCACCGGCATGGAGGGGGAGCACCTGACCAACCTCGAATGTCATGCGCATGGAGTGGCGTGACTCGACCTGGTCGAGGCAGAGCGCATGCGACCCATTGCGAACGGCGATCAAGGCGGTTTCGCCCGATTCGCGGGCTAGGCGCTCCAGCGTCGGCCGGGCGAGCCGGCGCAGCTCGGTGCGCGAGGGCTGGTCGGCGCGTCGGCCTGCAATGCGGGGCCCCGGCCGGTAAGCACTCTGATGTTCGACAAGAAAGCCTGCGTCGCGGAAGTCGCGGAGATAGCGGTAAACCGTCGATACGGGCAGTCCAAGCTCTGCGGCCAACTCGTCGACCCGCGCCTCGCCGCGTTCGACAACGATCGCGAGGACAGAGAGCGCACGGCTGAGAGATGTACGGGATTCTGCGGCGGACATGTTTTCAGTATATGAAACATTGAACTATCAGTTAGTAGTAAAAGTGCCACCCGTGGGCGAGCAAGGCAACGCCTGCCGTACAGCGGTCGTCAGCGGTCGTCGAGCACGAGTAGCTGGCGCCAGACGCCGAGGTAGGCGTCGTGATGATCGCTGTCGAGAATCGCGTTCTTGAAGTTCGGGTACGTGACTTCGGCGAGCAGGGCTACGAGCGCCTCGGCCCACTGGGCGCGTGTTGCCTCGATCCGCCAGGCGTAGTCGGCATCAAGGATGCTGATCGGAGTGGCTGGGACCAGCTCGGCCAGCGCATCGATGTCCTGCTTACAACGCGCACGGATCAGCAATAGGTTGTCGTCTTCGCGGTGTTCGACGACGGAGAAAAACCCGCGTGTAGTCATCAGCCACATGTAAAAGAGTCGGCTGGGTGGCGCCGTGGCTTACGAGCAGTTGGCGATCAATGTCCAGAAGGGGTCAGGCACGATCTGGATATTCGGTGCCGTGCGACTCCGTGGGTAGGTCTGACGAATGTCCAGATCGTGCCTGACCCCTTCTGGACATTGGGTGGCGCGACTAGCGGTGACGCAGGACGCGCACAATTTGTGAACTAGCTGCCAACGGACCATTGCTCGGCGAAAAGGTTGATGTCAAGGAGTAGGAAACGGCTCGTTTTTTGGCAAGGAGGCGTCCTGCGGCCTTGATCACGCAGCGCACGCGGTAGGTGCCGGCCGCGGTGACGCGGCGACTGAGATTGCAATAGCGATCGCCCTTGAAGGTCGCGACCTGGGCGATCGTGCCCGCCCCGGCGACAGTGATGCTGGTGGCGATCCCAATGCCTTGCTTCGTAAACGTGATCGTCGGCAGCCCCACGGTCAATACGCGGGCGCTGTTGTCTCGGCGTGGAGTCACCTTGGTCGAGGCTGCGCTCGCAGCACTGGTGCCCGCAAT
>Ga0194048_10001836_pt1 | contig 10549 bp, 9 predicted proteins | sample JunL225m_MetaG_FD_161685 | JGI IMG/M metagenome (GOLD analysis project Ga0194048, IMG submission 161685) | Anoxic zone freshwater microbial communities from boreal shield lake in IISD Experimental Lakes Area, Ontario, Canada - Jun2016-L222-5m | ecosystem: Environmental > Aquatic > Freshwater >... | reverse complement strand
ACGAAGATCTTGTCGAGGCCTTCGCGCTCGGCCTGCGCCTTCACGAGCATCGAGCCAGGCACGACCATCGCGTTGACGGTCGAGGCGACCTTGCGGCCCTCGACGATCTGGGCGGCGGCGCGGAGGTCTTCGATGCGGCTGTTCGTGCACGAGCCGATAAAGACGCGGTCGATCATCACGTCCTGTAGCGGCGTGCCGGCCTTCAGGTCCATATAGGCGAGTGCGCGCTCTTCGTCATCGGTGGTCGGCTCGGGCACGGAGGCGGTGATCGGGGCAACCTGGCCCGGGTTCGTACCCCACGAAACCTGCGGTGCCATCGAGGCGACGTCGACGATCTCGACGCGGTCGTACTCGGCGTCAGGGTCGGAGCGCAGCTGGCTCCACTCGGCGACAGCGGCGTCGAAGTCTTTCGGTGCGCCCGGCTTACCTTCGACGTACGCGAACGTCTTGTCGTCGGGGGCCACGTAGCCCGCTCGTGCGCCAGCCTCGATCGACATGTTGCAGATCGTCATGCGGCCTTCCATCGACAGCGCCTCGATGGCGGGGCCGGCGTACTCGAGCACGTAGCCCGCGCCGCCCGCAGCGGTAATCTGCCCGATCAGTCCGAGGATGAAGTCCTTCGCGACGATGCCACGACCAGCCTCGCCCTCGAAGCGGACGAGCATCTTCTTGGCCTTCTTCTGTGGCAGGGTCTGCGTGGCGAGCACGTGCTCGACCTCGCTGGTGCCAATGCCGAAAGCGAGCGCACCGAAGGCGCCGTGCGTGGCCGTGTGCGAGTCGCCGCAGACGATCGTCATGCCGGGCTGCGTGACGCCCAGCTCGGGGCCAATCACGTGGACGATGCCTTGGCGGCGATGGCCCCACGGGTAGTAGACGATGCCGAAGTCTTCGACGTTCTGCTTAAGCGTGTCGATCTGCTTTTTCGAGATCGGGTCGCTGATGCCGTCAGTGATCGCGGAGGTCGGCGTGTTGTGATCGGCCGTCGCGAGCGTGCGGTCGGGGCGACGGACACCACGACCGGCGAGGCGGAGGCTCTCAAAGGCCTGAGGGGTCGTGACTTCGTGGATCAGGTGCAGGTCGATAAAGAGCAGGTCGTTATCGATGACATGCGAATCCCAGATCTTCTCGTAGGTCGTGCGTCCCACCGCGGCGCTCCTTCTGCTGCTTACGTAGCGGAACGCTACCAGCGTCAAGGACGTATCCTGCCGGTATGTCCGACTCGCGGCCGCCGAAGTTGATCCAGCGCTGGGAGAACCTCGAGATGGGGCTCCAGTTTTTGATCGCATTCATCGTGCTGATCCCGGTCATCTCGGTTCTGCATTGGACAGCGCTCAACCAGCCGCTCGCCCGTGGTGCCGTCTACGGTGTGTTCTGGGCACTACCCGCAGCCTTCTTGATTTCTATCGCTTCGCAAAACGAGCGACGTAAGCGCCGCGAGGCACTCGCTGCGAAAGACGAGTCGGGCGACTCGTGATTCCCTCCACAGCCCTGATCGTTCGAAGGAGTTCCACATGAGCGAAACAGCGCCATCGGGCCAGCCCGTCCAGACCGATCGTCGCATGTGGCTGACGCTGTTTGCGATGTGCTTCGCGCTGTTCATGATCATGCTCGACAACACGGTCGTCAACGTCGCGTTGCCGACGATCCAGAGCGATCTCAACCCGTCGCAGAGTCAATTGCAGTGGATCATCAACGCCTACATCCTGGTCTTCGCCGCGCTGATCCTGCTCGGTGGCAAGCTCGGCGATCGCTTCGGCCGCAAGAAGCTCTTTATCGTTGGTGTGATTGGCTTTACGGTCTGGTCGGCGGCGTGCGCGCTCGCCACGACGACAGATCAGCTGATTGTGTTCCGCGCGCTGCAAGGCACCGGCGCCGCGATTATGAACCCGCTCTCGCTCTCGATCCTCGTCGCCACCTTCCCACGGCCGAAGTTGCCTCAGGCGATCGGGATCTGGGCAGGTATCTCCGGACTCGGGCTGGCGCTCGGACCATTGGTTGGTGGGTTCCTAACCGAGCACGTCGGCTGGAGTGCGGTCTTCTGGATCAACGTGCCGATCGGCATCATCGCGCTCGTCGCCGTGGTGTTCGCCGTGCGCGAGTCGCGCGATGAGACCGTCAAGAGCCTCGATGTCGTCGGTACCGTGTTGGTGACTGCCGGACTATTTGGGCTCACGTACGCACTGATTGGGACGAGTGACAATGCCTGGGTCTCGGTACGCACGCTCGGCCTCCTCGGTCTTTCGGTTGCCTTATTGGTGGCCTTCGTCTGGTGGGAATCTCGCCACAAGGAACCGATGGTGCCACTCGGATTCTTCAAGAGCCGCGTTTTCTCGACGTCGATCATCGTCGCGGTACTCGTTGGCTTTGGGCTCTACGGATCACTGTTCGTGGTCACCCTCTATATGCAAAACATTCGCGGCTACAGCGCGATCGACGCTGGTATCCGCACGTTGCCGTTGACGATGGCGGTGATGTTTGTTGCGCCGCTCGCGGGCAAACTCAACGCCCGGCTCGGCTCAGCACGCCTGATGGGGAGTGGTATGGCGATGGCGTGTGTCGCGATGTTGGGGCTGAGTATGCTCGAGTTCGATAGCCCGTATTCGCATATCTGGCCGTTCTACTTGCTGCTCGGTGCGGGCATTGCTCTGACAATGCCAGCGATGAGCGCTGCCGCGATGGGTGCGATCGACCCCCGCAAGGCCGGTGTTGGTTCGGGCGTGCTGAACGCGGCTCGACAGGTTGGTGGCGCGCTCGGTATTGCCGTGCTCGGTTCGGTTGCGGCGACCATTACCACCAACGCTTGGCAGCAGAAGACGCAGGGCATGGGGGGCGTGATTGTGGCGAAGGCCGATCTCCTGACGCAGCTCGTCGAGGGTGCGCAGGCTCAGGCGATCAATGCGCTGGCTGGTCCGAAGGCGATGCAGCTGGCGATGGAGTCGTGGATGGAGGGCTTCCATGCCTCGGTGCTCGCGGGCGCGTTCCTGATGGCCACGGCCGTCGTGGTCGTCATCGTCGGTTTCCGTGGTGTTGCCAAGCCACAGGCCGTCCCGGTGATGGACTCGTCCGACACGCCACCGCCGGTCGCCGTCGAACTCTAAAACGTCGTCGTCGCGAGGCGACGGCGATACTCGAGTACGAGTGGGTCGTCGATTGGTCGCTCGGCAAAGACACCGATAAAGATGCGCCGGATGGTGTCGAGCCGCTCTGCGTCGGCCGTGTCGATCATGGCGACCATGCCATCGAGCGAGCTCTCGAGGTCTGTCGTAAACGTCTCGAGGCAGGCGGCGAGTTCGGGGTCGGTAGCGGGGTTGGAAAGCACGCGTGAGCGCTCGAAGACGCCACCGCCGATTGGGTGGTGCGCGACAGTAAGGAGCCAGAGATGAGCCTCGAGTGGGTCGCCACGGTCGAGCATAAGGCGGCCGAGTGCAATCGTCAGCGATGGCTCGAATGGATCAGCTTCGAGGGCCGCTCGTATCAGCTGCTCGTCGTTTGACGCCAGCGCCTGCTCGGCTTGGTTGAGGGGCACGGCCGCGAGGAATGCATCGATCGCTTCGCGTGGCTCGGCGCCGGTAATCTCGGCGCGCAGGATGCCGTTGAGGACGCCCTTGGTGCTCGGCGCGATCGAAATCCCAAAGACGGCCGTGGCCTGCGTGTTCTGCTCGGCATCGATCGAGACGAGTGTGCACTCGAGACCGCAGTCTGTGATTGCCTCGGCGAGGTCGGTCACATATGTCGCGCTTGGGTCGTGTTCGCCTGCATGTAAGACCACGATGATGGGTCGTTCGAACGAGGCGTCGAAGACGTCACGCTGAAAGGTCTCGTCCGTTACGGTCTGCGCGATCACGTCGGGATGCTACCGGGCGAGCGGCGCTAGTACAACGCGGAAGCGAGGCGCTTGCGATACGTGAGGACGATCGGGTCGTCAACGGGGCGCTCGGCAAAGATGCCGATCATCACTCGACGGACACGATCCTTGCGGGCATCGTCGGCTCCCGGCACGACGTCGAGCATCGCCTGCAGCGAACCTTCTGGATCGCCGGCGAGAGACTCGAGCGCGCGGGCGAGCTCGGGGTCAAGGTCGGGTGTTAGCACGATCTCGGCACAGGCCAACAGACCGTCAGCCTGCGGAGCGTGGCGGGCTGGTTCGAGGACCGCGATCGCCTCGGCGGTATCGCCGCGGGCGAGCAGGATGCGGGCGAGGGTCATTGCGGCATCGACGTTCTGATCGTCCTCGGCGAGCACCGCACGTAGCGATTCCTCGCTGATCGTCTCGACGGCAACCTCGGCCTCGTCTGCGGTCTCGGCTGCCACGAGCGTGTCGAGGAAGGCCTCCACTTGCGAGGGCTGCAACAGTCCGACGAACTCGTTGACGACCTGCCCGTTGCGGAAGGCCTTGACGGCGGGGATGCTCTGGATTTTGAAGCTCGCGGCGAGTTGCGCGTTGGCTTCGGTGTCGACCTTGACGAGCTTGATCGCTCCGCCACGCGAGGCGACGGCGGCTTCGATAATCGGCGCGAGCTGCTTGCAGGGCCCGCACCAATCAGCCCAGAAATCGACGACGACAGGAACGTTGTGGGAGGCCTCGATGACTTCGCGTTGGAAGTCGGCCTCGGTGACATCAACAGCCATGCCCCCATCGTAGGCGAGACGCGGCTTTCCCTGTCCGCTTTGGTATCGCAGTGGTTGCGTGATTCGCGAAAGGCGTCCGATCCCGTACCCTGACCGCGTGGTCAGTACCCGTGCAGCTATTCGACGCCTGAGCGTTGCTCGTGCGATCTCTGTGACGGGGTCGCAGGTCGCGATGATCGCGCTGACGTTCCAGATCTACGAGATCACGAACTCTGCCGTGTGGGTTTCTGCGGTCTTTCTGGCCACGTTCGCCACGATGGGCATCCTGACGCCGATCGGTGGCTGGCTGGGCGATTCCTTCGATCGACGCAAGGTGATGATCATCTCCGACCTTGGTGCGGCCGTCGTCTTTGCCGCCTTGGTGTTTGCGGATAAGCCCTGGATGCTGATTGCCTTGGCGTTGTTGGCGACGGTTGCCGAGATGCCGTTTCTACCGGCGTCACAGGCGGCGATTCCGAATTTGGCGGCAGATGAAGATCTCGCCTGGGCGAACGGACTCGTCTCGCAGGCTTTTGCTCTCGGGATCACGATTGGGCCGCTGGTCGGGGGCGTGCTGGTCGGCGGAGTCGGTGCTGGTACGGCGTTTGGCATCAACGCGTTCTCCTTCTTGGTGTCCGCCGCGCTCGTCTGGAGCGTGAAGGGCCGCTTTCAAGAGCGACGCGCGACGAGTGGGGAGCGGCCGCCGAAGGTGCGATTTACTGAGGGTCTTCGGATTGTGTGGCAGATTCGTCTGTTGCGGCTGGTCGTGTTGGCCGAGGTGGTTGCGTACAGCGTGGTTGGATGGGCGATGGTGTCGGACGCGCCGCTGGCCAAGATCTTCGACGTTGGTGCGATTGGCTTTGCCGCGTTGATCTCTTGTTGGGGTGTGGGCATGCTGATCGGCTCGTGGGGGATTGGTCGGTGGCTTGGCGAGCGACGAATCGAGGGGAAAATCATGCTGATTGGCATGCTGGTCGATGGCGTGACGATCGCCTTTATGGGTTTCAGTCCGTGGTTTGTGCCAATCCTGGTCGTCAGCGTGATTGGTGGCGCTGCGTCGGGGTTTGTCAATGTCTCGCGCCAGACGCTGCTGCAGCGCGCTGTGCCCGATCATTTGCGTTCGCGTGTGTTTGCAGTCGCCGAGGTGACGGCGACCATTTCGTTCACGCTTGGTTTGGCAATCGCAGGCCCCGCGATCGAGTTGATTGGTGTACGCCCGTCCTACATCCTCTCGGGCGTCGTCTTCGCCTTGGGCGCCTTGATGCTGATCCCGGTCGTGCGCCGCCCGACCATCCAGTCACCGTCGCCATGACATGGCGGACATGACAAGTGCGCACTTGTCATGTCCGCGAGCCAATCACCACGCGCCACTTGCGCCGCGCATAACAAGTGTGCGACCATTCGCACATCTGTTGTGTTGAGAAGAGAGGTTGCTGATGTCTGTGACGCCAAGCGATATTCAAGAGGAGCTCGTTGCGCTTGCGCGCTCGTTTGCCGAGAAGGAGATTCGGCCCGTCGCTGCGCACTACGACGAGACGGAAGAGACGCCGTGGGAGCCGTTCAATAAGGCTTCTGAACTTGGCCTCACCTCGTACGACCTGCCCGAAGAGTTTGGTGGCGGCGGCATCACCGACCTTACGACCGCGTGCCTGATCCACGAGGAGCTGACGTACGGCGATGCGCCGATCGGCAACTTCATCGGCTCGGCCTCGTTCTTCGCGGGCGTCATTGTCGAGCTCGGAACCGAGGCGCAGAAGGCGCGCTGGGTACCACCGCTTTGTGGTCCTAACCCGAAGCTCGGTGCGCTCGCGACGACCGAGCCCGAGGCGGGCTCCGACGCCAGCGCGATTACGACACACGCCAAGCCCGTCGAGGGTGGCTACCTGCTGAATGGCTCGAAGACGTGGATCTCGAATGCCGGTGTGGCCGAGTACTACCTCGTCTTCGCAACCGTCGCCCCGGGCACGCGCTCGAAGGGCATCACGGCCTTCGTTGTCGAGGCCGGCGACGAGGGCTTTAGTGTCGGCAACAAGCTGCACAAGCTCGGCCAGCGCTGCATTCCGACGCACGAGATCTTCTTCCAGGACGTCTTTCTGCCCGAGGATCGTCGCATCGGCGGCGAGGGCAAGGGCTTTAGTGGCCTGATGAAGAAGTTCGACGAGTCGCGTGTGCTGCTGGCGGCGGGTGAGGTTGGCATGGGACGCGCATCGCTCGACTACGCCGTCGAGTATGCGAAGGAGCGCAAGGCGTTCGGCTCTGCGATCCACACTAACCAGGCCGTCTCGTTTCGGCTCGTTGATGCGCGGATGAAGATCGATCAGGCGCGGCTGATGGCCCGCCACGCGGCGGCGCTCGCCGACGCGGGCAAGCCGTTTAGTGCCGAGGCTGCGATGGCCAAGCTGGCCGCCTCCGAGGCCTGCTGGTTCTCGGCCTGGGCCTGCTGTCAGACGCTTGGTGGCTACGCCTACTCGCGCGAGTACCCGGCCGAGAAGTGGTTGCGCGACGCCAAGCTCGAAGAGCTCTGGGAGGGGACGTCGGACATTATGCGTCTGATCATCTCCCGCGACATGTTCCCCCGCGTTTAGGTCGAAGGAGACCCCGATGGACCTCTCTCTCAATGCTCGTGAGCTCGATATTCAGCAGCGTTCGCGCACGCTCTGCGACGACGTGTTGCTGCCGCTCGAGATCCCTTGCGACGAGCAGGATGGCCTGTCGCCGGCCGAGTTGAAGGACGCCTATCAGGCGATCATCGACGCGAAGCTCAATGCCGTCAATATGCGCGAGGAGTGGGGTGGCCAAGGCCTCTCGCTGTTCGAGCAGGTGTTGTCGCAAGAGCAGCTCGGTCGTTCGACGAATGCGCTCTGGGACATCGTTTGGCGCCCCGCGAATGTGCTCAAGTACTGCACGCCGGAGCAGCGCGAGCGCTTCTTGATCCCCGAGATCGCCGGCAAGCGTCGTTCGTGTTACGCGATTACGGAAGAGAACGCCGGCTCGGATCCGTCGGTCCTCGCCACCAAGGCCGTCCGCAAGGGCGACGGCTTCGTCCTCAATGGCGAGAAGTGGTACGTGACGGTTGGCGATGTCGCCGATTATCAGATCGTCGTGGCTGATGTCCCGGGTGAGGGCCCCGTCTCGCTCTTGATCGATCGTGATCAGGACGGCGTCGAGGAGTACCGTCGCCCTCGCTACATGCACCACTTCGTCTACGAGCATCCGATCTTCCGCTACCACGACGTCGAGGTCAGCGCCGATCGCGTGCTGGGCGAGGTCGGCGAGGGCTACAACCTGACCAAGGAATGGTTTATGGAGGAGCGCCTGATGATTGCGGCGCGCTGCCTTGGTGGGGCCGAGCGTTGCCTCGAGGACGCCTTTGGGTATGCGGTTGAGCGCGAGCAGTTTGGCGAGCGCATCATCGAGTTCCAGGGCGTCTCGTTTCCACTGGCCGAGGCCGTCTCGGATCTCGCGGCCGCCCGCGCCTTCACGTACCAGGTGGCGTGGGAAGTGACGCAGGGCACGCTCGATCCGAAGACGTTGCATGCCAAGGCGGCGTCGATCAAGTTGTTTGCCTCGGAGATGGCCAATCGCGTCGTCGACTCGTGCGTCCAGGTCTTGGGTGGGCGTGGCTACATGCGCGAGAACGCCGTCGAGCGCTTCTATCGCGACCTGCGCGTCGACCGTATCTGGGAGGGTACGAGCGAGATCCAGAAGGTCGTGCTCGTCAACGAGATGCGCAAGCGTGGCACGAGTCCCGTTGCCGCGTGGCCGAAGCAGGCCTGAGCGCGCGATGCCCCGCCTCTCGGTCGAGGAGTTACGGCGCGGCGAGATCATCAACGCCGCGATCCTGGTGATCGCGCGCGATGGTTACGAGGCGACGACGATGCGTGGCTTGGCGGCGGAGCTGCAGGTGTCGACTGGGACGATCACGCACTGGTTTGCGACCAAGGACCAGGTCTTGGGGGCTGCGTTGCAGGAGGCGGCCGAGCGTGTCGCTCGTCGCATTGATGCCGCCGTGGAGGGCATCGACGACCCCCTCGAGGTGCTGATCCGGCTTGGCGAGGCGAACGTTCCGGATACACCTGAGGCGATTACTGAGCAACGCGTCTGGACGGAGCTCGAGGCCCGAGCGGCCCGGACTCCGGCACTGGCCGAGCGCTACGCGTCGCTCTATGACGGCTGGCGGCGGCGCATCGAGCGCGTCGTCAAAGACCTCCAACAGGACGAGACGTTTGAGTCGATCGATGCTGGCCTGTGGGCACTAACGTATGCGACGTTGATCGACGGTCTTGCGCTGCACGTGCTGCTCCATCCCGGCGCTGTGGCGCCTGAGGAGATGCGTGCTGTGCTCCGCGAGTACGTGCGTACGACCTTAGTGCGACCGTAGAACGCAACCCAGCGGTTGGTACACGTGTAGCAGGAGCGGCACATTTTCTGACGGGCCGACCTCAAACATGCACACTATGCGTATGACACCGTCTGCTGCGACCTCTGCGCGACCAAAAACCCGTGGTTTGCGCGTCCTCTATTGCGAAGACGACCCGGTGTTGCGCGACATGTTGCAGGAGCGCCTTAGTGCCGATGCCAAGGTGCAGGAGATCACCCCCTGCGAGTCGCCGCGACAGGCGCTGGATGCGGCGGTGGTTGGACAGTTCGATGTTGCCTTGCTTGATCTGGCGCTTGGTGAGGGTCGCATCAATGGCATCGATCTTGGACTTGCCTTGCGTGGCATCATTCCGCAGCTGCCAATCGTGATCTTCTCGCAGCACGCGGTGCCGCGGGTTGAGGACGTCCTGCCGCCGCGCGAGCAGGTCAGCTGGTCGTTCGTGCAGAAGCGCGGCAAGCTTGATGTCCCAGGTCTCGTCAACATCCTCGAGGCCACCACGCTGGGAGTCACCTCGCACACGAGTGCCGAGCATGGTCGGCTGCCCGGCAGCGAAACGCTCACCCGCCTGACGCCACGCCAGCGCGAGGTGATGGCCCTTGCCTCGGCGGGCTACGACGCGCGCGCCATCGCCGAGCGTCTGCATCTCGCCCACGTCTCGGTGCGCCGCGAACTGTCGCGTGCCTACAAGGTGTTGGTGCCAGATGCCGAGCCGGGGATGGATCTTCGCACGGGTGCGGTGCTTGAGTACATGCGCATCACGTCGACCTCGGGTAGCTCTCAGCGCCTGTCGTGATGAGGTAGCACGGTGCCAAGACGCATCGTCACCGAACCGATCCACGTCCTGTTTGGGCCGTGGCCGTGCTATCCGAGCATCGTCTTTCTCGTCGCGGCCTTCGGGCTCTATGTCCGGGCAACCTCGCAGGCCCGGCTGGTGTCACATTCGTTCGGCGAATTCCTTGAGAATTTTCTTCCGAACATCGTCGTCGGACTCTTTACGAGTCTGGGGTTCGCGCTGTGCGTATGGGGGTTGCCGTGCCTCCTGCGGCGCCTGGGCTTCGCGAGCGGCCCGGTCCTGCCGAGGTTCTGGTACATCGCCGTGCTCGTGACGACAGCCACGCTCGGAGCCGGGTTCTTCACGGTACTCGTGACGTACGTCATTCCGGGTGTCCCTGGAGAAGCGCTTTCGCCGAAGTTGTCCGGAACGCTTGTCTCCTGGCCCTTTTTCGTTGTCGCGATCTTCATCGTCAACGGCCTCTACGCTCGGTTGCGCGCGCGCATTGCCAGCAACGAGGTGGTGCTTGCAGAGCGTCTGGCCGTGGTGCGGTCGGAGCGTGCACTCTTGCTGGCGGCCGATGAGCGCGTCCGGGCCGAGATTTCGCGGTCCTTGCACGACGACATCCAGTCGGTGCTGCTGCGCTCCACGATTCGCCTCGAGGAGGTGCGTGAGCACCTCACGGGCGATGCGCTCGCCCTGCTCGATACGTCGCTGACCGAGATCGATCGTGTGCGAGAGACGGGGGTTCGTGCGCTCGGGCGCACCCTAGCACCGGGCCTTGGCAC
>Ga0194048_10001834_pt1 | contig 10556 bp, 3 predicted proteins | sample JunL225m_MetaG_FD_161685 | JGI IMG/M metagenome (GOLD analysis project Ga0194048, IMG submission 161685) | Anoxic zone freshwater microbial communities from boreal shield lake in IISD Experimental Lakes Area, Ontario, Canada - Jun2016-L222-5m | ecosystem: Environmental > Aquatic > Freshwater >... | reverse complement strand
ATCCAGACTCGATTGACCAGCACGCGTGAGGTCAAAGGATTGGTCCGACTGGCGATGGCCAGAGCTAATTCGCGGCGTCCGCTGCCTTCGTAGAAAGGCTGCCGCTCAGGGCCAGCTAATACTTCCAAGAACTGTCGGGGCGCCAAGGCTCCGCGCTTGTTCTTATCCCCACGGATATAGACATAACTGTCACGAGGTCTCTCCGTATCGGAAACCACCATCGCCGTACCTGGGCCACCTGGGTGGGTGATTTCCAATTGGCTGATGTCTTCGAAGCGGAAATACTTAGCCGGCTTATTATTATTGACGAAAGATGCGCTCGGCGGGGCCTGCCAAGGTTCGCAGAACTGCCGGGTCTCGCAGAGCAACGCCATCTGGAGTGTGGTGTTGATCTCTTCGTAATTTGGCAAAGGCCATGGGTAAGCGGCCAGCTGGGCGATGGCGGGATCATCCCGATCCGCACGGCGGCCGGCGGTAACGTGCAACTGGATATGCGCCAAGATACGGTCGTGGTTTTTCTTGAAAACATCCTGACACGCGAGAGCGACCTCGTCGATCGTCTTGGGTTTAAGATTCCGCAAGGCGTCAGCAATCAGCGGATTCACCGGGGAGCTGGTGTCGGCGAGTGCGGCGGCAATGACCTTTGGCGCCTCTTGGGCGAAATTCTTTTCACTCACTTTCTTTAAACGCGCCAACGGGCCGGTAATCGGCGAATTCGTCTGGACGAGAATAGAACCGTCCACCTCTCGATTGAAGGTCAGTTTGTAGCGTTCGAGAATATCGAATCCGCCGGTCGAACGGGGACCGCCCGCCATATTCGTCAAGGCACGCGCGGCGAACTCAGAGTGTATGGTCTTCAGGAGATGGGAGACGTGGGAAAAATAGCCGCGGACATTATCATCCTGGAGGGCGGTCATCTTCTTCTCGTAATCGAGCCGCACGGCTGAAGGCGTGGCGCGGGCACCGGAGGTCATCGCGCTCTTGACGACGGGCTCATTAAGCGGCTCGCCGATCGAAGAGAAAATCCCGTGCAAGGAATAATAATCCGCCGCCGGAATTGGGTCGAACTTATGGTCGTGACAACGGGCGCAGGCCACCGTCAGCCCTAAGAAACCCTTAGTCATCGCATCGATCCGCTCATCGATCGTGTCGTCGTTGTTCGTGAAACGCTTGCCGACGGTAATGAACCCGAGCGCCGCCAGGCGAGCGTCGTCTTTCGTCAGGTCAGGCAGGCGATCCGCAGCCAACTGCTCGATGATGAATTGATCGTAGGGCTTATCGGAATTGAAAGCTTCGATGACATAATCGCGGTAAGTCCAAGCGTTCTCAAAACGATCGATGGTGCCGGCTTTCTTGAGACCCTTGGTGTCGGAGTAACGTGCGGTATCTAGCCAGTGTCGGCCCCAGCGCTCTCCGTAGTGAGGAGACGCGAGCAACTTATCGACCGTCCGCTCCAAGACCTGGGTAGCCGCCCGGGCAGGCTGCCCGTTGCGCAATGAAAAATTATCCTGCTGCACGGCCGCATCATAGGCGCGGGCGAAGATCTCACCCTCCGCATTCGAAGGCGGCAGACCGACCAAGTCATAAGAAATCCGGCGGATCAAAGCCTCGCCATCCGCAGCAGGGCTCGGCTTCAGACCAACCTCGTCCAACTTGCTTAAGATAAAGGCGTCGATTTCATTCTGGCACCAGGCCGGGGCACTAAGCTTCTTCGGCACCGCAAATTCTCCGACTGGCTTAAAGGCCCAGTGATCACGGGCCTTCTGCGAGAGCCCCGTCAGCTTGACCGAAGCTACACCTGCCGGAGCCGGCGCGCCCATCATAATCCACTTTTCCAAAATCGCGATCTGGGCATCAGGCAACTTGGCACCGTTTTTCTTCGGCGGCATTGAAAGCTCCGGATCCGTCTGGTGAATTGCGACGATGAGGAGCGACTTCTTCAGGTCCCCTGGCACGACGCTGGGACCTTGGTCGCCACCCGCGATCATGCCAGCACGCGAATCCATCAGCAACCCGCCCTTCGAAACCCCTTCGGAAACGGAGTGGCACTTATAACAACGATCCGTCAGAATCGGGCGGACATTCTTTTCGAAAAATTCTAGCCCAGCGGCATCGGGTTTGGCGTCCTCGGCATGTAGCGCAACTGATCCCAGTAAAATAGCTGAGGATAAAAGTCGGGAGAATGACGAGACTGGATGCATGAGGGGAAAGAGAAAGGGGGGCCGAAAATACTATGGCTCAGACGATAACAGATCCGAGACCTCCACTGAGGGGTTTAACTAGGTATAATTTTTTACCCCGCCCCAGAGAGTGCAAGCGAAAGATTAAGAAGGAGTTAAGGTAAACCCCCTAAAACAACAAGGCCGGCCCAAATGGCCGGCCTTGTTAAAAACCTATTAATTTACCTTAATTAACGTAGACGAACTCGTTTGAGAGCAACATCGAGTGGACTAATAACTCCATGGGGCTGAGAGGTTTACGTGAAATAACCTCTCCTACGTTCTTGATGCCGGAGAGCAAGTTAGCGCCAGCCACTTCTGCCATCATCATGGGCGCATCTGCCCCACCCTCTCCCATCATCATGGGGCTTGCCGCAGCTGCCACGGCTTTACCAGGGGTCTTAGCTTGGGCAACGGACTTAGAATAGCGCGAACTCCCTTTAGTCGCCTTGGTCGCCACGGCCGGAGCGACAACGCCTACGGGAGTAGATTTTTGACGCTCCAAGAAGTCGTGGGCCATCTTTATTTCCTGATTGGTCGGGCGGCGTTGGAAAAGCGCCCGGAACATCGCGGTGATGCGTTGATCTTCCGAAGTGCCTTTCAAGACTTCCGGCCGGGAGGCCACGGTCCGGGCGACTTCGATCGCCAGGGGATTATTCATGAAGAATAAGGCCTGTTGTGGAACGATGGTGCTACCCCGTCGAGAGTTCGTCGCATCCGGATCAGAATAATCGAACTGAGAAAGCATCTCGTTCAAACGATGGCGGTCGACGTAACCGTACAGACTGCGACGATAGCTGTAAGGCTCGTCGGTGATATTCACCGGATGCCCACCCACGGCAGGGTCCAGCCTGCCCGTCAAGACAATCATCGAATCGCGAATCGCTTCGAAATCCAGTCGGCGTAGATTGCCGCGCCAAAGAAGACGATTGCCCGCATCGACCTTAAGGGGGTCGACCGCGCCCGGCTTGAGCACGAGCGGGTTCAGTCCAGGATTGGAGTCCTGTCGATACGTCGCGCTCAACACGACCATGCGGTGCAGGCGCTTGAGCGTCCAGCCGTTCTCCACGAAATCATTGGCGAGGTAATCGAGGAGCTCGGGATGGGATGGCTTCTCCGACATATTACCGAAGTCATCTGGCGTGGAAACAAACCCCTCGCCAAAGTGCATCAACCAAGTCCGATTCACGGCCACGCGGGCGGTAATCGGATTGGTCTTGCTGATGATGGCCTGGGCCAGCTCCATCCGTCCGCTCCCATCCACGAATGGCCGGCGCTCTTCGTCACCCGAAAGGATTTCCAAGAAGCGACGAGGGGCGATTGGCCCTTTCTTGTTCTTGTCCCCGCGGATGTAGACATTGGTGTCCTTCGGCTCATCGATATCTTGGACCACCATCGCGGAAGCCGGAGCACCAGGGTGCGTCAGGCGGAGCGCATTAATTTGCGTGAACTGGAAGTAAGCGTTCGGACGATTGTTATTTAATCCTCCATAGATAGGGCGATTCTGCCAATCGGCGCAGAACTTTCGGCTATTGAACATATTCAGCAGCTCTTCGTTGTCTAAGATGTCTTCCACGTCTGGCACCGGCCATGGGTAGCCCGCAAGCTGGGCGATAGCGGGATCAGAGTCCTTGCTGGAATGGCCGAGCTTGGCGCAACGATCGATATGGGCGATGATTGCCGCCTTGTTGTCCGCAAAAACTTTCTGGTAAACGGCAGCGACTTCTTCGATAGACTTAGGTTTTAAATTGCGCAGGGCCGCCTCAAGCAGGGGATTGACGGGGTGCTCAGCGTCGGAGAGCGAAGCCTTGATCGCTGCGGGCGCCCGCGCCGCGAATTGGGCGAAAGGCACGGCCACGAGATGGGCGTAGGGCCCGGTGATGGGCGAATTACGTTGAATCCGCATCGCCTCGAAATCGGGCTGTAATTCCAACTTATAACGCTCAGAAATCTCTCCGAACTCAGGCGAGCCCCGCTTCACGGTCGCAAGAACAAGCCGGCCAGCCATCTCCTTTTCATAACGGGCGCGCACTTCGCGGATATACTTGTAATAGCCGGCCGCGCTTTCCGCCTGCAACTCATCGAGTCGCTTGAGGTAATCATCGCGCACGGTCTTAGTCTTCTGGGTGACCCCGATGACCGGCAATTCGCGCGGCTCCTTCACCGAAGCGAAGATACCATGAAGCGAGTAATAATCCGCCGCCGGAATCGGGTCGAATTTATGATCGTGACAGCGGGCACATGCCACGGTCAGACCCAAGAAAGCCTTCGTCGTCGTGTCGATCCGTTCGTCGATTGTATCATCGTTATTCGTAAAACGCTTACCGACCGTGATGAAACCGAGCGCCGCGAGGCGCGGGTCGTCGCCGCTGATGCCAGGGATCTTATCGGCAGCAAGCTGCTCGACGATGAAATCGGTGTAAGGCTTGTCGGAATTATAGGCGTCGATGACGTAATCACGGTAAGTCCAAGCGTAAGCATAACGATATTCCTCAAAGCTATCCTTCACGTCGAGTTTGCCGTTCGTATCGGAGTAGCGGGCCGTATCCATCCAATGTCGAGCCCAGCGTTCGCCGTAATGGGGCGAGGCCAAAAGGGCGTCGACTTGCTTGGCCACCACCGCTTCCACATTATTCGTGACCGCACCGCGACGAGCCGAGACGCTGTCTTGCAAGACGGCAGCATCATAGGCTTTGACGAAAGCGTCGGCCTGCTCCGAGGTCGGAGGCAGTCCGACCAGATCATAAAATGCTCGCCGCAAGAAGGCCTCGGGGTCGGCCGCAGGATTCGGCTGAAGGCCGTTAGCCTCAAGTTTAGCCAATACAAATTGATCAATCGGATTCTTGACCCAACGCTTAAGCTTAACCTCGGGCAGGGAAACCTTTTGCAAGGGCTTGAAGGCCCAATGCTGTTTGGCCTTTTCCGTCAATCCGGTGAGCTTCGTCCCATTTCCGCTTGGGGACGGAGCACCCATCTTCACCCACTGTTCCAGGGTCGCGATGTTGCTGTCCGACAACTTTCCGCCCTTTTTCTTCGGGGGCATCGCAAACTCCGGGTCATTATAGCGGACCGCATGAATCATGAGGGACTTTTCCAAATTCCCTGGCACTACCGCCGGGCCCTCTTCGCCGCCTTTAAGCATGCCATCGCGCGAATCCAGGGTCAGACCGCCCTTGGTCGTGGACTTCTCGTTGGAGTGACATTCGTAACAATGTTCGGATAAGATCGGACGGACGTTCTTTTCAAAGAAGGCGATGCCGGTAGCGTCCGGGGCGGCGACCACGTCGGCGGCCTGCAAGCCATGGGCGGCAAGCAAGGACAGGAAGCATAAAACAGGGTTTGATTTCATCTTAAAAAGTGGGAGTAAAAGCTGCGATTTCAGAGACTATGGGGTAGCGGGGTTAGGCCAGCATCCCAACGATTCGAGAGTTATCAAGGGGGAATTGGGCCCAGGAAGCCAGTGGCAGGTTACGCAAAGTTGAATGGTTTTTTGAAGCGAACACAGCGTTTAGATTAGTTTTTAGACATCAAAACGCCGGGTCAAGTTCCCTAGGATAACTCGATTCCCTCCCAAAACAAGCGAGGCCAGCCGATCGGCTGGCCTCGCAATGATTCCGCTTAACCTTAGTTAATATAAACGAATTCGTTAGAAAGGAGCAAGGAATGGGCCAGTAGCTCGAGTGGCGTGAGCGGATTGCGGGAAACCATCTCGCCGACATTTTGCAGGACCCCCTCGGCGCCCCCTCGGCCCGCATCGCTCGTCGTAGCCATCATCATCGGGGTATCTGCGACCACCGCCTTGCCGACGGCCGGGACCTTAGCCGCTACTGTCGTGGAGGCAGTCTTGCCGGTCTTTACGGCGGTAGCGCCCTTGGCCGTGCTTGCGCGCTGCCCGGCGATAAGCGCCCCTTTCGCTTTTACTAAAAACTCATTAGCCATGCGGACTTCGTTCGAGCTGGGACGGCGTTGGAAAATCGCCCGGAACATGGCAGCAACACGTTGATCTTCCGAGGGAGCGTTAAGTACATCCTTACGCGCGGCAACGGCACGAGCGGCTTCGATGGCCAAAGCATTGTTCATGAAGAAGAGCGCTTGCTGCGGAATGATGGTCGAATTGCGTCGGGAGTTGGCGGCGTCCGGATCGGCGTAATCGAATTGCGAGAGCGTATCGCTGAGGCGATGGCGATCGACGTAGCCGTAAAGGCTTCGACGATAGCTGAACGGCTCGTCCGTGATATTGGCAGGCTGCCCTCCGACCGTCGGATTCAGCTTTCCGGTAAGCAGGATCATCGAATCACGAATCGCCTCAAAATCCAAACGCCGCAGGCTTCCATGCCAAAGCAGACGATTAGGCGCATCAATCTTCAGAGGATCGACGGCCGACTTCTTCATCACCAAGGGATTGGAGTTGGGGTTCGAATCCTGACAATAGGTGGCGCTCAAAACAATCAACCGATGCAGGCGCTTCACACTCCAACCGTTTTGCATGAAGTCCGACGCGAGATAATCAAGCAGCTCGGGATGGGAAGGAGGTAGCGACATGTTGCCGAAATCGTCGGCGGTGGTCACAAAACCTTCGCCGAAATGCTTCATCCAGAACCGGTTGACGGCGACACGAGAGGCGATGGGGTTGTCCTTACTGATGATGGACTGGGCGAACTCCATGCGCCCGGAACCGTCCACATAGGGCTTGCGCTCCGCGCCGCCAGAAAGCGCCTCAAGGAAGCGGCGAGGGGCTACCGCGCCCAACTTGTGCTTATCGCCTCGGATGAAGACCGAACTATCCTTAGGGTCTTCGGAATCCTGCACTGCCATCGCTTCGCCAGGCACGCCGGGGTGCGAAAGGCGAAGTTCATTAATCTTCGCATGGCGGAAATAATCGATGGGTGCGGTGTTCTGTTGTCCGCCGTAGATTGGCCGATTCTGCCATTCGGCGCAGAACTTGCGGCTATTGAAGAGCGCGATCATCTCTTCGTTGTCGAAGATCTCGTCGTGCGTGGGAACAGCCCAAGGATAACCCGCCAACTGGGCGATAGCTGGGGAAGCGGATTTTCCATCCTGGCCGGGCTTGGCGATCAAATCTAGGTAAGCATAAATCGCAGCCTTATTATCATTATAGACCTTCTGATAGACGGCGGCGACATCATCGAGCGTCTTGGGTTTCAAGTTCCGCAACGCGGCAGCGAGGATCGGATTGACGGGGTGTTCGGTGTCGGCGAGGGCTTCGGCCAGCGCAGCAGGCGCACGCTCCACGAAGTAGACCAGCGGCACGGCGGCGACCTTCGCAAAGGGCCCAGTGATGGGCGAATCCTTCTGGATACGCATCGGGGCAAAGTCGTCATTGGTCACCAGGAAGATCTTATACTTGTCGGCATAGGCGCCGGCCTCCGACGAACCACGCTTGACCGAACCCATCATCAAGCGTCCGGCCATTTCCTTTTCGTAACGCGCCCGTACTTCCTTCATGTATTTGAAGAAGCCGGCAACCTGCTCTTCCTGCAATTGATTCAGTCGCTTTTGGAAATCGGCGCGGGCGACGGCGGTCTTCGGAGTGGCCCCGATCACCGGATGCTGTAGCGGCTCCTTGGTGGAGGCAAAAATTCCGTGGATCGAATAATAGTCTATGGCAGGAATCGGGTCGAACTTGTGGTCGTGACAACGCGAACAGGCGACCGTGAGGCCAAGGAAGGCCTTCGTGGTCGTATCAATCCGTTCATCGATAGTGTCATTAGGCTCGTCGAAGCGCTTGCCCACAGTGATGAACCCGAGCGCAGCTAGCCGCGGGTCTTCTTGGCTGATGCCGGGAATCTTATCGGCGGCGAGCTGCTCTACGATGAAGTCGCTGTAAGGCTTGTCCGAATTAAAAGCGTCGATCACATAATCCCGATAAGTCCAGGCATAGGCGTAGCGATAGTCGGTAAAGAGGCTTTCTCCTTGGTCAACGACGAGGCCGCGAGTGTCAGAATAACGGGCGGTGTCCAACCAATGGCGGGCCCAGCGTTCGCCGTAATGGGGCGAGGCCAACAAGAAGTCCACCTGCTTGGCGAGAACCGTATCGGCGTTGGTCGCAGGGGCACCCCGGGTGGTAGCAGCCACATCCAGCGCCCTGGCGGCGTCATAAGCCTTGACGAAAATCTCCACCTGCTCGGAGGTCGGCGGAAGACCTACTAAGTCGTAAAAAATACGGCGCAAGAGGGCTTCGGAATCCGCGATCGGATTGGGCTGCAAACCTTCCGCTTCGAGCTTCGCGAGCACGAACTGGTCGATGGGGTTCTTCACCCAGCCCTTATTCTTAACCGCCGGCAGGGCGGGATTCTTAATAGGCTGGAAAGCCCAATGCTGCTTCGCCTTATCGGTCAGGCCGGTGAGCTTATTTCCGGCGCCCGCGGGAGACGGGGCACCCATCTTCACCCATTCCTCAAGCAGGGCGATTTTACTGTCATCGATTTTTCCGCCCTTTTTCTTGGGCGGCATGGCGAATTCCGGATCGGTGTAGCGAATAGCACGTACCAAAAGAGATTTATCGAGATTGCCCGGAACCACGGCTGGACCTTCTTCGCCGCCCTTGAGCATGCCGTCGCGCGAATCAAGAATCAGGCTGCCCTTGGAGGAGTTCTTCGCCAGCGAATGGCACTCGTAGCAATGCTCGCTTAAGATCGGACGGATATTCTTTTCAAAGAACTCCAACCCCTCCTTGGTGGGCTCATCAGCGGCATGGGCCGCGACACCAGAGAGCAGCGCGAGAAGAACGGACAGACGAGGCAACTTATTGGACATGGGAAAGTAGATGGACTTAGGGTTGTGTCGGGGGATAACTTTGAAGATTAATAAGGTAGGCCTTCCCTCCTAAGAATCAAGAGACTCTTACCCGCCCCAAGATGCGCATCCTTCTCGCCAGCGACAAATTCAAAGGCTCCCTGTCGGCAGAAGATGTGGCAAAAAGCCTCCAAAGTGGCCTTTTAGGGGTATTACCTCAGGCTAATTTTGATTTCTGCCCTATCGCCGACGGGGGCGAAGGCACCACGGCTGCCGTCGTTAAATCAACCCAAGGGGAATGGAAATCAGCCGAGGTGACCGATGCCCAGGGCCGACCAAAGGCCATACGCTACGGTTTCATCAAAGCCACCCACCAAGCCGTCATGGAAATGAGTGCCGCCAGCGGGCTCGACGGGGTTCGAGATTTAAAGCTAAACCCTCAAAGTGCCAGCACCCGCGGAACGGGCGAAATGATGCTCCGAGCCAAAGATCAAGGGGCTCAATCCATCCTCATCGGCATCGGAGGAAGCGCGACTAATGACGGCGGCCTCGGCTTGGCCTTAGCGCTGGGCTATCGTTTTGAGAGCCAAGGGAAGCCATTCTTCCCCACCCTAGAGACGTTACTCGAAGTCGATCGATTGCTTCCCCCGGCGACCACATGGACGACGGAAGTCCTCGTCGCCTGCGATGTGGAAAATCCGCTCTTAGGGCCGACCGGTGCGACCCGAATCTATGGCCCCCAGAAAGGCGTGGCAGATTTCATCTGGTTTGAAGAACGCCTTACGCACCTTGCGAACCTCGTCCAAAAAAACCTGGGTAAGGATTTGCGAAACATCCCGGGCGCCGGCGCCGCTGGCGGATTAGGTTTCGGCCTGATGGCTTTTGCGAACGGCAAGCTGACTAGCGGATTCGACTTAGTAGCCAATCAGATCGGGCTCGCCGAAAGAATCCGGCAAGCGGATTTAGTCATCACGGGTGAAGGTCGCCTTGACGGACAAAGCCTGCAGGGCAAAGGCCCCGTAGGGGTAGCCAAACTAGCCCGCCAGCTTGGGAAAAAAGTCGTGGGCGTAGCCGGCAGCATCGAAAACTCCGTCGAACTCCACTCACAGTTTGACTTACTGATCGGCATCAAACCCGACGACATGCCGCTCGAAGAGGCCATGCGACGCACGTCGGAACTGATTAGCCAGGCGATACAGGATCACCGAGCCGCGCTCACCCGATTGATCAACGCCTAGGCGTAGATGGAAGTGATGGCTTTGCCCTTGCCGTCGATCGTGGCGTAAAACGGCCGTCCCTCGATGTCGTAAGCCGTCTTGGGACTGATTCCCATCAGCGTGAAAATCGTGGCGTGCAAGTCCTCGATCGGGACCGGATCCTTGATCGCGACCAAAGGACGCTCGTCAGCCGTCGCACCGTAGACATGGCCACGTCTTACTCCGCCGCCAAACATCACCACGCTCGTCCCGCCGGTAAAGTGGCGGTGTAAACCATAATGATCAGGGCTTTCCATCGTCGTTCCCTTATTGAAAGACTGATCCTTGGCCTTCGATCCGGGCTTACCTTCGATCATGGCATCGC
>Ga0194048_10001833_pt1 | contig 10557 bp, 9 predicted proteins | sample JunL225m_MetaG_FD_161685 | JGI IMG/M metagenome (GOLD analysis project Ga0194048, IMG submission 161685) | Anoxic zone freshwater microbial communities from boreal shield lake in IISD Experimental Lakes Area, Ontario, Canada - Jun2016-L222-5m | ecosystem: Environmental > Aquatic > Freshwater >... | reverse complement strand
TCTCTATAGAGACCTGCAAATGGAGCGAACCTTTGTGGGTCTCCACCGATTATGGCTAGGGCAAGAGTTGCCCCATGCTTGGCAGCTCTAATTACTGAATGTGGTGAACCGCCAACCCCTACTCGAAGCGGAATAGCCCCGCGTTCAGTCTTTGGATAAACCTCTTGATTGGTAAGTCCTGCCCTAGTTTCCCCCGACCAGGTAACTGGGGTTTCTTTTAGTAGTTCAACGAGCAGGTCAAGTCTTTCCTCAAACAGTTTTTCGTAGTCGGAAAGATTGAAGCCAAATAGTGGGAAACTCTCGGTGAAGGAACCTCGGCCTGCAGTAATCTCTGCCCTGCCATTAGATAGGGCATCTATGGTTGCAAAGCGCTGATAGACCCTGACCGGGTCTTCACTAGAGAGAACTGTAACTCCAGTGCCAAGGATGATCTTTGAGGTTACGGTAGCAATACCTGCTAGCACCGTATCTGGTGCAGAAACAGCGAAGTCGCTGCGGTGATGTTCGCCGACGCTGAAATGATCGATGCCTAACTTGTCAGCCAGCACAGCCTGCTGCACTACATCTCTGATGGACTGGCCAGCTGATAAGGGTTGACCTGCATCGTCGGAGCCAATGTCTCCAAAAGTATCTAAACCAAATTCAAGGCGCAGTTTCTCAGTCATAAGACAACTTTAGACTTATCCTCAGTTTTAGTCAAGGGGGGCTTTACTATAAATCCAGGTGAGAAGCTAAATTACTCTGCTGCCGCCAATTGGCCACAAGCTCCGTCTATTTCTTTTCCTCTGGTATCTCTAAGAGTTGTTGGGATGCCAGATTTTTCCAGAGTTGATACAAACAGTCGAGTTACCTCTGGTGTTGAAGCTGTCCAGATAGAACCAGGAGTTGGGTTTAGCGGAATTGGATTCACATGAACCCAACCTTTACCTCTAGCGTTTAGTTTTTGACCAAGCAACTCTGCACGCCACTGATGATCATTCATGTCTTTGATTAGTGCATACTCAATTGATACTCTGCGACCAGTCGCATCAAAATAAGCTCTGGCAGCATCTAATGCTTCATCGACTTTCCATCTTGAATTCACTGGAATAAGTTCATCTCTAAGTTCATCGTCAGGTGCATGCAATGAAAGGGCAAAGGTAACTGGGATGTTCTCTTCAGCAAGTTTCTTGATTGCTGGGACTAAACCAACAGTTGAAACAGTGATGTTTCTAGCTGACATTCCCAAGCCCTCAGGTTGAGCACCAACCATAGTTCTCACTGCAATCATCAAACGGTTGTAATTAGCTAATGGTTCACCCATCCCCATAAACACGATGTTGGAGACTCGTTCTTCATGCTCGGTGTCTTTTCGGCCACCTAGACCACCTGCAGTGATAACAGCATTAGCTTGAACAATCTGATCGACGATTTCACCTGCAGTCATGTTCCTTGTGAGCCCTGCTTGACCGGTAGCGCAGAAGGGACAGTTCATCCCACAACCAGCCTGAGAGCTAACACAAAGGGTTATTCTGCCTGGGTATCTCATCAGCACAGATTCAACTAGAGCACCGTCAAATAATCTCCAAAGGAACTTGATGGTGTCACCGTTATCGGTTTGCAGTCTCTTGACCTCTGTTAGAAGTGGTGGCAAGAAAGCTTTTACCAGCTCTGCTCTTCCCTCTTGAGGAAGATCAGTCATCTGTTCTGGGTTAGATGTGTAATGAGAGAAGTAATGCTTCTCTATCTGCTTCACTCTGAATGAAGGAACACCGAGTTCCTTAGCCTTAGCTACCCGTTCTTCTTTAGTCATATCAACTAAATGAACTGGTGGCGGTGCTTTTCTAGGTTTAGCTTCAAACTCGAGAAGTGGTCTGCCGGAGGCATCCTTCTTCTGCTGCCAACCCTCGGTAGCAGGTTTTACCTGACGTGAGTCAGTCATGCTACCTCCTTGAAGTTACTCTCAAGTCTAAGAGAGTTAGTTAGTTGGACGTCCGGCATACCTAAAAAGGTCACCGTAACGAAGTTCAGTAATACGCACCGGACGATTTGGATTAGGAGCTTCAAGCATCATGCCATTACCCAAATACATAACCACGTGATACTTATCGCCATTGAAATCATCAACGTATGAATACCACATCAGATCCCCACGAACAGCATCCTTGATAGGAATCAATCTTCTTTTCTCAGCCATGTTATAGAACTGGTTGGTGGCTGAATGTGTTCCGATGTAAACACCAGCAACCGCGTAAGAACCTTTGGTAATACCTGAACAGTCCCAAACGTTAGGGCCCATTCCACCTAAAACATATCTTTCACCAAGCTGCTTGCTAGCAAAGTTGAAAGCTATCTCAACCTTGTTGGTATCTGGTGGGCCAACTTCATAAAGACTCGGTGCATCAATAGGACCAGGCAATTCATTCTGGCGCTTCTCGTCGATTATTCCTTGAACACGCTGTTGTTCAAGGGACTGGGAAATGTTTTCCAATTGAGCAAGTTGAGCAACAAAGGTTTTGTTCAATCTCTTCTGCTCATCAACTTTTGCTTGGAGTTCATCGGCTGCATTTTGGGCTGCGACTAAAGCATCTTGAGCAACAGCAGTTATGGCTGCCAGTTCTTCTTTTGCAGCTTTTAGTTGATCTTCAAGTGATTTGGCATACTGCTGCCTTTGAATGGCTGACTTATAAATCTGATCGCTTGATTGAGCAATCTTCTCTTGGGCACCTAGCTTGTATAAAAGGTTGCCTGCTTTTTTGGAATTCAAGAACAAGTTCAATGAGGTGCCAGCTGCTCCATTGCGCCACATCTGGCTAGCTATCTCAGCTAACTGCTGTTTAGCCTGCTTAGCTTCAGCTGTTGCGGCATTCACTTTTGCCTGCAAAAGCTCGACTTTGGCTGCCACGGCATCTTCTTCATCTTTAGCCTGGTTATATTTCTCAGCTTTAAGCATGGCGATACGTTCCAGTCCAACTTGTTCAACAGTTAGGTCCGAAATGATGGTCTGTAAGCGCTTGATCATGGCCTTTTTACGGGCAGTATTCTTACGGGCGTTCTCAACCTCTTGGGCTGTCGGGTAAGGCTTCTTGGCAAAGGCTGCCTCAACGCTTAGGCCCCCAAAAACCAGCCCACCTATGACAAATAGGGCAAGAAAGCGTGAACGTAGGGTCTTCACGGCTCGCTCACCTCCTAGATGTCGTGTGTATTTCTAAACTAACATCGAACGGGCTAATTGTGAGGTTGCATTAACCTCATAAGAGCAAGTAACCTTGACCCTTGGTGCTCTCTTTAAGCTCCATCGCTTTGACGGCCCCATCGTTTAGTGGCCTAGGACGCTGCCCTTTCACGGCAGTAGCACGGGTTCGAATCCCGTTGGGGTCACCAAGCGAAGGTGTTTGAAAAGTACTTTTGGTCCTGTAGCGCAGTTGGTTAGCGCGCCGCCCTGTCACGGCGGAGGTCGCGAGTTCAAGTCTCGTCAGGATCGCTGCGATATAAACATCGCTCAGCCTGATCTAGGTTGAGGCTGGATAGCTCAGTTGGTAGAGCGAACGACTGAAAATCGTTAGGTCCGCGGTTCAATCCCGCGTCCAGCCACCATTTCTTCAATCGCTTCAACTCTTGAAGTGTCACCTGCGATAAATATCAGTTCTTTATTTAGCCGCTTACCTTTAACTCCGACTTTGGTTCCTGCTTTGTTATAGATACCTATTTGAGATCCGATGTATCTCTTGTAATCAAATTCGAGTAAGGCAACGCTTTCGTGACCTGCTTCAAGAATTGCTTCTGCGATATCTATTGGTTCAACCCAAGACTCATCGTTATAAGAAACCACGAGAGTTTTACATTTAGCTTTACTGATCACATCTTTGAAAGCTCCTGGCATTAGCTTTCTCTTATTGAAAACTGAATGTGTTTGCTGCGACCTGCTATCTAATCTCTTCATTGCTATGCCATAAACCGGAGGTTTATCCCATCTAACTAAGGTTTCCCAGATGTGATAGTTCGTGAAGTATCGATGTTGGTTATATGGCGGGTCCATATAAAACAGATCCACCTCAGGTAAATCAGAAATAACTTCTTCAGCAAGACCTAGAACACTCTTGCCTTTACCTGGGATGAGGTCTGGAACTTTTAGTTCAAGATCATTACCTGCTCGATGAGACCAGTTCTTCAGGTATGCCATATGTTGACCAGTAGTGCTATCAACTTTGTCGGCAGCTAACATCAAAGCGGTAAGCAGAATGTCAAAGTCTTTATCTGATTTGAAGTTCTTCTCTAGTTCCTCACGAATGGCATCTATTCGTAAACCATTCTTAGGTTGAAAGAACCTAGCATCTTCACAGAAGTGCTCTGTGACGTAACCTCTAAGGTCAGGTAGCCCATTGAGGTAGTCAATCTTTGATTGCAGAGCTAAAAGGTCAACTTCGTTGGCATCGGTTTCGATGTAACACTTAGCTAAGACATCACTATAGGTAGCAGCGTCACTTGCGATGACTTCCAAACCGTTCCTTTTGAACTCCTGGGCAACCCGGGTTGTGCCAGTAAAAAGGTCAACAGCGGTCTTGGCTTCGGAGGCGGTAGCAATAGCGCCTAGGACACCAACCAGGGTCCTTTTAGAGCCTAAATACTTGATCACTTGCTACCTTTGTCCATTTTTCACAGGGTATCAGGGCTTAGATGGTTAGGCTTGTCTAGGGTTTTTACCCCACTGCAAAGAAGCAGCCCATAAACAGAAAGCTTTATCAAACATGGCAATTCTCGCCCGTTTTCGCTGGATCGGCCTCATCTTTATCTCGATGGCCATCTCAATCGTCATCATCGATGGCACTATCGTAAACACCATCTTCCCTAAGATAATCCAGGCGCTAAACATCTCATCTAACGAAGTCCAGTGGGTTCAGGAGAGCTATGTTCTTGTCTTCGCTGCCTTGCTGTTGGTTTGGGGATCGGTAGCAGACCGTATTGGTCGAAGACGACTTTTGGTCATCGGTATCCTGATTTTTATTGCTGCCTCTGTTTGGGCAGGTTATTCAAACGATGCAACCCAGATGATTCTTGCTCGTATCGTGCAAGGCTTCGGTGGCTCAATGGTGCTGCCGACAACTCTTTCTCTAGTTAACGCTAACTTCCAAGGAAAAGAACGTGGCATTGCTTTTGCTGTTTGGGGTTCAACTATCGGTGGAATGGTTGCCCTAGGTCCTGTCCTTGGTGGCTGGCTTGCAACAAGCTTCGGCGATGACGGCTGGCGTTTAGCTTTCAATATCAACCTTCCGTTAGGTCTATTAATTGCTGCCGGTCTACTGCTTTTTGTAAATGAATCTAAAGTCGAACAACGATCAGGTGCACCAGATATTATTGGTGCACTTTTATCTGTTGGTCTTTTCCTTACTTTGGTCTTCGGTCTTATCGAAGGCCGTAACTACGGTTGGTGGAGTGTGAACAAGGACTTCAACATTGGTAGCTGGTCTTGGGGTGACCCAGGCTTCTCGGTGATCCCGGTAGCTCTTGGTTTATCTATTGTCTTTGCTGCTTTGTTTTACTTCTGGGAAAGAGCAAGAGAGCATGCACACAAGCCAGTTTTACTTGACCTAAACCTTTTCAAAGTAACTTCGTTTAGAAATGGTTCACTTGCCGCATTGATTATCTCGATGGGTGAATTTGGAATTCTTTTTGCTATTCCACTTTGGTTGCAGAACGTTCTGGGTCTATCTCCAGTTGATTCAGGTCTAGTGCTACTTTGGTTAGCCGGTGGTGCTTTCGTGGCCTCAGGCGTTGGTGGTGCCCTAAGCGGAAAGCTTGCTCCAGCAATGGCAGTTCGTATCGGTGTTGGTCTTGAACTTGTCGGTGTGATTGGTGTCGCCTTATTTGCTAATGACCAGGTTGGTTGGGGGCCGATTGCTCCTTGCCTATTCATCTATGGACTAGGTATTGGTTTAGCTACCGCTCAACTAACCGGTGTAATCATGGTTGATGTTTCCATGGACAAGATCGGTCAGGCCTCAGGTTCTCAGAGCACAGTTCGTCAGATTGGTTCGGCCCTAGGTATCGCAGTTCTTGGAACCGTGCTGTTTACCCAATTGCAGTCAAGCATGCAGGACAAGCTAGCGGCTCTTGGAACGCCTAAAGGCATAGCTGATGGTCTAACTACCTCTGTTGTTGAATCTGCTGGTGGCTCTATCCAAGGCATGGGAGCAAACAAAGTCCCAGCTTCTGTAATCCAAGCCGCTAAGGATGCTTTCACCGATGGTACTAAGTTTTCAGCTTTAGCAGCAGCGGTATTCCTAGCCCTTGGCTTTATTGCAACATTTAGACTCTCTCAGCATCAACACGGTGAGAAAGTAAAGAAGTAGGTTAATAGGTATGCCCGAGCAAAGACATGAACACGATAAGAAGTCCGCGAAAGGCACCCACCTTTATCGCCGCATCTTCTTAGGACGAGCGCTACGTAACGAAAAGCTCGAAGGTGAATTACTGCCTAAGACCATCGCGTTACCTATCTTTGCTAGCGACCCGTTATCTTCAGTGGCTTACGGTCCTCAAGAACTTTTGATGATCTTGACTCTAGGTGGAATTTCTTTCCTAACCTTTGCACCAGCTATTGCTGCAATGGTTGCCTTGCTGCTTATCGTTATCGTTCTTTCATACCGCAAGGTAATTCAGGCTTACCCTTCAGGTGGTGGTGACTACGAGGTTGCTAAGAAGAACCTAGGTCGTGGTGCATCGCTAGTTGTTGCGTCAGCTCTTTTGCTTGATTATGTGATGACCGTTGCTGTTTCTATTTCATCTGGAACAGATAACCTAATCTCTGCTTTCCCTCAGCTAGCTGATTACCGTGTTGAAATAGCAATTGGTTTCCTGCTTCTAATCTTTGCTATTAACCTTCGTGGTATTCGTGAGTCCGGAGTTTCATTCGCTATACCTACCTACGTTTTCATTGCAACAGTTTTTATCATGATCGGGTCTGGTCTATACAAAGTATTCATTCTTGGTGAAAGCTTGGTTACCACCTCTAGCGGCTACCACGTTACCGCCGGTCCAGAATTCTTAGATAACCCTGCTCAGGTTGCGGTTGTACTATTACTACTTCGTGCTTTCGCGTCTGGTTGTTCTGCTCTTACCGGTATTGAAGCTATCGCTAACGGTGTTCCTGCTTTCCGTGAACCTAAGATCCGTAACGCAAATATCACCATGAGCGTGATGGGTGCAACAGCTGTTCTCATGTTCCTAGGAACAACCTGGCTAGCGCTAACCTCAGGGGTCAAATACCTCGAGTCTGGTGCTCAATTATCTGATCCAGCTCAATTAGCTCAGTTCCTAGCCAACCCACAGCTATCTCTGATGGCCCAAATAGGTGTTGCTGTATTTGGCAACGGTTCGTTGCTTTTCTACATACTTCAAGCCGCAACAGCAGCTGTGTTGCTATTGGCTGCTAACACTGCTTTCAATGGTTTCCCTTTGCTTTCCTCTGTTCTATCTAAAGATGGTTTTGCACCGAAGATGCTGCAAACCAGAGGAGACCGTTTGGTTTACTCAAACGGCATGCTCTCCCTGGCTGCAGCCGCCGGAGGACTGATCTTTGTCTATCAAGCATCTGTAACTGGCCTTATCCAGCTATACATCATCGGTGTGTTCACCTCCTTCACCGTAGGCCAAATAGGAATGATTAGACACTGGCGTCGAGGTATGCGAGAGAACACCATCGCTAGAAAAGAAGCTCTGGGTGGTCTGGCCATCAATGGCTTTGGAGCACTACTGACTTCATCAGTTTTGATTATTGTTACCCTAACCAAGTTCACCCACGGTGCTTGGTTGGTATTCATCATCATGCCTGCGCTTTGGATCTTGATGTATGAAACTAAGAAGTACTACGCCGAGGTTGAAACAGAGATTCAGCTAAAGCCTGAAATAGTTTTTGGTAGCAAGGGCGACTACGCAATTGTGTTGATGGATAAGCTCACTGCTCCGCAGCTAAAAGCTTTGGACTATGCACTATCGAGTAAGCATGACCTGCTAGAGGTAGTGCACATTGGTGTTGATCCGGAAACCTCCGCCCAGTTCGAAAAGGACTGGATTGCCTACGGGATTCAAATTCCACTTCGAATCATTCCTTCACCGTTTAGAGACTTCGGTGCACCACTGAGCGAATACCTAACGGAATACCGTGCTCAACATCCTGAGAAGCGTATGGCTATTTACATTCCTAAATATGTTGTTGGCCACTGGTGGGAGCACATCTTCCACAACCACCGTGCTAATAGAATCCGCAAACAGTTGATGTATGTTCGCGGTGCGATGATTGTGCTTGTCCCTTGGCGACTAGAGTCAGCCGACAAGATTGATCTCTTCTCAAGAGCACCACTACCAGGAGATGTCCGCCGTGGTGAGACGGTTCGAGGTAAGAGTGCAATGCGAAGACACGAGGGTGGCAAGAATAAAGTCATCAAGATGGTAGCTAAAGAAGATGCCACTCCTGATGACATCTTGGACCCAAACAAAAATGACTAGATTCGCACCTAAAGATTTTCTTTTAGTCTTCTTAGGTGGTGCTCTCGGTGCACTACTTCGTTACCTTGTCGGTGGAGTTCTTGAACTAACACTGGGAGCGACTAATGCCGGATCAATCTCATTACTTATCGTGAATGTCGTTGGTGCAGCCTTCCTTGGATACACCACTACCAACAAACATTTTGCATCCGAAGATCAGAAATCATTCTGGTCAGCTGGTTTCTGTGGTGGATTTACCACCATGTCAGGAATTGCACTATTCCTTTATAACTACCCACCACTTCTAGCTATGCCAGCAGCAGCTGTCATGTTTGGTTTTGGTTTCATCGGCTTCGCAGCTGGTGCAACATTTGGGGGTAAGAGGAAATGAACGCCGCTGAAGTATTCAACCCAGTTGTTCTAATAGGTATCGCTTTAGCTGGTGGCTTAGGTTCTATCCTTCGCTTTGCTATTAGTAAATGGTCTGGGACTATCCCCTGGGGCATCCTGACTGCTAACGCAGTGGCATCCTTTATTGCAGGTTTTGCAGCTATTCGCTTTGGTTCAAATGACACTTGGGTTGCCATATTGGTTGTTGGTTTAGCCGGTGGTTTATCCACTTTCTCATCATGGGCTGGGGCTGTTGGCCAGATGGTTGCTACTGGTAGAAAGGCAGCTCCTGCCTTCTATACCGTGCTAACCCTGATACTTTCATCCACAGCAGCCTATTTGGGACTAATCCTGGGCTAAGCCCTGATATACTCAGTTTCAGATTTGTTGATTCCTGAGTCTAAAGACTTGGCCTAGTTCAAAAGGGGGTCTCGCCATGGGGCGTGGCCGTCAAAAAGCGAAAAACACTAAGGTTGCTCGCGAGCTGAAGTACTTCAGCCCTAACACTGACCTAACTGCCCTGCAGGCAGAGCTAGCTTCCGCTACTCCAACCGATGAGCCTGACTACGAAGACAAGTGGGCAGATCTTCATCAGGATGAGCAAAGCGAAACCGCTGCCGAGAATCCCGACAGCGGTTCCGAAACTTCTTCTAACTAAGCAGTTTTAGGCTTGCGCATGCTAGCTAGCATGACTAGTAAGACACCAACCGCTAACCAAGCTCCCATAACAGCCCACTGAGTAACCGTGCTGGCTTCTGGGAAATAGCTAATGCGTCGAAGCAGGTTCACTTCAGCGCCTAGTGGCAAGTACTGCCCAAAGACACCTAAACCGGTTGGGTAAAGTTCCTGAGGCAGACCAACACCGCTGATTGGGTTACCAATAATAAAGAACAAACCGATCACGCTAAGCATTCCAGCTCGGCCAGCTAGAGCTGCTGCACCCATTACACAGAGTGCAACTGCTGCAATGCCAACAGCGACAACTAAGACTTCTAGGAAGTAATTACCTAGTAGTGAACCTAACCAAAGGTTCAGGATAGCGACCATGGCGAAAGCGGCTAAAGTTCCTGCGATACCTGCAACAGCAAATCTCTGCCCAGTCTTACGTAAACGCATTGAACCTAAGAGACCCACGACGATACCGGCAATGATCAAAGGCAATGAACCAGCGTTCAAACCTAAGCCTCTCTGGTCTTTAGTTCCAAGTGGTGCAACATCCTCAACAGCAAAGTTAATAACTTGAATTCCATTAGCAGCTGTTAGCTGTGCTCCAAGTTGAACACTTACGGATGTGAGAAGCTGAGCCATAGCAGGAGATGCACCAGATGCAACAAGCATCTGTGGAGTCTGTGTTAGAACCAACGCTCCGTAAATCTCACGCTTAGCAATAGCAGTCTTGGCTGCTGCAACATCTTTATATTCAATGAAGTTGAAAGCACCTGGCTGCTGTTGTTCAAACTGAGCCTTCACTCCTTGAACCAAACCTGGTTGAACGGCAGTAACACCAATTGGCACATTCTTAGGTGTTGCTGTTGCAACAGGCCAAGCAAAGATGGTGAGGATAACGCTAACAATCACAGTTACCATAACTGAGATTTGGATGACTGGGGCCATGAACTTCACTGCAGGTGTTGCAGCTGGCAATTCTTTTACATCTGACACGATAGATCTCCTAGTAGTTGATTACTCGTGTAAGTCTGCCAG
>Ga0194048_10001831_pt1 | contig 10560 bp, 10 predicted proteins | sample JunL225m_MetaG_FD_161685 | JGI IMG/M metagenome (GOLD analysis project Ga0194048, IMG submission 161685) | Anoxic zone freshwater microbial communities from boreal shield lake in IISD Experimental Lakes Area, Ontario, Canada - Jun2016-L222-5m | ecosystem: Environmental > Aquatic > Freshwater >... | reverse complement strand
GATATCCGTATATGATCAGGCTGTTTTGGCAAGGCCTCGTTAAATTACGCCATTTTATGAAATGATATTTTTAAAAGAAAAAACATATAAAGTGCAGGATATCCTGCACTTTATGCTTTCCTGATTTTTTTATATTTATGTGATTTTCTAAAATTCTAATTAATTGATAAGGCCAGATAATGCGCGATAAATAATTAAATTAATGCGTATTTACACTGGGCAATATGGAATCAAGGCGGATCTGCAAAAATGCTACTTAACAATATGCAGTAATAAGACTTTGTAATCGATAGCTATGGCAGCTCACATCTTTGCAAGAGGTCGCAGTGTAGCCTGCGCTAAAGCTGGCAAGCTTGCTACAGATCAAGATATTGAGAGGGCAGAAGAGTCTAATCGGAAAATCTCGCGAATCTTCGTAAAACCAATGTCCTTTAAATAGCGTAAGCAGAAAAACAGGCCGTCGCCTTTATCTGTTTGATAATAATCATGTTGCGCGAACACTCTCATTCATTGTTTCCACTCTAACAGGCTATTTTTATGACTGAATTAAAATCCTACGCGGTATGGGACGCTGGAACCCGCTGGTTTCACTGGATCAATGTGCTTTGCGTGTTTGCGCTGACAGCTGTTGGCGTAGTGATTCTCAAGGATAGTGCTCTCGGGCTGACCAGTGATGGCAAGGTGTTGGTCAAGATAACGCACAGCCTGATTGGCTATATATTTGTGTTGAATCTGTTGTGGCGGTTTATCTGGGCTTTTGTGGGGAACCCTTATGCCAGATGGAAGTCAATAATTCCTGACGGCAAAGGTTTCATACAGTCACTGCGAAATTATGTATTTGCCTTTATGTCGGGAAAGCCTGAGCACTATCTTGGCCACAACCCCTTGGGGCGTGTCGCCGTTTTTGTGTTGTTCGTTTTACTCGCTATTCAGGCCATAACAGGTCTTGTGCTGGCAGGCACAGATATATTTTATCCTCCTTTCGGGCGCTGGATTGCGCAATGGGTTGTTGCAAATGGCGTTCCGCCCGAAAGCTTATTGCCTTACTCGCCTGACATGTATGATGCCGTGGCTTATAAGAGCATGCGGGATTTCCGTTCTCCGTACATTGCTATCCACGAATTCAATTTTTTTGTGCTGTGTTTCATCGTGCTGTTACATATTGCGGCAGTAATCATCACCGAAGTGAAAGAGCAGGGTGCGATAATTTCAGCAATGTTTACCGGCAGGAAAATATTCAGCAAAGACCCGGTGGATGTTGACAAAAATGGCAGTGAGTTTCCTTCATAGCCTAACAGTCAAAGCCATGCATGGGCCGGCTCCTGGGGGAATGGTTAATTAAGCGTGTGAATATCACTGCTGTTGTGCTTCCATGTGATAGCCAGATAGATCGGTTTGATTCCATTCACAAGGAGGCAAGTTGAGCCATGCGCCAGCGTTTTACCGAAATCAGGGATTCCCTGCGCATGCTGGCTAGCCATCGCAGCGTGTGGCTCAACGCCACCGGCAGTGGCAACCAAACCGCTGTCGCTCAGCAGCAAGGTAATACTGTCAGTCTTGATGGCAAGGTTATTACATGAGCAGAAACACCAAGTCGCCAGCCAAACCTGGTGTCTGGACTCAGAGCAAGCCCGAGACCAAGGCGAGTACCACCGGCACCGTGCCGCTGGTGCGCGCATTGTCGAAACTCGGGCTGGCTTCGCGCACGCAAACCGAACAGTGGATTACTGCGGGGCGGCTGGCGGTGAATGGTCGCGTCAGTCGTGACCCGAAACTGGCGGTGGTGCCGGAGCGTGATCAGTTCACGCTCGATGGCGTGTTGCTGCAGCAAGGCAAGCGCACTTGCATTGTGCTGCACAAACCGCGTGGTTATGTCACCACGCGCAACGATGAAAAAGGCCGCAAGACCGTGTTCGACCTGCTGCCGGAATCATTGCAGCAGTTGCATGCAGTGGGCCGGCTCGACCTGCACACCAGTGGCTTGCTGCTGCTGACCAATGACACGCGCCTGTCGAGTTTTCTCACCGAACCCGTCAACGCGATACCGCGCGAATATGTGGTCAGTGTCGATGGCAAAGTTTCTGATGACACCTTGAAAAAACTGGTAGCGGGAGTCGACGACGATGGTGAAGTGCTGCGTGCCAGCAAAGTGGAGGTACGCAAACTGAGCGGCCGCGAATCGCATTTATTTGTCACCTTGCAGGAAGGCAAGAACCGCGAATTGCGCCGTTTGTTCAAGGCGGTCGGGCATGAGGTCAACAAACTCAAACGTATCGCCTTTGGTCCTTTCACGCTCAGCGAACTGGACAGCGGCAAACATCGTGAGCTTTCCGCTGCAGAGTGGTACAAGCTCACCGCCTTGATGGGGCCGGCCGCGCGTCAATAGCCGGGTCTCAGTGATTCTCGAACCACGACTCCAGCAGCAACTGCGCGGCCATTGCATCCACCTGGCCACGGTCGTTGTAGCGTTTGCCGCTCAGGTCGGCATTGTGGCGGCTGATGGCCTTGGCTTCGCGCGTGCTGAGGCGCTCGTCCACTCCATGCCATGGCAGTTGATAGCGCTCGCTCAATCCCTGGGCAAATTCCTGCACGCGCACCATGATGTCACTTTCGGTGCCATCCATGTTGTAGGGCATGCCGATTACCAGCGCCTGTGGCTTCCAGTGTTTGACCAGCTGATCCAGTTGCTGCCAGTCGGGTTCGCCATTGCGCACCGGCACCACGGCGATGCCCATCGCGGTGCGGGTCAGGGTCTGGCCCACGGCGATGCCGAGTTTGCGGGTGCCATAGTCGATGCCGAAATAACGCTGTGCAGTGCTCATCGCGTCAGCTGTATCCCACGTCGGAGGTCAGCTGCGCCATCGTGAAGCCGAGCGTGGCCGCGGCCATGTTGGGTTTGTTGGCAAAATCGGTGGAGAACAGGATGTCGCTGGAAGCCGGGCAGGTGAACCAGGAATTTTCGGTGATCTCTTTTTCGAGCTGGCCCGGGTTCCAGCCCGAGCAACCCAGCGCCACCAGATAGTGCTCGGGGCCATCGTTATGGCCGATGGCTTCCAGAATCTCTTTCGAGGTGGTCAGCGTGAGGCCGGGTTTGAGCGCCATCGACGACGGCCAGTTCGGCTCGGCATCATGCAATACAAAGCCTTTTTCCTTTTCCACCGGGCCGCCGGCCAATACGGATTGCAGCGCAGATACCGGCCGCAGGTCCTTGATGCCAAGCTGCTCGAACACTGCGTCCAGCTGGATCTGCATCGGGTGATTCACCACCAGGCCAAAGGCGCCGGCTTCATTGTGCTGCATTACATAGACCACGCTGTTGGCGAAAAACGGCTCGCGCAGGTTGGGCATCGCAATCAGGAAATGGTCCTTGAGCGAATTGGCACTGTCGAAAGCAGGTGCAGTCATGGAAGACCCCGATCAGAAACTGGTGAAGGTATTGCCGCGCTGGAACTGCCAGGTGCGGATGATCTCGAGTATGTCGATGTCCTTGTGCATTGCCGGCGGCAGCGCTTCAAACGGCGCCGACAATTGCACGATGCGGATCGCAGCGGCATCCAGCACGCGTTCGCCGGACGAGCGCAGGATGCGGATGTCGTTGATGGTGCCATCGGGATTGATCGATACCATCAGCCGCAGCGTGCCATAGATGCCGCTTTTGGTGGCTTCTTGCGGATAATTGAGATTGCCGATGCCTTCAATGCGCTTGCGCCAGTTGTCGAGATAGACCGCATCGCGGCTTTCGCGCGTGGAGGCCGAGGAAATCGTGTAGCGCTTGGGGCGCTTGGCATATTCCTGCCGATGCACGTCGAGCTGGGCCTGCAGGCTGGCCACGGCATCGCCCAGCGATTTGCTGTCGAGTTTGCTGAGGTCCTTTTTGTCAGGCACAGGTTCCTGCTTGAGCGGTTGCTCGCCGCTCTTGCGGCTGATGATGTCCTGTTGTTGCGGCACCGGCACCACCGGCCGTTCTTTCATGAACTGGTCGAGCTTGTTGATCTTGTTGGCGACAAACGGCGCCTTGTAGAGGGCAGCAGGTGCCAGCGCCTTGTCTTCAGTGCCGCTGCCTTGTTGGTTGGCCTGGGCAAGAAAGTCGGCATGGTCGGGGGCTTTGTCGCTGCGGTAACTGGCCAGGGTGATTTCAAGGTTGCTGACAATTTTGGGTGCCATCGTCACGGTAAAGCCCACACCCAGAATCAGCACGGCGTGCACGCACAACGACATGAACAGCGTGAAGCCCAGGCGCTCTTGCGTCAGTCCCAGCGAATCACCTTGGTCAAGCTCGTCGAACATGGTGTGGTTACCGCTCAGGCTCCCAGTTTGCCGGCCAGGCAACGCATCAGGTCGCCGGCGATGTCGAGATTGAACATGGTATTGAGTTCGCGCACACAGGTGGGCGAAGTGACATTGATTTCGGTGAGGTAATCACCGATCACATCGAGCCCGACAAAGATCAGGCCCTTGGCTTTCAGCGTGGGGCCTACTTGTGCGCAAATCCATTGGTCGCGTTCGCTCAACTCCACACCCTTGCCAGTGCCGCCGGCCGCAAGATTGCCGCGGGTTTCATTAGGCGCTGGAATGCGTGCCAGCGCATAGCCCACATGCTCGCCGTCGATCATCAGGATGCGTTTGTCGCCTTGCGCAATTTCCGGAATGAATTTCTGCGCCATGATCTGCTGCTTGCCGTGGTTGGTCAGCGTTTCGATGATCACGCTCACGTTGGGATCACCCGGCTTGAGCCGGAAAATGCTGGAGCCACCCATGCCGTCGAGCGGCTTGAAAATGACATCGCCGTGTTCGGCGTGGAATTCGCGCAGCAGAGAGGCCAGCCGCGTCACCAGCACCGGCGGCGTGCACTGCGGGAACTGCGTGCAAAACACCTTTTCATTGCAGTCGCGCAACGACTGCGGCTTGTTGACGATGAGTGCGCCTTCCTGTTCGGCGCGTTCCAGGATATAGGTGCTGTATATGAACTCGTTGTCGAACGGCGGGTCCTTGCGCATCAGCACTACTTGCATCTCGGCCAGCGGGCGCCGCACGCTGTCGCCCAGCGTGAACCAGTCGTTGGCGTCATAGCGCACTGTCACCGGCCGCATCTCGGCAAAAGCGCGGCCCTGATCCAGATACAGGTCTTTCTGCTCGAGGTACCACAATTCCCAGTCCAGCTTTTGCGCCGCCAGCAACATCGCCAGCGTGGTGTCTTTCTTGAAGTTGATGGCGGCGATGGGGTCCATCACTACGGCGAGTTTGATGCGCATGCGGGTAGTCCGGCTGAATGAATCTAGCCTGATTATAGGCGCGCAGTTGCAGCGCGGCCACACGCTGGCCGCAGAAAAACCGGCAGCCTGGCCCGGCCTGTGCTAAACAGTGGAGTAGCCGGTGCAGTACGTGCGTTGGCGGGGCTGGATAAGGGACAGGGACATCAGGAGCAGCGTGCATGGCAGCACTTAACCCGGTTACAAAAGCAATTGCGCGGGCCGTTACCACCATTCTGGTAGTGGATGACAATAGCGCTGTACGCCAGACCGCCGAGGCCATGCTGGCCGCCGGCGACTGCAGCTGCATCACAGTAGCGGACAGCATCGCTGCCCTGTGTGCCGTGGTTGAGCATCAGCCCCAGGTGGTGGTGCTGGATGCCGACAGCGGGCCCCTGCAACCCTGGCAGTTTGTGCGCTTGCTGCAAGAGCATCCCCAGCACCAGTCCATCCGGGTGGTTTACACCAGTACGCGTGATGACGTGATTGAGCGCGCGCGGGCTTTGGCGGCCGGCATCGGGCTATTCCTGCCCAAACCATTTACCTCGGAAGAGTTGCTGGCCGCCGTCAGCGGCCAGCTGTCCTCTGCCGCATGAACACGCCGCTGGCCGTAGTGTGTGAGGAATCTGCCACGCTGGCGCTGCAGTTGCAGCGCGCGCTGGAAGCGTTGGGTTTTGCTGTGCAAGTGTGCGATCCGGCCGGATTGAACTTGCCACTGCACCCTGCGCCGGCGTTGATCTGTGTCGAGCTGCTCGGCAGCAACAGCAACGGCTTCAAGCTGCTGCGACAGCTGGCCCTTCATCATGCCTGTCCGCGGCTGTTGCTGACTGCGAGTGGTCGCAGCTCGGATGTCTATTGGGCGCGCCGCTGTGGCGCCACCGCAGTGCTGGCCAGACCCTTTACGCTGCAGCAATTACAGCAGTGTGTGGCCGCGGCGCAGGAGCGGGTGCAATGAGCTGGCCATTATGGCAACGCTAGCGGCCCCGCCAGCGCTGGCTGACAGTGCAGTGGGCTTGCTGCACCAGCTGATTGCCCGCCTCGAGCAGATGCTCGGCTCACACAAGCCGCGCGTGGCAAGCGCCGCCGAACTGGCGCGGACCAGTACTGCGTTGCAACAGTTGCAGCACTGGTTGCCGAGCAGCCATGACTTGCAGTTGGCACTGGTCAAATTGCATAAATTGTTGCCAGCGCTGTTACAGCCGCAAGCGCCGGCCACCACCGTTCGCTTGCTGGCGGCGGTTTATCAAATCCAGCAAAGCCTGCTGGGGAGCGCGCCGGTGGAACTGACCGCGTTCCGTGCCAGTGCCAGGGTCACTGCGCAGGCACCACTGGGGCAGCTGTGGAGCTGGCAACAAACGGCGGCGAACACCGGGACTGCCGACTTTATGCAACCCTTGCTGGCTGCACTGCTGCAACAGCTGGTGGCAGTGGCGCGCCGACCGGCACCGGCTGCGCGTGAGATTGCCGATTCGTTGTGGTTGCTGCACTCCTTGCTGGAATTTGGCCACCGTGAGCCGCCAGTGGCTGTGGCCAGTGAGCTGTTGCAGGCATTGAGTATGGTAATCCTGCATCCCGGGCTGTTCAGCTACCAGCAACAAGTCCACTGCTGGCAGCAGCTGTGGCAATTGTTGCAGCAACAGCAAGCGCCCCAGTCACCTGAACTGGCCTGCCACGATCTGGAATTGTTGCAAACGGTACAAGTCGAACTGGGGCGTTATCGCCGGCAATTACTGATGTTTTTACAACAGGCAGAAGCAGCGCCGGCGCCGGTGTTGTTGTCGTATCCGTTGCTGCTGCTGCATTATCGCTTGCCGTGGCTGCTGCTGGCAGCCGGGCAGCGCAGCCTGTCGTGGCTGTGTCAACTGTGGCATCAGTGCCTGATGGTGCACTGGCACCATCGCGTGCCGGTGGGTCGGCGCTTGTTGCGGATGTGGCATGACTTTGCCGCCGCACTGGATTTGTCGCAATGGTCGGGCAGTTCAGCCCGGCAGATCACTCGCGGGCACTTGCAGTTGCTGCAGCAGTGGCCGGCGTCGCCGGCACGTCTGGTTGATCGTGTGGCTTTCCAGGGCGTGTGCGAGGGGGAGCAAAATGAGGAAGCCATTCCGCTGGCGGGCATTCCCGAACGGTTGTCGCGCGCATTCGTAATGTTGTCGGAGCAAGTAGTGCCGGAGTGGTTTGCTGACCCGCACAGTTATGCACAGCACGCACCGGCGCTCACCACGGAGCTGCTGTTGCTGGAGCAGGGCGCCGCTGCGGTGAAATTGCCGGTGATTGAGCGCTTCTGCAGCCTGCTGCTGGCCTTGCACCAGCAAGCAGCTACCCAGCCGCCGCCGGCCGGCTTGCTATGGCGCGCACACCTGCACTTACGCGATCTGCTCGATGAAGCCGCGGCCTGGCAGGAAGCCGTGCCCGACAAGCCACTGACCGACTCAATCCGGCAGTGGCTGCAAACTGCTGCGCCGCCGTTGCCACCCATGGTGCCGGCCACAGCTGCGGTGGCCGGCATGTTGGCACGCCTGCATGACTTCGTAAATTTGCTTGCCGGCTTTGTCGAACAGCCGCTGCGTTTTACCGTGGAGCTTGCCGGCGCCTTGCCTGAAGCACAGCTGCCCTTGTGCGAGGAAGCGTTGATTGCGCTGTTGCGCTTTGTGGTGCTGGAGCAGGTGCAAAGCAGGGCGCAGCGCCGCCAGGCCTTGAAGCCGCTGGCCACCATGCTGGTAGTGAAGCTGGCGCACAGTGAAGCGGGCATCGCGGTAGAGATCACTGAAACCGGAGTGGAAACCGCGCCGGATGCGCCAACTCTGAAACGTTTACGCCACAAGCTGCCCGATGCCGTGCAGCAACTGGAGTGCCGCACTCAGCCAGGCCGCGGCCGCAGTTTCCACTTGGTTATTTGAGGATGGCCTGTAACTGGCTGGTGGCCACCGCAAACGAAAAATTGCATGCAAGATTGGCAAGCGCACCGCTGGAAAGTTGCTGCCACAGCTTTTCATCATCATGGGCGCGCACAATAGCAGCTGCGAATGCCTCCGGTGAATCGGCCACCAACACATCCACTTCAGTCTGCAGCCCCATGCCTTCGGCCGCAATCGGTGAGGCGACCACCGGTACGCCGTAGGCCATGCTGGAATTGATCTTGCCTTTGACACCGGCGCCATAGCGCAGCGGGGCGATCGATAACCGCACTTGCTCGAATAGGGGCACGATGTCGGGCACGAAGCCAATGAATTCCACCACGGCACTGGCCTTGGCTAGCAGCGCTTTCGGCGCGTGCGGGCCAACGACCAGCAACTTGATGCCGGGGTGTTTGCGCTGCAAAAGCGGCATGATGTCATCGATGAAGTAGTGCATGGCATCAACATTGGGCGGATGTTCGAAATTGCCGATGAAGAGTATGTGTTCACGCTGTGCCCAGCTGTTGTGGCAACCGTGCACGGCGTGGATGTTGGACACCAGTGCCACCTTCACATCGGGGGCTTCCTTGTGGAACAACTCCACTTCCACCGGACTCACTACCAGCGTCTGGTGGGCTTTGCGGGCAATGCACAGCTCCTGCAAGCGGCGCATTTCCGCGGCTTCGGCTTCCTGCTTGTTGCCGGACAGCGCGGCCAGGCGTCGCTCGCGCAGAAAGTGCAGATCGACGGTATCGAACAGGACCTGCGCCTGCGGCGCGTGTCGCAGCACTGCATCGATATTGTTTTCGGCGACGTCGGCGCGGCTGAGGATGACCAGCGAATAAAGATGGCCGCAGTGCACGAGATGATGCGTCACGTTGTGCTGGTAGGGGTTGTACCAGCATTCAATGCCCAGCGCCTGCAGCATCGGCGTGTAGCGCTCGTGATATTCCATGTTGTCGGGCACGAAGGTCACTTTGTAACCGAGTGTCTGCAGGATCTTCAGCAGGTTGAACATGCGCAGCGAGCCGGAGTCGTTGTCGGGCATCAGCACGCGTGCATCGACCACCAGTGCGCGCTTGTACACCTTGCGCTCCTTTTCCAGCTGCGGCTGGAACGCATTGGGGCGATGGTTTTCCAGCACGCTCTGCCAGCGTTCAAAAAATTTCGTGTGGTTGGCAGCCTGATAGGCTTTGATGCCGCCGCTGGTGTCGGTGCCGTTGGTGATGCCTTCGAAATGCACCACGCGTGCCAGCGGCTGGTAATAAACCTGCTTGCCGGCGGCGCGCACCTTGAAGGCCAGATCGGTGTCTTCGTAATAGGCCGGCGCAAAGAGGATGTCGAACTGGCCGAGCGCAAAATAGTCGGCGCGGCGCAGCAGCAGACAGGCGCCGGAGCAGTAATCGACTGCACGCAGATAGGAATATTCCGGTTTGTTGGGGTCATCACCACGGCCGAAATTCCATGCTGAGCCGTCGCGCCACACAATGCCGCCGGCTTCCTGCAGCTTGCCGCCGGCGAACAGCAGTTTGGCGCCGATCATGCCGGCGTCAGGCCGGTCGGCAAAGGTGTTGACCAAGGCGTCGAGCCAGCCGCTCTGCACTTCGGTGTCATTGTTCAGCATCAGCAGGAATTCGCCGCGCGCGGCTTGCGCGCCAGCGTTGCACGACAGGATGAAGCCACTGTTGTGTTCATTGTGGAGAGTGACAATGCCGTCAATTGACTTGAGCAAGTCGGCAGTGTCGTCGCTGGAGCAATCATCCACCACGATCACTTCATAAGGCAGCGCGCCGCTGTTGGCCAGCACTGCCTTCAGGCAGTGGTAGGTGTAATCGCTTTTGTTGAACACCGGAATCACGATGCTCACCAGCGGTTGCGCGTGCGGCGTGAAATGCAGCGGATCGCGCTGCTTGCCTGGTGTGGACACTTTTACCTGCGGCAGGCGTGGCGTGCGGCGGATCAGCTTGGCAATGATCCTGCGGATGACACCGCCCACGCCTTCCACGCGCAGGAAATACTGCACCTTTGACACCATCCGCAGCGGCCGTGTGAGTTTCCAGCTGCGGCTGCTGTAGATGAGGTTGAGATCATGCTGCAGCGCGGCGATGAACTGGTGCTCGGCGTTGTAGTCATATTGCAGACTGGCCATCGCGGTTTTGGTCTGGCTGAGCTCGGCGGTAACGTTGACTAGGGTTTCGCGCAATTCATACTGGATTCTTTCCAGCTCCGCCAGGTTGGGGCCGAGACTTTCGATGTACTGCGCACCGCGATCGCGCTGCCGGCGAAAATCGGCACTTTCATGGCGGTACTGCGCCAGGAATTTTTCCATGATGGCGAACGCGCGCACCCGCAGACTGGCGGGTGCCTGTGCAAAGCCTGGATCGGTCAGCACCTTGCGGCAGAACAGCATCAGC
>Ga0194048_10001830_pt1 | contig 10561 bp, 8 predicted proteins | sample JunL225m_MetaG_FD_161685 | JGI IMG/M metagenome (GOLD analysis project Ga0194048, IMG submission 161685) | Anoxic zone freshwater microbial communities from boreal shield lake in IISD Experimental Lakes Area, Ontario, Canada - Jun2016-L222-5m | ecosystem: Environmental > Aquatic > Freshwater >... | reverse complement strand
CCAGTTCACCCATCTAAGATGGGTGAACTGGTGAAAATTGATGGCGTTCAATTCGAAGTACAGCGCGCAGACCCAAGACAAATTCATATTCTTCTAGCACGTCAAACCCCTAAGAAAACTGATTGAGACTAGCTTTGATTGATTGGCAATCGCCGAAGATTCGCAATGGTAGCCAACTGCTTGCACTCTTTATTCTTGGTGCAATATTAGCCGGGGCAGCTGAACTCCCTATTGGGGGTTGGATTCAAATCCCCATACTGAGTTTAATTTGGTGGCAACTCAAAAAATTAAATCATCTACCCCTAAAGAATAGTTTCACCGCTGGCATTTTTTTTGGGCTCGGCTACTTTGTTCTTGGTCTATGGTGGATCTATATCAGCCTGCATGATATTGGAGGCATACACTGGACACTCTCAGCAATAGCCGTTTTTTTACTAGCTACTTGTCTGGCCATATATTTTTCAGTGGCAAGCCTGTCAATCCGAATTTTTAAACCTACTTACCTCTCCGGCTTACTGCTAGCAGCTAGCTGGGTACTGATGGAATATTTACGAGGACTACTATTTACTGGATTTCCTTGGATGGGGCTTGCTGAAGCCCAATTCAATGGCCCCTTTGCACCTGTAGCTCCCTTATTGGGTGGTCTGGCTTGTTCCTTTCTGACTGTTTGGATTTCATGGGAAATTTTGCAAACTCGCAAGCATTTCTTTTTTTCGGCAATTGGAATATTAGGTGTTGTGATCTTGTCTCAAGCAGCAAGCCTTTTCACTTTTACCAAGCCAATCGGTGAGCCCCTGAGCATTCGCCTCATTCAGGGTAACTATGAGCAGAGTCTTAAATTTAATCCGCAAGCAGTTAGTGAGCAGATTATTTTTTACGCAGCAACCATTCAATCAACGCCTGCTGATCTGATTGTGATTCCAGAGACTGCATTCCCTTGGCCTCAAGGAAGACTCCCAAGTGGACTCTTAGACTCACTACAACACTTTTCAAATGTAAGTTCTAGCAATCTTTTGCTTGGTGTCATTGGTGAAATTTCAGGCAGCAAAGGATTGCAATATTCTAACCGAGCCCTTGGTCTGTCACCTAACTCTCATTTATACCAATACGACAAATCGCATCTGGTGCCCTTTGGAGAATTTGTTCCTCTAGGCTTTCATTGGTTCGTAAAAACCTTTGGCGTGCCCTTAAATAATTTTGCTCGTGGCGCGCAGGATCAGCCATTGTTCGCAATCAAAAAATTTGGACAAGATCCCATTTATGCAGCGACCACTATTTGCTATGAAGATGTCTTTGGTGGCGAACTTGCCTCTCGCTTACGCAATAGCGCTGAACCAGCTAATTTACTAGTCAATATGACCAATTTAGCCTGGTTTGGCGCATCCCAGGCACCTAGCCAACAGTTGCGCCTGTCACAATTACGCTCTCTCGAAACTGGCCTGCCAGCCTTACGCGCTACCAATACTGGCATTACCGCTGTATTGGGCTCCAATGGGAAAGTGCTTGCACAACTGCCCGAATTCACTCAAGGTGTATTAAGCACCAAGATACAGGCCTATGCAGGAAAAACACCTTACGTTATTTGGGGAAACACTCCCATTTTGAGTATTTCCTGCCTACTACTGATCCTAGGCTTCATCCGACAAAAACGGTTTTAGTAGTTAAGCGGCTTAGCCATGTAAAATCAACGGCTTAGCTAGGTTAATCATGCTTACTTTTCAGCAAATCATTCTCAAACTCCAAGATTACTGGGACCAACAAGGTTGCGTCCTATTGCAGCCTATCGACCTTGAAGTCGGAGCTGGTACATCGCATACGGCGACTTTCTTGCGCGCCATCGGCCCAGAGCCATGGAAAGCAGCTTATGTTCAACCCTCACGCAGACCTAAAGATGGTCGTTATGGTGAGAACCCCAATCGCCTCCAGCATTACTATCAATATCAAGTTGTCTTAAAGCCTGCTCCCGAGAATATTCTCGAACTCTACCTAGGCTCGCTTGCAGCCCTTGGTCTAAACCTTCAAGAAAATGACGTCCGTTTTGTAGAGGATGATTGGGAAAACCCCACCTTAGGAGCATGGGGTCTGGGCTGGGAAGTGTGGCTCAACGGTATGGAAGTCACCCAATTCACTTATTTCCAACAAGTGGGCGGCCTAGACTGCAAACCTGTTCTGGGAGAAATTACTTACGGTATTGAACGCTTAGCGATGTATATCCAGAACTGCTCCAATGTATATGACCTCGTTTGGGCTGAGGGCATTTCTTATGGTGATGTGTATCACCAGAACGAAGTGGAACAATCTTGCTACAACTTTGAATATTCAAACACTGACTTACTGTTTGCCAACTTTGCAAACTATGAAAGCGAAGCAAAACGCTTGATGGAAGTTCCGCTTGCCCTGCCCGCCTATGAAATGGTGCTCAAGGCCGCTCACACCTTCAACTTACTCGATGCTCGCGGTGCTATCTCAGTCACAGAGCGCGCTGCTTATATCGGCCGCATCCGCAATCTTTCGCGTGCCGTTGCACAAGCTTACTTTGAGTCTCGAGAAAAGCTAGGTTTCCCCATGTGCCAACGGCAAGCTAAAGCATAAAAGTACCTCAATCTATTTATGAGCACACCAAATATGCCTCCTCAATCAGCTGACTTATTGATTGAGTTATTGACAGAAGAGCTTCCACCCAAGTCGCTGCGTCGCCTCGGTGATGCATTTAGTGATGGCATCTTTAACACCTTAAAAACCGCAGGCTTATTGAGCGAGAGCTCTCAAGCGATTGGCTATGCAACACCACGTCGCCTAGCAGTTCATGTAACGCAGGTATTGAGTCAGGCTCCTAACTATCCAGTACGTGAAAAATTATTGCCTACCAGCATTGGGTTTGATGCCAATGGCAAAGCAACCGCGCCTCTATTAAAGAAATTGGCTACTCTTGGCTATACCAACCTAGATCTTTCGACCTTAGAAAAAGCGGGTGAAGGTAAAAATGAAGCTTTATATTTAAATCTGATTGCTAAAGGGGCAGCGCTTGAACAGACGGCTCAAGTAGCGCTGGAGAACACCTTAAGCAAGTTGCCCATTGCAAAAATGATGCGTTACCAGGTGATGCAAAAGAATGGGCAATTAGCCGATGTTGAATTTGCACGTCCTGCTCACAAAATCATTGCATTACATGGCAAGATGCCTTTGGCTATTAGTGCGCTTGGCATCACTGCTGGCAATCAAACTGACGGTCACCGTTTTTTAGCGCCTGGTGCTATTTCCATTTCAGCAGCAGATCAGTATGAAGCAACGCTACAGAGCCAAGCCAAAGTTATGCCCAGCTTTAACAAGCGCCGTGAATATATTGAAGCTGCCCTATTAAAGGCAGCCAGCAATGATTTGGTCTTGATGCCAGATAGTCTGCTAGATGAAGTGACGGCTCTAGTTGAGTGGCCTGCGATTTACGCATGTCATTTTGACCAAGAATTTTTAGAAGTTCCCCAAGAGTGCTTAATTCTGACAATGCAAACCAATCAAAAATATTTTGCACTAACTGATGCACAAGGTAAGTTGCGCAACCGCTTCCTGATTGTTTCTAACATTGAAACTCAGAAACCTGAGGCCATCATTTCAGGTAATGAGCGCGTTGTGCGGCCACGTCTCTCAGATGCACGCTTCTTCTTCCAACAAGATCAAAAACGTCCTTTAGCCTCACGTGTTGCTGATCTTGCTAGAGTGGTTTATCACAACCAACTAGGCAATCAACTTGAGCGTACACAGCGCGTTGCTGCCATCGCTACTGGTATTGCGAAAGAATTAAAAAAGAAAGGTATCGAAGCCAACATGGAGTTTGCTGGCCGTGCCGCTGAAATTGCGAAGACTGACTTGCTCACTGATATGGTTGGCGAGTTTCCAGAATTGCAAGGAATCATGGGGCGTTACTACGCTATCCATGACGGCGAGAACCCTGAGGTTGCCTCAGCCTGCAGCGAGCATTACATGCCCCGCTTTGCTGGCGATGCTTTGCCACAAACCCAAACCGGTACGATCCTAGCGATTGCTGACAAATTAGAAACATTGGTGGGTATTTGGGGGGTTGGACTTGCCCCAACTGGTGATAAAGATCCTTATGCACTACGTCGTCATGCCTTAGGCATCTGCCGTCTGCTCTTGGAAAAAAATCTCCCCTTGAGTCTTCCCGACCTGATTGAATTAGCTCGTACCCAATTTACTCAGAAGGATGTTCAAGAAAAAGCAAAGTCCGAAGATATTTATGCCTTTATCATCGATCGTCTGCGTGGCTATCTGCGTGATCAATCGGTAGCTGGCAAGCCGTTTACCAGTGCCGAAATCGATGCTGTACTGAGCCAATCTCCAGCACAGCTAAATGACTTGATTGGGCGTTTGACCGCTTTACGGGAATTCAACGGACTGGAGCAAGCAACTCAGCTTGCAGCTGCTAATAAGCGCATTAGTAATATTCTCAAAAAGACGACTACTGCCATTCCAGCTTCATGCTCCACTCAGCTTTTGCAACTTCCAGCTGAAGTGGCACTATTCCAAGCCTTGGAAAGTATTACCCCAAAACTCAATGCCGCATATGAACAGCGTCAGTTTGTTGAGCTCTTAAAAGCCCTTGTAGCTTTGAGTCAACCTATTGATCAATTCTTTGCTGATGTCATGGTGATGGATTCAAATCCTGAGCTACGCGACAATCGCCTAGCCCTTCTGCAACAACTTCACCAGAAAATGAATCTGATTGCCGATCTCGGCAAATTAGCATGAGCAGCAGCTCTTCTAAATTAGTCATTCTGGATCGCGATGGTGTGATCAACGAGGATAGAGATGACTATGTGAAGTCGAGCGAAGAGTGGGTTCCACTACCCGGTAGCCTCGAAGCTATAGCCCTTCTCAATCAAGCAGGCTATCAAATTGCTATTGCAACTAATCAATCAGGGCTAGCCAGGGGTTATTTCAATATCAACGATCTGCATGCCATGCATAGCAAGATGGATAAACTACTAAAGCCATTAGGTGGCCATATTGATAGTATTTTCTTTTGTCCCCATGTAGATGCCAATGGCTGCGAATGTCGTAAACCCTTACCTGGCCTCATGAAAGAGATTGCCCTGCGCTACAAGAAAAATCACAGTAAGAACCCCCTGCAAGGCGTCCCCGTTGTGGGTGATTCTTTAAGGGATTTACAGGCTGGTATAGCCCTAGGTGCCTCACCCCATTTAGTGCTCACTGGTAAGGGTAAGAAAACGCTGGCTAAAGGCGAACTGCCTGATGGTACTGAAATTCATGATGATTTACTTGCATTTGCTAACAGTCTTTTAAAAGAGAAAGTTTAAAAATGATCTTTTTACGCTCAGCTCTCTTCACGCTGTTCTTGCTGATCTTTACTCCAATTTGGTCCATCCTTTGCCTCCTAGCGTTTCCATTTCTCAATCCTGAAAATCGCTATCGCTTTATTGGTCTATGGAATAAAGTGGTTATCTGGATCTTGCAACCTCTTTGCGGAATTCGCTATGAAATCCGTGGGATGGAAAATATGCAAGCTGTACTTGATCAACCGGTTGTTATTCTTAGTAAGCACCAATCAGCTTACGAGACGATTGCTTACATTGCACTCCTTCCAAAGCAACTGTGCTTTGTCTTTAAGCGCGAACTTTTGTGGATCCCTTTTTTTGGCTGGGCATTGGCTCTACTGAAAATGATTCATATCAATCGTGCCAGCAAAGAAACAGCCGCCCTCTCTGTGGCAAGTCAGGGCCGCAAACGCCTAGCTGAAGGAAAATGGATTATGTTGTTCCCTGAAGGCACCAGAATGCCTACGGGATCATTTAAGCCTTATAGCAAAGGTGGCGCTAGGCTGGCTAGCGCTACTGATGCCATAGTGATTCCCATTGCCCATAATGCAGGTCGTTGCTGGCCTAAGAATAGTTTTTTGAAGCAGCCTGGAACGGTTATTTTTTCTATTGGCCCCGCAATTGCCTCGGCTGGTAAAACGGGTGGCCAACTGCATCAAGAAGTTGAAAAGTGGATTGAAGCCGAGATGCGTGTCATTGATCCAGAAGCCTATCAGACTTAGGGTATTGCTTAAGGCGATGGATTTACTTAACTAACGCCTTAGCCCACTCAATATAACGAGCAACAGTAATATCTTGAGCACGGGCTTTTAATTCGACCTCTGTTAAAGATAGTCTATCGGAAAAATTTTGTAAGTTGGTGCGTAGCATTTTTCTTCTTTGCGAAAAAGCTGCTGCTACGACTCTTTCTAATGAAGCCCACTGAGTACCATTTAAATTGAAATCTGCTCGAGGAATCATCCTCACTACTGCCGAATTTACTTTAGGCTGTGGATCAAATGCTTCGGGTGGAACTTCCAGTACTTGCTCCATGTGATAGCGCGCTTGTAGCATCACAGAGAGGCGACTAAAGTCTGAGCTCCCTGCTGGAGCAACCATACGCTCGACTACTTCAGCCTGAAGCATAAACACTTGCTCATCTATTGCTGCTGCAGCCGACACCAAATGAAATAAGAGTGGTGAAGAGATGTTGTAAGGCAAATTGCCCACCACTTTGCAAAGGCTACCATTCTTAGAGCGGCTCTGAGCCCAGGCTAAAAAATCAAACTTCAAGGCATCACCTTCCATCACCGATAAACCCTGAAGGTTCTGCTGATTCCAGTAAGCCACTAAATCACGATCAATCTCTAAAAGATCTAAATGGTCAAGATTTTTTAATAAGGGTTTTGTCAAAGCGCCTAATCCGGGACCAATCTCGATCACTTGCATTTCAGCACTCGGATTAATTAATGCAACGATAGAATAAATGATGCCAGCATCTTGCAAAAAGTTTTGCCCAAAGCGTTTGCGCGCGTGATGTATCAAGAGTTGCTTACTTTTTGATTCACCGCTAATTGATGGGCTAAGCGTAATGCTTCCAGCATGCTACTTGGATCTGCAATGCCTTTACCAGCAATATCCAGGGCTGTACCATGATCTACTGAGGTCCGAATAATGGGCAACCCCAAAGTGACATTCACACCACCACCAAAGGTAGCAAATTTAAATGGGGCTAAGCCTTGATCGTGGAACATTGCAATATAAGCATCTACATGATCCAAGCTGCTGGCATCCATCATGGTGTCACCAGGATAAGGTCCTGTTACCTGAATACCTTGTTGTTTTGCCAGCTCAATTGCGGGAGAAATCGCCTCAATCTCTTCGCGACCTAAATAGCCAGACTCACCAGCATGAGGATTTAGTCCTGCTACTCTAATCACTGGGCTAGGAATACCAAACCTCTGCTCAAGATCCCGATGCACGATCTGAATAGTTTCCAGAACATGATCGCGAGTGAGAGCAGCAGGCACATCCCTCAAAGGAAGATGGGTCGTCGCTAAAGCAACGCGTAAAGCCTGCATGCGCTTAAGTCCTAAGAATCCCAAGGGCAAGGCTGCACATAACATCATGACTACATGATTGATTTTGCAAGCTTGCGCCAAGTACTCGGTATGCCCAGTGAAGGGTGTACCCGCATCATTCATGACACTCTTTTGCAATGGCGCAGTGATCATGGCATCAAAGCGCCCAGCCAAACACCCCTCTACTGCAGTATCTAATAGCTTAAGAACATATTGGGCATTGGCAGGATTGAGTTTTCCAGTAGTAACAGGCTTTGCGAGTGCTACTGGCTCGAGCTTTAAACGGGTTAATACATCAGACTGAACCTCTTTAGGAATCTGCAGTACCGAGGTATCAGCAAGCACAGTAATGTATACAGTTGGCTGCTCTTTTAAGAAAGCTAGGGTAGCTGCAAGACTAATCTCAGGGCCAACACCAGCCGGCTCTCCTGAGCTAATAACTAGATTAACGGGGGGTGCTTGCAGCATCGTCAACGTCAATAATCTTCACGGTTGCGGTGTCGCGCAACTGGCGAATCCAATCCTGATAGGCTTGCTCGAACTTTCTTTCCCGAATCGCGGCGCGTGCGAACTCTTTTTGCTTATCAACCGTTAACTGAGTCTCGCGCCGCTCTAACACTTGAATCAAATGCCAGCCGAATTCAGTTTTAACAGGATTACTGACGTCACCGATTTGCAAACGATTCATAGCTTGTTCAAATTCAGGAACTAATTCTCCTGGGCCCATCCAGCCTAAATTACCACCATTAGCTGCAGAACCATCTTCAGAATATTTCTTCGCCAGCTCACCAAAGTCAGCCGTTTTAGCACGAACCTGATCACGATAGCCCGCTAAACGTCGCTCCGCATCTTGGTCGCTTAAGTCAGCACGGCTTCGCAGCAAAATATGGCGAGACATCGTCTGGGTAATCATAATATTTTGGGGCGCACTTGGAGCAACTTCTTGGGGCGTAGCCTGCTGCGGAGCAACAGCGACCAAAGCGCGGCGATCTAATACTTTGAGTACATGATAGCCAGCAGGACTCTTTACTACAGCATTGGCTACTTCACCACCACCAGTATTTCTAATGGCTTCGTAAAACAATTGAGGTAAGCGATCGGGCGTACGATAACCCAATTCTTGAAACTTAATCTTAGGATTCTCTTTTGCGGCCATAGCGCCAAGTTGCATAAAATCTACATCACCACGAGCATCACGTAATAATGCTTCTGCTTTTTTCTTTGCTTCTGCTTGAGTACCAGCGCCAGCACCAGCATCAACCGGAATAAAAATTTGGGCCACATCAATTTCTTCTGGTGAGCCTGGCGCTGCTGGAGTTGAACGAGGTGCTCCACCGCCAATCATGGCGCGCGTACGATCGGCAATAAAGTTGTCGATCTCTGCATCAGAGATCTTGATCTTACCTTCAACCTCACGCTCGCGGAAGCGGCTAATGACGATATCTTCACGCAACATTTGCTGATATCGCTCAAACGTAGTTCCCGAAGCAGTCACCTTTTGCTTAAATTCAGTAAGTGAGAGTTTATTTTTAGCGGCAATATCACCAATAATATTTTCTAATTCTTTATTGCTAACAACAACCCCCTCTTGATCTGCTTCTTGTAATTGAATTTTTTCAATGATGAGACGTTCCATCACTGTTTTACGTAGAACCGCAGCATCTGGCAATTTTCCACCCTGCTTCTGTAATGCGGCGATACGATCGTCAATTTCTTTACGAGTAACGTAACCGGTATTCACAACTGCTGCTACCCCATCAATATTGCGAATTTTGCTGTCAGGGCTTAGTCGTTGAACATCCTGAGCAAGGGCATAACCAGCAGCCAGAGCGGTGCTTGCAAGTAAAGTTTGAATAAAAACCCGTTTAAAGCTACTCAGACAAGGTGTCATTGATAATTCTCATAGGTTGAAGGGGGTATAGGCTTAGAAGTAGGCATATATCCAGGAACGTTCAGCTTCATGATATCAACTGGATTACTACCAGCAGTACCAAAGCCCCTAAATTCTATTTGGAAAAGGATTTGGGTAGTGGTAATTTGTGAGGTATTGAGCATCTGAGAATAGGCAGCACGAAAAGTCCAGCAGTCCCTCATCCACTCTAATGCTACTAATGTATTAAGAGTTTTAGTCGTCAAAGCATCATAACCATAACGGCCTAACAACGATACTTCACGAGTCACTGGCCATTGGCCAGAAATATTGTATTGATCAGTCGTCGTTGCAGCTGGTGTTGCAGTGTAATTGTTCATTGGAGATGCTTGCACTGGTGGCGACCAAAGATTGCGGTACCCAAAGTTCAAGCTTCTTCCAGGAGTAGGGCGCCAACTTCCACCAACCGTGCTTTGTACAAAACGATTGAGCTGGGTGTTGTACTGACCAAATACGTCAGCACTAAAGTTTCCAAGGAAACGAATAGACCCTGAACCCAAGGTATCTGAATAGGTAGTTGGATTAGCAATCGTCCCATTTAATCCAACGCGCTGACCCGTCAAATCCTGTCTTTGAGCAAGCGTAACAGATGCCCGCTCAGCTCCAGTACTTGCTTCCAACATCCGGCTTGTAATACCGCCAGTCAGTTTGTTGTTATCTGCAATCCGGTCATTACCCACAAAATTATTTTCACTAAAGATTTGCGTTACACCAAAGCCACCATCAGCCGTATCAAACAAAGGTGTATTTGTTTGGTTTTGATACGGGGTGTAAACATAAAAAGCACGAGGCTCCATGGTCAGCAACATATCGCGCCCAAAGAAGCCTTTTAATTCAGCGGCATCTCGCTCAAATGCCAAACCAGAATCCAAGCTAAATGTTGGAATAGCAAAGCCCTGGGCAGGAGGTACCCCAAGGGTATACGCCGTAGCATTGTAGTTATTAGCCTGAAAACTGACCTTGGGTGTTAAATAATATCCGGGGGTCACTTGAGGCAATGCCATCGCACCCTTAATCACAGTTCGATCAGCTTGGCTGTAAACACCTGGTGCAGTAGCCGCTAAATTACCCCCAATGTTGTATGAAAAGCGCGTGAAGTCACTTGAAAATGTGGTCGTAGGTCCAGAAGGTAATGCTATATATTTACCAGTGGTATCTGTAACTGCTGGCGTTAAACGATTGTTATAGGATGCCGTTACATTTGGCAAGATGTTATAGGC
>Ga0194048_10001827_pt1 | contig 10569 bp, 6 predicted proteins | sample JunL225m_MetaG_FD_161685 | JGI IMG/M metagenome (GOLD analysis project Ga0194048, IMG submission 161685) | Anoxic zone freshwater microbial communities from boreal shield lake in IISD Experimental Lakes Area, Ontario, Canada - Jun2016-L222-5m | ecosystem: Environmental > Aquatic > Freshwater >... | reverse complement strand
GTTCATGAGGGCCATCTGGTACTCATATTCGAAATCGCTGACGGCGCGGAGGCCGCGAATGATCATGCGAATGCCCGACTCCTTGGCAAAATCCACGAGGAGTCCGTTGAACTCACGCACCTCGACACGTGGATCGTGCCCCAGCGCGGCGTTGATCAGCGCCGTGCGTTCCTCGGTGCTGAACAACGGCTGTTTCGTGACATTCGTGGCCACCGCGACGACAATGTGGTCCACAAAGCTCAGGCTTCGCCGAATCAGGTCGGCGTGGCCATTCGTAATCGGGTCAAAGCTTCCGGCGTACAGGGCGATTTTAGGCATCTGATGACCGTCAGGCTCGGTAGATGGTGATAGCAGTGGAACCGTAGGTACGTCGGTCCCCTCCCTCAGGAAGGGTGACGTACCGCGCAGTCTCCACCCCGAAGATGGCCGAGAACGGAGCGAAGAGCCAGCGGTCCACCAGATTTTTCGCGATATCCGTTTTGTAAGGCGGGTCCGCCAGCGCGAGATCATACGCCAGCGGATCGAGCTCGGCCACGAACCGCTCAGCGTCTCCTTTGTGTGCGGCGCACCGCTCCCCCGCTCCGAGCCCCGCGATATTGGTCTGGAGCACACGCAGGGTACGGACGTCATTCTCGATGAAGTCGACGAACGCCGCACCGCGCGACAGGCACTCGAGGCCAAGGGCGCCCGAGCCGGAACAGAGGTCCAGCACGCGAGCGTCGGGAATCTCCATCTGGAGAATGCTCATCCATGACTCCCGGACCCGATCGGCGGTCGGGCGCACATCCATCGTCGGCGGTGCTTCGAACCGGCGACCACGCCACTCCCCGGCAATGATTCGCATGTCAGCGCGCCGCGCGGAAATCGGTGAGCCCAAGTTGCAGCTTGCTCACGCCTCGGAACTCGTTCCGCTCGAGTTTGTAGGCGATGTCAATGATCGCGCCCGTCGCAAGCTCTCGCGCGCGCTCCGCCATCCCCCAGCCCACCGCCTCGATTGGCCCCGAGGGACCAGCGATCTGCGCTTTCACACCGTCGGTTCCGATCTTGGTTGCGCCAGCCGCCACACGGACGCCGCGCGCGACGAACATCGGGCCGGGATTCCCCATGCCGAACGGTTCAAAATGGCGGAGCATTTTCTCAAGATCAGCCGTCGCTTCGTCGAGCGGAAGTTCGAGGTCGAGCTTCAGTTCGCGGACGAGGTCGTCCGCAGTGAGTCGCTCGCGCGCCACGGCATTGAAGCGCTCGGTAAATGCCGGGATCTGCGCGGCCTCAATGGTGAGCCCCGCCGCCGCCCGATGCCCGCCGTGCTTGATGAGCAGGTCATCACACGCAATAAGCGCCGCATGCAGGTCAAAGGCCCCAATCGAACGCCCCGACCCTTTGCCGATACCATCGTTGACGGCAATCAAAAAGGCCGGACGCGCCGTCTGCTCTACGACACGGGATGCGACAATGCCGATCACGCCAGGATGCCACCCCTCACCTGACAGGGTGACCGCCCACGTGTCCGGCAGATGCATCGCGTCGACGCTCCGCATGGCCGAATCCAAGAGTGAACGGTCCATCTCCTGCCGCTCGCGATTCAGCTCTTCACACTGCCGTGCGAATCCATTGGCCTCGGCGTCCGTTTCCGCGAGCAGGAGATCAACACCTCGGATCGCTTTCGCTAATCGGCCGAGTGCGTTGAGTCGTGGCGCCAGAATGTATCCCACGCGCCCCGCCGTCATCTCTTTCCCTTCCAAGCCAGAGGAACGGATGAGCGCGCGAATCCCCGCGCTCTTGGATTCCGCCATTAAGCCGAGTCCGCGACGGACCATCACCCGGTTTTCTCCGCGCAGCTTCGCCACATCGGCCACGGTCGCCATCGCGACGAGATCGAGCATGTTCAGCACGACGTTCTCGTTCCCGCCGCGCACGCGCGTGACCTGCAACGCGAGCTTGAACGCGACACCCACCGCCGCGAGATCGCGCCCCACCTCCGCGTATGGCTTGTCGGTGCGCTGTGGATTCAGCACGGCAACGGCCGGCGGCAAGGGACCACCAGGCAGGTGATGATCACTGATGATCAGATCGATCCGTTCGGCCTGCAGCCGCCGCGCGGCCGCCATTGCACTGGTCCCGCAATCGCAGGTGAGTACGAGCGACGCCCCCGCCGCGATGGCCGCGTCAACGCCGGCGTCGGTCAGATCATACCCATCCGTGCGACGATCGGGAATAAACGGCACCACCGTCCCGCCCAGCGCGCGCAGGGCACGCGTCATCAGGGCCGTCGAGCACATCCCGTCCACGTCATAATCGCCGTGCACCATGATGGTCTCCCCCTGCGCGACGGCACGCGCCAGGCGCTCTGCGGCGATGTCCATGTCGGGGAGCGCGAGCGGATCGAGCAGCTGCTCTAGCTGCGGCCGCAAGAACTGCTTGGCCGCTGCCTCGTCGCCGTAGCCGCGCGCAGCAAGCAGCGCCGCGAGCGAACGCGGAAGCCCGAGCGTTCGCGCCAGCGCTTGTGCCTCAGCCTCACGGATCGGCGGTGGCTCCATCCAACGAGTGGGAGCACGGCGTCGAGCGGTCGGAGTCGCCACGGTCAGCGTGTCTGCATGCAGTCGAGAAACCAGAGCATTAGATACAGAGTCAGGATGGGAAGTACATCAGCACACCACATCCTTCACAGACGTCAATGGCACCGGTCGTGCTCATGCTGTGGCGGCGCTGCATGGGGATCGCCGTGTCGCACGCCCCACAGGAGTGGCCGTTCATGGCAAAAACCGCCTCAGGCTGCCGGCGTACACGAATCCGGTCGTACTTGGAGCGCAGCGAGGCGGGCACGGCCTCCGCAGCCCGCGCGCGACTGGCGCGTGCGACGGCGAGTGCGCCGTCAATCTCCGCGCGCTCAGCCGCGACCTCTCCGCGCACAGCCTCCTGCGCCGCCGCGAGTGTCGCGAGCTCGCGCTGTTGCGTGTCGAGCACGGCGCGCAGCTCGTCCAGCTTTCGGTTGATGACAACCAGATCGCCCTCCTCCGCCACCACGATCGCTTTTGCCTGATCCATCTGGGCCGTCGCTGCTGTGGCCATCTTCATATTCGTAACGGCATCGAGCTGCGACGCGTTGCGCTCAATCAACGCCTTGTGCTCGGCGATTTTGTCACGCACCCAGGCCTGCTTCTTTTCCTCATCGGCGACGGCGCTCGCAGAGCGCGCCAAAGCATCAGTCAGGCGCGCACGACGCAGGTCGAGCTCGCGAATTCGCGGCTCGAGCGATTCGAGTCGCGCGTCGAGTCCGTGAATCACCACATCGTCAGCCTGCAGCGCGAGCAGCGCTTCGAGATCGTTGTTCACAGCTCCTCCTGAGTGATCCAAAGAAAATAGCCGTCTAGCCTCACGTGGGGCCACGTCGTCCGAGCTTCCATCCTGCGCGCGGATCGACGCGGACCAGCTCCGCAATCAGGGTCCGTTTCTGCATGTTGAGCGATCCCTTTTCCTCGTCCGATGCTAAGGGTGTCATGCGCTCAATGTCTGCAATGCGATCACTCAACAGTCGCGCCGAGAGCACCGAGATCGCCGCGTCAACGGCCACCGCCTGATCGCCGACCTCCCCTGCCTCAGCCATCAGTTCTTCGACCACCGCGATCGCCTGCGGTTCCAGCGACTCGGCCAGCCCCTCGAGGTCGAGCACCCCGTCCTGCATCAAGACTGCATCAAAGATGGCGCGGTACACCGGATCCCGGAGCGCGCCGTTGCCAGGGCCCGACACCTCGTCGATATCCGGATGGTGTCCGCCTTCCTCCTCCATTCGCGACAGCCGCTCGTGCACCGAATCCGCGGCCTCGGGCGCTGCAAGAACAAGGCGCACGAGCGAGCGTTCCGCTGCACTCTCGGGCGTGCTGCCGCGATAGGGGCCCGCCGGACGGGGCGCGGGCACCGTTGTTGCACGGGCGATTTCCCGTGGCGTCGCCATCGGCGTTGACACGCGCGCCCGCCGCGCGTCGGCGGCGGATGCGGCGTTCATTTCTTGAACCAGCACGGAGCGCTCAACGCCGGCGGCCTCGCTCAGTCGCGCCACATACAAGTCTCGCGTGAGCGGGTCGGTTGTCCCGCGAATGGTCGGCAGCAGTGCATCGAGCGCGCGACGCTTGCGTTGCAGGTCGGCAAACCAGCCACTGCGCTCTAAGAGCTGGACCTTGCGATCGAACACGTCCATCGCGGCACTCAGCAGCTTCTCCATCGCCGGCCCTCCGTGCTTCTGCACGAAGGTGTCGGGGTCATCGCCCTCAGGAAGCGTAGCCACGCGAACGGACATCCCACGCTTCAAGAGCAGCTCCGCCGCGCGAAAACTCGCCTTTTGTCCGGGACCGTCAGCATCGTACAGCAGAAAGACGTTCTTGGTGAGCCGCTGCAGTGCGTCCGCTTGCTCCTCGGTAAGGGCCGTCCCCATGGGAGCCACGACACACTCAATGCCCCCCTCGACCAGTCGAACCACATCGAAGTAGCCCTCGACCACCACCACGCGCTCCTCGCGACGAATCGCGCTGCGCGCCTGATGCATGTTGTAGAGCAGCTTCCCCTTTGAGAACGTCTCCGACTCGGAACTATTGAGATACTTCGGCTCGCCGGGGCCGATGAGTCGACCGCCAAAACCGACCGTGTGGCCCGTGGCGTCCGCAATCGGGAAAATCAAGCGATCCCGAAAACGGGGGCGAGGCTCGAGTTGGTCCTCGCGCTGGACCAGCAGCCCCACCGTCATCAGCCGCGCGTCGTCGAAGCCGAGCCCGTTGAGGTAGCTTCGCATAAGCCCGAGCTCGCGCGGCGCGAACCCGATACCGAATCGGTCCGCGGTTTCTTTCTTGAGGCCGCGCTGCGCGAGATAGTTGCGTGCGCTGGCACCGAGGTCATTGCCCCAGAGCAGATCGCGAAACCAGGCGCTCGCGGTCCCGTTGAGCTCCCACACCGGCTCGCGCGGATCGGGGCCCTCACGCGTGCGCTGCACTTCCTTGACTTCGATGCCTGACTTTTCACCGACGTACTTCACCGCCTCGACGAAACTCATCCCGAGCCGCTTCTGCACGAAGGTGAACACACTCCCCTTCTCTCCGCAGACGAAGCAGGTATATCCCTTTCCCGGAACGACGGAGAAGTTGTTGTTCGTGCCTTGATGGAACGGACAGGGGCCGCGGTACACCGACCCCGTCTTTTTGATCTTCACATGTTCGCCGATGATCGCCACGATATCGGCGGCGTGAAGAATCTGCTCGACCTGTTCGTCGGGAATCATGCGATCTCCACGATGGTCACGCCCGCTCCCCCTTCGTTCCACGCACCCATTCGCGACGCTTTGACACGACGGTCAGTCTTCAGCAACATGGTCACCCGTTCACGCAACGCACCCGTTCCCTTGCCATGAATAATGCGAATCGCACTCAAGTCCGCGCGCACCGCATCATCCACGGCCTGAAGCACGGCGTCATCGACCTCCATCACACGCATCCCGCGGAGATCCACCTCGGTGCGAACCACCACATCGGGCTGATCGCCGATCAGTGGGATCGCCTTCTCAACGGGCTCGCGCTTTCGGCGTGAGACTACGCGTAACGTGGCGACCGGCACCGAAATCTTCATCGCCCCAACCATGACGGTGGCTTCGCCATTTCGGACGCCGATCACCTCACCCGCCTTTCCGCCAAGCGACGACACGCTCACGGTCGCGCCGACCACAACGTCACCCAGCGCGGAAGCCGCATCCCGCTCCGCGACCTGTGCCCCATCGAGCGTTGCAATCGCAGCCGCCTGCGCGGCTGCCTCGCGCTCCACGGCGCGTCGGATCTCGAGTGCGGCGGCGTCGAGCTGCTGCATCCCCGCGTCACGCCCCGCATCGCGCAACTGTTTGATCAACCGTTCGATTTCCTGCCGCGCGTCCAAAACGTGGCGCCGCGCTTCTTGGCGCGCCGACCGTTCCAGCTCGCGTTCTTTCTCCTTCACCTCGCGCTCTCGCGTGCTCACCTGCTCCGCGCGCTCCGACATGGCCTCCGCACGAGCGGCGACGTCGCGCTCGCGCTCGACAAGCGACTCCTGACGCGCTTCGAGGTCCTCAAGCAGCGCCGCAACATCACGCTCGCCGATTGGCACGCGCTGCTCCGCACGCGTGAGCACCGACTCTGGCAACGCGAGTCGGCGCGCAATGCTAATACCGTAGGAGCGTCCTGGAATTCCCTTGATGAGCCGGTAGGTGGGCGCGAGTCGAACCGCGTCAAACTGCAGCGACGCATTCACCACTCCTGGCACTTCCTGCGCCAGCTCCTTGAGTGCGCCCAAATGCGTGGTCGCAATCGTAAAGGTCCCGCGACGGGTGAGTTCCTCGAGAATCGCGCCGCCCAACGCCGCGCCCTCAACAGGATCAGTTCCCGACCCAAGCTCGTCGATCAACACGAGCGACGCCGCCGTTGCCTCACGGAGAATCTCCCCGAGGTTCCGCAAATGAGCACTGAATGTCGACAGCGATGCGGCAATCGATTGCTCGTCACCAATATCGCCGAAGAATCGATCGAAAATCGGCACACGACTCTCAGGCCCCACCGGCGCCGGGATTCCGGACTGCACGAGTAGGGACAGCAGCGCCATGGCCTTGAGCAGCACGGTCTTTCCGCCGGTATTCGGTCCAGAGACGAGCAGGGTGCGCTCCCCTGGCTCCATCACCAAATCGAACGGTACCACGGAGCCCGCATCACGGGCCAGCAGCAACGGATGCCGTCCGGCATGCACGGCAAAACCATCACCGACCAGTGCAAGCCCTGGCCGAGTGCCGCCGTGACTACGAGCATACCGCGCGCGCGCGGCTAACGCGTCGAGTTCGGTCAACGCGACGAGCGCGCCCATCAAGGCGTCGCGCTCCGGGCGCAGTGTGTCGGTGACCTCGAGCAGCACGCGATGCACCTCGCGCAGCTCCTCCGCTTCTAACTCGCGAATCCGGTTCCCCGCCTCCACCGCTGCCGGCGGCTCAACGAACACCGTTGCGCCACTCGCCGATGTGTCGTGGACGATTCCACCCACGGCGCCCCGCCCCTCGCGGCGGACGGGAATCACATAGCGACCATTCCGGAGCGAGACCGACGCGTCGTCCACCCGATGGTGCGTCTCAAGCTTGGCCATGAGCCGCTCAAGCATGCGCACTAAATCGCCTTCGGCGCCACGCAACTCGCGCCGTACCTTCCGGAGCGCGGGGGACGCATCGTCGCGGACGACCCCTTCCTCATTGACCACGCGGTCTAAATCGCGCTCAATCTGCGGCGCATGCACGAGGGCATCGATGATGCTCGTGAGCGACGCCACCAGATGCGCGTCGCGCTGCGGCTGGCGCAGGACATCCCGCGACCGGCGCGAGGCCCCGAGCAGGGTGTGCGCGAGTCGGAGCTCTGGGCCAGTCCACGCGGTCCCTGGGACGCGCAGTCGTGCGAGCGGCGCATCCAGCTCCGGGACTAACTCCGGCGCGAACCCACCATCCTCGTCCATCAGCCGACGGATCGCATCCACCTGATCGAGCGCGTGGTCAATCGCCGCCGCGTCCGTCATCGGCGTCAACGCGCGGACGCGACGCGCACCAGCCGGACTGCCCGCATGTCCGGCGACCATGTCGAGCGCTGCACCGAACTCGAGGACGGTGAGCGCGTGGTCGCTGCCGATGCTCACGCGGTCGGGCCCAGCTCCTCTCGGGCGACGCGGTTGATCACGCCACCGTCGATGCGTCCCTTGAACTGCGGCATCACCTTCCCCATCACTACGCCGACATTCGCTGCACCGGCGGCGATAGCGGCCTTGACCGCCGCACGCACATCGTCCTCACTGGCCTCCGGCGGAAGAAACCGCGTCAGCATCGCAGCCTCATCGCGCTCCTGCGCGGCAAGCTCCGCGCGGCCACCCTTTTCGTACGCGTCCTGCGACTCTCGGCGGCGCTTGATCCCCTTCCGGAGCACGTCCACGACATCCGCTTCGGTCAGGTCGCGCTTTGCGGCAATGTGGGCGTTTTCAATGTCGGCGAGGATCGTGCCGAGCAGGAGCAAGGCCGGCTTCTGCTGAGCCTTGCGGGCTGCGGTCAGTTCGGCGCGGAGTTGTTCGTGGAGCGAAGCCATTTCAGTCACCGGCTGGGAGGACGAGAGCCCTTCAAGTTACGGCCTGCGTTGCCCTTCGGGCAAGCTTCGGGAGAGGCGACCCGCGGGTACGAGCTCCCCGCCAACGGGCTAGATTTCACCACCAACCGATGAGCGAACACCCGAACCGATCCGTCTTCCTCGACCCCAGCGGCAAACGCTGGCGGAGGATTCAGCGCGTCTCGCTCGCCCTGGGCGTGCTGACAACGCTCTTTGGGCTTGGGATCGCCATCAGTTTTCTGATTCCCCCAATCCTCCCGAAACTCCAAGACGCGCGCGCTCAGGTGCGAGCCGCCGCGCAGCCGTCGCAGTTGAAGACAAGCCGTCGCGAACGCGAAAAAACCGCAGCGCAGCGCCGCCTCGAGACCGCACTCAGCAGATACGTCCATCCCCCCGCGATGCGGCCGAGCCAGTTACCGATCGAGCGCAATCGAAAGATCGAGGGTGCGACCAGCAAGCGCGCGGTGAGCATGAACAGCGATCGCCCCGGGATTGTGGCAGGCTTTTTTGTCAACTGGGACGACAACTCGCGCACCTCGCTCAACGCCCACATTCGCGATCTCGACTGGGTGGTCGGCGAGTGGTTCTTCATCAACCCCAACGGCACACGATTCGACGACCGCACCGACGCCCGGGCACTCTACACCATTGAGCAGGAGTCACCAAAGAACCGCCCGAAACTGATGGCCATGGTCAGCAACTTCGACCGCGGCACGCAAAAGTTTCACGCCGAGGCATTGCGCAAGTTGATCGCCACGCCGCGATCGCGAGAGTCCGCCGCCCTGCAACTGGTCAACGCCTGCATCAAGTACGGGTTCGCCGGCGTCACGTTGGATTTCGAAGAAGTCCCGGACGACCTGATGCCGTCCGTGATTGCCTTTTCGCGCATCCTGCGCGCGGCGCTTGCTCCAGGTGGACGCGTCCTCTCCAGCGCCCTTCCCGTTAGCACCGACGAAGAAACCGCCCGACAGTTCGCCGCGACCAACGATTATTTGTTCCTCATGCTCTACGATGAGCATTACGGACGTGGGGACCCCGGCCCCGTGGCGAGTCAGCGCTGGTTCGAGGACCGCCTGGATCAATTCCTCAAATGGATCCCCCCGGGGAAGGTGATTGTGACGCTCGGTGCCTACGGCTACGAGTGGAACGACGCCGACAACAAGGTGAATGGCTCCACGGTCACCTTCCAAGACGTCATGCGGCTGTCGAAAGAGCACAACGCGACCGTGCGCTTCGACTCAACCATGCTCAACCCCTTCGTCACCTGGTCCGACAGCGATGGCACGGACCACGTGTCCTGGTTCCTCGACGGTGTGACCGCATGGAATCAGTCGAAAGCGGCAGTGCAGCGAAAAATTGCGGGCGCCGCCGTGTGGCGCCTCGGTTCTGAAGATCCATCGATCTGGGGCGCCATCTCGAACGACATTCCACGCTCGGATCCGTCGATGCTGGCCGAGATCCCCGCAGGATACGACCCTGAAATCCTCGGTGACGGCGAGCTGCTGCGGCTCTCGAGCCGGCCGGTCACGGGCCGCCGGACCCTGTCGGCGTCGCCACGCAGCGGGCTCATCGAGCACGAGAGCGTGCTCGCCTTCCCCGCACCATGGCGTGTGCAGCGATTCGGGGGCGAGGATTCCACGAAGGTCGCCATCACTTTCGACGACGGCCCCGACCCGCGCTTCACCGGCGCGATCCTCGACACGCTCCGTTCACGGAACGCGAAAGCCACCTTCTTCGTTGTCGGTCGCCAAGTCGACGGCTACCCCGCACTGCTCCGGCGCATTCTGCGTGAAGGACACGAGATTGGAAGCCATACCTACACGCATCCCAATCTCGCGCTGACGAATCCATTTCTCGCAAAACTGGAGCTCGTGGCGTCAGGACGGTTGATCGAGAGCATCTTAAACCGCCGCACCGCGCTGTTTCGACCGCCCTATTTCGGAGACGCGGAACCCACGACCGCCGACGAGCTCATCCCTGTTGGCATCGCCACCGACCTCGGGTACCTCACAGTTGGCGTGCACATCGACAGCGAGGACTGGCGGCTCACCGATCCGCAGGCGGTCTACGATACCACCATGATGCGGCTCGACAAGGGCAACATTCTGCTGCTGCACGACTCCGGCGGCGACCGCAGAGCGACCGTTGCGATTCTTGGCACGCTGATCGACTCCATGCGCGCGCATGGACGCGAGCCGGTCCTCGTCTCTGAGCTCGCGGGCATCTCGCGCGACGAAGCAATGCCCCAGCTCTCGACGCACACCACGCTCGAGCGCGTCGTCGAAATCGTAGCCTTCACGGCCGTCGGACTGATGGACTGGGGTGTCTACTGGATTTTCCTGATCGCCGTCATCGCCGGGGTCATTCGACTCGCCTTTATTCTCGTCCTAGCCGTGATGCAGCGTCGGAAGGCGCTAGCCCAACAGGCCGCTATCGA
>Ga0194048_10001823_pt1 | contig 10578 bp, 11 predicted proteins | sample JunL225m_MetaG_FD_161685 | JGI IMG/M metagenome (GOLD analysis project Ga0194048, IMG submission 161685) | Anoxic zone freshwater microbial communities from boreal shield lake in IISD Experimental Lakes Area, Ontario, Canada - Jun2016-L222-5m | ecosystem: Environmental > Aquatic > Freshwater >... | reverse complement strand
GTTGCCATATTGCTTGGCCCCCTCGAGCCCTCACCCAATCCACTCTATACCCATCATTCTCAGGCTATTCCTGAGGTTTGGCTGGTAGTTGGCGTCAATGGTGCCGGCAAAACTACCACCATTGGCAAGCTCTGTCGCCTCTTTCAGTCACAAGGCAAATCCGTTTTGCTGGCTGCTGGAGATACTTTTCGCGCTGCAGCTCGTAATCAACTCCAAGAGTGGGGTGGGCGCAATCAAGTGGATGTGATTACCCAAGATGGTGGCGATGCTGCGGCAGTAGCCCATGATGCAATCTATGCTGCCATCTCTCGCAAGAGCGACATTCTGATCATTGATACCGCTGGACGCCTTGCCACTCAAGATCATTTAATGGAAGAGCTTAAGAAAGTAAAACGCGTCATCGGCAAGGCTCTTCCTGGAGCCCCTCACCAGACTTTGCTGGTTCTTGATGGCAACACCGGTCAAAATGGTTTAAGCCAAGTCAAGGCCTTTCATGGGGCTTTGGGGCTAACTGGAATGATCGTTACTAAACTCGATGGCACTGCCAAAGGCGGCGTCATCTGTGCGCTTGCCTATACCCTGCAAAAGGGGCCCAAACCCGCTGTTTTAGCACTAGGTAAAGGTGAGGGAATTGACGATTTAGTAGCCTTCACGGCCCACCAGTATTCATCTGAATTATTCAATTAAATCAGATAGTTATGGATTTAAAAAACCATTAGCACTCTCTTGACAGGAGTGCTAAAATAGAAGTACTTAAACACCTCCAATTTAATAAAAGAAAATGGTTCAAAAGAAAGTAAATAAACCGCTCATGCAAGCAAGGCAAAGACTGCCAGCAGTGCACACTGTTGCGTCTGCGTCTGCCTTTCCGGTACTGCCATCTCTTGGAGTTGGTACTCTTGATTCCTATATCTCCTACGTTAATCGCGTGCCGATGCTCAGTGCTGCGGAAGAATTACATCTTGCACAAGAATTTCGTCGCACTGAAAATGTCGATGCTGCGAGGACTTTAGTACTTTCACATCTTCGTCTCGTGGTCTCAGTAGCCCGTCAATACCTTGGCTATGGCATTCCTCATGCAGACCTGATTCAAGAAGGTAATGTTGGCTTGATGAAAGCGGTAAAACGCTATGACCCAAGTCAAGGTGCGCGTCTTGTTTCTTATGCGATTCATTGGATTAAAGCGGAGATTCATGAGTATATTCTGAAGAATTGGCGTCTCGTCAAAGTGGCTACCACTAAAGCGCAGCGTAAATTGTTCTTCAACTTACGTAGCAACAAACCTACTTTGAGCGCATTAACGCCAAGCGAAGTTGAGGCTTTAGCGAAAGCACTCGATGTCAAAGGGTCTGATGTGAAAGAAATGGAAATGCGCCTTGCTGGTGGGGACATTGCCCTAGAAGGCGACGATAGCGATGATGAATCTGCCTATGCCCCGATTCAGTGGCTAGCTGATAACACTCAAGAACCAACCGCGATGATGGCCTCCGCTGAGACTGACACTCTGCATGGCCCTAAATTAGATCAGGCACTCATGGCCTTAGATGAGCGGAGTCGTAACATTGTTCAATCTCGTTGGTTGGCGATGGATGCAGAAGGCAATGGCACAAAAACATTGCATGATCTTGCTAGTGAATACGGCATCTCTGCAGAGCGGGTCCGTCAAATTGAGACTTCCGCCCTCAAGAAGATGCGCGGCATGCTGCAGGCAGCCTAAACGCTTAACCGCCCAGTCTAACGCCCTACTTTAATAACTCTTTCAAGTCATATGCCAAGGTCTCTGAGCCTTGTGCATGCTTAATATACAGGCGTAGATGACCATCTGGATCAAATGCATAGCTGCCTGCCGTGTGATCCATCGTGTATGAACCAGGACCGGATCCCGGAACCTTCTTGTAATAAATCTTGAAGTCTTTGGTGACTTTTTCTAAAGCTACTTGATCGGCTGGGCGTAAACCTAAGAAACGCGCATCAAAGGCGGGCACATACTGCTTTAATATCGCTGGAGAATCGCGCTCAGGATCAATAGTGACAAAGAGCACCTGCACTTTATCTGCTTGCGGACCCATCAAGGACATCACCTCCTGCATTTCCGTTAAGGTTGTTGGGCAAACATCTGGGCATTGGGTATAGCCAAAGAACATCACCACAACCTTACCCTTGAAGTCAGCAAGCGTTCTGGTCTTGCCATCAGGATCAAGCAAGCTAAAGTCTTTGCCAAACGCAGTACTTCCAGTAATGTCGACATTCTTAAATTCAGGCTTTTGACTACAAGCTGCCAGGGCAATCAAGAGGGCTGCAACAAAAAATGATCTGATGAAATTCATATTGATCTCAAATAAAATAGTGATCTATCAACAGCGCCGCGAATAAGAGCGATAAATAGGTAATTGAAAAGCGGAAAGTTTTCTTCGCTAAGGCATCGCTATAAGAAATAAATAAAGCAACAACATATGCCAAAAATAATAGGCCTAATATGATGGCAGAAATCAAATACACCACACCACTCATGCCATAAATATAAGGAAGTAAAGTAGCCGCAATCAGAATCAAGGTGTAGAGCAAGATATTTAGCAAGGTAAAGCGTTCGCCATGGGTTACTGGCAACATCGGCAGCCCAGACTGAATATAGTCATCACGGCGATATAAAGCTAAGGCCCAGAAATGCGGGGGGGTCCAAACAAAAATAATCAGCACTAACAGCCATGCTTCTGCCGAGAGGCTATTAGTCACAGCAGCCCAACCCAGTGCAGGAGGCATCGCACCAGATAAACCACCAATCACAATATTCTGTGGTGTTGCTGGCTTTAATAGCCAGGTGTAGATCACTGCATAACCAACAAAAGTAGCCAAGGTTAACCACATCGTTAAGGGATTACAAAAATTCCATAAAATAATCATCCCTAGCGTGCCAAGAATGATTGAAAAAATCATAATCTGGAAAGGCGTTACTTCGCCTGTTGCAGATGGACGCCATGCAGTTCGCTTCATCTTGGCATCAACCGCTTGCTCAATTAAACAGTTCACTGCAAATGCTGCGCCTGCCAATAACCAAATGCCAACAATGCCGCCAATCAGCACTGGATAAGGCACCATTCCCGGCGTTGCCAAGAACATGCCAATTACTGCACAAAAAACAGCCAGCTGAGTGACGCGTGGCTTAGTCAATACCCAGTATTGACGCCAACGGGCCATGGCTACTGGCTTGGATGCTTCTGGGCTGCTCATGTCAATTAGTCATTTTCATTTGAATAGGCGACTGCCATGAAGCCCAATAAGTCATACGAACTAAACAGAATACCAAAGCGGCTGAGCCGCCTGTATGCATTAAGGCAGCTAACAAGGGCCATTGGAAAACAACATTCGATATTCCAGTGAGGACTTGAAGGATTAAAAGTGCAAATAGTAATTTAGATAGCTTGCTGACTTGAGGCAATACGCTTCCAGCTCCACGTGAGGTGGTAAAAATCAAAAAGGATAGGGTAAGTAAAACGAGTACAGCAAAAACACGGTGCGCCCAATGGATCGCCTGAAGTGACTGGGGGGAAATATATTCACCCGTAGCATTGCGCCCTAACTCTCTCCACAAAGTAAAACCCTCTTGCCAATTTGCCTCAGGCCATAAAGAACCAAGACAGGTCGGAAAGTCTGGACAAGCCAAGACTGCGTAATTAGTGCTGACCCAGGCGCCTAGGAAGATCTGAATCGTCAGAACCAGAAGTGCGCAGGCGAGTAATTTTCCCGAGATGGGTTTTCTACGCAGTGTAAGAGCCTTTGATGCTATTTCTTGCCAACCTTGTTGCGCATAAGCAGTCAATGATGCAAGCAATACCAAAGCCAGCATCAAATGAATGGTGACAATAATAGGCTGGAGTTTCATGGTAACTGTCCAGGCACCAAATGCCCCTTGAATACAAACCAAAGCTAGTAGTACTAGACTTCCGCAAAGTGGTGATTTACCCAAGCTCTTGATCTTGGTAAACGCCCATCCAAATTGAACCACAATCAGTGCACCAAGGGTCATCGCTAAATAACGATGAATCATTTCTATCCAAGCCTTCATGACTGTGACAGGTCCTTCAGGCAAGACTGCTTGCGCCACCTGGATATCTCCAATCGCATGCCATGGATTAGAAGTGCCATAGCAACCAGGCCAATCAGGGCAACCTAAGCCTGAATCTGTCAGCCGAGTAAAGGCGCCAAAAACAATCAGGTCAAAGGTCATAAAAACTAGAACCCAGTTGAGTTTGGTAAAAAAACTAAAACCTGGCCTCGTCCAAAGATAAGCCAAAGGAAAGCCAGCAAAAATCATTGCAATCATCGCCAATTCAAAAAATAAAACCAGCTGGCTCATGACAAATTTTCGCCCTGGTGATTCAGGCGTAAAAGTTTTTCCAGATCTTTTTTAATATTGCCAAATTCTTTAGGTGAATTCGTTACCGGGAAATACATCATTTTTGCTGGGCTTGGGTCTATTAATTGGATTGCTTGGGCCGAGCCCTCGCGCTCAAGCCATGCCTGAAATTCTGCTTTAAGTTTTGGATCTGAAGGTAGATTTACCACTCTAAAACCTGCCGTCTTTTCATCGTAGGCAAGAGCAACTTCTGGATCCACTGCTTCGCCATCAATATTTACCCAAAGCAGTTGCACACGCCCACTCTCTCTGCCCATCGCAACACGTAGTTGTCTCATCAAAAATAAGGCCTCAATACATGCCGCATTCTTCACCTGACAATCACCCGCAGGACGAGCTACCAGCAGTGTCCATTTACCTTTTAAGGGAATATCAAACCAAGCATTGTTTGCATCCTGAGCAGGCTGTACTAAAAAGCCAAAATTGGTTTTACCACCCGCAGGCTTAATGACGTAATAAGAAAAGTAAGAGGCAATCACTGGAGCAGCGCAAGCTAATAAAAGAAATAGCATTTGTAGTCTGCCGCGACGTGTCCGCGCATCAATCACCGCAGAATCTGCCTGCGACGCTGGTATTAATAGCTCTTTATCACTCACCTTTGTCCTCACGCTTTACAGGCTGATGCCGATATTGCCTCAGCCCACTAAATAACCAAAAGAAAAATCCACTTAAAGCCAATGCAAACCACTGAAAGGCGTAAGCATAATGACGATCAACCCCAGTTGTCGGGAGAGCCCACTGTCTGCTTAAACCATCCACACCGTCATTACCAGATTCTCGCAAAATGAATGGCACTTGTAGCCATCCATGTAATTGAGCTTCTTTGTCTAAATCAAAATTTTGCTCAATGCGAGGTTTAGTAATATGGGCATCATTTTTCCCCAACTCAAAAACTTTTCCAGGTCCTACCAATGCTATACCTTCCACCAATATAGTTCCAGGTGGAGTGCTTACAGGGGGCAACTGGGTACGCTCATCATTATTGCGGGGTGCCCAACCTCGATTTACCCACAGTACCACTTCACTACCTTCTAGCTTGAGTGGCGTCATCACATAGAACCCAGATTGTGCAACTCCGTCAGGACCATTTTCTGAGACTGGGCGCGGGCGATTATCAAGCCATATCGTTTCACCTGCAAGAAAAGAGCCCCTCACTAAAACACGCCGCTGGGAAGCTTCTTCTAGAGTCCAAGATTGCGCATTGAGACTCAATGTGGGTAATTTTTGCCGAGATGCCATGCTCTCTGCCAAAGCAATCTTCTGCTGGGCTCTACTGAGTTGCCAAAAACCAGCAGCACAACCGATCGCAATCAACACAAGGGCTGATACAGTAGCAACTATGCGCTTAGTAACTAGGCTAGAAAAAATATTCAACGAGGATTCTTAAGATGAAATGGATTATTCCGATTGCATTACTAATGATTGTTGCAAGCTTAGGATCCGCACTCTATTACATGATGAAAGATAAAGGCAATAGCACCAGAATGGTTCATTCTCTGATGCTCCGCATTGGCCTATCAATCGCTTTATTTATTGGCATTTTGCTTGCCCACTACTTTGGCTATATCGAAGCAACTGGCATACGCGTTGGTGTGAATTAATAAGCTTTAAATCAACACAAACAACTAAAAACAAATCGGGGCTTTATGCCCCGATTGACTTGATAGTTACATCCAGTAAACAGCGATGTACAGACCAAGCCACACCACATCAACAAAGTGCCAGTACCAGGCAGCACCTTCGAACGCAAAGTGATGGTCAGAAGTGAAATCACCACGAATCATACGACGCAACACAATCGCTAACATCGTGCCACCCAAGAATACGTGGAAGCCATGGAAGCCAGTCAGCATAAAGAAGGTTGAACCATAGATACCTGAAGTTAGCTTCAAGTTGAGCTCATGATAAGCATGGTAGTACTCGAAACCTTGGAAGCATAAGAAAACAAATCCAAGACCAACTGTTGCAGCCAAACCAATGATGGCTTGCTTCATATGGTTTTTAACTAATGCGTGGTGTGCAAAAGTAATTGTTACGCCAGAGCTCAAAAGCAACAGGGTATTGAGGGTTGGGATTGGCCATGGGCCCATTGTTTCAAACTTCGGAACCAAACCTGCAGGGCCAGCATTTGGCCATACTGCTGTGAAATTAGGCCAGATCAGCTTGCTTTCAACATCACCCATCCAAGGCATCGCAATATTGCGGGCATAGAACAAGGCTGAGAAGAAAGCCGCGAAGAACATGATCTCTGAGAAAATAAACCAGGCCATCGACCAGCGATAAGAAACATCAACGTTGACGCCATTCTTACCGGCATTTGACTCTGCAATCGTATCGCCGAACCAGTTGTAGAGTACAAACAAAATCCATGCCACACCGCCCAAAGATAGCGGGCCACCCCAGGAGGTGTGATTTACCCAGCCCGTCATGCCAAAACCAAAAGCGATTAAGCCTATGGCTGCCATGGCAGGATGCCTAGATAAGGCAGGTACAAAATAGTATGGGGTTGAATTGGATGACATCTTATTCTCTCTATTCAATCAAAAAATAATCAATGGGAAACAACTGCTTTCACTATCAATAAGAGGGTAGCCATAAAAACTAGGGCTCCTATTACCCCCGCAATGATAATGTGCACAAAACTGAGTGAGGCAATATCTTCTTGCAAACCCGACTTTTTACGGATCCCCAAGAAACCCCACATTACTGCTTTCATAGACTGCCAAAAACTACTGTTCTTCTTCATGATGACACCTTCGATTTAGGGGCTGGCGGCGGCCCGATCCCTAACTCAAAGAAGGTGTACGACAAAGTAATCGTCTTCACATCCTCCGGCAATCCAGCATCAATCACAAATACCACTGGCATCTTTCTAGTCTCATGCGCAGTTAATGTTTGTTGCTGAAAACAAAAACACTCTAACTTCGTAAAAAATTCTGTTGCACTCTTAGGCGCATAACTTGGTATCGCTTGCGCCTCTACCGAACGATCTAGATTGTTATAGACCTCATACACAATCTCTGTCATCTCACCCGGATGTACTTCTAAAAAATTCTTAACCGGTTTAAAAGTAAATGGTCCGCGGCTATTTGAATCAAATTCAATCGTGACAACCCGCGAATAATCTACTTGAGTATTGCCAACCTTATTAGCACTAAAGGCTCTTACACCATAATCATTCTTACTGGTAACCACATTAATACCAGTCACTTCACATAGCGCCTTATAAAGAGGCACTAAAGCATAACCAAATCCAAACATCATGACCGCAGCAATTAAGAGCTTCAGCATAATTTGGCGATTGAGGTTTTGAACTCCTGACATCCGACTAATCTGGGTGCTTAACTTAAAACACTATGTTTAATCACGATGCCAATGAAAAAAACCACCGCCACACTCAAAAGCACAAGCCCTAAGCGACGATTATTCGCTGCTTGGACTTTTTTAGATCCCAAATTAAATTCCTGCGTCATGCAATTGCTGTGCAGATGGAGGAGTTTCAAAAGTATGGTGAGGTGCTGGTGATGGAATAGTCCACTCCAAACCTTTTGCACCATCCCATGGTTTCATTGAGGCCTTTTCGCCCTTGCCGCGATACGCAGGCAATGCTACAAAGAACAAGAAATAAACCTGAGCCAAACCGAAACCCAGTGCGCCAATAGAAGCAACTAAGTTGAAGTCAGCAAACTGGGTTGGGTAATCAGCATAACGACGTGGCATACCCGCTAAGCCCAAGAAGTGCATTGGGAAGAAGGTAATGTTGAAGAAAATCATGGAAGCCCAGAAATGGATCTTGCCGCGAGCTTCATTAGCCATATAGCCAGTCCACTTTGGACACCAGTAGTAGAAGCCTGCAAACATTGCGAATAATGAACCAGCGACCAATACATAGTGGAAGTGAGCTACCACGTAATAAGTATCTTGTAGACCAATATCAATTGGCGCCATCGCTAAGATCAAACCAGTAAAGCCGCCCATGGTGAACACGAAGATAAATCCAACTGCCCACAACATAGGCGTTTCAAAGGTCATCGAACCTTGCCACATTGTTGCAACCCAGTTGAAAATCTTCACACCTGTTGGAACAGCAATCAACATAGTGGCGTACATGAAAAATAACTGCCCAGTTACAGGCATACCAGTTGCAAACATGTGGTGAGCCCAAACGATGAATGACAAAATCGCAATCGACGATGTCGCATAAACCATTGAGCTGTAACCAAACAAGGTTTTTCTGGAAAAAGCAGGTACGATTTCACTGATGATTCCAAATGCTGGAAGAATCATGATGTAAACCTCTGGGTGACCAAAGAACCAGAAAATATGCTGGAACATAACTGGATCGCCACCGCCAACTGCCGAGAAGAACGAAGTTCCGAAATGACGATCAGTCAATACCATGGTGATCGCACCCGCCAATACTGGCATCACAGCGATCAAAAGGTAAGCAGTAATTAACCAAGTCCAGCAGAACATGGGCATTTTCATCAAGGACATGCCAGGAGCACGCATATTCAAGATGGTCACGATGATATTAATTGAACCCATGATGGAAGACGCGCCCAACAAATGGAGGGAGAAAATCGCCATGTCCATTCCAGGACCCATCTGTGAAGTCAAAGGAGCATAAATAGTCCAGCCTCCTGAAGGAGCGCCACCAGGAACCAAGAAAGAGCTCAATAACAAAGAAGCAGCAACTGGCAAAATCCAGAAACTGAAGTTGTTCATACGAGCAAATGCCATGTCGGATGCGCCAATTTGTAGTGGCACCATCCAGTTAGCAAAACCTACGAAGGCCGGCATGATCGCACCGAACACCATCACCAAACCGTGCATGGTAGTTAACTGATTGAAGAACTCAGGACGGAAGAATTGCAAGCCTGGTTGGAATAATTCCAAACGAATTCCCAAAGCCATCGTACCGCCAGCCAGCAAACTAATGAATGAGAAGATCAAGTACATCGTACCAATATCTTTGTGGTTGGTTGCGTACAACCAACGACGCCATCCATGTGGCGAATGATCATCATGCGCGTGATCGTGTTCGTGGTCAATGGTGGTAGAGACTGTGCTCATGGATTACTCCGGTTTCGTTTTATCTGTATTAATGAATGGATTACTTGCCGCCGCGGGCAGTAATAATTTCTTGGGTCTGAATCACTTCACCCGTCTTATTACCCCAGCTATTACGTGTATAAGTGATTACTGCAGCGATATCGCCGTCAGAAAGTACTCCACCCCACTTAGGCATTGCATTTTTACCGTTCAAGAGAATCGCAAATTGGCCATCTTTTGGACCATTCACTACCTTGCTTCCCTCTAAAGCTGGGAACGCGCCTGCGCCCTTGCCGTTAGGCTGATGGCATGCTGCACAATTAGCTGCATACACTTTAGCACCACGCTCTTTTTGTTCTTCTAATGTGTAAACCTTTGAAGGGTCATCAGATGCAGCAGCCATTTCTTTTTTCTTATCAGCTACCCACTTGGTGTAATCCTCTTCTGAAACCACCCTCACAACAATTGGCATAAAGGCGTGCTCTGCACCACACAGCTCAGAACATTGACCACGGTAAATACCAATAGTTTCTGCTCTAAACCAAGCATCACGAACAAAACCAGGGATTGCATCTTGCTTAACGCCGAAGGCTGGAATAGTCCAAGAATGAATCACATCATTAGCGGTCATAATCATGCGAATTTTTTTGCCAACAGGCACAACCATCTCATTGTCCACTTCCATCAAATAGGTATTTGATTTTGGAGCAAGGTTGTTGATGGCTTCACGCGAAGTTGATAGTGTCGACAAGAAGCTAATACCTTCGCCCTCACCTTTAATATAGTCATAGCCCCATTTCCACTGATAACCAGTAGTCTTAATGGTGACATCTGAATTAGTTGTATCTTTCATCGCTACAACTGTTTTTGTTGCTGGCAATGCCATGCCAATCACGATGAGTAAAGGTATGATCGTCCAAATAATCTCAACAGTGGTGCTCTCGTGAAAAGAAGCGGATTTAGCACCGAGTGATTTACGGTGCTTCAAGATGGAATAAAACATCACTCCAAAAACACCCACAAAAATCACCGCACAAATGATCAACATCATCCAATGCAACCAATGGATTTCTTGCATGATTTTAGTTGCTGGGGCAGTAAAATTCATC
>Ga0194048_10001822_pt1 | contig 10580 bp, 8 predicted proteins | sample JunL225m_MetaG_FD_161685 | JGI IMG/M metagenome (GOLD analysis project Ga0194048, IMG submission 161685) | Anoxic zone freshwater microbial communities from boreal shield lake in IISD Experimental Lakes Area, Ontario, Canada - Jun2016-L222-5m | ecosystem: Environmental > Aquatic > Freshwater >... | reverse complement strand
ATACTAGAACGATTGAACTTTAAATCTGATTCGACTCGGCACCCCGGGATAAAATTACGCAGGCTCAGAGGCCCTCGCGGCCCGGGCGGCCCTTGGGCGGCACGCTGATGCCTTTGGAGCGGAAGAATTCGCTAAGCACCTCGGTCCGGGCTTCAGCCATCTTGTTCTTTCGAACGTCTTCGGGTGTAAGCAATTTTTGGCGTTCCGTCATGATGCGGCGGAGTTGCATGAGTGCCGATTGCTGGAGTTGGCGGACGCGTTCGCGGGTAAGTTTGAACATCTCGCCGACTTCCTCGAGCGTCAGCGGGCTTTCGCCATTGAGTCCGAAGCGCAGGGTTAGCACTTCGGCTTCGCGAGGATCTAGGGCTTTAAGCATCTCGCCGATTTCATCATTATCAGATTTTCCGCGGAGGGTCTCGAAAGGCGTCCGCTCGGATTCGTCTTTGACCAAGTCACCGAGAGTGGCATCGCCTTCCTCGCCGACGGGTTGGTCAAGCGAGGCGGCGCGATTGGCGACCGACTTCATGTGCACCACCTTCGACAGTGGAATCTCCATCGCCTGGGCGATTTCATCATTGTGGGGCTCGCGGCTCAGTTCGGTCGTCAGTCGGTTGACGGTGCGGCGCATGTGGGCGATGCGATCGACCATGTGTACCGGCAGGCGAATGGTTTTCCCGTTGGAAGCCAGGGCTCGTTTGATGGCCTGCTTGATCCACCACGAGGCATAGGTGCTGAGCTTACCGCCCTTGTCGGGATCGAAGCGCTCCACCGCCTTAATGAGGCCGAAGTTCCCCTCGCTGATGAGATCCATCAGCGAAAGTCCGAAATCATCGTAGTCCTTGGCGATGCGCACGACCAGGCGGAGGTTCGACTGAATCATCTTCAGTCGCGCGGCCTCATCGCCCTTGAGCACACGGCGAGCGAGGGCGGTTTCTTCTTCTAAGGTCAGGAGCGGCGTCTTACCGATTTGATCGAGGTAATAGCGGATCGGCGAGCGCTCCTCCGAGGATAATTCTTCCCAAGGCAGGCCCGGCTCTGTGGGATCGGTTTCCGCGGGAAGATTTGTACGCGGGAATATGATAGGCGGGCTTTGTGATTTCTCGGGCGTCGACGCCTCTGCCGCCTTTCCTTTGGCGTTCTTCTGTGGCTTCGACTTGGGCACGGGAGTGCGGCTAGGAGCGTAGGCCGGCGGCAAGCCCCAGAGCGCGGAGGACGCTCTTGGACTTGTTGATGGTTTCCTCGAACTCAGACGTCGGCACCGAATCAGCGACGATGCCCGCCCCTGCTTGGATACTGGCGACGCCGTTACGCAGCGAGGCGGTACGGATCACGATACAGGAATCGTGTCCGCCATCGAAGCCGAAGTAACCGACCGCGCCGCCGTAGACGCCGCGACGTTCGCCTTCGAGTTCCGAGATGACCTGCATGGCGCGCACTTTTGGCGCACCGGAAAGGGTGCCGGCGGGGAAGGTCGCGCGGAAAAGATCAAACGCATCCTTCTCCGGAGAGAGCTGGCCTTCGACCTGCGAGACGATGTGCATCACGTGCGAGTAGCGTTCGACGATCGCGTAGTCGGGAACCTTGACGGAGCCTGGGACGCAGACGCGCCCGAGGTCGTTGCGGGCAAGGTCGACGAGCATCAGGTGCTCCGAGCGTTCCTTCGGGTCCGCAAGCAGTTCGGCTTCGAGTCGGCGGTCGGCGGCCTCATCGGTGCCGCGGGGGCGGGTGCCGGCAATTGGGCGGATTTCGCAGCGTTGGCCCGTGAGGCGGACGTTGACCTCGGGTGAGGCGCCCACGACGTCGAAGCCCCGGCCGGTCTCCATGACGAACATGTAAGGTGAGGGGTTTACGTGGCGAAGCACGCGATAGAGGTCAAGCGGGTCGCCCTTGAAGGCGACATCCGTCCGGCGGGAGAGCACCACCTGCACGCAATCCCCGGCGCGGATGTATTCCTGCGTCTTGAGAATGGCGGCTTCGAAGTCCGCCTGATTCACATTGGCCTTCCCCGTGGCGAATTCAGCGATGTCCGGGAGTTCGGCCGCGACAGCGGTGCGGGGGCCGGTGACGACGGCGCGGAGGGATTCTAATTCCTTTCGAGCGGCTTCCCAGGCGGCATCCGCTTCGGTCGGCGACTTCACGCGGGCGTTGACGATGAGGCGTAGGGTCTGGCGGGCGTTGTCGAAGGCGACGACGCGGTCGACCAGCATGAAATGAAGAATAGGGGTGCCTGCCGGATCCTTCGCGGCTTTTGGGACGGTGGGTTCGACTCGATGGACGTATTCGTAGCTAACCATGCCGACCATGCCGCCGACGAAAGGAGGCAGGCCGGGCACTTTGGCCACGCGGAGTCCAGAGAGTTCCTTCTTAACCAGCGTGAGCGGGTCGGCGGGGGTCGGGACGGTTTCCTTCGATCCATCGCGGCGAGTGATTTCCGTGCGATCTTCCCACGCCGTGAGGGTCATCGCCGGCGCGGCGCCGCAGAAGCTGTAGCGACCAAGCTTGTCGCCGCCCGTGACGGACTCAAAAAGGAAAGGGGAGCCCAGGGTGCGCAGGCGGGCGTAAACCGACACGGGCGTCTCGAGGTCAGCCATCAGGTCGAGGCACACCGGGATAAGATCGTTCTTCAGTGCCAGTTGGCGGAAGGTAGCTTGATCTGGTACAAGGCTCACGCTATTCATTTAGAAGGCATCGGGCCCCGGTTGGAAACTATTTAAACCGTCTTCGAGCCTAATGCGCCCTAATGCTACGGCTTATGCTTTGCCTGGTGCGGTCCAGCGGCCCCACAGCGAGAGCGGTAACAGACGGCCGTTGCCTTCCTGTTTGAGTGCCAATTCGCCAATATCAATCTTACCACCAAGGCCACGGGTGTTCTCCTCGAGCAGGTTATGGCAGAGAATCGACGATGCATCAATGGTGTAGACCGTGAGCAGGATGAACTGCGCCTGCGGGGAGAGGAGTTCACGGCAGGCCCGGAGTAAGGGGGCGAGGTCGCGCTCAACTTTCCAGAATTCACCGGTCGGACCACGGCCGAAAGCAGGCGGGTCGAGCATGATGGCTTCGTACTTGTTGCCGCGCTTCACCTCGCGTTTCACGAAGGTCATCGCGTCTTCGATGATCCAGCGGATGGGTTCCTGGGCCATGCCCGAAAGCTCCTGGTTACGGCGGCCCCACGCCACGGCGGGCTTGGAGGCGTCGACGTGTGTGACATGCCAGCCAGCCTGGGCGGCACCGAGCGAAGCGGCGCCGGTATAGCCGAAAAGATTGAGCAGGCGGGGCCGTGGTTCGCTCTTCTGGGGGCGGGCGGACACCCATTTCCAATGCGGCGATTGTTCGGCGAAGACGCCGAACTGCTTGGAGTTGTCCATGAACCGCAGCTGAAAACGGAGTTTGCCGAGCTGGGTCTCCCATTCCTTCGGGCAATTGCCTTTGAGTTTCCAGTGACCTTCGCGACCGCCTTCTTCGTGTTCGGCGACGGCCCGGGCCCATTCGGCGGCCGGTAGGGATTTACTCCACCAGGCCTTGGGTTCGCTGCGGATCATGCGGACTCCGCCGATCTCCTCGAGTTTGAACCCGTCGCCGGAATCCAGGAGGCGGTGACCTTCCCAGTCGCTGACTAGTACGCTTATTTCCACGGCCGCATCGTGGGGAAGCAGTGGCACGGAGGGAAGCCCGCTTTTGCTCGCCAAATGTTTTTCCTGCATCCTCATTGCGGAAGAATGATGCGAGACTTGGCCAGCGCCCGGTGGGAGACCAAGGTCTCCGGACTGGTCGTGCTCTCCAAGGATTGGTCGGGTCCGGGCCTGCCTCCGCTGTCGCTCAATCCGCCCGCCCGCATGGTTTCCTTGGAGCCCGCCGATGTCCGGGCCTGGTCTCTGCGCTCAGGTCACTGGATCGAAGCAGGCAACGTTCACTTCTTTTTCTGGAAAGTACTCTGTCCAGAAGTCGCCGCCGGCACCGTCAGCGTGGTCGGAGCTTTCAACGATTGGGGCCGCGCCCTCGACATGGACCGCTGGTTGCTCCGGCCCGTGTGCGTGGATGGCGCAGAAGGCTTTGAGCTCAATGTGCCGCTCGCGGAGGTGCTGCGCGGCTCGGACGATGCGGAATTCAAGTTCCTGCGCGACGGCGGTCGCTGGATTGAACCGCCGCACGACGCGGACAATATCAGGCGCGACACCGGTTATCACCGTAATCTCGTCGTCTCCAGACTTTGCACGAATCGGCATGTGTTTCGCTTCCATGCGGCCGACACAGATCCATCCGCCGCACCCGTGAGGATGATTTTCGAGACGCCAGATTTGCTCGAACTCGGTGACATCCTTGCCTCCGACCCGCTCGATGTGTTGGAGCCGCCTGGAAATTTTGGCGCGATTGTCACGGGTAGTTCCACGCAGTTCCGGGTCTTTGCACCGCGGGCGCGGGCGGTCGAAGTCAGCTGGTGCTTGGCGGCTGGCGGCCAGCATCATTTGATTTCGCTCAAGCCGGAGGGGCAGGGCGCTTGGACGGTCACGGTCGAGGACAATCTCAGCGGAGCTTCTTATTGGATCACGCTCATGGATAAGGACAGCGAGGCGGATGATCGTTTCAGCGAGACACAGATCGTCGATCCTTGGGCCCGCGCCGTCGTGGGTCCTGAGCAGGCCGCGGGTATCATTCTCGGCCCGGAATCTCTGCGGCCCTTCGCCGATGATTACCGCCCGCCCGTCGTGGAGGATTTGGTAATCCTCGAAGGGCATCTCCGCGATCTGCTAGGATTGTCGGGGTCGGATGCATCGTCAGGCGGATATCGTGACCTCGCCCGCTATGTTCGCACGAAAGGTAACTACCTGCGTTCGCTGGGTGTGAACGCGATAGAGTTACTCCCGTGCGCGGAATTCGAGCATACCGCCGCGGACGAATATCACTGGGGCTATATGCCCGTCAGCGCCTTCGGCGTCGCTAACCCGTATGCTTCGGCGCCCGGTGCTATTGCCATTGAGGAGTTTCGCGACCTCGTCCGCGCCTGTCATGAGTGCGGACTCGCCGTTATCATGGACGTCGTCCTGAATCATTTCGGTTCGCCCAACGCGCTCGCGGCCATCGACGCACCGTATTATTATCGCGTCGATCCGCAGGGCGTGCTGACCAGCTGGAGCGGGTGCGGTAACGATGTCCGCGCCGAGGCACCGATGTTCAAGCGGCTTGTCTTGGCTTCGCTGCGCCATTGGACCGAGACGCTCGGCGTCGACGGTGTGCGTCTCGACCTAGCAGAGCTTTTAGGTGCGCCTTTGCTGCGTGAAATTGAGGCCGATTTCCGGCTGCGTAATCCGCACAAGATTCTCATCGCCGAGCCTTGGAGTTTCCGCGGCCACATCGCCCGCGACCTTGATGATTCTACTTGGACGAGCTGGGACGACGCCTTCCGCGAATTCCTGCCATCCTATGTACGTGGACACGCAAAGGCCTCCGACTTGCTGCATCATATCGCCGCGTGCGCCATTCGGCCTTCGGCTCGCCTCCGCTACGCACAGTCGCATGACGACATGGCGTGGCTTGATCGCATCACCGAGCGCGCGAACAGCGACGCCTTGGATCCCGCGCCCGCCGATGTGCTGCGGACGCGGATGATGCATCTGATTCTGCTTTGCTCGGCGGGCGTGCCGATGCTCTGTGCCGGACAGGATTTTCTCATGACCAAGCGCGGGGTGAGTAATACGTGGCGCCGCGGCGACCTGAATCGACTCGATCCTGTGCGCTTGGAGCGCTTCCGAGGAGATCATGAATTCGTCGCCCGGCTGATAAAGTTTCGTCTTTCGACGGCCGGCGACCCGTTGCGGCCGCGTCAGGCAGTCTCGCCCGGATGGATGGAGGTCACGCATCAGCAGGGTGGAGAGGCATTTGTCGCTGTCTTGAACGCCGATGGCTTGTTGGGTCCCTCGCGGATTCTGATCGCCTGTAATCCCCAGGACGCTCCGGTGGAGTTGGTCATGCCCCGGACGGGCGCCTGGGTCCCGGTGGTCCTTTCGCCTTTTCCTTCCTGTCCGCACGCTCCTGGGCCTGTTCCGGGCCTCGCTGGAGACAGGGTGATGCTGCCGCCGTTGGGCTGCGGAGTTTGGTCGGCAGGGGCCTAATTCGCATTCTCGCTTGCCAATGCGGGTCGGGGCTCCCTTTTTCATCCCTTTCCCGCTCTCGGGGAATCTCACTCTTCTCACACATACCATGGCCACCAAAGTAGCTATCAACGGATTCGGCCGCATCGGCCGTCTCGTCTTCCGCGCCCTCGTCGAACAGGGTCACCTCGGCACGACTTTTGACGTCGTTGCTGTCGGCGACATCGTCCCGGCGGACAACCTTGCCTACCTCCTGAAGTATGACTCCACGCAGGGTCGCTTCAACGGCACCGTCTCTTCCAAGAAGTCCTCGCCGGACAAGCTCGAGGACGACGTTCTCGTCGTCAACGGGAAGGAAATCCTCGTGGTTTCCGCCCGCACCCCGGCTGAGCTCCCCTGGAAGGCCCTCGGCGTTCAGGTTGTCATCGAATCCACTGGTCTCTTCACCGAAGCCGCCAAGGCCAAGGGTCACCTCGAAGCCGGCGCCAAAAAGGTCATCATCTCCGCACCGGCCAAGGATGAGGACATCACCGTCGTTATTGGGGTTAATGACGATAAGTACGACGCCGCCAATCACCACATCATCTCCAATGCTTCCTGCACCACGAACTGCCTCGCGCCGCTCGTCCATGTGTTGCTGAAGGAAGGTTTCGGCGTCGCCGAAGGCCTGATGACCACCGTCCACGCTTACACCGCCACCCAGAAGACGGTCGACGGTCCTTCGAAGAAGGATTGGAAGGGTGGCCGTTCCGCTGCCATCAACATCATTCCGTCCGCCACGGGTGCCGCTCGTGCGGTCGCTCTCGTGCTGCCGGAAGTAAAGGGCAAGCTTACGGGCATGGCTTTCCGCGTGCCGACCCCGACCGTCTCGGTCGTCGATCTCACCGTCAAGACCGTCAAGGAAACCTCCCTCGCCGAAATCAAGGCCGCCCTCAAGAAGGCGTCCGAGACCTACATGAAGGGCATCCTGGCCTACACGGACGAAGAAGTGGTCTCTTCTGACTTCATCCACGACAAGAGCTCGTCGATTTTCGATGCCGGCTCTTCGATCGAGCTGAACAAGAACTTCTTCAAACTCATCAGCTGGTACGACAACGAGTGGGGCTACTCCAACCGTGTCGTCGAACTGCTGGGCAAGGTTACGGCCAAGCTCTAAGCTTAGCTTAGACTCTTCCGCGACAGGCGGCCCAACCGGGCCGCCTGTCTTGTTTTGGGCTTTGGTCGGAAGGGGAGGGCAGTAAAGACGGTTTGCGAGGACTTGGGCGGTTTGTTCTTCCCACCCTTGGCCTTACGCCTTTCTGTGCTCTCTTTCACCACCATGCCTGCTCCTACTCTCCGCGAACTCGGCTCCGTCAAGGGCCAGCGTGTCCTCGTCCGTGTCGATTTCAATGTCCCCCAGGACAAGAAGACCGGCGCCATCACGAATACCCAGCGTATCGCGGCGGCTCTGCCGACGATCAAGTTCCTGCTCGAAGGCGGCGCCTCCCTGGTGCTGATGTCGCATCTCGGCCGTCCTGACGGTAAGGTCGTCGAGAAGTTCTCCCTCCGCCCTATCGCCGTCGAGCTCGAGAAGCTTCTCGGTAAGCCGGTCAAATTCATCGCCGCCTGCGTCGGCCCCGAAGCTGAAGCCGCTGCTCAATCCCTCCAGCCGGGCGAAATCCTACTGCTGGAAAACCTCCGTTTCCACATCGAAGAAGAAGGCAAAGTGAAGCTCGAGGACGGCACGAGCCAGAAGGCCGACCCTGCTAAAGTGGCTGAATTCAGGGCCTCTCTCTCACGTTTGGGCGATGTTTACGTCAACGACGCCTTCGGCACGGCTCACCGCGCCCACTCCTCGATGGTCGGCGTGAATCTCTCCCGCAAGGCCGCGGGCTTCCTCCTTGAAGCCGAGCTCAAGGCCTTCGACACGGTGCTCAACAACCCGAAGCGCCCGCTCCTCGCCATCTTGGGTGGCGCGAAGATCGCCGATAAGATCCCGCTCATCCGCAATCTCATTGAGAAGGCTGACGAAATCATCATCGGCGGCGGCATGGCCTACACTTTCCGCAAGGTCTGCGATGGTATGGAAATCGGTAATTCACTCTACGACGCCGAAGGAGCCAAGATCGTCCAGGAACTGCTCGATAAGGCCAAGGCCCGCGGCGTGAAAGTCACCCTCCCAGTCGACTTCCTTTGCGGCGACAAGTTCTCCCCTGATTCCAATACCCAGCCCGCCACCATGCAGTCCGGTATCCCTGCCGGCTGGGAAGGCATGGATTGCGGTCCGGAATCCATCAAGCTGTATGACGCCGCCATCGGCCGCGCCGGCACGGTGGTCTGGAATGGTCCTTGTGGCGTGTTTGAATTCGAGAAGTTCGCCGTCGGCTCCAAGGCCATGGCGGCCGCGGTGGCCAAGGCCACGGAACGGGGTGCAATCACGATCGTCGGTGGCGGCGACACGGCCACGGCAGCTAAGAAGTTTGGTGTCGATACCAAGGTGACCCATTGCTCCACAGGCGGCGGTGCTTCGCTCGAATACCTCGAAGGTAAGGTCCTGCCCGGTGTCGCGGCTCTCTCCGCTTAATTTGCTCTCCTCATCTCACTGACTCATTGATTTTATAATCCCCATGTCCAAACGCACTCCCCTGATCGCTGGTAACTGGAAGATGAACAAGACGGCCACCGAAGGCACCGAACTCGTCAAGGCCATCGCGACCGCGGTCGGCACTGAATCCGCCGTTCAGATGGTCCTTTGCCCGCCTTTCACCGCGCTTTCTGCGGTGAGCGTTGCCGCTGAAGGCACACACCTCGCTGTCGGCGCGCAGAACATGCATGACAAGCCCAGCGGTGCTTTCACGGGCGAGATTTCCGCCGCCATGCTTCGCGACCTACACGTCACGCACGTGATTCTCGGTCATAGCGAGCGCCGGAGTATCTTCGGCGAAGACGACGCTTTCATCAACCGCAAGGTCAACGCCGCCCTGGCCGCCTCGCTCAAGCCAATCCTCTGCGTTGGTGAATTACTCTCGGAGCGCGAGGCTGGCACCACGAACGCCGTGGTGAAACGCCAGGTTGAGCTCGGCCTGGCGGGGGTGCCTGCCGGCAAGGCTGCCGAGGTCATCATCGCCTACGAGCCCGTCTGGGCGATTGGTACCGGCAAGACGGCAACCCCCGCGATGGCGCAGGAAGTGCATGCTTTCATCCGTTCTCTGTTGGTCGCGCAGTTTGGCGCCGAGGGCGCCGGTCGCATGCGGATTCTCTACGGCGGATCGATGAAGCCCGATAATGCGGATGCACTGCTGGCTGAGCACGATATCGATGGTGGCCTGATTGGCGGCGCCGCCCTTGAGGCCAAGAGCTTCGTTGACCTCGTAAAGAGCGCGGCGAAGTCCCTAAACAACTGAATGGAGCTTAACTTTAGGTCCAGTAACGGGATAAGCCCTTCTAGGCTTTTCCCTTTGATGGTCTAATAGTTCGGAAGCGGCCATCGGCGTGCTTTAAGTAGGCCTAAATGATTGGAATAGTTCTTAATATTGTAAAGTATTGATAATAAGTAGTTTAAAAGACTTATAGACAGTCAAATCACAGTAAATTAGCCTACTGATTCACAGGTTACCCCTGAAAAGCGACTAAAACCCCTTAAATTTGGGTTGCGAAGGGGGTCTGCCTTTCGTGCTTCTTCGGTCAAAAAACCGTCAATCCCTTCGTCTGAACGCGATGCGCAAGCTCCTCGATTATCTCAACCGCCCGGCCCCCCGTGGGAACTTCTTCTCCCGAAGCGTTAACGCCGCCCCCTTCCAGATTATCGTCTGCCTGTTGATCACGGGCGTCGTCGTCACGGCAGCGGTCAACGAGTATGCCACGAACAAGTATCTGAACGTCGGATACACGCCGGATCAGCCGGTGGCCTTCGATCATTCTTTCCACGCGGGTCCGGACTCCGTCTTGGGTCTCGATTGCCGCTACTGCCATAATTTTGTCGAGAAGTCGGGCCACTCCAACGTGCCCACCACGAACACCTGCTGGAACTGTCATAGCCAGGTGAAGCCCGACAGCCCGGCGCTGGCTCTCGTCAAGAATAGTTTCCTCACCGGCGACGCGATTCGCTGGGTCAAAGTGCATAAGGTGCCTGACTACGTTTACTTCAATCACTCCGTCCACGTGAACCGTGGCGTGAGTTGCGTCGAGTGCCACGGCCGCATCGACCAGCAGGCCGTCGTCGGCCAACAGAAGTCGCTTAACATGTCCTTCTGTTTGGACTGTCACCGTAATCCTGAACAGGCCCTCCGGCCTTTGGATAAGATCACAGATCTCGCCTACAAGGCCGCTTCGCCCGCTGCGCAGACCGCGGACGGCACGAAGTTCGTCCATAACTGGAAGGTCAATCCGCCCCAGAGCTGCTCGGGCTGCCACCGCTAATCCCAAACTTTTTAATCGATGAGCAAGAAAGTCTTTGAACATCCCGCGGCTCAGCCCGGCGACACCGTCTATTGGCGCAGCCTCGAAGAGCGCAAT
>Ga0194048_10001820_pt1 | contig 10585 bp, 10 predicted proteins | sample JunL225m_MetaG_FD_161685 | JGI IMG/M metagenome (GOLD analysis project Ga0194048, IMG submission 161685) | Anoxic zone freshwater microbial communities from boreal shield lake in IISD Experimental Lakes Area, Ontario, Canada - Jun2016-L222-5m | ecosystem: Environmental > Aquatic > Freshwater >... | reverse complement strand
ATTGGCTAACGAAGCTCCAACTCGGCGAATTCTCCGACCGCCTACTCTCCGAGCTGTCCGGCGGCGAACAAAAAGGCGCGCACCTCGCGATGGCCTTCGCCGCGCTCGCGGAACCGTTCGGCGGAACGCTGCTGCTCGACGAGCCCGCGGCCGCGCTCGACCTCAACCGACAGGAAGCCGTGACTCAGGCCATCTTCGCCTTCGCTCAAGCCGGTGGCGCCTGCGTCGTCGCGACGCATGACCTCTCTTTCGCGAAACGCTGCGATGCGGTCGTGGTGCTGTCGGAAGGCCGCCTAGTCGCCGCAGGCGAACCCACGTCGACCTTGACTCCCGAAATCATTTCCGGGGTCTGGGGCGCTTGGGCTTCTTCGGCACGCTGACCGCAGCGCGGCTCAGAAGCCCATTACGCGCCGCCGAGAAGAGATACTGCTGCGCCAAGCCGGCGGCCGCGCCGAAGTGCGTCTTGCCGAACTGTTCCAACTGGGCCGGCTTCCATCCGCGCAGATCATAGGCGTCGGCGAGCGCTTGCACGACCCAGGTATCGACCGGGAAACTTTCCAGCCGGCCAAAGCCGAACAGCGCGACGCAAGCAGCGACCTTCGGGCCCACGCCTGGCAGGGATTGCAGTTCCACCAAGAGAGCCGGCGTTTCCAAGGCGGCGAACTCTTCGGCCCAGCGGGGACGGGCCAGCAGTTTCTTGGCGGTGCCGCGAAGGTAGGCCGCGCGATAACCCAAGGAGCAGGCGCGCAGTACCGCTTCATCGGCGCCGGCGATGGCTTCCCATGAAGGCATGGCATAGAAGTCGCCGCCCAGCGGCACCCCGAGTTTCGTCGCCAAGGCGGCGACCATGACGCGAATCTGCAGGATACGCTTATTGGAGCTACAGAGAAAACCGACCAGTGCCTCGTGCGGTTCCTGCCGCAGGATGCGGAGTCCTGGGTAAGCCGCACGCGCGGAGCGGAGCACCGGATCGGAACGCCAAGGTAGCGCCTCCGACAGACGCGCCTGAGCGCCCTCCGCGTCGAGATAATATCGCAAGGCATCCTCGGCATGCGCCGCGCCCCTCGGGCTGCGCCACTCCAAGCCCTGCGGCCCGGAACGCACCGCGGCAAGGGTATGTCCGAAGACACCGACCCAGCTGCCGTCGGTCGCAAGCGACCACCGGAAAGACTGACCTCCGTCCATCTGTTCGGAGAGCGTACCGGCTGGAACATCCTCCGCTAACCGTAATGGCCGCCAAGATGTCCACTCCGCCGAAGCCATCGGACTTAGCGACGCGCGAGGTCTGAAGGCGTTCCCCAGAGGAAGCTGTGCTTCGAGGCGAGGAACTTACCCTTGGCGTCGACCACCGAAACGCGCCAGGCGATTGGACGCCAATTGGCTTCGCCAGACTGCTTGCCAGTGAGCCCGATCACGTATTCGCCGAACGGAAATCCTGGCTTCAGGTTGACTGCAAAATCATAACGCTCCGGCGGCGTGTTTTCCTTGCGCACCACTTCAAGAACGAGGCGTCCGTCGGCCGGCGGGGCGACGTCGAGCTTCACGAAGAAATAGTATCCCGGACGGGAATCTTCTTCCGTACGGAAGACCACGTCGGCGCCATGGTGCTCCTTGGCGTAAAACGCTTCCGAGGCGCGGGCCACATCGGCTTCGCTCCGTCGACGTTCGTTGACGTAAGCGATACCAGGCACCTCATCCGAGGACACCACGGGGGTATCGCAACCCGTGAGGAGCAGCGCAGCGAGCGCGGCCCACGCAGAGGCCTGGCTCACTGCTCGCCTCACTTCTTGGCCTTCTTCTTGCTCGCGGCGGCGCGGGCGACCTTGACGCGGTCCTTCTTACGCTCGAGGTAGGCGCGGCGACGGCGACGCTTGATGACTTTATTGCTCTGTTGGCCCATAGTGGATGCATCCTCCCGCAACCCGTTGGATGGTCAAGGAGAAGGTTTACGGACCTTCCCCGGTGAACCGGGGTGAGGAAAGAGTCCTTTCTGGCTGCCTGGGTAGGGATCGAACCTACGACCAAGTGATTAACAGTCACCTGCTCTACCGCTGAGCTACCAGGCAGTGCGAAAGGAGTCCAATCAAGGCAAGGTCGGGGCGTCTCTGTCAAACAAATCCTCCGCCCGACCGCGGAGGATCTTATCCCCAGAAAGACTCTGCAATCAGGCGAAATGCACGGATTGGCGGGGGTGCGCGATGACATTGGCCCCGCGGTCCCCTAATCTCTGGACACCCTTGTGCGGCCTGTCTTCCATATGCGTATTCCCATGCGCTGGACCCGACTTCCTGAAACTCCCAATGCCCCCGGCTTCGGCGGCGCCTTCGTGGGCACCTCCGGCGACCTTCTCCTTTGCGGGGGTGGCTCCAACTTCCCCGACAAGCCGGCTTGGGATGGCGGCGTCAAAGTCTGGCACGACGAAGTCTTCTCCCTCTCAAGCACCCGCTCCAAGAAGTGGGCGTCCCTCGGCAAACTGCCCCGCCCTTGTGGTTACGGTGTCAGCGTCTCGATCCGCCAAGGCCTCCTGATGATTGGTGGCGCGGACTCGCATCGCCATTACGCCGATTGCTACACGCTGTCGGTCGAAGAAGGCGAACTCAAGGTCCGCCCCTTCCCGTTCCTCCCCCGCCCACTCGCCTACGCGACCGGCGCGCTCGTCGGCAGCAAGGTCATCGTCGCCGGCGGCACCGAACGCCCGGACGCCACCGCGGCCTCCTCCAGCGCCTTCGCCATCGACCTCGCCAATCTCAACGCCGGCTGGAAGGAACTTCCGCTCTGCGCTGGCTCTGGTCGTATGCTCGCCCAGTCCGCCGGCACGAAAGACACGTTCTTCCTTTTCGGCGGCGTCGCGCTGAGCCCAGGAGCCAAGGGCGTCGAACGCGAATTCCTTTCCGACTGTCACGCCTTCACGCTCGGTAAGGAATGGCGCCGCCTCTCCGCGATGCCCCGTGCCGTCGCCGGCGCGCCCTCACCCTGCCCGGTCTTCGACAACGAAATCCTCGTGCTCGGTGGCGACGACGGCAAACTAGCTGGCAAGGTCGAGGCTGCCAAGCACCCTGGCTACCCGAAGTCGGTCCTCTCTTACGATAAGTCCACCGACACCTGGACCGAAGCCGAAGAAGGCTCGGCCAACGTCCTCTCGACCGCTTGTACGAAGTGGTCCGGCGGCTATGCGCTGACCAACGGCGAGCTCCGTCCGTTCGTCCGCTCCGCCGAAGGCTGGTTGCTCCGCCCGGAATAAGCCTTGGGGCTGGCAGGTCGTCGGAAAGGGACTACAAAAGTCCTACCCTGGCGCCATGCTCCGCCTTACCCCATTACTCGGCCTCTTCGTGGCAGCGCTCGCTGGTGCGCAGGGCGAGCCGTTGCCAGATCTACCCGACCCACTCGGCCGTGCTGGTATGATGGCGGCCGTCCTGCGCGAAGCGGATGGCAGCGAGACCATCATAGCCGCGGGCGGCACCAACTTCCCGGACAAGATGCCGTGGCAAGGCGGCCAGCGGAAATACCACAAGGACATCCTCAAGCTCGCGCGCAAGGACGGCGTCTGGGGCTGGAGTAAAATCGGTGACCTGCCCGAAGGGCTGGTTGGTGCGGCTTTTTGTCCGACGCCTAAACGCGACGGACTGGTTATCGCCGGCGGAGCCTCTGCCGAAGGACATCGCGCGGACGTCTGGGTCGTCGGTCTTGATGGCAAGGTCACGCGCTTCGCCGAAAGCATGACCCGCCCACGCGCCTACGCCGGCTTCACCTCGGCCAACGGACACCTGATCGTCATCGGCGGCATCGCCCGGCCTGACGATATGACGACGATCCAGACCCTGACCTCCCTCGACCTCGACGATCCTGATAAACCTTGGCGCACGACCGATGCCGATCCGAGCTACGGACGTATCATTCCGCTCGTCGGCGCGGGGCTCCGCAAACTCGTCTGGGGCGGCGGCTGCTCGCTCTCGGAAAAAGACGGCAAGCCGTTCCGCGACTACCACGAGAACCTCGCCTACCAATCGACCGACGGCGAAGGCAACCGCTTCCACGGCCTACCCAACAAGCTCGCCGGGGCCGCTGGCCCGGGCGTACTCTCGCAGACGCATCTATTCTTTGTCGGCGGCGACGACGGCACCCAATATGGCCAGCCGTACGAGACGCACACCGGCTTGGCGCGGCGCATCCTCGTCATGGACCTCGAGACCTTCGAGGTAACCGACCTCGGCGAGTGGCCTCACCCTGTGGCCGTAGCGCCCCTACTCCGGCTCGGCGATGACCTTGTCACCGTGAGCGGCGAAGTCCGCCCTGGCGTCCGTACGCCTAAGCTGACCCGCTGGCCCATCCCGGCCAAATACCGATGAACGAAACTCCTTCCGTCTCCCGCACGGCCTGGCTGGTCGTCATGCTCCTCATTCCGGTCGCATTGCTCAACTACCTCGACCGGCAGATGCTCGCGACGATGAAGTCGTCCATGATCGGCGACATCCCGGAGATCCAGACCAAGGCGCAGTGGGGGCTGATCCTTGGTTCGTTCAAATGGGTCTACGCGATTTTCAGCCCGATCGGCGGCTACCTCGCCGACCGGGTCAGCCGACGCCACGTCATCTGCTTCAGTCTTTTCACTTGGTCCGCGATCACGTGGGCCACGGGCCAGGTTCATAGTTACGACCAGTTACTTTGGACACGCGCCATCATGGGCATCAGCGAAGCCTTCTATATTCCTGCCGCGCTAGCGCTTATCGCCGACTATCATCTCGGCCCGACGCGATCGCGCGCGGTCGGCCTCCATCAGATGGGCATCTATGCTGGCGTGATCATCGGCGGGTTCGCCGGCTACGCCGCAGATAACCCAGACCTCGGCTGGCGTGGCGCTTTCGCGTGGTGCGGCCTGCTGGGTATCGCCTACTCGCTCCCGCTCTTCCTGTTGCTTCGAAACCGATCGGCGGCGAACGATGACAAGCCTAAGCAGGCAGCCGGATCGACCGCCAGCACCCTGCTCGGAAACACGAATTTCCTGCTCTTGATTCTATACTTCACCTTGCCCGCCATGGCGGCGTGGGTCGTGCGCGACTGGATGCCTGACATCCTGCGTGAACGGTTCGACCTCGGCCAAGGCAAAGCTGGCATCTCTGCCGTACTCTATTGGCAGCTCGCTGCCATCGTCGGCGCAGTGCTCGGCGGATGGCTTTCGGACCGCTGGATGCGCACGAATATCCGTGGGCGCATCTTCGTCAGCGCAATCGGCACCTTCCTACTCCTCCCGGCCCTCTTCGGCGTCGGGAATGCTTCTACCTTGGCGGTCGCCATCCTCTTCCTGATCATCTTCGGACTCGGCTGGGGCTTCTTCGACTGCAACAGTATGCCGATTCTCTGTCAGCTGGTTGGCCCAGAACATCGCGCCACCGGCTATGGCCTGATGAATTTCGTGAGCATCAGCTGCGGCGGCTTCGCCGACTGGATCTTCGGCGTGCTGCGCGACCGCCACCTCCCCCTGAACGCCATCTTCGGCGTCTTCGCCGGCATCGCCTTGCTCTCCATCTTCATCGCGCTCTGCATCCGTCCAAGCGAAAACCCCTCTTCCTGATCATGTCCTCCTTTAAGTTCTCCGGCCTCTGCACGGCCACCCATACGCCCTTCCACGCCGACGGATCGCTGAACCTCGCGATCGTCGAAAGACAGGCCGCCTTCCTCCGCAGCCATGGCATCACCTCCGTCTTCATCGGCGGCACCACCGGAGAAAGCAGTTCGCTCACCGCCGCCGAACGGGCAGCCCTCAACGACCGGTGGGCCGTGGTTGGTCCGGCGACCGGTATCGACGTCATCGTCCATGTCGGTGCCAACTGCCTGACCGAAGCCGCGCAACTCGCCGCGCACGCGGAGAAGAATCAGGCCAAGGCGGTGTCGATGATCGCGCCGTCGTACTTCAAGCCCCGCACGATGGCGGACCTCGTGGCCAGCTGCGCGTTGGTGGCGAAAGCCGCTCCGCGTACACCGTTCTATTATTACGATATTCCGGGCATGACCGGCATCAGCGGATTCCCAGTCGACGAGTTCCTCAAGACCGCCTCACCGATCATCCCGAACCTCGCGGGCGTGAAGTATTCGAATCCCGACCTCGACGCGATGCGTCGGGCGCAGACGCTGGAAGGTGGCCGCTTCGACCTGCCCTTTGGCGTTGATGAACGCTTCCTCCCTGCGATGCGAGCAGGCGCGACGGCCGGCGTCGGCAGCACCTATAACTTCAACCCCGGCCCCCTGCTACGCACGATGGCGGCGCATGCAAAAGGTGACGCCGCCTTGGCCGAAGCTGAACAGGCCAAGGTCCAGCCGGTTGTCGATATTCTCGCCAAGCGAGGTTACATGGGCGCAGCCAAAGCCTTGATGGGCCATCTAGGGGTGCCCCTAGGACCCGCCCGCCTGCCCAACGGCAACCCCGACACTGCTGAGACGAAGAAGATGATCGGTGAACTCGAAGCCATCGGCTTCTTCAGCTGGAATTTCTGATCATGCGACTCGCCCTATTTCTTTGCCTGCTCTCCGTCAGCTCCTTTGCAGCGGACGGCACGGACGTCATCGTCTTCGAAGCCAAGCGGAACCTTCCCCACCCCTCGGTGCGCATCCCTTCGCTGCTCCGCACGCTGAAGGGCACGCTACTCGCCGTCGCCGAAGGACGCGACAAGCCCACCGACCAGGCCGGCAACGACTTGGTGATCTCCTTCTCGAAGGACGAAGGCGCGACTTGGTCCAAGCCAGTCGTCGCCTACGAACAGGGCGCGGACAGCTGCAATAACCCTTGCCTCGTCCAGGAAACGAAGTCCGGACGTATCTTCCTCTTCTACCAGACCTTCCCTGCTGGCGGACATGAGTTCGGCGGCTTGCCCGTCGGCCCGGCCGACCCGAAGGGCAACCGATCCTGCTTCGTGACCTCCGATGACGATGGCGTGACGTGGAGCAAGCCGTCCGACGTCTCCGCGACGTTAAAGCCCGACGAAGCCATCACCACCGCTTCCGGCCCGGGCATCGGCATCCAGCTGAAGTCTGGCCCCAAGGCAGGCCGACTGGTCATTCCCTTCAACTCCCAGGACGCGAAGAAGAACTTCTTCAACTGGGTCGCCTATAGCGACGACGCTGGCGCCACCTGGAAGCGCGGCGAGAAAGTCCCGCAGACTGAAACCATCCAACTGAACGAAGTCCAGGTAGCGGAGTCAGTGGGCGGTGGACTTTATCTGAATGCGCGCAGCTGGAGAAAAGGGGCCAGCCTACGCAAGGTCTCCTGGTCTCAAAACGCTGGCGAGACATGGACTCAGGCTGCAGAGGACGCTCATCTGCCCGACCCCATCTGCCAAGGCAGCCTGCTGCGTCTAGATGAGAGCACCATCGCCTTCCTTAATGCCGCCGGACCCAGGCGCGCCAACGGCACGCTGCGCCTCACGCACGATGATGGCCGTACGTGGGAGAGCTCACGCCTCACCTTCCCCGGCCCCTTCGCTTACAGCAGCATGGCGCTCCTTAAGGACGGACGTATCGGCGTGCTGTACGAGCCGGCCAGCAACACCGTCGTCAAGTTCCGCGTCATCGACCCGACGACGCGCTGAACCTCAGTCGTTGGGGATGAACGGCGTCGATACGGCCGCGGCGACAGGCTCGCCGTAATAATATTGGATGGCACCCGCGAGGAATTCCTTCACGTCATCGGCGAGGAAGGCACCGAAGTCGATATCCTTGCCCTGAGAGGCCACCACGATTGCCGCCGAGGGCTTATCGTTCTCGCTCGAACCTCGAAAAGCCAGCGACACCTTGGCTTCGTCGCCGACCGGCAGACGCCACGTCCAGCCGACATAGGGCAGAATCCGCCAGCGCACGACGACCAGGTCGTCCGTCAGCTCGATGCGATACCGGGCGACGGTGAAGGCGAAGCCTACGAGGAAGAACGGGACGTAGAATAAGGCTAGACCGAGGTAGTGCCACCAGGCGGCCTGCGCAACAAGGGCACCACTCACCTTCACAGAGCCGCGGGAAAGCCCGTAAAACATGGCCACGCAATGGACAGTGGTGAAGGTCAGCCAGAACCAGCCGAAACACCCGCCCATGCGGGTCTCATAGACGGTCGCCTGAAAGCCGATGATCGCAGAAACTTTCGGATGCCCCTTGGCGAGTTCCTCGGCCGTCAGCACCTTCGCCGGACGGCCGGCGAGTAGCGCGGCGTTCCGCACCGTCGCCGATTCCTTCATTGCGGCCAGCTTGGCGAGGAAGTCTTCGCGTATGCCCATGCGATGAACTTGGCCGAGCTCGCCGCTACGCGCAATCCGCTATCCTATCGGCGATAAGCTAACCCAGACTTGAACCAAAGGGGATTCTGGCTGTCCATAAGACAACCCCATGCGAAACCTCCTCGCCCTGCTCCTCCTGCCCCTGGCCTCCCTGGCCGACGGCACCAAATACTCCGTGAGTTATCCGGCCTCGGACAAGCCCGGCGAACTCATCTTCGCTTCGACCTATAACCTTTGGCTCCCCGAAGGCGTAAAGACCGTCCGCGGCATCATCGTGCACCAGCACGGCTGCGGCTTGGGCTCGAACAAGGGCGCGGTGACCGTCGCCGACGATCTGCACTGGCAAGCCCTCGCCCGCAAATGGAACTGCGCCCTCGTCGGCCCGGTGATCGGCGAGCCCGATAAGGCCAACTGCCGCATGTGGTGCGACCCCCGCAACGGCTCCGACAAGACCTACCTGCAAGCCCTCGCCGACCTCGCCAAGCAGACTGGCCATCCCGAAGTAGCGACCGCTCCTTGGTGCCTCTGGGGCCATAGCGGCGGCGGATTCTGGGCGAGCATCATGCAGGCGAAATACCCCGAGCGCATCGTCGCCATCTGGTTCCGCTCCGGCACGGCCTACTCCTATTGGCAGCTGCCCGAAGACAAGACCAAGGAACGCCAGATTCCCGAAGTCGTCCTGCCGCCTGAGGCTTACGAAATCCCGATGATGTCCAACCCGGGCGTGAAGGAAAACGGCGACAAGCGCTTCAACACCGCTTGGACCGGCAACCTCGCGATGTTCAAAGCCTATCGAGCCAAGGGCGCGCCGATCGGCTTCGCCCCGGACCCGCTCACCTCGCACCAGACCGGTGATCAGCGCTACGCCTCCATCGCGTTCTTCGATGCGTGCCTTGAGCTCCGCCTACCTGAATCCGGCAACCAGCTCCGCAAGATCGACCAATCGAAAGGCTGGGTCTCGCCTCTGCTTGGCAACGAAGCTAAGCCCGCCAGCGAATCTTCAGGCGACAAGGCCGAAACCAACTGGCTGCCGAACGCCGCCTTCGCCAAAGCCTGGATGGAATACGTAAAGACCGGCGCGACGAACGACACCACGCCGCCGCCCGCGCCCTTCAACATTGCGTCCAAGGCTATCGCCGAAGGCGTCGAACTGACCTGGGATGCGCACGCCGACTTCGAAAGCGGTATCCGGCAGTTCCTCATCAAGAAGGACGGCCAGGTCGTCGGCCGCGTGCCCGAGAAACTCGCCAGCCCCTTCGGTCGCCCGCTCTTCCAAGGCATGAGCTACGGCGACACCCCGAACCAGCCGCTCGCGCTGATGCGCTTCGTCGACAAGGGCGCCAAGGCTGGCGCGAAGTACGAAGTCATCGCGGTCAACTCCGCCGGTCTCGAATCGAAGTAACCGCCGCGCAGTCCGGACAACAAAAAGGGCCGCCCATCGGGCGGCCCTTCGTTTTGTCTACGACCAGGGATTATTCGCCCCAGGTGCAGGTATTGCCGGCGTAGATCGCGCGGCTACCCAGTTCCTGCTCGATGCGGAGGAGCTGGTTATACTTGGCGACGCGGTCGGAGCGGCAGAGGGAGCCGGTCTTGATCTGGCCGGCGTTGAGGCCGACGGCGATGTCCGCGATCGTGGCGTCTTCCGTCTCACCGGAGCGATGCGAGATGATGGCGGAGTAGCCGGCGCGCTGGGCCATGGAGACGGCGTCGAAGGTCTCGGTCAGGGAACCGATCTGGTTCACCTTTACGAGGATCGAGTTAGCAGTCTTGGTCTTGATACCGCGGGAGAGGAACTCGGTGTTGGTGACGAAGAGGTCGTCGCCGACGAGCTGGGTGTCGGCGCCCATGGCGTCGGTGGCGAGTTTCCAGCCGGTCCAGTCAGCCTCTGAGAAGCCGTCTTCGATCGAGACGATCGGGTAGCGCTTCTGGAGGTCCTGGTAGAACTTCACCATCTCAGCCGACTTGCGCTGGGACTTGTCGGACTTGTGGAAGGTGTACTTACCGGTCTTCTCGTCGAAGAACTCGGAAGCGGCGACATCGAGGGCGAGGAAGACTTCCTTGCCGAGCTTGTAACCAGAGGCCTTGACGGCCGCGGCGATGGCTTCGAGGGCAGCTTCATTGGAAGCGACCTTCGGGGCGAAACCCCCTTCGTCACCGACGGAGGTGGAGAGACCCTGGGCCTTCAGCACCTTCTTGAGGGCGTGGAAGATTTCGGTACCCATGCGGAGGGCTTCGCTGAAGGACTTGGCACCGGAGGGCACCACCATGAATTCCTGGATGTCGACCGGGGCATCGGAGTGCGCGCCGCCGTTCATGATGTTCATGAGCGG
>Ga0194048_10001819_pt1 | contig 10589 bp, 5 predicted proteins | sample JunL225m_MetaG_FD_161685 | JGI IMG/M metagenome (GOLD analysis project Ga0194048, IMG submission 161685) | Anoxic zone freshwater microbial communities from boreal shield lake in IISD Experimental Lakes Area, Ontario, Canada - Jun2016-L222-5m | ecosystem: Environmental > Aquatic > Freshwater >... | reverse complement strand
GTGGTGGCGGTAAGCGGTTGGCGGTTGGGGGCGGCAGAGAGGCAGCTAGGACAGCACGTGGTGCTGTCCCTACCTCGATACCAATTAATGCAGTCCTCCATTCTGCATAATACAATCGCTGTTAGTTTCTAAATATAATAAATAAGGTGTCTACCCCATGTCGTCTCCTGATTCTGTTCCCCCGTCCCGCTCTTGGTTTCGCACGGAAGATTTTTGGGCGATCCTGCTGGGCCTAGGGCTCGTCATCGCCGCGGCGATCTTGTTGTTCGCCGGCAGCAGCCTGAAGTGGTTGGCGGTTATGCCGGCCAAATGGACGGACGCGGGCGTCGCGGTATCGCAGTTGTTCACGGCGTTGCCCCGCTATCTAGCCCTCTTCGCGCTCTTGGCCGTCGTGCTCGGATTAGGCGCCCGGGCGATTGGCCTCTCGCTCCAGCGTTTTCTAAGCTCCTTCGCGGTCATCTTCGCAGTCACGATGGTCATCATCTTGCTGGGTGCGTGGTCGGAAGCCGGCCGCTACACGCTCGAGCCACCGCTCGTCGCGCTCGCGATGGGTTTGCTGCTCTCCAATTTCGTTCGCCTGCCTGCGTGGCTTAATGAAGGCCTGCGCGTCGAATATTACGTGAAGGTGGGCATCGTGCTCCTCGGGGCGACCTTGCCACTCAATCTCATATTATCGGCGGGCCCCGTCGCCATGGGTCAAGCCGCCGTCGTCTCGCTGGTTACCTTCGGCACGATCTTCTTCGTCGCACGTCGCCTCGGCCTTGATCAGCGCTTCGCAGCCACGCTGGGCGCCGGGGGTGCGGTCTGCGGCGTCTCGGCTTCCATTGCCGTCGCTGGTGCCGTGGGCGCAAAGAAAGAGCAGGGTCCCATCGCCATCACCATCGTGGTGGTATGGGCCATTGTCATGGTCTTCGCTCTGCCGTTCGTGGCGCGCCTCCTGGGGTTGCCCACCGGCGTCGCCGGCGCATGGATTGGCACCTCGGAGTTCGCCGACGCAGCCGGACTCGCTGCGGCCCAGACTTACGGTGGTTATGCTGGGAAGGTCAGCGGTATCACGGGCACGCCGGAAGATGCCGTGAACGCGTTCACGCTGATGAAGGTGATCGGTCGCGACATTTGGGTGGGCGTCTGGGCCTTCGTGCTGTCGTTCATCGCGGTGACTCGCTGGAGCGACACGGGCGTCAACACGCGCGTCGGGGCCAGCGAAATCTGGCGCCGCTTCCCTAAGTTCGTCCTCGGGTTTCTCTTGAGCTCGCTGATCGTCGCCTGGGTGGCTTCGGGTTATCCGGCGGCTGATTTCAAACGCGTCTTGGAGCCCGAACTGATCGGACCGCTGAAGAACCTGCGCATCTGGGCGTTCACGTTCTGCTTCCTGAGCATCGGGCTCTCGACGCGCTGGCGCGACTTGGCCGCGATCGGTCGCAAGCCGTTCCTCGCCTTCACGGCCGGCGTGATCGTCAACGTGATTCTGGGTTACTTCCTCTCGGTGGTGGTCTTCGGTAAGTATTGGTCGACCCTCGGCCGCTAAGACGCGCATGTGGGCGTGGCTTCGTCAGTTTTTTCGGCCTCCGCCTTCGCATAAAACCTGCGCCCAGTGCGTACATTTTAATAATCAGCCGCGCCAAATGGAGCAGGACTCCCCCGGACTCAGTAGCCTGAGTTCCGGGTACGGTGCGGTGCACGGCGACGACGGGCAGTGTGCGCGGCATCAACGGTATGTTTCGCCTGGTTCGAGTTGCGGGCAGTTTGCGGGGAGGGCAAGGCCGCCGCAGGGCGGCCAGTAGGTAGGGATGCGATGACATCGCATCCGCAGGTCTCTTCGCGAACGGACGCCACGCAGTGGCGCCCCTACCCAAGACAAACGGCGGGTTGGGGACAACCCGCCCTACCCGAGGCAGACTAGGACAGCACGTGGTGCTGTCCCACCCTTCGATGCAGCGATACAGCGAGGGTAGCTTGGGATGGACGGGGGTGGGAACTCGACCTAGGTTCGCTGGGCTTACCTTATGAACAGAAAGATCACGTGTCTCGGTGCGGTGGTATTACTCGCGGGGGCAGCCTTGTTTGGTCAGTCACCCGCTGGCGACGAAAAGTTGAATGCCTTGCGGTCGCTGAAGATTGAGGCGGCGACCATCACGCTGGTGGCACGCGATCCGTCGGCGACGAAGACCATCATGAAGCTGGTCCTCCATCCGGCGAAGGGTTCAAATATCAATGTGGAGGTGTGGCTGCCCGACGCAGCGAAGTGGAATGGGCGCTTCCTTGGCTTGGGCAACGGCGGCGCCGCGGGCCGAATCAATTCCGCTAGTCTGGCGGGGCCGAGCAACGCAGGTTACGCCGTGGCGACGACCGACATGGGCACGGCACCGAATGCGGACTCAGGCGTGGGTAATCTCGAGGTCTGGAAAGACTTCGGCTACCGCGCGACGCATCTGATGACGGTCGCGGGTAAACAGATTGTGCAGGCCTATTATGGCAAGGCACCGGAACTCTCGTATTTCAGCGGTGGCTCGACGGGTGGCCAGCAAGCCCTGCAAGAGGCGCAGCGCTATCCGGAAGACTATGATGGCATCGCGGCGGCGGTGGCCGCGCATTGTCGCACGCCGCTCCACGCCTACTTCCTGTGGAACGACCAGATCCTGAAGAAGCAACCGTTCACGAAGGCGCAGGATGCCAACATCATGGCGGCCGCCAACGAATTTATGGCGGCGCGGGAAATCCCCGCCGCCGCTGGAAAATTCGTGTCCGACCCGCGTTGCACGAAGCAGGATATCGAAGCGGTGATCGCGCTGGCGCGGAAGAAGGACGCATCGCTCTCCGACGATCACGCCGCGGCATTGCGGAAACTCTTCGATGGCCCGCATCATGACGTGACGGGTGAGCGAATCTTTAACGGCATTCCGCTGGGGAGCTCGCTCGAGGCCTCCCATGGCCACCTGTATCTTTTCAAGTGGGTCTTCGGTGCCGATAAGAAGATGGAGGATATTAATTTTGCGGACGATATGGATACCTACACGGCCAAGCTCGCGCCGTACCTCAGCGCCGAAAATCCTGACCTCAGTGCCTTCGAGAAACGCGGCGGTAAGCTGCTGATGACCCTCGGTACGGCCGACTCAGTCGTCCCGTATCATGCGTCGATTGATTACTACGAACGCGTGGCGGAACGCCTTGGCGGACTGGATAAAGCTCGCGCGTTCTTCCGCTTCTACGTCGTCCCGGGTCTGTCCCATGGCGGCGGTCCCGGCATCAATCAGCCGCCGAGCCTACTCGATGCGGTGCGCGCCTGGCGCGAGAAGGGGACGGTGCCCGAAGGCTTGATCGGCCGACATGCCGAAGGCGGCAAGGTTACGCTCGAGATGCCCATTTATCCGTATCCTCAGCGCACGGGTTGGAATGCGACGAAAGGAAGTTATGAAGCCGTGGATGGGCCGCGCGGAGGCGTGGAACGTATCGCCGAGCGCTTCCGTCCAGCTGCGGCGGGGGAGTAAGGGCGGAGGCGAAGTCTCTGCGACGCCTTGAGGGTGGGACGGCTGTCCTCAGCCGTCCGTTCGTCGGATGGGTTGCGGATGTCGATCGGCTCAACGGCGGGTTGGGGACAACCCGCCCTACCCAAGACAGCCCGGAACTCGTGTCCTCCGGTCCTCGGTTACGCCCCTTGCCCCTATGTCACCGTGCCCACGTGCCCCCTCGAAGGCTCCGCCTTCGCTGGTGGGGACGGCTGTCCTCAGCCGTCCGTTCGTCGAGAGGCCTGCGCACCACGTGAGAGATTCTATTCTCGATTCGCTCAACGGCGGGTTGGGGACAACCCGCCCTACCTGTTGAAGGTAGAAGCGGTTAGCGGTTGGTGGTTGGGAGCGGCAGAGAGGCAGCTAGGACAGCACGTGGTGCTGTCCCTACCGGCGATGCAGTGGATGCGATGTCATCGCATCCCACCCTCGAGACATTCCATTCAATCCTCGATTCTGCGCCACGGTGCTGCCCCTGCCCACGGGTTCGGGTTGGACAGGGGTGGGTTGGCGCTTTGTATCGGCGATATGAAACGTCTGCTTTCGGTTCTGGGTATCTTGGCATTTGCCGCGGGGCTCTCCGCGCAGGCCCCGCTTTGGGATCTGGCAAAGGATAAGATTCCAGCCGAACTTAATCATGGTGCGACCTTGGCGGCCGACGGCAGCGTGACGGTGGGCGGCGAAAATTACTTCGGCGTGCCCGCCGCGGCTTTCCCCGACCAGAAGAACTTCACGGTCCAGGTGACGGTTACTTTTCCGGAGCTCACTGACGGCACGACGATGCACGTGTTGCTGAAGCAGCAAAAAGACGGCGAGGACACGGGCCTCGGGCTGACTTGTCTCTATAGCCCGACGTACAAGATTTATCGCCCAGTCATCAATGGCATGCACATCGGCGGCCTGCGCACCAATTTCCTCCCGAATACGCCGTACACCTTCACAGTCGCGGTCCGCAAGGGTAGCCCTTCGTATTACTTGAACGATAATCCGGGCGGTCAGTATTTCGTGCTGCTGTTGCCGAACAATGAGCCGATGTGGGTGGGCAAGAAACTCCTCCCGCGCGAAAAGCCTTTTGGCGCCGCGAAGATTTCGATGCTGAAGGTCTACGGCGCTGATTTCACTTATAAGTCGCCCAAGGAAAAGGTGACCGCCGAGCCGCGTGGCGCCATCGCTGGCAAGAATTGGATGGTCGATGCCCCTACGGTCGTCGACGCCCAGCGTCCGAAGATTCTTTTTTACGGCGACTCCATCTCAGGCGGTTACCGGCAATACCTACTCCCCGCAGTCGAGGGTAAGGTCTATGCTTACCATTGGGTCGGCTTCGTCGGGGGCATCGACCCGAAGGTGGATGGGCAGATTAAGCAGGTGGCTGGCATCGCCGATTTTAAGGTGATCTTCTTTAACAATGGCCTGCACTCGTTGTCGTGGACGCCAGAGAAGGCCACCGATCAACAGATCATCGACACCACTCGGGCCATCGTACGCGGTTTCAAGACCGGGGCACCACAGGCCAAGTTGTTCTGGATCGCCACGACCCCGCACACCGCTCGCCGCACGGAGCCAGGCAAGCCAGTCACCGCCCTCGGGGACAAGAACCCAGTCGTGTTGCGTATTAATCGCCTCGCCGAACAGGTCATGAAGGACGAGGGTGTCGAGGTCATCGATATGTATACGCCGCTCGCCGCCCGCCTAGACCTGGCCGCGGGTGATGAATACCATTGGTCGGGACCCGCGTATAAGATCATCGCTGAGGCGATTGTCGCCAAGACGAACGAAGCGCTGAAGTTGAAGTGAGGGCAGGCGCGGCGGAGCCGCGGTGAGAGTATCGAGTATAGGCGCAGCAGAGGTAGAAGGTAGGGGCGCGACTGCGTCGCGTCCGTTCGTCGAATGAGGTACGGATGTGGGTCAGCCCAACGGCGGGTTGGGGACAACCCGCCCTACCAGAGGCAGCTAGGGCAGCACGCGGTGCTGCCCCACCCTTCGATGCAACGGATGCGATGTCATCGCATCCCTACCTCGAGGCATTCAATCCTACCCTCGATTCTGCATAGCTCATAACGAGGCTGGAAGTGGGCTGGGTTCGGGCTTTAATCCCGGCCACCCCACCTATGCGCTCCCTTCCCCGCACCCTCAGCACGTTACTCTTGTCGGCCACTTTGTTGTCCACCGTCGCAGGACCAGCGCTCGCCGCCGAAGCGGTGAAGCCGGGCACGGTCTTGGTCTACATCGGCACTTATACGGGCAAGAAGAGCCAGGGCATCTACGTGTCCCGGTTGAACCCAGCTACGGGCGAAATGAGCGCACCAGAACTCGCCGGGGCGATGGGCAATCCTTCCTGGGTCACGATTCACCCGAACCATAAATACCTTTTCGCGGCCGGTGAAGGAGGTCCGAAGGGTAGCGCGATTGCGGGCTTCACGATTGGAGCCGACGGCAAGCTTACCCCGATCAACTCCCAAGCCCCGAACGGCAACGGCCCGTGCCACCTCGCGATTGATGAGACGGGTAAGACGATCGTCGTTTCGAATTACGGCGACGGCAGTATCTCCTCCCTCGCCATCAGTGCCGACGGCCAACTCGCGCCTTCGACTTGGGTCGATAAGCATCCGACGTTGAGCCCAAAGCAGAAGCCTCACGGTCATGCCACGGAGTTCGCTCCGGGTAATCAGTTCGCGCTCAGCTGCGATGCTGGCCTCGACCGCATCTACACCTATCGCTTTAACGCCACCACGGGTGAACTCAGTGCCGCGGAGCCGGCCTTCACGCCGACCACCGCTGACACGCATCCGCGCCACTTGGTTTTCAGCGCCGACGGCAAGTTCTGCTATAACATCGACGAGCATTCGCTGACCGTCACCGCGTTCACCTTCGATGCCCGCCGTGGCACCCTGCAGCAGATCCAAAGCCTGCCCTCAATCCCGGCGGGCTTCGACGGCAAGGGCGGCTCGACGGCGGAAATCATCCTGCATCCGTCTGGCAAGTTCCTCTACGGCTCCAATCGTGGGCATGACAGCATCGTCACCTATGCGGTCGATGCCGCCTCCGGTAAGCTTACACTCGTCGGCCATACTTCGTCGCAGGGCAAGACCCCGCGCGGTTTTGGCGTCGATCCGACCGGCCGCTGGCTCGTCGTCGGCAATCAGAGCTCCGACAGCGTCTTCCTCTTCAAGATTGACCAGGCCACTGGCGCGCTCTCGCCGACCGGTACTCACTTCGAGCTCGGCCAGCCAGTGTGCTTCAAGTTCGTTGAGGTGAAGTGAGCGCGGCGGTGCTGAGGTGAGAGTATCGAATATAGAGTGTAGGGAGAGGCTAGGGGTACGGACAGGGGCAGGAGTATTTTGTCTTGAGGGTAGGGACGGCTGTCCTCAGCCGTCCGTTCGTCGGATGAGGTGCGGATGTGAATCGGGTTAACGGCGGGTTGGGGACAACCCGCCCTACCCAAGGCAGACGAGGGTGCAGAGCACTCCCTCCCATCAACCTACCCACCCTACACTTGCCGCTAGGGTGGGACGGCTGTCCTCAGCCGTCCGTTCGTCGAGAGGCCTGCGCACCACGTGAGAGATTCTATTCTCGATCTGCTCAACGGCGGGTTGGGGACAACCCGCCCTACCAGTGAAGGCGAAGCCTTCGCGTGGGGACATGCTGGCATGGGGACACGGGGGCAAGGCGATAGCCAGCTAGGGCAGCACGTGGTGCTGTCCCACCCTTCGATGCAGCGGATGCGATTTCATCGCATCCCTACCGGCGGAGGCTACTTGGCCGGGGTCTTGGTGAGCAAGAAGGCGAGGAGGTCGTTGAGATTTGCGACGGAAAGGGTCTCGCCGAAGATTGGCGGCATGAGGGAAATCTCCGTCTCCTTGCGGGCGCTGACGTCCGCGGCTTTGACGCGAAGCTCTTGGCCGGCGAGGTCGACGAGGATGATCTGGCCGTCCTCTTCGCGACGCAGCATGCCGCTCACCGCGGAGCCGTCCTTCTTCGTGACCATGGTGAGGCGGAAGGCTTTGTCCACGTTGCGGCTCGGGTCCAGAATGTCTTCGAGCAAGCGGGCGACCCCGCGGCCGCCAATACCGTCCAACTGTGGGCCGATGTTGGCTCCCTTGCTGTCGATGGCGTGGCAGACGGCGCAGTTCTGCGTGAAGATTTCAAGGCCGTGCGAGGCGTTGGCTTGGGCGGGATCGAAGGTCTTACGTCGGTCGGCGATGAGCTTATCAAGGACGACATTAAGGGGCGGAAGGTTGGCGGTGAGTTTCGTCCATTGCGCGGTGATCGCAGGCTGCTTGTAGCCAAGCAGCTTATCGGCGAGGCGTTTCTCTAAGAGTAGGGAGGGCGCGGTCGTACCCTCCGCACACGCGTGCAAGAGCATCGTGGCCCCTTCGGCGCTGGTGCTCAGCGCGGTGGCGAGGGACCGTTGAAAACTATGGGAGGATCCCTTGAGTGCGGCCGCGAGCGCAGTCGCAGCCTCGGTAGAAGCAAGCTCGCCGAAAGCCGTGGCGACTTTCTCGCGGAGCACCGTCGGCGTGCTGGCATCGACAAGGAGGGGGCGGAGCGTGCGGATGGGTTGGTCGTCGAGTCGGAGGAGTGCGAGCGCGGCCTTCGCGCGATTTTCTGGGCTGGCTTTGCTGTCGGTCAAGAGTGCTCGCACGCCGCTCAGGGCTTCGGTGAGTTTGAGGCTGCCGGCAATTTCCGCCGCGTTACCGGCGGTATCTCCGCCAGCGGCGAAGAAGGCTGGGATGGAGGATTTGACCCAGTCCTTAACGAAGGCGGAGGCTTCGGGGCTGCGCTCAGCTAAACCAGTGGTGAGATCTTTGAGCACGGCGAGTTGGCTGGCGGCCGGCTCGGCTCCGCTCAGGCGTTGTTTAGCTAGGCTGGCGAGCGCCGGAAGTTCAGTGGCAGGAAGCCCCTTAGTGAGATGGGTCAGGTGTTTTTGGAAGACCTCGTTAGAAATTAATCCAGGCGTCTGGATGAGGCGAAGGCGTAGCAAGGCGGCGGGCTCGCCGGCCACGCCGAGGAAGGTGTCCATGACGAAGCGGTTGAGGTCGGCCTTTGGTAGGCTTTCCAACAGGGTGAGATCATGGAGGGTGAGTGCGCGCAGCTGGTCGCGGAGGGCAATGCGCGAGCCGTGGAGGAGGTGGTCATCGTCCGTGGGTACCTGATTCAGTAGAGCGAGCAGCACGGGGATATTTTCTTTGGCGGGATGGGCGCCGAGTGCTTCCGCGGCGCAACGTTGCACGAGGGCATCGGGGTCGCGGGTAAGGTTGCGCACGGCGGCCGCGAGGAGGGCGGACCACTTCGGGATTTCGCGAGCCGTGCGCGCGGCGTGCGTGCGCACCAGTAAATTCGGGTCGCCCAAGGCTTGAAGGAGCGCGGCATCATCGAGTGCGCCGAGACGGTGGAGGGCCCAGACTACGTTGAGTTTTTGCAAGGCGTTGACCGGGCGAGTGGCGGCGGCTTGCAGGAGCGGGATGGCGGCGGGGCCCAAGCGGTCGCAAATTTCATTGAGCGCCAGGGTGCGACGGGTGGGGTTACCCGAGCCCAGTTCCTGGAGGAGGCCAGCGGCGTCCGCCGGGAGGGCGGCGGGGGCGCGAGGTGGCTGCTGTTGGGCGTCGAGGTGGACGATGCGCCAGAGGCGGCCGCGTTCGCGATCGCGTTCGGGGTGCGTGAGGGGGACTTCGTAGTGGCCGATAATTTTGTTATAAAAGTCCGCGACGTAGAGGGCGCCGTCCGGGCCCCAACTCAGGTCGACGGGGCGGAACCACGGATCATCGGTGCTCAGGAAGTCGGGCAGTTCCTTGCCCTTGGAAGAGGAGCCGTGCCAGGCGATGAGGTCATGGTTGAGCCGGCTGGTCTGGACATTGCCGATCAACATATGGTGCTGGAATTCATCGGGCCAGGCGGGGTCGGTGATGTAAATTGGTCCGCAGATGGCGGTGCTGCCGTGTGAGTGGCGGATGGTCTGGGGCGCGAAGCCGAGGCCGTCGTTGGGCTTACCGAAGCTCGGGTAATAGGCGCCGCGGAGGAGCTGGTAGATCGGAGAGCTATGGCAGTCGGCACTGTAAAGATTACCTTTGTCATCCCAGCAAAGCCCGAAGGGGTTGACCTGCCCGTAGGTATTGCCCTCGACGCGTGAGCCATCGAGGCGGAGGCGCCAGGTGTTGCCGCTTTGGATTTGGAGCTCGCTGCCATCCTTGCCGCGCAACGTGCTCTGGTTGTTGAAGCCGTGCGTGCCGTACAGCCAGCCATCGAGGCCGCGGCGGTAGGAGGAAAGATTGCCGTGGGAATCGCGCTCCCAGCCCAGCGGGCCGACGAGGACCTCGCGGCGATCGGCTTTCCCGTCGCCGTCGGTATCTTCCATGAGCCAAATATTGGGGATGCTCCAGACGATGCATTTCCAGGTGAGTTTACCTTGGGCGTTCGGGGAGCGGAAGGGGTAGAGACCCGTGGGGATATTAAGTCCGTCGGCGAAGATCTCGACCTTGCCGGCGCGGCCGTCAGGGCCGAAGTCGGAGAAGATTCGAATGGTATCGCGGCCGGGAGAGCCATCCTTGATGGCGAAGGGATACTCACGCGACTCCGTGATCCAGAGGCGGCCGAGCGCGTCCCACTGCATGTTCATCGGCTTGCGCAGATCGGGCTCGCTGGCGACGAGTTGAATGGCGAAGCCCGGAGGCAGGTGGAAAGCCTTAGCCTGTTGGGCCGGGGTCAGGGGATTCGTGGGACGGACTAACTGCGCGAACGGGTCGGATTTTTGCTGAGCGAAGCCGGGGACGGCGAGGAGCAGAAGGACCAGTAGCAGGGGTGGGCGAGGGGCCATGGGGTATTTTAAAAGTCGGGGCGCCGTGCACAGGGGTCTCGCGCGTCAGGAAAATGATGACAACCGCCGGACCGCCCCCTTCAACTTTATTTACGAAAGCAGCCAGTGGGTGGGGCGTGGGACGGCGGTGCCGCGGTGAGGGTATAGAATATAGAGTGTAGGGAGAGGCTAGGGGTACGGACAGGGGCAGGGGCATTTTGTCTTGAGGGTAGGGACGGCTGTCCTCAGCCGTCCGTTCGTCGATAGGCCTGCGCACCACGTGAGAGATTCTA
>Ga0194048_10001818_pt1 | contig 10591 bp, 12 predicted proteins | sample JunL225m_MetaG_FD_161685 | JGI IMG/M metagenome (GOLD analysis project Ga0194048, IMG submission 161685) | Anoxic zone freshwater microbial communities from boreal shield lake in IISD Experimental Lakes Area, Ontario, Canada - Jun2016-L222-5m | ecosystem: Environmental > Aquatic > Freshwater >... | reverse complement strand
CCGCTCTGGTCAATGTATTTGACCAGAGCGGCTAGCTGTGCCTTCGTCAAAGACGAGGCGTAGTTGGCTGGCATGATGCCCTTGCTGTAGCCCTTAACGATCTCTTTGTTCGGGTAGACGATCATCTCCAAAATGCCCGCCGCGTTATCGCCTTTGAGCATCTCGTCAAGGTTCGGCCCAGTCGCCGCGCTAGTGCCGGCGGCCTTCAATGCGTGGCAGGCGCCGCAGGCAGTAGCTCCAGTGGCAGGGTTTCCAGCCACAAAGATCTGCTTACCGATGGCATCCGCCGTAGCGCCGGCCGCTGGCGCGGTTGCGCCCGAAGCGCGGGCCAAGCCTGCCATCACGGCGGTGTACCGCTCCGGCGTCAGCACGGTGACCGTCTGGCGCATGTAGGCATGGCCAAGGCCGCAAAGCTCGGCGCAAACAACATCGAAGGTTCCGAGTTTGGTTGGCGTCAAGTTGTAGGAAGTGGTTATCCCAGGGACGGCATCTACCTTCAGCCGGAATGCGGGGACCCAGAAGTCGTGGATTACGTCCTTTGAGCGGACATTGAACTTGACCGGCTCGTTCAGCGGCAGGTAGAGCTTCGCGGTCTTCACTGTGCCAGCAGGCGTTGGCGTCTCGAAGCCCCAAGCAAACTGGACGCCGTTGACGTTCACGACGCGGGTTCCCTTCGCCGGCGCGGCCTGAATGTCGACGAGCAGGATCGCGGCGTAGGTCGTAAGCGCCGCGATGATGATGGTCGGAATGATTGTCCAGATCACTTCGAGCTTTGTGCTGCCGTGGATCGGCGGCCCGTCGAGGTCCTCTTCACCCGGCCGCTGACGCCAGCGCCAGATGCTGAAGAGCAACATCGAGGTGACTGCGACGAAGATCGGTACCGAAACGATGATCAGCACATCCCAGAAGGTGTCGATCTTCGGCGCGGCGTTGGAGGCTTGCGCCGGGAACCAGTTGAGCGCGAGCATGAAAGCGATGCCGATCGCGGAGGCGACGACCATGATCGTGAGCAGCACGATCCAGTTTTTTGCGGTAACAGCCCCGCGATGAGATTGACCAGTCACTACGGCAAAAGATTACCGGTCGCAGGCGACGCAGGCGTGCTCATAGCCGTGTTGGACGCGTTGCCGCTCATCGCCGTCGAGGGCCGCCCCTGCGGCTTCGACTAGGCGGCGAGCGCGACTGGCAAGGCGAGCTCGCCGCGAGCGCCGACCGAGCGCTCAGAAACGCGGTAATCCGAAGGCACCAAACCGTGCTGCCGCCGGAAAGCTTTTGCGAACTGGGCCGGCTGGCGATAGCCAACGCGGTGTGCCACTTCGCGCACCGTGAGATTGGTGCTGCTGAGCAATTCGGCGGCCCGCTCCATTCGAATCCGCGTTAGGTACTGACGGAAAGTCGTGTTCCCGACCTCAGCAAAGGCGCGTTGAAGCTGGCGCCGCGATGAGGCCACACGGTGAGCCAGCTCGTCGAGAGTGAGCTCATCGCCGTACTCGTACTCAAGGATTGAGGTTACCTCTTCGTAGAGGCTTGCACGGAGCGAGATTGTTGTGGCTCGTTGCATCGTCTCCTTCTTACGGCTCAGCCGCGCTGAGAGATTAAGAAGGCCCGTGAATATGGGCTCCTTCGGGTTGTCTGGACAGCGCACGGGCCAGCGGTTATGGTCGGCGTAGAGTCGAAAGTGGAGGAGCTCCTATGTCGATGAAGGTCAGCGAAGCGATGAGTGAGTCGGTTCTGACTGTCGGTCCGGGCCACACGCTGCGAGAGGTTGCGACCCTGATGGCTGCACGGCACATCGGATCGGCCGTGGTCCACGACCCTGAACGACAAGGGCCAGGGATAATTACCGAGCGCGACATCATGCTCTCACTTGGAGCAGGCGAGTCGCCCGACGACGAAATGGTTGAGGCGCATATGGCCAGCGACGTGATCTTCGCGGCCCCTGACTGGTCGCTCGACCACGCGGCAGAGACAATGATTAGCCACGGTTTCCGCCATCTCGCGGTGGTCAGCGGCGGCGAGCTCGTGGGGATGCTCTCGATGCGCGACCTAGTGCGCTGTTACGTCGAGATTGAATCGGCCGCTGCAGCCGTCGGCGCCCCGGCGGCGGCAACTGACAGCTAGCGCTAGTGGCCGCTTGGTAGCTCGCGGTTTTCGCGAATCGCGTCACGGATCCAGCCGTAAATCGCGGCGACCATGATCAGCAGGCCGATCACGCTCAGGTACCACATGCCGAGCACGCCGATCAAAAGGAGTGATAGCCCTACGGCGACCAGGACCGGCTGAAGACTGCCGCCAGGGAGGCGGATCTTCTCGCCCGCAGGCTCAGCATCTTGCTGCTGATCGCTCATGAGATGTAGAGCGCCGCAGCGACGAAAGATAGGCCGAACATGACGAAGCCGATCGCGGTGATCAGCAGTCCGGCGCGGTTGTTTTTGCGGGCGAGGTTCTTATCCATGGCTCAAGGTTGGAAGCTTACAGCCAGACGTCGGCGACCATCGTTGCGAACAGGACGGCGAGGTAGAGCAGAGAGAAGAGGTAGAGCCGAAGGGCGGAAGCACGGTCGGCTCGGCGGCGCAGCTGCCAAGCCATGACGATCAGCGTCAAACCCAGGCCGAGCGAGACGATCAAATAGGGAACGCCAAGACCACCGGCGCAGAAAGGCAGCTGCGAGACGGCATAGAGGAGCACTGAGTAGAGCAAGATCTGGCGTCGCGTTTCATTCTCTCCGCGGACGACGGGAAGCATTGGGATTCCGGCTGCTTCGTAGTCGTCCTTCATCAGCAGGCTCAGCGCCCAGAAGTGAGGAGGCGTCCAGAAGAAGACGATGAAGAAGAGGAAGATCGCGAGCCCGCTGAGCGAACCTGTCACGGCAGCCCAACCGACCAGTGGCGGTACAGCCCCAGCGGCTCCACCCCAGATGATGTTCTGCCAAGTGTGGCGCTTCAGCAGCATCGTGTAACCGACCGCGTAGCCGATGAAGCCTGCGAACGAGAGCGCGGCCGCGAGCGGGTTCACGAGTAGCGCCAGCCAAATCAGCGACGCAGCGCCGAGGATCAGACCGAAACTCAGCGCAGCGCGCGGCGAGATCCGCCCGGAGGCGACCGGTCGGTCTGCGGTTCGTTCCATCAGCAGGTCAACGTCGCGGTCGTACCAGTGGTTGATCGCGCCTGAGCCTCCGGCCGACATCGCACCGCCGATCAGCGTCGCAATGATCAGCGCGATAGATGGGCGCCCGGCAATCAGCATCGCCGCAAGCGTCGTGAACAGCAGCAGGCTCTGGACCTTCGGCTTCGTCAGCGCGACGTAGTCGTTGATCCGCTGACGCGCTGCCGACGGCGCGATCGCTGCCGTCGCCCCTGATTCTGTAACCACCTGTGGCATCGCGGCGGCGCTAACTCCCGGCCCCTACGCCGGCCTCATCGCCAACGCGGTCTTGCCGTTCGATCTGGCGGCGAATGTCCTGCATCGGCTCAACTGAGCGCACGCGAGGAACGATGTCAAAGTTGTTGACCGGTGGAGGGGAGGGGGTAAACCACTCGAGCGTGTTGCCGCGCCATGGATCGGGCCCGGCCTTCGCGCCTTTCTTCACGCTCTGGACAATGTTGACGATCGTCAGCAGCACGCCGAGCGCGAGGATGAATGACCCGATCGTCGAGATCATGTTGTAGAGGCCGAGGTTGTTGACGTCGGCGTACTCGTAGACGCGCCGCGGCATCCCGCTTAGGCCAGCAGAGTGCTGGATCAGGAAGGTGATCCAGAAGCCGCCGAGGGTAAGCCCGAAGCTGACTTTGCCGAGCTTCTCGTCCATCATCCTGCCGGTCATCTTCGGGAACCAGTAGTAAAGCCCGGCCATCATTGCGAAGACGGCGCCACCGACGATTGTGTAGTGGAAGTGAGCGACGACGAAGTAGGTGTCGTGGAGCTGCCAGTCGACCGGGAAGGTCGCGAGGAAGATCCCTGTGATCCCGCCGAGCAGGAAGGTCGCAAGGAATCCGATCGAGTAGAGCATCGCGACCGGGAACTCGATCGCCCCGCGCCACATCGTGAAGACCCAGTTGAAGATCTTGACGCCTGTCGGAATTGCCACGAGGTAGGTGCCGAGCATGAAGAAAATCAGCAGGTAGAACGGCAGCGGCACGGTGAACATGTGGTGCGCCCAGACGAGCGTGCCGATCACTGCGATCGCCAGAGTGGCGGCGACGATCGCCTTGTAACCGAAGATCGGCTTGCGCGAGAAGACTGGAAGGATCTCCGAGATAACGCCGAACCCAGGCAGCACGAGGATGTAGACCTCGGGGTGGCCGAAGAACCAGAAGAGGTGCTGCCAGAGCAAAGGTGAGCCGCCGTTCGACGGGTCGTAAAAGTGGGTTCCGAAGTGGCGATCGGTCAGCAGCAGCGTTACCGCGCCGGCAATCACAGGGATCGAGATGATCAGCAGGATTGCCTGCGTCAGCATCGTCCAGACGAAGAGCGGCACGCGGCCCCAGCTCATCCCGGGAGCACGCATGTTGGTGATCGTGACGAAGATGTTGAGCGCGCCAATGAAAGAGGCAATGCCGGTCAGGTGGACGAGGAAGATCCAGGAGTCAACGCCGTTCGATGGCGAGAAGGCTGTCTCGGAAAGCGGCGCGTAACAGGTCCATCCGCATTCAGCGGGGCTGAACAACAGTGACCCGTAGAAGACGATGCCGCCCGCGATGAAGAGCCAGAGTGAGAGCGCGTTGAGCCTTGGGAAAGCCATGTCGCGCGCGCCGATCATCAGCGGCACGGTGTAGTTGGCGATGCCAGCGATCATCGGCATCAGGAAGAGGAAGATCATCGTCGTGCCGTGCATCGTGAAGAGCGCGTTATAGGTCTGCGGCGAAAGCAGCGTGTTGTCAGGTACGGCCAGCTGAAGGCGGATCAGCAGCGCCTCAACGCCGCCGATGACGAGGAACATCCATGAGGCGACGATGTACATGATCCCGATCCGTTTGTGATCGGTACTAGTGAGCCAAGAGAGCCAGCCGCTCGGCCTTGGCGCGGCCGAGTTGGTGACGATCTCAGGGATTCCTTGCTTCGATGGGGCGGCGGTAGTCGTAGTCATCTGCTGATCACTTTCCGTTTACAGCGTCATTTACGTATTTGACAAGCGCATCAAGCTGGGGCTTCGTAAGCGTCGCGGAGTAGTTGGCGGGCATGATGTTGGCCGCGTAGCCCTTCGAGATGATCTTGTTTGGGTAAAGGATCGAAGCCTTGATCATCGCGGCGCTCTGGCCCTTGAGTACGACGTCCAGCGGCGGTCCGACGGCCGCGTTGGTGCCTGCGTCTTTTAGTGCGTGGCAGGAACCGCATGCGAGCGCGCCGGTTGCAGGAACACCCGCGACGAAGATCTTCTTGCCGTCGATTGCGGCGACCGGTGCAGGGGCCGATGGCGCGGCTGCATCTTGAGGGGCGGTCTTAAGGGCGGCAGCGTCCTTTGCCACGAGCGCGTTGCGAGCGGTGGCGGCCTGCTTCTCGGCCGCCATGATCGCCGCCTTCTGGCTCGCGTACCAGACCTTGAATTCGGCTGGCGAAACGGCCTTGACCGAGGCGATCATCGTTGCGTGGCCGCGGCCGCAGAGCTCGGCGCATTGACCGCTGTAGGTGCCTGGCTTCGAGATCTTGAACCAGGTGTAGTTCGTGTAGCCAGGCACGGCGTCGAACTTGCCGCCGAGTTCAGGGATCCACCAGGAGTGCTGTACGTCCTGGGCACGGATGCTGAGGCTGACCGTCGTATTCGTCGGCACGACCATCTGCTCGTAAGCGAAGACGTTGTTGAGGTTGTTGGTGTCGGTGTCGGCATAGCTGTAGCGCCAGATGTACTGCTGGCCGTTGACGTCGATGTTCAGCGAGTGGCCGTTCGGCGGCACCGCCGGCGTCGCAGGACCACTATTGAAGGCGACGTTTCGCGGCGTTGCGAGGCCGCTGGCGCTTGAGTTCGGTGGGTTCTTGATCTGATCGAGCTTGAGGAAGGTGACGATCGCGATCAGGACAAGCAGCAGCGCTGCACCAACTGTCCAGCCGACCTCAAGGCGGTTGTTGCCGTGAACCTGAACTGCGACGGCGCCCTTGCTCGCGCGGTACCGGACGAGCGTCCAGATAATCAAACCGCCGACGCCAAAGAAGACGATGCAGCCGAGCCCGAAGATCAACAGGTAGAGCGAACGGATCCCTTCAGCGTTTGGTGTTCCGCCACCGGACTCGGGCGCTAAGACGCCGGCGAAAGCTCCCGCCGCTGGCAGCAGCAGCGCGAGCACGAGAACGATCCCGAAGAGGAGGCTGGTCTTGGCTGGGCGAGAGGTCATCAGAGAGCGCACGGAAGAAGGCAATCCTATAAAGGAATCGGACGGGAGGAAGTGCGCCTTAGCGCCCCGTGAACGATGTCTCTCGCTTTTCGACGAAAGCGAGCACTCCTTCGGCGAAGTCTGTGCTGCTGGCCATCTCCTGTTGGATCGATGCTTCGAGTGCCAGTTGATCATCGAGCGAGCCAAAGATCCAGTTGTTGAGCTGCCGCTTCGAGCCGGCGTAGGAACGGGTCGGGCCACTCGCTAGGCGCCCTGCGAGCTGGTCAATTTCCTCGTCAAGGTTCGCGGCTTTGAAGACTCCGTTAATCAGTCCCCAGTCGGCCGCTTTGGCGGCGTCGACGCGTTCACCGAGCATCGCCATCTCGGTCGCTCGCGCCAGTCCAATCCGCGCCGTAATGAATGCCGACGAGCCGCCGTCGGGTACTAGGCCAATGTTTACGAATGCAAGTAGGAAGTAGGCGTCATCGGTCGCGTAGACGAGATCGGCGCAGAGCGCGAGCGAGAGGCCAACGCCTACGCAGGGGCCCTGCACGGCGCTGACGACAGGCTTTGGCAGGCGCCTTAGACCGGTGATGATCGGGTGGTAGCGCTCGTGAAGTGCGCGCTCGAGGTCGGGCATCCCGTCGTCCTTTGTGAGTCCTCCGGCGGCGCCATCTTTTAGATCGGCGCCTGAACAAAAGGCGCGGCCAGCGGCCGCAATCACGACGGCGCGAATCTCGTCGTCGTCGCGCACAACCTCGTATGCGGCGAGCAGGTCGGCGCTCATCTGTCCGTTCCAAGCGTTGAGCGAGTCAGGGCGGTTCAGTTCGATCTTCGCCGCCGCTCCGCTGCGCAGCAGGTTCACGGTCTCGTACTCGGTTTCGATCTCAAACTTTGGCATCGGGGCATCTTATGTAGTCAGTGCACGGATCGGGCTGTGGCTCTAGCCTTGAGCCGATGGGAGCCAGACGACCGCTCATCGCGATCAGTGCATACGTCGAGCAGGCCCGCTGGAGCCTTTGGGATGCGGAGGCTGCGCTGGTGCCACAGATCTTCGTCGAGGCCGTTCAGCAGGCAGGCGGTGTGGCGATGCTCTTGCCGCCCGACGGATCGTTCGGTGACGGCGTCGCGCAAGAGGTTCTCGCCGCCGTCGATGGTCTGCTCTTGACCGGCGGCCCGGACGTCGATGCCTCGCTCTACGGCGCAGAAGCCGCGCCTGAGCATGAGGGCTCGAGAATCGAACGCGACCGCAGCGAAATGGCGCTGATTAACGCCGCGATTGAGGCCGACCTGCCGCTCCTGGCCGTCTGCCGCGGGATGCAGCTTCTCAACGTCGCCCGCGGCGGCACTCTGGTCCAAGACTTACCTGATTACCACCGCCCAAACCCCGGTTCGTTTGAGGGGAGCGAACACGATGTCCGCTTAGCCAACGACTCGCTGGCCGCCGCGGTCACCGGCGAGCTGCTCCACTCAGCGATGCAGCACCACCATCAGGGAGTGGACCGCGTAGGAGATGGGCTGACGGTCACCGGCTGGGCGGTCGACGATGACTTCCCCGAGGCGATCGAGATGGAAGACCGTCGTTTCGTACTCGGCGTGCAGTGGCACCCTGAAGCCGACCCGACAAGCCCGGTGATTGGCTCCTTCGTTCGCCTCTGCGCCGAGGGTCTTTAGCTCAGCAATCCCTCTGCGCGTAGCCAGAGTTCGGTCCGGCGCATTCCCTCGTCGAAGTCGACCTTGGGCTCCCAGCCGAGTAGCTCGCGGGCGCGCGTGTTCGGGTAGACAGCCTGCCGTGAGACGTAGCGGATCGCCTCGCGACTGACGCTTGGCTGCGTGCCACGAAGTTTTGCGAAGCTCTCCGCAGCGAATGCGAACGCTTCGATTAGCGGCGCCGGCGCCGTGCGCACCTTCTTCTGCCCGAGCATCTCTGCGTAGCGACCGAAGAAGTCCAAGGTTGTAATTGGCACGCCATCCCAGGCAGTCACAGCTTGGCCTGCAGCCTCGGGGGTAGTCAGAGCGCGCAGGATGCAGTCGACGAGATCGTCGATATACACAAGCGTCATTAGCGCATCGCCTCTGCCGGGTAACGCAAAAGTTCCCGCTCGGAGAGCCTCTATTGGACGGATTGCCCACGGGATTGAGCCGGGGCCGTAGACGTCGCCTGGCCTGACGACGGCAGCGCCGCGGCGCAGCGCTAGGTAATCCGACGCTGCCTTGGTGTCGGCGTATGGTGCGCCGCTGGCCCGTGGCGCGGCCTCTTCTTCCAAGTCACCGCTGAACTCGTAACCCCAGCTGGCGACCGATGAGAGGTGGGCGACCTGCTTAATCCCCGCAGCATCGGCGGCGTCGAAAACTGCGCGGCTACCGCGAACGTTGACCTCGATGAACTGCTCCATCGAGCCCCAGTCGCCGACGATCGCGGCGGTGTGGATCAGCCCATCGCAACCATTGAGGGCGGCGGCGATGGCGTCCTCGTCGAGCACGTCGGCGACGACGAAGCTGGCACCGGTTGCCTCGATGTCAGCCCGCCTCTCGGCACGGACGTCGACCCCAACTACGAGTGCGCCCTCGGAAGCGAGCCTCCGGCAGAGAGCCTCTCCGATGAAGCCACCGGCGCCGGTGACTGCGACTGTTTGCCCGCCGAGCTGCACCCCCCAACCGTATACTGCGCCAACCTTGCGCCCCTCGAAAGCCCTGCGGATAGCGGCAATGGCAACGGTTGCCGTCGGCGTTGCCGCGCCGCTTTTGCGCCGCCGCGTGAAGCTTCCAAAGGCTGCCGTACTGGCATCGGCGTGGAGCGCGCCGGTCGCGCTCTGTGTCGCGACGCCGCGCTCAGCTAAGCGCGACATTGCCGTTTCGATTCTTCAGATGTGGGCCTACTTCGCCACTTACGAGATGCCGGCGGACGATCCCGAAGAGTTGGAGCGGCGAGCATTCGTTGACTACCCGGTGAAGGTTGATCGCTGGCTCGGCTTGGGTGAGCTCCCTGGCGTTCGTCTCCAGCGTGCGTTCGCCGACCCGGGAAATATTCGAGCGGCCGAGAAACTGCTCGTTTGGGCGCACTGGATCTGGTTTCTCGTCCCACACGCGACGGTCGCTTACGTTTTCATCAGGCGCCGCGACCAGTTCCCAAAAGCTGCGGCGATGATCTACGGCACCTTCGACCTCGGTCTGATCGGTTACTGGCTGGTACCGACCGCACCGCCTTGGTACGCGGCGCAGAAGGGTCGCCTCGGCGGCGACGTCGCGCGCACCAAGCTTGGTCTGCGGCGGATGATGATCGACTACGGCGAGCAGTTTTGGCGCGGCCGCTGGCCGACGCTTTACGATGGCCTTGCAGGCAATCCACTAGCCGCCATGCCCTCTCTTCACTTCGCAACATCGGTGATGTCCGCGCACGTCCTCTCCGACGTAGGTCGCGCCGAGGGGACGGTCGCTTGGGCCTACGCGGGGACGCTCGGCTTTGCGCTCGTTTACTTGGGCGAGCATTATGTGATCGACCTGCTCGCAGGGCTCGCACTAGTCGAAGGGCTTCGCACAGCAGCGCCGCGGCTCAGTCCGCTCGCGGAGGGCGTCTCGCGCGTGATCCAAGGTCTTGAGCACCGCGCCCAGGGTGCCTGATGGAAGTGCCTCAGAGCGAGGTTGACGAGTTAGCTCCTGAGGTCGGCGACGACGAGCAGATGCCAACGCGCCGCCTCTCGCGGCGCCACGCATTCTTTGCCGGTTTTTTTGCGCTCGCGGTAGTTGTATTTCTTTACTTCGGCCTGCCGCAGATCGCTGGTATCAACAAAACTTGGGACCGCATTCAGGATGGCGATCCGAAGTGGCTGATCGTCTGCGCGATCTTCGAACTGATCTCTTTCGGCGGCTACATCTGGCTCTTCCGTGGAGTCTTCGTGCGCGGAAGCAAGCGGATCAACTGGGCGGTCAGTTACCAGATCACGATGGCCGGCCTCGTTGCCGCGCGGCTCTTCGCTGCCGCTGGAGCCGGGGGCGCGATTCTGACTGCCTGGGCGCTGCGCCGCTCAGGGATGCCGGGCCGCACTGTTGCTACGAGGATGATCGCCCAGTACGTAATTCTCTACGCGGTTTACATGTTCACGCTGCTAATCGCCGGGGTTGGTCTCTACCTCGGAGCCTTCAACGGCAGTGGCGTCTTTGCGCTGACGATGGTGCCGGCGATCATCGGCGGGCTGGCAATCATCCTCGCGCTCGCCTGCACGCTGATCCCGGAGCAGATCGACCGCCGCATCGAGCACTGGGCCAAAGACTCCGGTTGGTTTGGA
>Ga0194048_10001814_pt1 | contig 10604 bp, 13 predicted proteins | sample JunL225m_MetaG_FD_161685 | JGI IMG/M metagenome (GOLD analysis project Ga0194048, IMG submission 161685) | Anoxic zone freshwater microbial communities from boreal shield lake in IISD Experimental Lakes Area, Ontario, Canada - Jun2016-L222-5m | ecosystem: Environmental > Aquatic > Freshwater >... | reverse complement strand
TATACATGGCGCTGATGCACTAATTGACTTTACCGAAATAAAAAATATTTATCAAAACGTTGGTGTTGTATAAATCATTATGAATTGTCATATATTGAAAAGGATTTATGTATGAAAAAAATTAGATTTGGATTATTTGTGGCATTAATATTTTTTATGCAGTCCCTTTATGCACAAGACAATTCATACCCGAACAAGCCGATAAAAATAGTTGTACCTTATCCCCCGGGAGGATTTAACGATACTTTAGGGCGTATTTTGGCACCAAAGTTAAGTGAGATTTGGAAACAACCGGTGCTTGTAGAAAATCGGACTGGCGGAGTTACAACGATTGGTACGAGTTACGTCGCCACTTCACCACCAGATGGTTACACGATGCTTATCGCTCAGTTTCCCTATGTAACGAATCCATTTTTAATGAAGAACTTACCGTATGACACAAGTAAAGCATTTAATTCGGTCATTTTAGCGGGGCGTTCGCCGACAGTTTTTGTGACGTCAAAAGACTCCCCATATAAAAGCTTACAAGATGTGATTAAGGCTGCAAAGGCAAATCCCGGTAAATTAAATTACGGGTCATCTGGTAATGGATCCTCGAATCATTTATCCATGGCTTTATTTGAAAAGATGGCGAATGTAGAAATGCGTCAAATTCCCTATAAAGGAAGTACAGGGATTATGACCGACGTCGCTGGGGGGCAAGTAGACGTAGCAATTGATGTGCTCGGTAATATAGCTTCTTTTTTACAGACTGGAAAAGTACGGACTTTAGCGATTGGTCAAATGACAAGGTCTCCCTTGATGCCACAAGTTCCAACGATGAATGAATTAGGCATTACTGGTTACGATGTTAACTCTTGGCATGCGATTGTGGTACCAGCAGGTACGCCACGCCCAGTGATTGATAAGATCAATCAAACGATTAATGAAATATTAAAAATGAGTGATGTTAGAGAAACATTTCGTATACAGGGAGTCGTACCAGATGGCGGAACTCCTGAACAGTTAGATGCCTTTTTACTATCACAATCTAATACCTGGGGTAGGTTGATTAAGACCCTCAATATCACTGCTGATTAAGGATTTATCATGAAATTCACAGAACTAAGAACGTGGTTGAGTCATTTACAAAATACTGATCGAATTGCGGTTATAAAAAAAGGATGTGATCTTCAACATCGACTGCCTGCGATTGCTAAGATTTTAGATGGGGAACAGGCTACATATTTTCAGAATCCAAAAGGTTTTGATATGCCAGTCATTTCAGGATTTATGTCAAAAAGATCCTGGATTGCTGAAGCCATGGGCGTGAGCGAAGAAGAGTTGTTGCCAACCTTTCGTAGAGCTGCAGAAAATCCTATCCCTTGGCATGATATTGGAGATGGCTCTGCCCCTTGCCAAGAAGTTCAAATTAAAAATCCTGATTTACATAAGCTATTACCAATACCAACGCATAGCGAGCATGACTATGGACCATACATTACGGCTGGATTAGTAATTGCTAGAAACCCAAGCACAGGTAAGCAAAATGTTTCCATTAATCGTATTCAACTGCACGCAACAGGTCGTTTAGGAATTTTGATGCTGCCACGGCATTTATTTGCTTTTTTTAAGCTAGCTGAAAAAAATAACCAACCCTTAGATGTTGCTATTGTTATTGGTGTTGATCCACTCACGCTCCTTGCGTCCCAAGCGATTGCCCCCTTAGACCATGACGAGTTAGAAATTGCAGGGGCATTGCATGGCAAGGCACTAGATGTAGTTAAATGTAAAAACAGTGAGATTAGGGTACCAGTGAATGCTGAAATCGTAATCGAAGGAAAAATCCTTCCTCATGAAAGGGAACTTGAAGGCCCCTTTGGTGAATTTCCAAAATACTATAGTGCTCGTGAAAATCGGGAAGTGATTCAGGTTGATTTATTGACGCATCGTAAAGATGCCATTTATCACACTATTATTCCAGCAGAAATGGAGCATCTTTTATTAGGTGCGATACCTAGAGAGTCAACGCTGTTGTCGCATTTACAAAGAAGTTTTCAAGGCGTGCTAGATGTACATTTATCAGTGGGCGGCGTTGCGCGGTACCACCTTTATGTCAAGTTAAAAAAATCACATGAAGGACAACCCAAGAATGTCATTCTGGCTGCGTTTGGGGCTCACTACGATGTTAAACAAGTCATCGTTGTGGATGAGGATGTTGATGTTCATCAACCTCAGCAAGTTGAATGGGCGGTCGCTACAAGATTTCAAGCTCACCGCGATCTAATCGTCATTGAAGGCGCGCAAGGATCGATTTTAGACCCATCAACCACAGTTGAATGGATGAAAGAAGGTGGGGAGCTAGTTCCCCCTTATCAACAAGGATTAAGTTCTAAGATGGGGTTAGATGCGACTCGTCCTATGAACTATCAAGAACATGTTTTTACAAGAGTTAGAATCCCAGGTGAAGACACGATAGATGTGCGTCAAGAGCTTGATTCAAATGCAAAGGTCAACTTCAGTTAAAAAATTCCTTTAACTAATTTCGCTTAAGCATGGAAGATACTTAAAAAGTCGGAGAGGTCATTGGGGAGAGATTGACCTTCTTACCCTCATATTTACCCATCTTGAGATGCAGTTATCTCAGGACGACCATCTTATAACTAAGCTTTGGCCCGTCTTGAATTCCTGAAAAAAGGATACATGTGGAGAATTTAATACACACTTTACATGGTGATTACCCCTAATACGAAGACTTTAGAAGAAATATAGGTTGACTAGACAAAATTACTTTGTTTTGATGGTGCATCTCAAAGGCATGTCCTTTGGGGTACCATGCAGTCGTAAGCATGTTCTTGGAGTTTGAAGCGAAGTTATTATTAACCTAAAGAAGGAGAATTTAATGACTGGAATTTCAACCGTAAAAACTTGGATCGGCGCACTAACTGATATCAGCTTGATGTTATTAGGATTAGCAATTGTCACTGCTGTACTGGTAGGAAACCAATTACCATTTTTTGGTGGTGTGGTTGCCAACTTAGTAGAACTAGTTAAGAGTCTTGGCAGTAATGGATTAGTTGGCTTGATTGTTCTTGGAATAATCTTGTGGATTTTCTCTAACCGCTCAGTTTCTTAATTAGCTCATAGTATGAGGGAGCTCAAGTAATTGAGCTCCCGATAAAGGACACCATGATAGATACCCTCATTAAAACTGGTTGGCGGATGGTTGAAATACTTTTTATCTTAATTCTCATATGTATTGCTCTAGGAATCATTATGGGACCAGATGGCAGCGGCATATTTATAAATAGCGTTTTAACTAATACCAATAATTTCTTGCGTAATATGCCGCCTGGAACATTTTTAGGAATCTTCGTAATCTTGGCGCTTTATTGCTTAATGAAGAAAAAAACCTAAAAAATTACGTAGTCAAAATACGGTTCGCCTCTAGTAAGAATCTGCTAGGGGTGACATTAAACCGTAGGTGATTGTTTAGAGCACTTCACCATAAAACTAATCAAAAAATCATCGATTATAAAAATATTTGTAATTTAGCTTCTATTAATATATTTCTATATAATTGGAAATATGAAAAACCCCAGTGCTATATCTGCTTTCCTTGCTTTAGGGCAAGAATCTCGACTAAACGTATTTCGCCTCATTGTCCAACGCGGCGATATCGGCCTTACACCTGGAGAGATAATTGAAAAATTAGGCATTCCAAATGCCACTTTAAGTTTTCACTTAAAAGAATTGGTTAGCGCAAATTTACTTGTGGTTGAGCGCCGCAGTCGCCATCTGATTTATCGACCCAATGTAGCGTTAGTCCAAAAGCTTAGTGAGTTTCTATTAGAGAACTGTTGTGGCGGTGCGCCATGTTCTCCTTCCCAGTTAACAAAGAAAGCTAAAGCCAAATGAAGAAATACAATATTTTATTTCTGTGCACCCATAATTCTGCACGCTCTGTAATAGGGGAGGCATTGGCATCTACCCATATAAGTCAAAAGTTCGTTGGATATTCAGCAGGATCAAGCCCTGGAACATCTGTAAACCCTATTGCTAGGGAGTTAGTAATAGAGATGGGATATGACGAAAGTAAATTACGATCAAAGTCATGGGATGAATATGGATTACCGGATGCCCCTAAGATGGATTTCATTGTTACGGTTTGTGATGATGCCGCTGGAGAACAATGTCCCTATTGGCCCGGCAATCCAACAACAGCGCATTGGGGATTTCCAGACCCATCACAAGTTCAAGGGACACAAGAAGAGAAGAAGCGCGCGTTCAATGATGTGATGACTGGACTGAAAAAGCGTATCGATATATTAGCTAATCTCCCGTTAGAGACGCTTGATGCATTAAGTTTAAGAAAAATCCATACTAATCTATGAAATCTTATTTAGCTGAATTTATGGGCACCGCACTTCTATTAACAATAGTAGCTGGATCGGGATTTATGGGTGAAACTTTGGGGGCCGGCAATGCCGCAGTCGCCTTACTCGGGAACAGTATAGCTACTGGGGCTGGATTGTATGTATTGATAACATTGCTAGGTCCTATTTCAGGGGCGCACTTTAATCCAATCGTCAGTTTGATGTTTTGGAAGTTAGGTCATTATGGCTGGAAAAAACTTGTTGGTTATTGGATCTGCCAGTTCAGTGGAGCAATAAGCGGAATTTGGTTAACACACTTGATGTTTCATTTGCCGATGATTCAAGAGTCCACAAAAATAAGAACTGGAGCTGGTATTTGGGCGAGTGAATTCGTATCAACGATATTACTATTATTAGTTATTCGGATTAGTGAGCGACAGGCCAAAGAAAATACATCAATGTTAGTTGCGCTTACTGTGACTGCGGGATACTGGTTTACCTCTTCAACTTTTTTTGCTAATCCCGCAGTCACATTAGCAAGAAGCTTTACGAATACATTTGTAGGTATTTCCCCAAATGATGTTTTGGGTTTTATTGCAGCGGAACTATTGGGCGCATTGCTCATTGTGGTTTTATGTTGCCAATCCAAAAAATAAGGGTTTAGAATAAATCAACCCTTTAAACTTGCGAATTAAAAATGAAAAAAATAACAATCATCTTAGCTCTAATAGCCTCGATCACTTTAACGGCCTGTAGTACAGTACATGGTGCTGGTACAGATCTCCAGAAGGCGTCCGATTGGACTAAAGAAAAGCTGCCTAAATAAGCTCTCAAATGCTTCATACAATTGGTTAGAGTGTGACGCTGCGGCATTAAGATAGACGTAGATTTTGTCCGACTATATATCAGCGCCTACTCAAAACTAAGATGATATTGATAGGGGTTTCCCACACTACTATTAAAACTAAAATAGATAAAGAATGAGTCTAAAGAATATAAATATAAAGGGATATAAATTTCATAAGTAGAGCTAGTTGTATAGCGTTAAATTACGCTTTATAAAAGTCCTAAAACAAAAAATCATTAAAACATTAATCATAAAGGGGATCTCAGATGTCAAAAGTATATTGGGTCAGCGTCTATAAATCAGTATCAGATTTAGATGCATTAGCGGCCTATGCAAAATTAGCAACTCCAGCAATGCTTGCCGGTGGGGGGAAATTTATGGCCCGCGGAGAGCCTGTAAAAATCATCGAGTCAGGAATGCAACAAAGAGTCGTGTTAATAGAGTTTGAAAGTTTAGAAAAAGCAGTCGCTACATACAATAGTGAAGGATATCAAGCCGCCTTAAAAGCACTTGGGAGCGGGGCTGAAAGAGATATTCGAATTGTGCCTGCAAATTAATTGGATAAACAAGTTATAAAATATTTCACTTTTACTGGTATCAGAAATGAATAAAATATGAAGGGATATTTATGCTCTTCAATAGGTGATACTTGGTAGTCAAACCTTTATTTTTCCAACACAGAGAAAGTGTTTATGAGTAAAAAATTAATCTAGATTGGAGGCTGTATGCTTGGACTAACTAAAAAAGATTTTATGATTCAATCATCAAGTTTCGACATTAGAAGACCTTGGAATCTACTACGAATAACAGCAGGAGCTTTTTTATTACCACATGCGTTTGGAAAAGTCGTAGGAGGTTCATTAAATCCTGCAGTTGTTGGCTTCTTTGAAAAGGTAGGATTTCAACCTCCAGAAACTTGGGTCATGGTTGCTTTTTTTGCGGAGCTTATTTGCGGGGTGGCATTAGTCCTTGGCCTATTAACGAGGTATGCTGCTCTGGGCGCATGTATGACTTTGTTCGTCGCCGCAGGAGCCCTTCATCTGGTGAAAGGTTTTGGTTGGTATTGGAACTTGGGTGGATATGAGTATCCAATCTTTTGGGCAATTGTCTGCCTAGCAATCTCAATGCAGGCATTTCAAGTGAAAGATAAGGGATAAGTAAATCTCATAGCAATCACATCGGTGAAATGGCGCTTTTAAGTTTTTAGCAAATTTTACGAAAAGGTATATCCTAATTAGGACGCAGATATAAATATCGTAATTTTTAAATCACTTAAAGGTTCTAAGCCATTGTGAAATTTCAGCCGAATATTCTTTCTTCATGGAAGGGATACAACCAACAACTCTTTATGAATGATGTATTTGCAGGATTGAGCGTTGGCGTCATAGCCTTGCCTTTATCGATGGCATTTGCTATTGCGAGTGGTTTAAAACCAGAGGTTGGTATTTTCACAGCGATTATCGCGGGCGCCTTAGTGGCAACCCTTGGAGGCTGTAGGGTTCAAATTGGGGGGCCCGCAGGCGCCTTTATCGTTATTGTGTACGGTATTTTGCATACGTATGGGCCTGTGAATCTTTTAATAGCGACAGCTCTTTCTGGGGTCTTATTATTTTTAATGGGGTTATTTCGTATTGGTGGCTTAATTCGACTGATACCTCAGACCGTGATTCATGGCTTTACAAGCGGAATTGCCATCTTAATTTTCTTGAGTCAATTAAAAGAATTTTTGGGTTTAAGTGTAGAAGTTCCAGCTGATTTTTTTTCAATGCTAGATGCACTTTATAAGCATCTCCATGAATATAACCCTACAACCTTGAAGACCGCCCTCCTTTGTCTTGCATTCCTATTTGCCTGGCGAATGAGTAAAAAATATTTTCGCGTTTGCAATCATATCCCTGAGATTTTGTTAGTAATGATTTTAGCTACTTGGGGGGTTCATGTGTTTCACTTACCAATAGAAACTATAGGTACTCGCTTTGGGGGCATACCTAATCATTGGCCAGCATTAGTTATTCCATCATTTGCATCAGTAGACCTTGTACATTTATTTGTTCCGATTGTAACTTTGGCGATATTAGGAGCGATTGAATCATTGCTCTGCGCGCGAGTGGCTGATGGCTTGACACATCAGTCTCATAACTCTAATCAAGAATTAATGGGACAAGGACTTACTAATTTTCTCCTACCGTTCATTGGTGGAATGCCTGCAACCGGAACCATTGCTAGAACAGTGACCAATATTAAAAGTGGGGGAACTTCTCCGATATCTGGCCTAGTGCACTCCCTGACTTTAGTGCTGATTGTATTTTTCTTGGGGCATTTAGCCACAGAAATTCCTCTTGCTTGTCTCTCCGCTATTTTGATTTATGTGGCATGGAATATGGGCGATTGGGTTCATTTAAGACAAATTAGACAGAGGCCATTTTCTGATCAAGTTTCATTATTGATGGTTTTTATCTTAACGGTCGTATGTAATTTGGCTTTGGCAATCGGGTTTGGATTGTGCTGGGCATTATTAAACTATTGGTTTAAACAACATAAAACCAGGCTCTAATAAGAGCCTCGATATTTGACATCAGTTCGGTTTCAATATATCGTTGAACAAAATAAAAAATATCAAGGGGAGACCATGATTAAGTTCAACAAAATAGTCACGCTAGTGACCACATTAAGTATGGGTGTTTTTTTTGGGCTTACTACTCAAGCTCAAGAAGCTTATCCAAATAAACCAATAAAAATTATCGTTGGATTATTACCTGGAGCATCCACTGATTATTTGGCCCGAGAAATTGGACGTGACTTGAGTGATCGTTTAAAGACCCCCGTTATTGTCGAAAACAAACCAGGTGCAAATACAATTATTGGTAATAATGCGGTTGCAAAATCAGCGCCGGATGGATATACCCTTTACCTTACAAATATTGTGAGTGCTATCAATCCATGGATATATCAAAATATGCCCTATGACTTTAAAAAGGACATGAAAAATATTATCTTGTTAGGGGTAGCAGATAACGTCTTAACCGTGACCCCTAAGATAGGAGTCAATAATGCAAAGGATCTGATTGCATATGCCAAAAAAAATCCCGGACAGTTTTCTTATGGCTCTTCAGGGATTGGTACGATTCATCATTTGCTGATGGAGTTGATTGCAGGCAAAGCGAATATTCAGGTGAATCATATTCCTTACAAAGGTGCCAATGCTGCAATTACAGATGTTTTGGGCGGCAATATAAATGGTTATTTTGGTACCATTTCCTCGCAACGAGAATTTATTAAAAAAGGTGATTTAAAACCTATTTTTGTTACCTCTGCAAAGCGTTCTGTATATCTACCTGATGTCCCTACCCTCGCTGAGGCCGGATTGCCTCCTATTGCAACGGGTTATTGGATGGGTTTATCGGCACCAGCTGGAACGCCAGATGCAATTATTACTTTACTGAACAAAGAATTAAATGCGACTCTTTCAACGCCAGAGCTCATTCAAAAATTCAATCAGCAGGCAATTGATCCACTTGGTGGTTCACCGAAGGATATGGATAACTTTTATGATAATGAATTAAAGCTATGGAAGGCCGCTGCTCAGGCAGCAAAGATGGAACCTATTGCAATTAAATAACGACAAAAAATGACAGAATCTAAACGTTTGTATGACTTAATAATTATCGGTGGTGGAATCGCCGGACTTACAACAGGCGTGAGGGCCACTGAATTAGGGTTACGGCCACTTGTCTTGGAGCAAGGTGAAGGAGTAGATTACCCCAACAATTCTCGTATGTCTGGTGGAATCTTGCACATTGGATTTCATGATCCCTATCGCTCGCCAGAAGAGCTTGAGCAAGTGATCACAAGACTTACCGATGGAGAGGCAAAGCCCGAATTAGCTAAGGCGCTTGCACATACAGGCTCAAGATTAATTACATGGTTGCAGGGTAAAGGTGGTAAGTTTATGCGGTTTAATCCTCAAGAGGGTTATCGGTGGTGCATGGCTCCTCCTCGAGCATTGAAAGCTGGTATTGATTGGAAAGAACGTGGCCCAGATTTGATTTTACGAAGACTAGCACTCGAGCTAGTTGAGCGAGGTGGTGTTTTGCAATTAGGTGCGCGTGTCACACGCATATTAATGGACCAAGGACGATTTGTTGGTGTAGAGGGAACTTGTAAGGGCATTCCTGAAATATGGGATGCGCCATATGGAGTGATTGCTGATGGAGGATTTCAGGCAAATCGACAGTTATTTGAAAAACACATTGGACAGCACTTTGATTCGGTATTCCAGCGGGGAGGCCGAACTGGTCGTGGAGATGGTTTGTCTATGGCTATGGATGTGGGTGGTGTAATCACCCCAGGTAATCGTTTTTATGGACACGTATTGTGTAGTGATGCTAAACACAATGATGCCGTATGGCCTTATCCTGAGGTTGATGCCCTAGCAACAGCCGGTATGGTCATCGATGCAACTGGTAATCGTGTCGTCGATGAGGGTATTTCTGGTGTTCACCTAGCAAATGAGTTGGCGGCTCGCGCCAAAACAGAAAAATTATTTGCTGTATTTGATCAAACGATTTGGGATGGCCCTGGCGTTTCAGCGAGAATCCCCGCCAACCCACTCCTTGAGCGAGCAGGCGGAACAGTTTTACGAGCAACAAATGCAACTGAGTTAGCTGAACAAATGGGTGTCCCAGCAAGTGCTTTTATCGAGACACTCAATCATTACAATGACCATTTAAAAAGCGGGCGCTTGAATACTTTACCGATACAGCGCTCAGAGTTAGTCAAGCCAATGCCGATTGTGGATGCCCCTTTAATGGCAATTCCAATTTGTCCAGGCATCACTTACACCATGGTAGGAATCGATATTGATCAACATGCCCAAGTGTTAGATGCTATGTCACAACCAATATCCGGACTGTTTGCAGCCGGTGCAACAACGGGAGGGATTGAAGGTGGAAAAAACTCTGTATATATTGGCGGATTAATTAAGTCGGGTAGTTTTGGGTTAATCGCCGCAGAACGGATTGCAACGCTCGAAGGTAAACAATTCACAATAGAGTCAGCCAATCAAAACGCCTCTACCGAGTCAGAAGGCTTAAAAAAAGCAACATCTGTAGCGGTTTCAAATGCCGCGCATGGACTTGAGCGTTTTCCAATACTTCGAAGCTTGATCCGATATGGCAAGCGGATTGCTATCGCCCTATCCATTTTGACATTCGTTATTAGTTATCTATTCTTATCTGGCCCTTTAGGTTGGATGGCTAGTGTGATTGCTCTTGCGCTTGCCTTAGTTATTCTCGTCATTGTTTTGGGCGTTGTGGAGATGGTTACATTAATTACAGATTTTTTAATACCTGAATAGGCCGCAATGAATCTCGCAGTTAAATTAAATCGCGCTAGAATTACTT
>Ga0194048_10001810_pt1 | contig 10610 bp, 10 predicted proteins | sample JunL225m_MetaG_FD_161685 | JGI IMG/M metagenome (GOLD analysis project Ga0194048, IMG submission 161685) | Anoxic zone freshwater microbial communities from boreal shield lake in IISD Experimental Lakes Area, Ontario, Canada - Jun2016-L222-5m | ecosystem: Environmental > Aquatic > Freshwater >... | reverse complement strand
CTAACTCGGAATAAATGTCTCGCGCGGTTTCGGCCAGTGCAAGAGCTTCGTCATATTGTCCACGCGCATAAATGCGGGCGCTCAATTCATAATAAGTGTTAGCTCTATCTAGGCCACTTGTCTCCGGGATTCTGTCCCACAACATTTCCTCAGAAACAATATCTTCCGACTCCATATCGTCTTCGCTCATGGTGCCCTCCGATCTGCCTAATCCAGGCCACTAACTGATACCCCACCCTAGCAAGAAGTATCAAAATGGCATCAGGAGTCGCTCCAAAACACTGTCCCTTGCCCAACGACCACGCAACTACGATGTGCCTATGAACCTAGATCGGCGCGGTTTCTTAAAGTTTGGGACGGCCCTTGCAGCTGGAGCTTTCATCGATCCGCTGATTAGCCCGCTAGCCCACGCCCTCTCCCCAGACATTACTCATGGGCCGCGCGCTGGAAAGAAAATCGCCCTGACTTTTCACGGCGCCGGTCCAACTGCTTATGCCAACTCACTTTTGGATATCTTTAAAAGTACATCTACTCCCGTAACCGTTTTTGCTATTGGAGCGTGGCTAAAAGCTAATCCCGCAATGGCTAAGAAAATTGTGGATGGTGGCCACGACATCGGTAACCACACAATGAATCACTTCCAGATGAAAACGCTGAGCGCCTCCAAAGTAGATAGCGAAATTTCTGGCTGCGCAAAAGAATTAAAAACACTGATTGGTAATCATGGTACTTTTTTTAGAGCTTCAGGAACGCAATACACCACAGCGCTGATTCGTAAATCTGCACAGAAGTATGGCTACTCACAATGCATTTCCTACGATGTTGACTCGCATGATTATCAAGATCCAGGAAAGACCGCGGTTATTAAGAATGTAATGCAAAACATTAAAGGTGGAAGTATTGTCAGTCTTCATTTTGGGCATAAAAATACAGTGGATGCGCTACCAACTCTCATCACAGAATTACATAGCGCAGGATATACGCCAGTCACAGTTACCCAGTTGATTGGTAAGTTATAAGTGAAGAAATCTATCTACTTAACATTGGTCATGCTCTTCTTGGGATCAGGCGTTGCTCATGCTGGATCTGAGCTTGTAGGAATGCCGCCTGTCCTAGATAAAAAAGATATTTATGCTGCAGACCGACCAAACCAATACAGCAATGTTGTTAAGAATTTTCCGCAAATTGCTTACGTTCCAAACCACACGTCAAACACATTGACTGAAATCAGCATCAAGACCATGAAATTTCTAGCGACTTATCCTATGAAAAGGGGACCTCAGCACGTCGTTCCATCATGGGATCTAAAAACATTGTGGGTGAATAACAATTCCGGTAACTATTTAACACCAATCAATCCTGCAAACGGAAAGCCAGGCAAGCCGATTTACGTGCACGATCCCTACAATTTATATTTCACTCCAAATGGTAAATATGCAGTCGTAATGGCCGAATCTGATAAACAAATTGTTTTTCGAGATCCGCACACTATGGCAATAAAGAAAGTTGTCCCCGTAGCTTGTCGAGGTCTTAATCATGCTGACTGGACTGCAGATGGAAATTATTTTGTCACAACGTGTGAATTTACCGGACAGTTGATTTGGGTCAATACAGCTAAGATGAAAGTGGAAAAATACGCTTCGATTCCTAGAACGCACACAAAACTAATTCCGATGCCACAAGATGTAAAAATTTCTCCTGATGGTTCTACTTTCTATATCGCAGACATGATGTCTGACGGCGTCTGGACTATGCCAGCAAATCATTTTGGACAATTCGGATTTATCCCAACTGGGGTTGAAGCCCATGGTCTTTACGTCACTAGGGATTCCAAGACGATGCTGATAACAAATCGCGGGGAAGGTTCGGTCTCGATTCTCCGCTTTAGTGATAATAAGATCATCGCAAAGATGAAGATTCCTGGCAGTGGAAGTCCTGATATGGGTGGAATCACCGGTGATGGAAAACAATTCTGGGTATCTGGTCGATATAACAATGTCGTGTACATTTTTGACCTTGTTAATCGGAAATTTCTTAAAGCAATCAAAGTTGGGAAAGAACCACATGGGCTTGCCTTATACCCACAACCAGGTCGTTACTCGCTAGGACATACAGGAATTCTTAGATGACAAAACTTCGCGCCTCAGTTCCACTCATCATCGGACGATTGACATATCTTGCAGGTATTGCCGATATCTTGGATAACGTTTTAACGCCAGTGAAGATACATGCTAAAGAATTCGATAGATACCTGCCGATATTTGTTGATTCTGCAGCGTTCGCAACTTCTCTCTTTACTGGTGTTGCAGTCATTATTTTGGCTCGTAACTTGATTAGGCGAAAGCGACGAGCGTGGGCATTTACTGTTGTAATCCTTGTTATTAACATAACGTCAGATCTGATTCGATTGCACTACCATCTAATTCAAGTGTCGGTCGCACTACTCCTTTTAGCAATTCTCTTAATATTCCGCAGTGAGTTTTATGCACAATCAGACCCAACAACTAAGTTGCGGCCGTTGTACGGATTCACTTTTACTTTTATAGTCATGTTTCTTGCGGGAGTTCTCGTTTTATTAAACAGACATAAAGATGCATTTATAGGATCACCATCACTTTGGGAGGTCGCACAGACTGTTTTACTGGGCTTTGTTGGAATATCAGGTCCATTAACTTTTGCCAGCGATCGAATGTCTGACCTCGTCACGACTATTCTTCTCGTCCTTGGATTTTTCATCTTATTTGTTCCATTTGCCATGTTTTTTCGCCGAGTTAAGCCGGTGGCAGTTATGTCTCAAGAAGAATGTGAACTGGTAAAGAAACTTACCGCTCACGATGCCGAACAAGATTCGCTTGGGTATTTTTCAACTCGGCGGGACAAGAGCGTGGTGTGGAGCCCAAATAAGAAGGCCGGCATTGCATACCGAGTGCAAAGCGGCGTGATGTTGGCTAGTGGTGATCCTTTTGGAGAATTTAGCTTGTGGCCAGAAGCAATCGATGCATTTCTTGAGGTTGCTCGCAAACATGCATGGACGCCTGGCGTAATGGGAGCAAGTGATCGCGGCGGCGAAGTATGGGTTGAAAAGGCTGGCTTACTGGCGATCGATATCGGTGACGAAGCAATAATAAATGTTGCGACGTTCACACTTGAAGGACGGGCGATGGGCAATGTCCGCCACATGGTCAATCGAATTAATCGTAAAGGCTATTCCGCAACCACATGCAAATGGAAAGAGCTTGATACTGGAACGAAAATTGAGTTGCGCTCACTTGCTAAAAAGTGGCGTTACGGCGCACCTGAACGCGGATTTTCTATGTCGATGGATCGGTTTGGTGAGGATTTTGACGAAGAGTCATTCATTACTATTACTAGGCAAGAAGGTGAAATCAAAGGGCTCCTCTATTTCGTCCCTTGGTCAACACATAGTCTTTCATTAGATCGCATGCAGCGTGAACGCGGAGCGGATTCTGGTGTCAATGAGTTAATGATTGTGAATGCTGCGCAATATGCTAAAGAGCAAGGGCTGAAATACGTTTCACTAAACTTTGCGGCATTTCGTTCGCTGTTTGAACGAGCGGATAAAATTAGTGCCGGCCCAATAACTCGAGGCTCTCGAAATCTCATTCGCTTTTTCTCAAACTTTTTTCAAGTCGAATCGCTCTATCGATTCAACGCAAAGTTTGATCCAGAATGGCAAACCAGATATGTCCTATATCCAAAGCCTCGTGATTTGCCTGCGGTGGGCTGGGCCGCAATCCGCGCTGAAAAATTCATTGCAAGTTTTCGCAGTCACTCTATTTGAATTAGCTTTAAAGCCGCGTATAGTTCCCACACGTGCGCTTCTTAAATACTCCCGCTTTTGATCTCACCTATGACGATGTCTTCATGGTCCCTAGTAAGTCAGAAATCTCAAGCCGAATGGATGTCGATTTATCTTCGAGTGACGGCGCCGGAACAACAATTCCTATAGTTGTAGCAAACATGACTGCAATATCAGGACGTCGGATGGCCGAAACGGTGGCAAGACGTGGTGGCATTGCCGTAATCCCACAAGATATCCCAATTCAAATTATTACTGATGTTATTTCTTGGGTTAAAACTAGGCACACCTTTTTTGATACACCTGTAACTCTTGCACCACATGAAACAGTTGCTGATGCTATTGATCTAATTACTAAGCGAGCGCACGGAGCGCTCATTGTTATCGAAGATGGCAAACCAATTGGCATTATTACTGAAGCGGATTTAGAAAAGGTGGATCGTTTTACTCAGGTCCATGCTGTAATGAGTAAAGACTTGGTGACTCTCAATAGCGATGTAACCCCACATGAAGCCTTTGATTTTTTTAATACTCACCGGCGCCGCTTGGCACCTGTCGTTGATAACGCCGGAAAACTTATTGGAATCTTGACTAAGACTGGTGCGCTTCGCGCAACACTCTATTCTCCAGCGCTAGATTCGCAGGGACGATTACGCATCGCTGCGGCTGTTGGAATTAATGGAGATGTTGGCGGAAAAGCTAAAGCGCTTCTTGATGCGGGCGCAGATGTACTTGTTGTTGATACAGCCCACGGACATCAAAGCAAAATGATTGAAGCACTAAAAATAATTCGCGCACTAAATCCCCTCGTTCCAATCGTTGCTGGAAACGTTGTCACCGCTGAAGGCACAAGAGATTTGATTGAGGCTGGCGCGGACATCATCAAAGTTGGAGTCGGGCCCGGAGCTATGTGCACTACGCGCATGCAGACCGGAGTCGGTCGCCCACAATTCACTGCTGTTTTAGAGTGTGCTGCCGAGGCTAAGATATTAGGGAAAAGTGTTTGGGCTGATGGCGGAGTTAGGCATCCTCGCGATGTTGCTCTTGCTCTTGCTGCTGGTGCTTCTCAAGTCATGATTGGATCCTGGTTTGCTGGAACGTATGAATCACCAAGTGATCTCAATCGTGATTCCAATGGGCGTTTATATAAGGAATCATTTGGAATGGCCTCTGCTAGAGCAGTAGCCGCTAGAACAGCTAATGATGGTGCGTTCGATCGAGCCCGTAAGGCTCTTTTTGAAGAGGGCATTTCATCCTCTCGGATGTATATAAATCCAGAACGTCCGGGTGTTGAAGATTTACTTGATGAAATTATTGCGGGCGTTCGTTCATCCTGCACATACGCCGGGGCTAAAAGTTTGGCAGATTTTCATGAAAAAGCAGTTGTTGGAATTCAGTCTGCATCTGGTTATGCAGAGGGTCGCCCACTATTTCAATCTTGGACTAAATAACTAAATAAGAATAAATAAAGAAATAAGGCCTAATCAACTTCTCGCTTTGGATCATCTGAGTCGTCGTAAGGCTCTTGTGGCTGCGCTAATTTCCAATACATATAGAAAAGGAATAACCCAAAGAAGGGCCATTCCAAAACATATAACCAGCTTCGGCTATTCCCGCTAAGAGCGCGATCAAACTGAAGAAGCCCCATGGCGATGCAAAGTGGAATTCCAAATAGGAGCCATTTTCTCTTTGGCTCAGGTTCAGGAAGGCTATTCATCTTCGGCCTCGGCCAGTTTTGCCTCGTTTAGAAACCAATCTCTGGCTGCGAGCACAATCCACACTGTATCAATGAGCATGCCCGTAGCCCACATAATCGCACCACCGGCATGCTGTTCTTTAAGGCCCATCTCCATCGATACTGAATTAGGTAGCGAGTGAAGTACTCGATTACCGGAATAAAGAAAAAAGCCAGTCATGGTTTCAGGCAACATCATGGCAAAGAGTGAGAGCGCCCTAATGGAATAAGGTACATGGAATGGCTGTGGGTTACCTTCCATAACCGGGTAGTAATAGATGATTCCGGCAACGATGAAAAGAATTAATTCAAGTGAGTGCACATTGGGATTGCGCATACCGGCATTTGCAAGCGGCGAAAAGTGTGTAGCTATAAGAGTGATAAAAAAGATTGCAAAACCAACTTCTGGCTTAAAAAGGTAGCGCACCGCTCTAATATTTGCGATTCTCCGGACTGTCGGTTTTTGCAGAAGGATCTTAAAAGGAGAACCTAAAACGATGAGCGGTGAAATCAGCATCATCAAAGAAATATGTTGAACCATATGAAATGTGAAATTACTCACCGCCAGATGCGCAATAGGACCAGTCAAGATAAATGTCATTGAGGTGAGTGCTAGCACCATCAGCATCTGCCGAAACTTTGAGACTCCGTCGACCGAGGGTCTAGCGCGAAAGTATGTAATAGCGGCTAGAGCAATTGCACCAGCAAAAAATAAATCCCAGGCGACACTTAGCTTCAATATCCCTCCACTGTTATAACGTAAGTTTTATAATTTACTTCGTAATTATCTTACGTTTAGCCTAGCTTGGAGAGTACTCTCTGTCATTAGTTCATTTCGTACTGAAAATGCGCATTATTTCTTTGAAAGAAGGCAAAGTGGAATCCACTACCTCGGGAACGAAGCGCTTAATTAGCGCACTTGTTTTTGTAGTTCTTGGTGTTGCAATTGTTGGAACAGTTGGATTTACGCTTCACTCGTTAAGCGCTGATCCACAAAAACCACTTCACGCAACTAAGAGTTCAGAAACAATTGATGTAGCCGGAAAGACTTATCCGAAAGCTTCAATAACCCTTGGCGTTTATGCAGACTCCGCGCAAGCAGCCGAATACGGAAGTTACTCAGTTAATAAAAAAGATTATGTTCAGTACGGTCCCTCAAGTCACTTGATACTTCCAGCACATAGTTATATCACTGTGACAATTCATGCATACGATGGCGGAGAGCAACTTAACAATCCATATTTTGGAAAAGTAGTTGGCACTGTCGGTGGAACAATCAATATAGATGGTGTCGACGTAACAAGTGTTCCTTCAGATAACGTCCAGCACACTTTTACGCTTCATGGAATTCCATCAACTTCGCAAGACCCACTCTTTGTGAATGTACCGCTTCCACAAGTCAAGGCGGATGCGAGTGATAACTTCATTCCAACAAATGATCCTGGAACAAACAACAAGGGTCACACGGTGACTTTCTCATTTATAACTGGTGGGGCCGGTGATTATGTGTGGAACTGTGAATACCCATGCGGTGACGGTTCATACGCGAAATTTGGTGCCGCGATGAGTGCCTACGGATATATGTCTGGAAAGGTTACGGTCGCATAATGACAACCCAGAACCCGAATCCCTCATCTAACCCCTCATCTAACCCCTCCTCGGCACATGAAGATCAACAACTAGCTCCCACGCCAGGTCAACGCGTCACTACTCTGCTCAAGCGCACTGATGTAAAGCGCACTTTGATTTTTGGTATTTTCTGGACAGCAGTTTTTGTAGTTCTAGGTCTTTACGCTTATCCAAAGTGGATGCCTGAAGTAATGAGTACAGACATGAAAGCCATGGAAAGAATCATAGTTGGGTTCACAGTTATTTCGGCACCTATTGCTGGTTTAGTACTGGGAATAGCTACACAAGCGTTAACTAATCGACACAAAGGTAATACCCCTCCGCCAGATGGCCCAGCAATTCGCACAAATGGTCCAGTAGTTATTGTCTGGTCGATTGTTTCTGGAATCTTTTGCCTCATCGCTGTGGTGTGGGGGTTAGTTGAACTCAATACATTCGCAAACGCTGCAACGATTGATGAGCGAACTGCGCTTCATGTCGAAGTTACTGGTTCACAATGGGTTTGGTCATTTAAATATCCAGACCTAGGTGTTCAGTCAGACAAGCTAATGCTGCCCCTTGATCGTCCAGTATTTTTTGACGTTACGTCTGTTGATGTTAATCACTCATTTTGGCCACTTCAACTAGGAATTAAAGTTGATGCAAACAGGCTTCAAACAACTCATATCAATACCACTCCAGACAAACTGGGTCGAATCGATGTGAAGTGTGCGGAACTATGCGGTCTCTACCACGCATATATGGAAACCACGGGCGAAGTCATGACTACCGCAGACTTCGATAACTGGGTTACAACTAATGGGGGTCACATCGCATGACTACTTTAGATTCTGCTCAGACACATTTACGACCAATACCAAACCCAAAAAAGAGTTTAATAACTAAATTACACATGGGTACTGGCGTAGTAATCGGAATCATCTTTGCGTTTGCTGCTTATTACGCACTTCGCCCAAATGCCGACACAACCAATTTCTATAATCAGCAGAATAAGGCGTTACTCGCAGCGATGTTTGCGTGGAGTATCGGATTCCTTATCGGTATTGGCGCTTTCATTGGGCCATTCCGCTGGTTAATTGGAAAAGATTTGACTGCTGAAGAGCAGCTATATCTGGCTGGTGACGGTCAAGGTATCAAACGCTATTTCAAGTACTGCACCGATCATAAAGTTGTTGGTATCCAATATCTTGTTGGGGTAATGGCAATGCTTGCAGTCGGCGGAACGATGGCGATGATGATTCGCACAAGTTTGGCTGTTCCGGGTGGACACTTCATTGGGGCAACCATCTATAACTCATTAGTTGGACTTCATGGAATAACAATGATTGTTGCAATGATTATTGTTGCTACAGGCCCATTTGGTAACTACATCATGCCAATCATGATTGGTGCACGCGATATGGCCTTCCCTCGTCTGAATGCGCTCTCTTGGTGGGTACTCTTCACAGCGATTCCAGTGCTTTGTAGCGCTTGGTTTCTTGGTGGAATTCCTACCGGATGGACTGCTTACGCGCCTTTGAGCGTACAAGCTGGTCCTGGAATGAATGCATTCATCGCAACTATCATTATTTTTGCAATTTCTACAGCAGTTGCTGGAATGAATATCACAGCTACAGTCGTAACAATGCGCGCTAAAGGCATGAAATGGAATCGAGTGCCGATCTTTGTGATTGGTTCAACCATGTCAGTTGCTTTAGCTATTCCTGCATTTCCGACATTTATGTTGGCTATGGTTCAGACTGCGACAGATCGCGTTTACAACACAGGTTTTTACGATGCGAATGTGGGCGGTAGCGGTTGGCTTTATGCCCACCTCTTTTGGATCATGGGACACCCTGAGGTATATGTAATTCTGCTTCCAGGTATCGCCATTTTGATGGAGATTGCTCCGGTATTTGTTCGTAAACCATTGTTCTCATATAACGCTGCGGTTATGGGCTTCGCGGGTATCGCGGGACTTTCGGTTTTGGTCTGGGCTCACCATATGTACATCTCTGGTTGGACACCGACCCTTAACGGACCATTCATGGTAACGACGGAAATGATTTCTGTTCCAACGGGGCTGTTGTTTCTTGTCATGCTTGGAACTATTTGGCGCGGTAAGCCGTGGATGAAGTTGCCGATGCTAGGTCTCTTTGCTGTTATTTGGAATCTACTTATTGGCGGCATCACTGGAATTTATCTTTCAGATGTTCCTGCAGATAATTACTTACATGGTTCGATGTATGTGACTGCGCACTTCCATTACACCCTAATGGGTGCGGCGCTAACTGGCGCTGTCTCTGGTCTTGCCTACTGGTTCCCTAAGATGACGGGTCGCATGCTTAACGAAAAAGCGGGCTACACAGCATTTTGGTTCACTCAAATTGGTTTCCAAATTCTCTTCCTCGGAATGTTTATTGCTGGCGCAGAAGGACAACCTCGTCGCGTAGTGAGCTTCGCTTCGATGTACAAGTATTACAACATGATAAGTACTGGTGGTGCCTATCTAGTGGGTACCGGATTTATCATTCTTCTTTGGGCAGTGATTCACTCGTGGCGTAAGGGCGATATCGCTCCACAAAATCCATGGGGGGCAAAGACGCTGGAGTGGACCGTTCCTTATCCAGTTCCGCTAGAAAATTTCGACGAAACGCCAGTTATTACAAGCGATCCTTATGGTTATGGAAGGGGCAACTAATGTCATCTGATACGACGGCAGAAAGCAAGTTCCATATTCATCATGATGCTCCTGCTGTTGTTGGACGTCGTGAACGCTTAGGAGTTCGACTAGTGATTGTTGCCGACGGCGCATTCGTTGCCGGAATGATCTTCTCATATTTCTATTTACGTGGACTAAATGCAAATGGAGCATGGATTCCTAAGGGTGGCCATACGATGGCTGCATCAAGTGGGTGGATTGTTACAATTCCACTTATCGTAGCGGCTATGGTGCACAAGATTGGCACAAAGTCGCGAAGCGCAGTGACTTCAGGAATTGTTCTTCTTGCAATGCTCGTAGGTGCGTATCTTCAATGGCACCAATTAGCGCACATGCCATTCATTGCAAAAGATGATGGCGGACGCCACTTCTTTGAAGGTGGTTATGCATCAAGTTGGGTATTACTTGGCGGTGCTAATTTGTTCCACTTTATAATTGGAACATTCATTGCACTGGGTTTATTTATTCGTGGCTTTCGCGCGAAAGTTGATCCGACACTTGAATATTGGCGCCAACTAACTGCAAGTTCTTGGTTCACCTGGATCGCTATTTCAGGAGTTCTTTGCGCTATTACAACAAGCATCCTCTAGTTCTTTAATAAAAAAACCCCGCAACTTAATCTAGTTGTGGGGTTTTATAATTTCTACTGAAGAAGTAATTTCCTCTAGGAAATCCATATGTGGTTCAACGCCGATGCCAAATCCTTGGGGTACATCCAAATATCC
>Ga0194048_10001809_pt1 | contig 10614 bp, 11 predicted proteins | sample JunL225m_MetaG_FD_161685 | JGI IMG/M metagenome (GOLD analysis project Ga0194048, IMG submission 161685) | Anoxic zone freshwater microbial communities from boreal shield lake in IISD Experimental Lakes Area, Ontario, Canada - Jun2016-L222-5m | ecosystem: Environmental > Aquatic > Freshwater >... | reverse complement strand
GTATATCAGCGCGCGTTGGAGGTTGCGGCGCACGCGCTGGTGAGTGAGGCGGTTGGGATTGCGGACTCTGCCGACCCTGAGACTGTGGCGCAGGCGCGGTTGCGGGTAGACACGCGGTTTAAGGTTGCGAAGTTCCACGCGAAGGAGATGTATGGGGAGAAGGCGGCGGAGTCTGGCCCCGTAACGATTGTATTGGGCGAATCGACGGCGCGCGCTGCGATGGAGCTGGTAAAGCGTATGGCGTTGAGTGTGAGTGTTCAGCCGCCGGCGAATGTGACGATTGACGTAAATCCTGTGGATGACGAGAAAATAGCCTATGGTTGATTTAGCGAAGGGATTGAAATACGGACTTCGTGAGGATGGCACTCCGAAGGGCGCTGGTTTTTTCGGTGAATTGAAACGACCGGACGGCGACATTTCTACCGAGTTGTCGCAGGACTCCGAATTCAACGGAAAGAAATTGCTGTATCCGTTATTGGTTCCGACGCTAAACCGTCAGGAAATAAACCATTTGTTGATGGATGGTGATTTACGAAACGAGTTAGGCCGCAGGATTAGTGACAAAGCATACGAACATGCCGTAAACAGAGTGAAAGCTGGTCGCAGCCAATGGGCTGAAGATGGCGAAATATATCCGGCTCCAAAATAATGGCTGACCTGCTGACCACCGAAACGATAGAAGCGTTACGCAAGCTGCCGATGCAGCAGGCGGTGACGTTCTGGCGTGAGTTGGAGGCGATTGGCCGCACAAACGGCGATTTGAACGGCGTTGTGCGCGCGCTGTGTTGCGCCGATCTGTTTTACCTGATGGTGTCCGCGTGCGGGAGGGTAGATATGCTGCACCCGTGGGTATATGCGCGGGTGCGTGAGGTGGAACAGAATCCTGACGACCATCTGGATTTGTGGTCTCGGGAGCATTTCAAGTCAAGCACGATCACGTTCGGGCTGACAATTCAGTGTATTTTGAAAGACCCTGAGATTACGTTCGGGATTTTCTCGCATACGCGACCAATTGCGAAAGCGTTTTTGCGGCAGATTATGCGCGAATTGGAAACAAACCAAACGCTGCATGCGGCGTTCCCCGATATTCTGTGGGGGATTGATGTGCGGCAGTCACCGAAATGGTCTGAGGACGATGGTCTGATTGTTAAACGAAAGTCAAACCCGAACGAGGCGACGATTGAGGCGTGGGGGCTGGTGGACGGTCAACCGACCTCGAAGCACTTTAAGGTGCTGCTGTTTGACGACATTGTGGTGCAGGCGTCGGTGACCACACCGGACATGATTGCCAAAACAATGACGGCGCTAGAACAGTCGTATAACTTGGGAACCACACCTGGCCGGCGCAGGTTCGTTGGCACGCGCTGGCACTTCAACGACGCGTATTCGACGCTGATTAAGCGCGGCACGGCATCGGTTAGGCTGCACCCGGCAACGGTGGACGGAACAGAAACGGGTGAGCCGGTATTCTGGACGCGGGAGCAGTTAGCGAATAAGCGGCGCGACATGGGGCCGTATACGTTTGCCGCGCAGATGTTGCTCAATCCGAAAGCCGACGCGATGCAAGGATTTAAGCGCGAATGGCTGAATAACTATAAGTCGATGACGCCAGCGCAAATGCGGAACATGAATCTGTATATTCTGGTGGACGCAGCGAACGCGAAACGCAAGGAATCTGATTACACGGCGATATGGGTAATTGGGCTAAATCACGATAAAAACTATTACGCACTCGACATTACGCGGGATAGGTTGAATTTGTCAGAGCGCACGGAGCGCGTGATGGCGCTGCATAGACGGTTTAGTGGAATGGGTTGTAATATCGTGCAGGTGCGTTACGAGCGATACGGACTGATGGCGGATATTGACCACATCAAGACGGTGCAGGACAACGAGAATTATAGGTTTGGGATTACCGAAGTGGCCGGTCGCGCGCCGAAGGATGACCGCATTAAGCGATTGCTGCCGCTGTTTGAGAAGGGGCAGTTTTATCTGCCCGAAACGCATTATAAGACCGATTACGAACGCATACCGCGTGACTTGGTGCATGATTTCATCGAAGAAGAATATTTAGCGTTTCCGGTAAGCGCGCACAAGGACATGATGGATTCGCTGTCACGGATTGCGGAACCTGATATTTCGCTGGTTTGGCCGGCGCAGAAGATGTATGCGGCTAATAATGAAGATGAATGGCGTCCGTCGATGTCGGCGTATGCCACATAAGGATAAACATGGCCGAAGAACAAGCGCAGCAGATTAACGATACGGGCAAAGAAGATCAGTCGAAAGAATCTGAGTCAGACAAACGCGATGACGACAAGATTTTAGAAGAAGCGCGCGAACGATTTGCAAAAATCGAAGAAGATGACCGCGACAACCGCGACGAGCAACGCAGTTGCTTTGAGTTCGTTTACGTCAAAGGAAAGCAGTGGAGTGACACCGTAAGGTCGCGCCGCACGTCGTGGGATGAGCCGTGTCTGGAATTTGATCAGTTAAAGCAGTTTGTGAACCAAGTGGTGAACGATGAGCGCCAGAACAAGCCTGCAATATTAGTTCACCCTGCTGGCGGTGGTGCCAGTCAGGAAATTGCGGATATTGAGCAGGGATTGATTCGCGCCATTGAGTATGATTCCAATGCGGAAGCTGCATACGACAACGGGTTTCAGTCTGCGGTAGTCGGTGGGCGCGGTTGGTGGCGAGTATGCACGGAGTATGTGCAAGACGCAAAAAAGCCGACGTTCAATCAGCGCATAATTATCAAACCGATCATGGATTCCATGACCGTATATGCTGATTTGGATTACGAACAACCGGATGCCAGCGACCGTCGATTTGCGTTTGTGGTAGAAAAAATACCAAAAACAGAATTTGAAAAAAGGTGGAAAAAAGCCGATGCCATTTCGTTTGATGCAATGGACACGAATTGGAAAGAAGGCAAAGACGTTATTTTAGTTGCTGATTATTATCGCCGTATTTGCACAATACGAAATTTGGTCGCCATGTCTGATGGCGCGGTTGGTTATGAAGATGAAATGCCAAATCCGCCAGAAGGTGTAACTAAACTACGTGAACGTGAAGTAGAAACGTATTCAGTTGAATGGTACAAGATTGCTGGTGGCAATCAGATACTTGAGGAATACGATTGCCCTGGCGACATTATTCCGATAATTCAAACGACCGGCGACGACATTATTATCGACGGAAAGCGCACGTATCAGGGTCTTGTATGCAAGGCGCGTGATGCACAAGCGATGTTGAACTACGGTATGACGCAACAAGCAATTCACTTGGCATTGACGCCTAAAGCGCCGTGGGTAGCGCCGCAGGAAGCCATTGAGGATTACCAAAATATATGGAAAGACGCTAACGTAAAAAATTACAGCGTTTTGCCGTATAAACACAAAGATCGTGATGGCGCTCCGATTCCGCCTCCTTCGCGCACGCAACCATCCATGATAGACAGTGGTTGGGCGCAATGGACAGGCACTATGACGCAGATGATGCGGTCAACTATCGGTATGTATGAAAACTCGCTTGGAATGAAGGGAAACGAGGTTTCAGGCAAAGCTATTTTGGCGCGCGAGAAGCAGGGAGACGTTGGAACGTTTCACTACGTCGATAACCAGCACCGCGCCATTGCGTTAACAGGCCGCATCATTCAATCGTGGATTCCGGTGTATTACGACACTGAGCAGATGGTGCATATCATTGGCAAGGACGGTGTGCGTAAGATTGTGACGATCAATCAGAAATCTGTGCAACCGACCGGAAACGAGTTTGACCCGTTTAAGACCATAATCCAAAACGACGTGACAAATGGCGACTACAAAGTATCCATTGAGGCCGGCCCAGGGTTCGCCACCAAACGTGAAGAAACCGCCGAAAAACTGATGGGATTAGTCAATTCGTTTCCGCAGTTGATGCAGGTGGCTGGCGATGTGGTGATGAAATCGCTTGACGTGCAGGATGCCGATATTATTGCTGAACGGTTTAAATTTGCATTGCCGCCGCAGATTCAGCAGGCGTTGGCGGCTGAACAGCAGGGGCAGAAAGTTGACCCTGTAATGGCGCAGAAGATGCAGCAGGCACAACAGCAAATGCAGCAGATGCAGCAAGCAATGCAGCAAATGCAGCAGGAAAACCAGCAATTAAAATCTGGCGCGCAAATTGATATGGCAAAGGTTCAGGCGAAACAGCAGGCAGATACAGCCGATTTGGAACTGCGCCGTAAGATTGCTGCTGACGAAATCCAGTTGCAGCGCGATAAGGCGATTGAGGAATTGCAGTTGAAACGCGACATTGCAGCGCAGTCCGCTGACGACGAAATCGAAAAAGCGCGGATCATGGCAAGGGCAAAGATCGAAGTTGCTGAAATTGAGCAACATGCGAAATTGCAGCTTGACCAGATCAATGCAGCAAATGCTTCCGTTAGCGAAAGTTCAGAATCGTCTATTGCAGAACCAGCAGCATTGCCTGCGCCGGCATCCCCGCAGCAGATTCACTTGCACATGGGGGGCGGCACGAAAGTTATTACGTTGCCGGATGGACGTAAGGCGATTGTTCAGACGCAGCTAGAAAATCCTGAACAGCCTGATATGGGAAGTGCTGCTTGAGTCAGCAGACCATCAATATAGGAACGGTTCCAAACGACGGAACTGGTGATTCTGCGCGCGCAGGCGGCACGAAGATCAACGCCAATTTCACCGAGCTGTATGCAATGCCCTCCGCGCAAACGTCATTCACCGCAAACCAACTCCTCTACGGTGCTGGAACGAGTCCGCTGGCGACGAGTGCGAATCTGACGTTTGATGGCACCGTTTCATCGCTCACAGTGAATGGCATCAGATTGCTGTCCGTAGGCACGCACAATCAGTTTGTTGGTTCGTCATCTGGAAACACCACACTGTCAGGAAGTTTCAATCTTGGTATTGGTGAAACATCGCTTTCCGCAATCACCTCTGGACAGTTTAACGTAGGGCTTGGCTATGAGGCTGGTAAATCATTGCAGAGCGGAAGCAACAACATGGCAATCGGCACCGATGCGTTGTTTTCTTGCGTGAGTGGCGGCAGTAATGTGGCTATCGGCACCAGCGCTTTGTTTAAGACCACCGCAAACAACAACGTAGCGATTGGAACAAATGCGCTTAGTAACGTGGTTGCTGGTGCTAGTAATGTCGCCATAGGGTTCGCTGCCGCAGTAAATACAACGGGAAGTCAGGCCGTTTGCATAGGAACATCTGCCGGGGAAAACAATGATAGCAATTCAGGCGACAACGTAAACATCGGGTATCGTGCCGGTCAAGGAACTGCTGGAAATTTCATTTACCAGAATGTATTTATCGGAATCGACGCTGGCCGCACAATTACTTCAGCACATGACACAACTGCAATCGGCGCATTTGCTGCGGCAACGCTAACAAGTGGCATTAGTAACACAATCATTGGCTCCGGCGCAGATGTGACTGCGGGGGCGGCTGCGAACAGAATCGTGATCGGGAAAGGCGCATCTGGCGATACCGATAATCAGGTGTTTCTAGGCGATGCGAATATCACGGCATTAGTGCCGGGGGCTGATAACGTCGCTGACCTTGGCCGCGCTGCGCGTAAGTTTAAAAACGGTTATTTCGGCGGGGTTGTTAGCACTGGCGGATATACGGTTGCTGGACTGCCTGCTGGAACGGTTGGGCAACGGGCTTATGTCACTAACGCACTTGCGCCAGTGTTTTTATCAACTGTTGTCGGTGGTGGCGCAGTGACTTGTCCGGTTTTCTACAACGGCACGAATTGGATAGTGGGGTAAAAATGGCAACTTACACAATAGAAGTCGATGACGCGCTGGTGGATGGACTGTCCGCAATGCTTCCGATAATGGAAGCCGCCGATATTAAAACAATGATTTCAAACGCAGCGACACAACTCGGTAAGCAAGGTTTGGACAGAATCAGGGTAAATAACGCGCAAACAATAAATAACGCTCTGGCGCAGGGCATGACCCCTGCGCAGGCGGCGGCGTTGATTGGGTAAATGGACGCAATGAATGGCTGGAAACCCGACATGCTTTGAGTTTGATTCGACCGGATTCACGTTTGATAGCACTCAGCAGAATTGGGATCAGACGATATGCCCTGTCGTGCAGACGTATGGCGCGACAAATTACCTTCGCAATCTCCGCAAGAAACACAAACTGCCGGAACCGACGCAAGATTTCACTGCCGCAGTAGCGCGCGCTTTGGAACTGGAATTACGGCTACGGACTGAAAAACAGGCCGCAGAACGTGAATTAAAAGCTGAAAAACTAAAAATTGCTGCATTGCAACAAACACAATGGAATGATAAAAAACAATTAAAAAACTCCCCTAATAGCGATTTTGTTGCAAAACATGAATTGTTGCGTTATAAGATTCGCCAATATGACGCAGAACTTGACAGCCTTAGAAATTATGAGATAGGTGCGCGCTTAACGGCATTGCACAACGAACGCCAAGTTGCGGCCAAAGACGCTCAAGACATGGAAGATATTTTAATGATTTTGGCGCTGGACGAAGCATAGGAGAAATACATGGCGACACCATGCGGATATCAACAAATTACTTCATTGTCCGGTTCTACTGGATTAACGGTTCCAACAGCAGGAACAGGTTCTGGCGCTACGACTGGCGCAAGTAACCAAAAACCTTCTCGCTGCATTATTACTCCTGAAACTCAAGCAATCCGTTGGCGAGATGATGGCGTTGCCCCAAGTTCAACGGTTGGCTATCCGTTAGCGGTTGGCTCTGAACTAAAATATGATGGTGATTTGAACGCCATTAGATTCATTGAGCAGGTAGCGTCGGCAAAAATTAACGTAGTTTATTTTTACCCGTAGGCCAACATGGAAACATCAAACGCATCTTCTCCGGTCGCCCCTGCAAGTATGGGGCAAGTGTTGTTTGTTGGTCGTGGTCTTAATTTTCAACTTGCAACAGATCAGCAATTAACAAAAATTTTTGCGGGAACAAATTACAAAATCACGGACATTATCGCAGTCCGAAAAACCGGTGGCGCATCAGTTGCCTGCGCTGGCGGTGTCTACGATGCGGCATCCAAGGGCGGAAATGCAATTGTTGGAGTCGCTCAATCATGGGTAACCCTCGCAGCAAACGTCAACGTAACGGCAACGCTTGCAGCACTCGTGCAGACGACACTGACCTCTAGCGCAACTGTTTATCTCTCGCTCACTACGGGAAGCACCGCCGCAGTTACAGCGGACGTTTTTATTTTTGGTTACGTAATAGATTAAGGAGAAAAATTATGCCTGGTGCATTGGGTGTATCACGTAGTAATTTTAATGATATTGGAGAATTTTTCGATCAGTTTAATTCTGCCGGTATTACAGCATTTGCTGGCGGCGGTCAATCTGGCGCAACGCAATTGATGAGTCAATACAACCGCATTTCAACGGTTGCTACGGCGCAAGATTCTGTCCGTTTGCCTCAGTCAAACCCTGGACGTTCGGTTGTTGTAAACAACCAAGCAGCACTTGCTATGCAAGTTTTTGGGTTTGGCGCAGAAACCGTTAATAGCATTGCGACGGCTACTGGTTGGACGCAAAGCGCAAAAACGGTTGTTATTTATACGTGTAATGTGGCCGGCAATTGGGAATCTTATTTGTCTGGTTCAACTACCGCATCAATTGTTGCGTTAACTACAAACGGCGCAATCAATCCAAAAGCTTCACAAACTTACGTTATAACTAAAGCAGGCGTTTTGGCCGATACTCTTGCGGCACCTGTTGCTACGACAGATGATGGTGTAATTATCACGATTACATCAGATACAGCAAACGCTCATACGCTTACCGCGACAGGTTTGCTTGATACCGGAACTGCAAGCGTTAACCTTGCTACGTTTGCAGGTTCAAAGGGCGCTGGACTTACCCTTATGGCTTACAACGCACGTTGGAAAGTCATGTATTCTGTCGGCATCACTTTCTCGTAATACTTTATAAAGAAAAAGGAGAAACAAATGGCAACTTCAGTCGTAATCGTTCCGGCAGGTTCTACTTCTGCCACCATCGCGGTGACTCCGCTGACGAGTGTTTTGGCTGGCCCCGCAGTTCTTGGCGGAACTACCACTCTCAGTTTTGCATCGAATCCGGCAGGCCCGTTTTTGCCGTGGTCTTTCGGCGCATCCGCAAACCCGCAATCGTTTCGTTCTTCAGTTAATGGTTACGTTCAGGTCACTGCCGCAACGCAGATTTCCAACGTCGCCGTTGCGGATATGTCGAGCGTTGTTGGTGATCGTTCGCCGGCTTCTCTGATTAGCGCAAACTGTGCGTTCGCGTCTGCCAGTTCAACTTCTGAACAAGTTATTGGCAGTATTCGTATTCCGCCTGGTTTGCTGCCTATGAACGGTCGTTTGCGTTTCGCTGGCTCGGTGTCAATGCTTAACGGCGCTGGCACTAAAGCACTTAACCTGCGGGTTGCCGGTATTACAGGCACAAACGCGGCGGTTATTCCGACCGCAACTTTGGCGTCAACTGCAAACTGCAACTTTTTGTTTGAAATCGGTCTGCGCGGCGATGGCGTGACGCAAGCCCTGTTTGGTTCTGGTTTGACCGGCATTGGCTTGGGAACGAGTGCTACGGCATACGGCTCCTACAGCACGCTGAACTACCAGCAGAACGAAATTGAATACGTTATTACCTGCACCAAAGGCACGGCTGGCGATCTGATGCAGCTTGAATCGTTCCTGGTGCAACTGGTTTAAGTAATTCAGTATCCGAATAACCCACTCGCGGGTTCGCGGGGTTAAAAATTCGTGGAGTTTTCCATGTCAGAGCAGTTGGAATTGATGGAAGCCGCACCAGATGCGGCGCTAACGCCCGAAGCGGGGGATAACTCCCCTGCTGAAAACACCGATGCTACGGGCGGCACGGAAAATGTTGCGGATAACGAAAGTGATGGGCAGCAGGACGGTCAAGCAAACAAAGATGTAATTGAAACGGAAAAACAGAAGTCGGAAAAAAAGATCAGCGGAATCCAGAAGCGGTTGAATGAATTAACCCGCGACAAATACGCTGAACGGCAGGCACGCGAACAACTTGAGCGCCAGAACTTGCAGTTAATGGAAATGCTTAAGGGTGGACAAAAGCCAGCCGAAAAACCGACTGATGGAAAACCGAATCAAAGTGATTATTCGGATTATGCTGAATTTGTAAGGGCTGATGCTACTTGGCACGCTACACAAGCCGCCAAGCAGATGATTGCATCTGAGCGTGCGGCGATGGCAGAAACCACGCAGCGCAGCACAGCAGCCCAAAGCGAGGCAGTGGCGGCGGCAGACTATGCGAAGCGCGCAAAGGAAACCGCTAAATCCGTTCCTGACTTTGATGAGGTGATGGCTGAAGCAGACGTTGATGTGCCGCAGCATGTTTTAACTATGATTCGACGGCTTGATAATGGGCCGTTGGTTGCATATCACATGGTTAAAAATCCTGAGTTAGCGCAACAATTTTTTGCACAGCCTCCTATGATGCACGGAATTTTGCTTGGGCAACTGTCAGCTACACTTAAGGGTTCCGCGAAGGTATCCAATGCGCCGCCGCCTGGTAAAACGGTGAAATCTCAAGCGGGTTCGTCAAGCGAACCGCCAGAAGACGCCGATGCTTATATGGCTTGGGCGGCTAAAAATATGAGGTAGTAAAATGGCAAATGCTTATCAAAATCCGGTAATGTACACGAACGAGTGCCTCCGGATTCTGCAAAACAATATCGTTCTTGGTGCAAATGTTTCGCGCAAGCACCAAATGGAATTCGCCAAAGACGAAATGAAGATCGGTGACACGATTAACATTCGCCGTCCTGCGCGTTTTACGGTTTCAACCGGCGCTGCTTTTGCTGGTCAAGACTATACGGAAACTTCGATTCCGTTGGTCGTGAACTTGCAAAAACACGTTGATACGGCGTTTACGTCGAGCGATTTGACCCTTAAGTTGCAAGATTTTAGCCAACGTATTCTGAAACCGAAAGTCATTCAAATTGCCCAACAAATCGACATTGACGGTTATATCAATGCGAAAAACACGGTTGGCAACCTTGTTGGCACTGCCGGTCAATCGCCTAACAACGTGTCGTATATTTTCGACGCAGGAAAAAAATTGGATGATTTCTCGACTCCGCGCGATGGTCAGCGGTATCTGGCAATTGACCAAGGTTCTAACGCTTCGTTGGTCGGCGCATTGACCGGATTTTTCCAAGCGCAGAACCTGATTGCAGACCAGTATAAAGAAGGTCTGTTCGTTGATGGCACGAACACCGTTGGCTTTAAAATAGCTATGTCGCAGAACATTGCTCGGCAAACGGTTGGCCCGTTGGGTGGAACTCCGCTGGTTAACGGCGCAAACCAAGGTTTGACTTCTGGCTGGTCGAACACTGGCACGCTGATTACTGACGGTTGGACTGCTGCTGCGGCGCAACGTGTGGCGGCTGGCGACGTATTCACCATTGCAAACGTGTTCTCTGTCAATCCGGTTACGCGCCAAGCGAACACCGGTCTGATGCAGTTTGTTTGCACCGGCAACCAAAACTCTGACGGTTCGGGCAACCTGACCTTGAACATTAGCCCAGCCATCAT
>Ga0194048_10001808_pt1 | contig 10617 bp, 7 predicted proteins | sample JunL225m_MetaG_FD_161685 | JGI IMG/M metagenome (GOLD analysis project Ga0194048, IMG submission 161685) | Anoxic zone freshwater microbial communities from boreal shield lake in IISD Experimental Lakes Area, Ontario, Canada - Jun2016-L222-5m | ecosystem: Environmental > Aquatic > Freshwater >... | reverse complement strand
TTATCAATCCCCGCGCCACCCACGTCGTGCGTGGAGTGCTCGAGGGTATGGCCTGACTTCTTCAGGACGGCCTCCAGGACGGGCAGGGCGGCGGCCATGACTTCAGGGCCGATGTAATCGCCAGGCAGGACAGCAATCTTCAGGTGCATAGGAGAAAGGGTCGTCAGTTAAGGGGAACGGTCCGCTGGAGGGCAAGGACAAGCGGTGTCTTCCGCCATAATTGCATCTAAACGACATCCTTCCGCCTCGGCCCAGTATTGCAGTCGGGCGGGACTTCCATTTGGTTCGGCCTCCCTTCTTATCAAAGTTATGTCCTCCCAACCACTCGTCATTGGTAAATTCTCCCTCGGCATGGGCGACCGCTTCGCCCACGAAGCCGAAGCCCAGCTCGCCGCCTGCCTCGCGGCCAAGCAGCTCGGCGTCGAGATTGTTCCGGTTTGGAATAAGTCGAACCGCGAGCATAACATCATCGGTTCCGAACCCATGAGCACGCGCATCGCGGCCGATGCCGCCGTGAAAGCCCTCGGTTGGACCGCCCCCTACTTCCTCGATGCCGACCACATCGGCCTGAAGACGGTTGATCGTTTCGTCGGCGTGTCCGACTTCTTCACCATCGATGTGGCCGACTTCATTGCGCAGCCCGCCGACCCAGACGCGGTCCAGGCCTTCGTCGATCGCCACCCCGAACTTGTTGGCACCATCACCCTGGCCGGTATCGACCGTCCGTTCACGACTTCCCGCGCGGACGTCGAGCGCACGGCCGCGAAGTTCCTCCTCGCGGTGCAGGAAGCCGGTAAGGTCTATCGTTACATCTCCTCGGTGAAGGGCGTGGGCCGCTTCGTTCCGGAGATCTCCATGGACGAGACCGATAGCCCGCAGAATCCGCCAGAACTACTGGTTATCCTGGCGGCCATCGCCGACGAAGGCGTACCGATCCAGACCATTGCCCCGAAGTTCACGGGCCGCTTCAACAAGGGTGTCGACTACGTCGGCGACCTCGCCCAGTTCGAACGCGAATTCAACGACGACCTCTGCGTCATCGCCCATGCGGTGAAGCAGTACGGCCTGCCGGCCAACCTAAAACTTTCCGTGCACAGCGGTAGCGACAAGTTCTCCATCTATCCGGCCATCCGTCGTGCCCTCGCCAAGCATGGTGCCGGCGTCCACGTGAAGACCGCTGGGACGACCTGGCTTGAAGAAGTCATCGGCCTCGCCGAAGCCGGTGGTGCCGGCCTCGCCCTCGCTAAGGAAATCTACGCGGAAGCTCTGTCGCACATGGACGAGCTCTGCCAGCCGTATGCGACCGTCATCGATATCGATCGTTCCAAGCTACCGGCCGCCGCTGTCGTGAACGGCTGGACGAGTGAACAGTTCGTCGGTGCCCTGCGCCACGACCAGCAGAACCCGCTCTACAACGCGAACATCCGCCAACTGATTCACGTGGGCTTCAAGGTCGCCGCCAAGATGGGCCCTCGCTACCTTGAGCAGCTGAAGGCCTGCCGCGAGTCCTGCGCCCGCAACGTCACCGGCAACCTCTTCGACCGCCACATCAAGCCGCTCTTCCTGTAAAGGGGGCTTAAGCGGGGCGGAGCTCAAGAACTCTCGCTGAGCGCGCGACTTCTGTGGTCGGTCGGTGGTTTCGACTTGGTAAGCGTGGGTCGTGGGCTAGTTTGCACACGATGGCCAGACCCCGGCTTACCCTGAATGCTTATGCGGCTTTCGCCGCATGGGCGTTGTGCTGCTCGCCAGCGGTCGCCGCTCCCGTGGATTTTATCCGCGAGGTCCGTCCAATCTTCGAGGCGAAATGCTTCAAGTGTCATGGTCCAGAAAAACAGAAGAGCGGCTTTCGCCTAGACGCCAGCCAGGTCGCTTTGCATGGAGGCGAAGCGCACGCACCTAATATCGTGCCGGGTCAGCCTGACCGAAGTCCGTTACTTCGTTTCATCTCGGGGGTGGACCGGGAGATGCGCATGCCGCCGAAGGGTGACCTGCTGACGGTGTCCGAACAGGCCACCTTGCGCGCATGGATTGCCGAAGGCGCTGTGTGGCCAGTAACGGCAGATGTCGTTCTGGCTAACCCGCTGGACTGGTGGTCTTGGCGCCCCCTCCCTTCGTCGCCGCCCAGGGGTGATGGTTCCGCCAAGATTGACAGCCTCGTGCGCGCTAAACTCGCCGAACGTGGCTTGCAGCCCACCGCCCCAGCACCCGCCGCTACCTTAGTGCGTCGCGTCACCCTCGACCTGACCGGCCTGCCGCCGACGCCCGAGGAAACCGCGGCGTTCCTCGCCGACGCTTCGCCGCTGGCCTACGAACGCTTGGTGGATCGGTTACTCGCTTCGCCGCGTTATGGCGAGCGCTGGGCCCGCCATTGGTTGGATGTCGTCCACTACGGCGACACGCACGGCTACGATAAGGATAAGCCCCGTGAACATGCTTGGGCCTATCGGGACTATGTCATTCGGGCCCTTAACGCCGATAAGCCTTACGCCCGCTTCGTCCAAGAGCAGGTGGCGGGGGATATTTTATTCCCGGGAACGCGCGATGGCATCGAGGCACTGGGCTTCCTGGCGGCCGGGCCTTGGGATTTGATTGGTCATACCGAAGTGCCGGAGTCGAAGGTGGACGGTAAGTTATCGCGGCATCTCGACCGTGATGACATGTTGGCGAACACCTTAGGGACCTTCACGAGCCTCACTGCGCATTGTGCGCAATGCCATAACCACAAGTTCGACCCCATCACCCAGGAAGATTATTATAGCCTCCAGGCGGTGTTCGCCGCACTCGATCGAACTGATCGGCCCTATTACCTCGATGATACCACCAACGCCACGGCAACGCAGCTAGGGCGTCGGCAAAAGGACTTGAGCGCGCAGGTTCGGCAGACTGAGGCAACTTTGAGCGCCCAAGCCGGCGAGGCTTATGCCGCGTTGACCCGTCGCATCGAAGGGATCTCGAAGAACGCCGCCGCTAAGGCGGGCAACCCGACTCCTGACTTCGGCTATCACGCCCAAGTTTCGAAGCAGGCCCAAGCGGAGAAATGGGTGCAGGTAGACTTGGGGCAGCGCATCGATCTGGCCCGCGTCGTCCTCGCGCCCTGCTATGACGACTTTAATGGCATTGGGGCAGGCTTTGGATTTCCAGTCCGTTTTAAGGTCGAAGTCAGCGACGATCCAGAATTCCGTCAAGGCGTCCAACTGCTCTGGCGCGGCCACGACCAACGCTTCATGGCGGATTTGCCCAACCCTGGCCTGACGCCGTACGTGGTGCCGATTGAGCCCGAGGACGCCGTCACTGGCCGATATGTGCGCGTCACGGCGGTCCAATTAGCCCCGCGCAAAGGCGACTTCATCTTTGCGTTGGCAGAATTAGAAGTAAGGACCGCAGATGGCCGCAACGTCGCTCAAGGCCGACCGGTCCAAGCGTTGGATTCAATCGAGGCCTCACCGCGCTGGCGGAAGGTGAACTTAACCGATGGGCTCGCCCCCGTCCGTCCATCGCCAGACGAACTCGCCCAGTTGCAGGCTGAGCGCGATCGGTTGCTCCTGGCTGCAGCGACGCCTGCGGCGGCCGCTAACCTTCGTGCGCAGCGCGCCGAAGCGGCGGAGATTGCCGCGTCGTTGGCCCGTTTACCCAAGCCTTCCTTGGTCTATGCCGCTGGCATCCACACGGGTTCGGGCGCGTTCGCAGGGACGGGAGCCCAAGGGGGCCGACCTCGCCCGATTTTCTTGCTGGCCCGCGGACAAGTGACACAGCCCCAGCGTGAGGTTGGCCCGGGTGCTCTGGCAGCCTTGGGGTTCGCGCCTGCACGCTTTGTCTTGCCTGCAGGGGCTGGCGAAGGGGAGCGCCGCGCCGCATTGGCCCAGTGGCTGACCCATCAGGACAACCCCTTGTTCTGGCGCAGCGCGGTGAATCGGATTTGGCAGTACCATTTCGGCCAAGGCCTCGTCGAGACGGCTAATGATTTCGGACGCAACGGTGCACTTCCGACGCATCCAGAATTATTGGACTGGCTGGCGGGTGATTTCCGCGATCATGGCGGGTCGTGGAAGCGCCTGCATCGCCAGATTGTGCTGAGTGCGACCTACCGGCAGTCGTCGGACGACAATCCTGCCGCCAGCCGTCTCGATGCGAACAACACGTTACTGTGGCGTCAGCAGCGGCGAAAGCTCGAGGCGGAAGTACTTCGCGATGCCGTCCTGCAGGCTAGTGGTCGACTAGACCTCACCATGGGCGGGCCGGGCTGGCGGGATTTCGTGGTGGAGCGTCCCGAGCACTCGCCGCACTACCGCTACGACCTCGCCGACCCGGCCAACCCCCAGACGTTTCGTCGGGCGATTTACCGTTTCGTGGTGCGATCACAGACGCAGCCTTGGATGACCTCACTCGATTGCGCCGACCCTTCGATGCGCGTCGACAAGCGCAACGAGAGCCTCTCGGCCCTACAGGCTCTGGCTTTACTGAACAATGGTTTCATGCTGACGCAGTCAACCGTACTGGCCGAGCGCGTCGCCCGCGAACGCGGCGAGGTAAAGGCGCAAGTAGCGCGTGCCTATGAACTGGTGCTCGGTCGTCCGCCGTCCCCCGCGACGCTCGAGCGGTTAGTGGTTTTCACCCGCGAGCAAGGCTTACCGGCTACCTGCCGGGCGCTTTTCAACCTCAACGAGTTCGCCTTCGTTGATTAAGCGATGAGCAACACTTCTCCTTATCATCGTTCCCCCGCACCGCCCGCGCTGAGCCGGCGTGACTTTCTCTGGCAGGCTGGCGGCGGTCTGGGTGGCCTCGCCTTGGCTTCGCTCCTCGGGACTGATCGTGCGCTGGCCTCGCCCGGTAAGCTCACGGGTTGCTTGCATCATCCGCCCAAGGCCAAGCGGGTCGTTCAGTTTTTCATGGCGGGTGCGGCGAGTCATCTCGACCTCTATGATTACAAACCCGAGCTGATCAAGCGCCACGGACAACCCAGCGATTTCGGTGAGAAGGTCGAAGCCTTCCAAAATGGTTTGGGGCCGTGGATGCGACCGTTCTGGGACTTCCGGCCCTACGGACGTTCCGGCAAGATGCTCAGCGAAGTCTCCGCCCCGTTGGGTGCGGTCGTCGACGACATGGCTTTTATCCATAATATGGTAGGGAAGTCCGGCGTGCACAGCGCCGCGACTTTACTGCAGTCCACAGGCTTTCAATTGCCAGGGTTTCCGGGCGCCGGGTGTTGGGTGAGTTATGCGCTGGGTTCGGAGAACGATAACCTGCCAACCTTCGTGGTTCTACCAGATCATCGAGGTTTTGCGTCGAATGGGGTGAAGAATTGGGACGCGGCGTTTCTGCCTTCGCAGCATAGCGGGACCATTATTCAGCCTGGCACGCCCAATCCGGTGGCCGATCTTTTCCCGGGTAAAGGTGCTGGCCTGTTGCGACCCGGTAGCGAACCAGCGACGCAAGCCCTGCTCGCGGAACTTAATCAGGCTCACGCCGCCACTCGTCCCGGCGACCAGCGGCTCGAAGCACGAATTCGCAGCTACGAGTTGGCCGCGCGGATGCAGCTCGCGGCACCCGAAGCCTTGGACCTCCAGTCCGAGCCGGCGCATGTGCAGAAGCTTTACGGACTGGAGCGCGGGCCACAGGCGTGGGCGAAGGAGATTAACGAGGCGGAGGAGACTTTCGTTTTCGGCCAACGTTGCCTCGCTGCCCGTCGCCTGTTGGAACGAGGCGTCCGCTTCGTACAGGTGTGGAGCGGTAACGATAATGGCTTCCCCCGGCGTAACTGGGATTCCCATGAGGACGTTAAGCGTGACCACGGGCCGTTGGCACTCGGGATGTCGCGTGGTATCGCCGCTTTCATCCAGGACCTCAAGCAACGCGGCTTGTTTGACGACACCATCATCCTTTGGACGACTGAGTTCGGCCGGATGCCTTCGTCGCAGGGCGGGAAGGGGCGCGATCATAATCCCTTTGTCTTCACCAATTGGCTGGCGGGGGGTGGTATCAAGGGCGGCACTACCTTGGGCGAAAGTGACCAGTGGGGATTTAAGCCGCTCGACCGGGCTAACCCCACGCAGGTTTACGATGTGCACGCAACCATCCTACACCAGCTGGGCATCGACCATACTCGGCTGAGCCTACGCAATAATGGCATCGACCGTCGGCTTACGGATGTCCACGGGCACGTGCTGCACGGCCTGCTGGCGTGAGCGAAGGCTTGTCCTGAAAGGTCCCTTACCTTTAGGTAGAGGCTACCCCTCCTGTATGCGTTTCCTCGCCCTCTTCTTTGCCGTCGCCCTTACGGCGGCGGATCGTCCGAACATTTTGCTCATTGTCGGTGATGACATGGGCTACGCCGACGTCGGCTTCCATGGTTGCAAGGACATCCCGACGCCCAACCTCGATGCGCTCGCCGCCGCTGGGGTTCGCTGTACACAAGGCTACGTCACGGGCCCGTATTGTTCCCCGACGCGCGCAGGCTTGCTGACCGGGCGTCAGCAGAATCGCTTTGGCCACGAATATAATCCCAACGGTAATAACGGCCTACCGCTGACAGAGACGATTCTGCCGGAGCGTCTGGCGAAGGCTGGCTATGCCACGGGGATGGTCGGCAAGTGGCACCTCGGGGCCCGCCCGGAGCAGACGCCCCCGCGCCGCGGTTTCGAAGAATTCTTTGGCTTCCTCGGCGGCGCCCACAGCTATTTCAACACGGGTGGCATCCTCCGCGGAGCCGAGCCCGTCAAGGAGATGGACTACACCACCGATGCGTTCGGGCGTGAGGCCGCCGCGTTCGTGCGCGGCCATAAGGACAAGCCTTGGTTCCTCTACTTGGCCTTCAACGCCGTGCACACCCCGATGGACGCGACCGACGCGCGGCTGGCGAAGTTCGCCGCGATCGCCGACAAGAAGCGCCGGACCTATGCGGCCATGATGTCCGCGCTCGACGACAACATCGGCCGCGTGCGCCAAGCGCTGCAGGAAAGCGGCCAGGCGGAGCGCACGTTGATCTTCTTCATCAGCGACAACGGTGGACCGACCATGAACGGCACGACCACGAATGCTTCCAGCAACGCCCCGTTGCGTGGCTCAAAGCGGACCACCCTAGAAGGCGGCATCCGCGTCCCGTTCCTCGTCGCTTGGCCCGGCCAGCTGAAGCCTGCGGTCTATGATTCGCCGGTCGTCCAGCTCGACCTGCATGCGACCGCCTTGGCCGCCGCAGGCGTCGCGGTGGGTCCCGAAGCCAAGTTGGAGGGCGTCGACTTGTTGCCTCATTTCTCCGGTGCCAAGAAGGAAGCCCCGCATGACGCGCTCTACTGGCGCTTCGGCGCGCAGATGGCGATCCGCCAAGGCGATTGGAAGCTCGTGCGCTACGACGGCAACGCGGATACCAATACCGGTAAGGCGCAGCCCGTCAGCACGGTGAAGCTCTACGACTTGTCCAAGGACATCCATGAGGACAAGGACCTCGCCGCCGAACAGCCGGAGAAGGTGAAGCAGCTGCAGGCCCGGTGGGACGAGTGGAACCACGGCAACGTGAAGCCCCTCTGGGGGCCGGATTACGGTGACGACGACGGCGCCGAGCCCGGCGCGGGGAAAAAGAAGAAAGCCGCTAAGTAACCCCTCGGCCCCGTCGTTCAGCGCTGCGGGCCGTTGCCGCAGCGTTTACTTGCCTTCCGGGATCCCGCCTTCTTTCCGGAAGGTGTCGATGGCCGGTTGGGCTTCGGCGAGGGCCTTATCGTAGGCGGCTTTCGCGGCGGCGAAGGCGTCGTGCGAGGCCTTCGCGTCGTCCTGGCGCTTCTTCAGCGTCGCCGCCGTGCGCTCGGCTTCGTCCTTGGCCTCCTTGAGCTGGCTGTTGGCCTTGCTGTTCTCGGCGCGGAGACGGTAGTTGCCCTTGGTCTTGTCGGCCTCGGCTTGGAACTTGTCCACCTTGGCCTTGTCGCGCTCGGCGTCCTTCTCTGCGGTGGCGACTTCGACGTCGGCTTTCACGGCGGCTTCGTGGGCGGTGCGGAGCGTCGAATAGAGGGAGATGAGGGCAGGGAGCTTGGCGTCGGCGAGGGCTTTCGTGACAACGTCATACTTGTCGGGCGAGACTTTGCCTTGCAGGTTCTCGTAGTTGGCGACACCGGCCTGCCCCTTGAGGCCTTGGTAGGTCAGGCGGGGCGGCTGCGCCGGCATGTCGCCGACGGGGGTCGCCTTCTCGGCTTTGGCCTTATCCGCGGTCTTGGCGGCGGCCTTGTCGGGTGCCTTGGCGGCAGGCTTATCCGCCGCAATCAGGGTGGCGCCGCCGGCAAGGCAACTGGTGGCGAGGAGCAGTCGGATGAAGTGCATATGTATTAAACTCCGAAAAAGCAGGAAAGTGTCCATGGCCCGATGATTTGGCAAAGGGACCAGGTACGATGGCCGGTTTAGCGCTGCGGGCCGCTACCGAAACGCGGGCGGACGTCGATGCCGGGCTGCGTGCCGCGGACGGGGCCGCTGCCGAACCCGCCGCCGACGTCCGTGGCATACCAAGCTTCAAGTTTCTCGCGCGCCCACGGGGTCTTCCGCAGGAAGGTGAGGCTCGACTTCACCGAGGGGTCGAAGAGGAAGCAACGGATTGGGATACGATTCCCCATCTCGTGCCAGCCATGCTTGGCTTCGAGGTATTTGACAATCGTCTCAAGGGTCACGCCGTGGAGCGGGTCCCGCGGATGCTGGCGCGGCTCGGTCATCAGGCGCGGCTGGCGTAATCGCGGGCGTACGCTTCGGCGAAATAGGTCAGGATGACGTCGGCCCCGGCACGGCGGATGGCGAGGAGCGATTCATCGCGCGCGGATCGGAGGTCGAGCCAGCCCTTTTCGGCGGCGGCCTGCAACTGCGCGTATTCACCCGAGACCTGATAGGCCGCGAGCGGCAGGTCAGTGGACTCGCGGAGGTCGCGGATAATGTCGAGATACGCACCTGCAGGCTTCACCATCAGGAGGTCGGCACCTTCCGCGGCGTCGAGTGCAGCTTCGCGGAGGGCCTCGCGGCGATTGGCTGGGTTCATCTGGTAGGACGCCTTGGAGATGGCGGCTTCACCGGGCTTGCGGGCACTGCCGACGGCATCGCGGAAGGGGCCGTAGAAGGCCGAAGCGTATTTGGCGGAGTAGGCAAGGATACCCGTGCCGGTGTGGCCGGAAGCATCGAGGGCCGTACGGATTGCGCCTACGCGGCCATCCATCATATCCGAGGGTGCGACGAAGTCGGCGCCCGCTTGCGCGGTGAAGAGGGCCATCTTGACGAGCGCGGCGACGGTGCGGTCATTGTCGACGTCGGTGCCGGCCTCGTTGAGGATGCCGTCGTGTCCGTGCGTGGTGTAAGGGTCGAGTGCGATGTCGGCGAAGATGACGATACCTGGGCACTTCGTCTTCACTTCACGAATCGCACGGAGGGCGAGGTTGTTCGGGTTGAGTGCTTCAGCGCCCTCCGCTGTCTTGCGCTTCGGATCGATTTTCGGGAAGAGGGCCACACCATGCACGCCGAGGAGTTGGAGTTCCGCACACTTGGCCGCGAGCTGCGAGAGTGGGATGCGGCTGATGCCCGTAAGCGATGCGATGGGCTCGGCCTGCTCGCCTTCGGTGACGAAGAGCGGCTGGATCAGGTGGCGGGGTTCGACGACGGTCTCCGAGAGCATCGCACGGATGCCAACCGACGCGCGGAGGCGACGGAGGCGGATGGGCTGGTTCAGGGAGTCCGACATGGGAAGAGGGGAATAGCCCTTTGGCTATGCTAGGGCAACGGCGAAGGAATTAAGGGGCCGACCTGACACGCCGGGGTGTGACACTTTGTCATCCCGCCCCGCTTAAAGGGGGCATTTAAAGGACTAAATCTCATTAAATACGCTAAAACCAGTGTTTTCAGCCTTGGCATAAGCCCTGCCTATTAAACCCACACTCCTAATACCAACCATATGAGCAAAATCATCGGCATCGACCTCGGTACAACCAACTCCTGCATGGCCGTCCTGGAAGCAGGCGAGTCCGTCGTCATCCCTAACTCCGAAGGCGCGCGCACCACGCCCTCGGTCGTCGCTTTCACTAAGAACGGCGACGTCCTCGTCGGCCAGGCCGCTAAGCGCCAAGCCGTGACCAACCCGAAGAACACCGTCTTCTCCGCTAAGCGCCTCATCGGCCGCAAGTACGGGGAAGTGAAGGGCATCGCTTCCAAGCTGCCTTACAAGGTGGTCGAAGGTAAGAACGGCGACGCCGCCATCGAATGCGAAGTCGACGGTAAGCCGCGCGTGTTCGCGCCGGAAGAGATTGCCGCCAAGGTCCTCGCCAAGCTGAAGGCCGATGCCGAAGCCTACCTCGGCGAGAAGGTGACCGAGGCGGTCATCACCGTGCCGGCCTACTTCAATGACTCGCAGCGCCAAGCCACCAAGGACGCCGGCACGATTGCTGGCCTCAAGGTGCTCCGCATCGTCAACGAGCCGACCGCGGCGTCGCTGGCCTACGGCCTCGACAAGAAGGGCGACGAAAAGATCGCCGTCTATGACTTGGGCGGCGGTACGTTCGACGTCTCGATTCTCGAAATCGGCGGCGGCGTCTTCGAAGTGAAGGCGACCAACGGCGATACCGAACTCGGCGGCGACAACTGGGACGAACGCATCATTCAGTGGCTCAT
>Ga0194048_10001806_pt1 | contig 10622 bp, 8 predicted proteins | sample JunL225m_MetaG_FD_161685 | JGI IMG/M metagenome (GOLD analysis project Ga0194048, IMG submission 161685) | Anoxic zone freshwater microbial communities from boreal shield lake in IISD Experimental Lakes Area, Ontario, Canada - Jun2016-L222-5m | ecosystem: Environmental > Aquatic > Freshwater >... | reverse complement strand
TAAACGAGCACAATTATCTCCTGGTCGAGACATTGCTCGTTGGGTTAATAAGACTTTTAATATTGATACTGAAAAGCATGGATCTGTATTTGATATGGGATCTGGCGCACTTGATGTTGCTTATCAAGTTTTTATGGATCCAATGACTTATCTTACTGGCGGTGTTGCTCCTGTTTTAAAAGGTGTATCTAAAGCTGAAAAAATTTCTAAAATGCTTCTTGAAAATGGAGATGTTACAGGTTATCTTACAAGTAAAGGTGCAAAAGAATATTTTACTGGGTATGCTGAAAATATTGGCAAGATTGCAACAGCTCGTAAAGCTGGAGATTTAGTTACAGCTCGTAAATTAGTTATAGATACTGGAAGAGATTATCCTCTTTATGGAACAGAACAAGAAATTAATCATTTTGTTAATTCTAAATCTAACATAAAAGATCTTCCAAGTTTTATAAATCATTTTGAAAATAAAGAAATTCAAGATACAGCAAGACTTTTACGTGGATTAACAGTTGGTATATCTTATGCACGTGAAGGTGCTTATCAAGCACGTCGTGGTCGTGAATTAATTGCTGGTGCAAAACAAACAATGAGTGATGCATTTAAAGGTAATGTTAGAGAAAATCTTAATATTTTAGATGCAAAAAAACCAGAAGAACTTTTAGCTGAGTTAAAACTTAATGGACAAATGCATACTAAAACACAAGACTTTACTCATACTGATAAATTAATTGAAGATACCACATTAAAAGGTATTAAACGTATTTTTTCAAAACAAGCATTTGATAAAGCAACTAGTTTACATCCTGGTGATCGCCCTATATTTATTACTGAAGATAAAGTAGATCACACTCTTTCAACATTTAAAGCACAAGCTTATCTTGCAACTAATGATAAAGCTTGGTCTGAAATTATGACTGAACATTTTTTATCTAGCAATGAATCTGAACGTTTTGCAATTCTTCGTGGTATCCATGAAATAATTTACCGTCGTGCTGGACTTCATGGCATGAATGGTGGTCAAGAAAAAATTGATCAAATGCTTTCTAAAACTTTTGGTGATAATGGAAAATTCCAATCTTCAACTAAACTTGAATCAATTCCTAATTCACCAGCAGCACAAGATCTTGGAATTGTTGAACATAATATTCAGGGTGCATTGCATGCTAAAGATTTTAAAGATGCTGTATCAGCTCCAGAATGGAGAGATGTAAGTCATTTTGTTGCTAAAAATTCTTTAGATATTAAAAATAATGGAATTGTTGCAAGTCTTCCAAAATTTATTGGTGGATTATTTAATAGCAAACAAGCAGATCTTTTAACTTCATATTGGTCTTCACTCACTTTATTACCACAATTAGGCATTCGTACTGCTATTGATGAAGGATTCTTTGGACTTCTTTATCTTAATATGGGACAGATGCTTGATTTTATAAATCCTCGTGGCAATTCTCGTCGTGCTAAAAATATATTTTCTGCTTACACTGGTGATACAAAAGCTATTGGTCCTTATAAAAATGCTATGCAATCTTTATTTAAAACTGGACCAACTAAATTTGCTGAAAAAGAAACTTCTAAAATTTCAACTCGTCACATGGATTTACTTAAACAAGGTAAACATGATAGTCTATGGCACGCTGAAAGAGCAATGCGTTCAGAATTAATTGATTTTATAGTTTCATCTAAATATGGAAAAAATCTTCCAGAAGATTATAAACGTTACATTCGTGAGCAAGCGTTAATAGATCCAAATATTCTTGCTGATACATCTGCTTCATCTCTTGCTCATTCAGATATTGCAACTCAAAATATTTTTAAAACTGAAAAACTTCCAATGTCAGATGATCAATGGGCTAAGGCAATGGAAAATTCTGGTGTAGTTCTTAGTGAAAACTTTAATCAATTAGATGTAAATCGAGCATCTAATTCACATGTTTCACTTGCAATGTACCGAAATTTTCTTACACGATTTAATGGTAGACCATTTTATACTGGTGGAAATAAAATAATGTATACTGCTGATCCACCAGCTATCTTTTTAAAAAACAACGGACTGTTTGCACGTGGCGATTGGGACAAAGCAATCTCTCAACTTATGACTGGATGGGGAATGATTGAAGATAAAGTAACTGGTCAATGGGTTGTTGCAAAAGGCAAACAAGGTGATATTAATAAATTAATTGATTCAACTAGACATCTCGAACAGTATAAAAATTTTCCATTAGATCGTGGACAAATTCTTGAGCGTTACGCTAATGATATATTTACAGATCTTTACCATTCTTTTCATGGTGAAGCTAAACAGTTTAATGGTAAATTGCTTAAAGCATTTGCTCCATTTACTAATAAAGGTGCAACACTTGCAGATCATCGTCAAATTTTAAAGGATCTTAGTCTTGAAGATTATTCAAAACTTGTAGAAAATAATTTAGCTAAAGATAATATTTTTACTAATATTGATTTTACTGGTGGAAGTCATAATTTTGAAGAAATTGTACGTACAAAAGGAATAGCTAAGGGATTTGAATGGATGGCTCGTCAATCAGATTCAATTACAAGACAACCCCTTGTACATGTTCACTATCTTTCATATCGCAAACAGTATGCAACTTTAGAAACAAAATATGCTCGTAATATTTATACAGATCTTGTTGCTGATTATAGAAAAACAAACAATATTACTGGTCCTTTAACCCAGGATCGAGTTGATTACTTTGCATCTCATGCAAAAGAACAAGCTTCTCACTTTTTTACTGAAAAAGCAATGCATGATGCTGTTAACAATGTACTTAAATATGTAGACAATCCAGAAATTCGTACTATATTTTCATACAACGTACGCACAATAGGTAGATTTTATAGATCAGTAGAAGATTTTTATCGTCGTTTATATAGATTGCAAACAGATCATGGTTTGGGCACTCTTTCTCGCATGCGTTTATTTAGTCAAGGTTTATCTGCAAATGGTGCTGTACATACAGATCAAAATGGTGAACAATATATAGTTTTGCCTATGGATAATATTATTTATTCTGCAGTAGATAATGGTTTGCGTGCATTAACTGGTAATAATGTTTCTATTACACAGCCATTATTTAATAATTTAACTATGAAAGTTACAGCAGCTAATCCATCATTTCAAACTGATGCTGGTGTACCGTATCTATCTGGTCCTGCTGGTGCATTATCCGTACTTGCAGTTAAAGGCATACTAGGTAAGTTTGATGCTACTAAGAATATGGCTGAAGATGCAGATAATTTATTTCTTGGCAATATGGGAGATAACGTAACATTTGCAAAAGCTGTTACTCCACGATTAGTTAACAATCTTTGGCAGATGTTAAGTCCTGATGAAAAGAGTCAGCAAGAAGTATCTGCATTAACACAGGCTATTTCTTACAATCAAGCTAATGGTATTGGTATTGATCCAACTAGTGATAAGTACCTACGTCCAGATGGTAGTCGTGATGATGCATTACTTGCTAAGGATAAAGCCGAATACTTAAAGAACCTACGCATTAGCGCACACAACATTGTTGTTACTCGTGGACTATTAGGTCTTATATCTCCTGCTGCTATTGGTAGTATGGATAATAAAGATCTACCAGATTACCTTAAAGATACAGGTATCACATCTATGCAGGCTAGTTTCTATGACATTGTGGATCAAGTTAAAAGAAGTTATCCTGATGTACAAAACCCATACGAACTAGCATTAGCTACTTGGACTGGTAATAATCCAGGCAAGATTGCTTATCTTGTATCTAAAAAGAACAAAGCTATTCAGCCAGCATTATCTTATAGTAAGCAAATGCAGGACTGGGCACTTTCAAATAGTGATGCTGTAAAGAAGTACGGTGCAGGTGCACTATTGTTTGCACCTAACATTGGCAAGTTTGATCCTGGTGTATGGAACTGGGCTACTGCTGCTGGTCTAACAAACAATGTTGATATCAATGATTACTTTGATCGTATAACTATGCAACAACATATTAATGCATACTATGATTTAGCTGCACAAGAAGCTTCTGATTTACAACATATTTCTTTAGGTTTAACAGATAGTCGTCGTGCTGTAACTAAGTCTTATGAAGAAAAACGCAGACTTATAAAACTTGCAGTTCCAGGACTTGAGCAGGCTATTGGTAGTGGTGTAGATAATACGGATGCCGAACAGTTTATTGCAGATGCTTATGCCTATGCTAATGATAAGAATGCAAAGATACCTAAAGATGTAGCAGAGAAACTTATTACTGCGCATGATATATATATTAACTTTATTGACTATGCCAATCAAGTAGATGCTGCTCAAATGGATAATGCTTCTGAAGTTAAACGTGCTGAAAAAGAACGTGCAATTGCAATGATTGAAAACATTATCAAATCAGATAGTACTAGAACTGTAGATCAATACTTTAAGTATGGTCTATTGAAACTTATGACTGCTAAGTCACGTGACGCTGCAGCTGGAATTAATAGGAATGTATTACCATGACAACTACTCCGTTAGATTTAAATAGTGATGACACTATTGATCCTAATGATCCCTATATTAAAGCTGCTATAGAAAAAGCAACTAAAACAGCTGCTCAAAAAAAGAAAACACGTTATCCACGTGCTGATGATTGGTACGCTAAACATGGTTCACCAAATAAAAGAAAAAAATCTTCTGTAACAATTCAAAAAAATAATGGTTATAAAGTTGAACCTCGTACAACTGGTGGTCGTCCAACAGCAGCACGTGATTGGAGAAATTCTAAAAAGGATTCAATTGAATATTACAGAATTAAAGCTATTAAAGATGCATATATAAATGCAGAAAAAAAAGTTACTGCACTAGCTGAAGAATATGCATATGGTGGTACAGTAACTAATTCTGAATATCAGCAAGCAGTTGCTAATCTTAAACTTGCTAAACAAAAGTATGATACAGAAGTTCCACAAAAAGTTACTGCAAATGATAAATTTAATCCTTTGCGAGATATGTCACCATCTGAAAAAGCTAAACAAAATTCAGTTAAAGCTACACCAACACTACCAACTGGTGGTGTAAAGATTGACTGGAAAAATGCTTTTAATCCGCAAGCAGATGGTTCAATTTTATTTGCATCTAATAGTACTATAGAACCAATTGCTTTTATTGGTGGAGTTAATGGTCAATACATCGGCAACTCTGGTCCCAATGCTATTCCTAACTTATCTCCTGGATCACCAATTGGATTTGATAACGCCCGTGCACGTATTATTAAAGAATATATGAATAAACCAGGTGGACTTACAGAATTAAAAAAAATTCTTAATCAACATGGATTTTATCATAGTGCGCAAGAAGCAACAACATCACTTAGCTGGGGTGAAGGAGTTGATAATCAACTTCAATGGGCAATGGGAAATGCACTTCAATATATAACTAGTGTAAATGCTTCTGCTTATTCTCAAAATCCAAATCAATCTATTCTTTCATTTGCCGATGGAATTAAATCAGTAAATCTTAAATATGGCGGTGGTGGCGGTGGTACTGCTAGTACTACTAGACGTGTTACTCATCAAAAGTTTACTGCTGATCAATTTGATGTTGCAGTTGATCAGTTGTTCCAACAAACAGTTGGTCGTGGTGCTACTAAAGATGAACTATCTAATGTAGTTAAATTACTTCAACAGTATGAAAAGAAGCATCCAGATATAACTGTTACTCATACTTCTGCTAGTGGCAATATGACTGTTAACCAACGTGGTGGTGTTGATCAAGGAACTGTTGATTCAATTATGCAGAAAGCTGCACTTAATAATCCAAATGCTGAAGGTTATACAAAGGGTTCAAAGTATGTTGGTTGGATGAATGACATTATCATGGATCCAATGCAATTAGGTGGTATGTAATGGCTAGACCAGCACGACCAGGCAAAGCTTGGGTATGGAGTAATAATAAAAAAGCATGGGCTAAACCAGCAAAGCCATCTAATAAAAACTTTGCATATGGCTGGGATGATACTAAAGGTTGGATTAAAAAAACTCAAGAAGAATTTGCTACTGGATTATCAGGTTTAACTGGATTAGAAGGCAATGATGCAAACTGGGCTTTTGCTTTAACTGCCATCAAAGCAGATGCAGGTCTTACGGATGTATTTAACAGAGCATGGAAAGCAGAGCAAGCTGGTTCTGCATGGACTAAAGAAACTTTTTATAACGAAGTAAAGAAAAAAGATTGGTATAAGAAGCACGATTCTGCATGGCGAGCATACGATCTTAAATCAAAAGATCCGCTTCAAGCGGGAAACCTTGCATCTGATATTAAGACAAGAGAAACTTTACTTAAAACTTATGCAACAATTATTGGTGCTACAATAACTGATGCAGATTTAACTACACTAGCTAAGTCTACACTTCAATCTGGATTAAGTTCGGATGCTGAACTTAAAAGTACTCTTACTTCTTATATTGATTTTAGTAAAATAAGTATTGGTCAAGGTATAGCTAATGTTACCAATGGTCTTATTGGATCAGCTGGTAATACTGAATCGCAAATTCGTCAATGGGCAACTGATTATGGCATAACAGTTGATAGTAATTTTGTTAAACAATATGCAACAAATGTTATTAATGGTGGAGATATTAATGATGCACATAAAGCAATTATTGACTTGGCAAAAAAAACTTATCAACCTTGGGCTGACAATATTACTGACACGCAAACTACTATAGCTGCTGGTGCTCATTATAAAAATAGTATTTCTAATATGCTTGGCGTAACACCTGAATCAATTAATATGCAAAATGGTTGGATGCAAAAGTTTATGACTGCCAAAGATGATAAAGGTAATCCTTTGGGAATTCCAGAAGCAGAGAAAGCGATTCGTCAAAGTAATGAATGGGCTACTTCAACTACTGGTCGCGAACAAATTAATACTATTGGAAATCAAATCCTAGCAAAGATGGGAATTTAAAGTGGATCAAACTGGCTTTGATGATTTACAATCTACCCTATCTGGAAATACCTTACAAGATGTTTATGCGGATCTTCAAGATTTAATTAAAGAATATGGTATAGATAATATTAATACTATTTATGCTAAACTAAAAGAAACTACTTCTTATAAAAATCGTTTTGCTGGTAATGAAATGTTAAAGCAACAAGGATTTGTTCCGTTATCAGAGTATGAATACATTCAAGCGGAAAAAGCACTAGAGGTAACATTTACTTCTTATGGTGCAAAAGATTTAGCTACACATGAGAACAAAGCTAAGCTTATTGGTGGATCAATTTCTAATTCTGAAATTGCAGATCGTTTTAAAACTGTACAAACTCGTATAGATAATGCTTACAAATCAAATGATTCTTATTTTATTAAACAATTAAATGCTATGTACCCTGGAATCAATGACTCTGACATTATGAAGTCCATGATTCTTGGTAAAGATGGTGCTGACTATCTAAAGAATAGACTTAGTATTGCTGACATTAAAGCAGCAGAAGATCAGACTGGTATTAAATCTGCCTATGGTTCTGAGTATCTTGCAGGTCAAGGTGTTACTCGTGAAGCAGCAGTATCAGGTCTTGCTACAACTAGAGAACAAACTGCTGGAGTACTTAGTGCTGCTAATGTTTATGGTGAAAATGTTGATGCAACTGAGGTACAAAAGCAACTTGAATCTGAAAACATCTTTGGTGCTCAATCCGCAGGAAAGACTAAGCGTTTAGCTTCACAAGTTCGTGGAGAATTCAGCGGTGCATCAGGTGTACAAAGCGGATCCTTAAAGACAACTAAGCAAGGATCAATCTAACAAACTCCATTGAGATCGACCAGCCCTCAATGTGTAACAGACTGGTAGTGGAAGCCATACTATTTCCCCGAATAGATATGTGGTCTGCGCCTACAACAAATAGAAATGGGAGAAAGTTACGATGAGTAACACACCAGAATGGTATGAAGATGACGATGATTCTTTCGAAATGGAAGATGACTATGAAACCGATAACGGTTTAAAAAATCTTCGTAAGTCAGATCGCGCTAAAGGCAAGCGCATCAAAGAACTAGAAACAGAACTGGATACATTGCGCAAGTTCCAGCGAGAGTCAGTCATTGGTTCCGTTCTAAATAGCAAGGGAGTTAATCCTAAAATTGCTGCCTTTATTCCTGAAGGTATACAGAGTGATAGCGAAGCTATATCTACTTGGCTTGAGGAATATGGTGAACTTTTTGGTGTTCAGACCGAACAACCAGAAGTAAAGCCAGGTCGTGACCAGGTTAATCTTTCAACCTTGCGACAAATCGATAATGCAGTAAGTAATGCAGTATCACCAGACGATGTTAATGACTTGTATTCAAGGCTTAACAACGCCGAATCAGCCGAAGATATCATTAATATGATTCAAGGCTACTAATCATTGTAAACAACTAACCCCATAAGGAAAAATCATGGCTACGTATACAGGCACTAATGCCTATACGAACACTGGTTCATCCTCACTAGGTGGTACTGTAGGTTCTGCTGGTCTCGTCCAGACAGCCTATGACCGTCTACTTGAGTTTGCACTTCGTGCTCAACCCCTGATCCGTCAGATTGCTGACAAGCAACCAGCACAACAGGCTATGCCTGGTTCGTCTGTTGCTCTTCAGATCTATCAGGATCTAACTAAGGTAACTTCTTCACTTCAGGAAACTCCTGATCTTGACGCAGTTGCTCTTGGTACTCCAAACATCAAGACCATTACTCTTGCAGAGTATGGTAATGCTGCAGTAACAACTCGTGCTTTGAGTTTGTACTCTCTTGCAGACGTTGATCCAGCTATTGCTAACATCATTGCATTCAACATGGCTGATTCTATTGACGATCTTGCACAGACTGAACTACTTAACGGTACTCAGGTTGCTCGTATTGGTGGCGGTAACTCTACCGCTGGTATCGGTGCTACTAATACACTAACTGCTGCTTCTGTTCGCCGTGCTGTTGCCAAGCTTCGTGCTGGTAAGGTCACTGCTCGCAAGGGTAGCATGTTCTGGGCAGGTATTCATCCAGAAGTATCACACGATCTTCGTGCTGAAACTGGTATGGCTGCTTGGCGCGATCCACATGCATACAACGAAGCTGGTGCTATCTGGGCTGGAGAAATTGGTTCATTCGAAGGTGCTTACTTCGTTGAATCTCCACGTCTATACTCTGCTTCTGATGGTGCTTCTACCACTGCTGCATCTGCTGGTACTCAGGCATTCAGCGCAACAACTGGTGCTACCTACACGGTAACCCATGCTCTTGTTGCTGGTGACTATGTAACTATTGCAGGTTTCACTGGTGCAGCTGTAGTTCACAACGGTACGTGGAAGGTTACTTCAGTATCCACCACCACAGCCTTCACCATTGGTGGAGACCTTAGCACAGTTGCAGCAGCAGGTTCCCCAACCTTTGCTAAGACAACTAAGGTATACCGTACATTCCTTGCTGGTCAGCAAGCACTTGCACAGGCTGTTGCCGAAGAACCACACGTGGTTATCGGTCCAGTTGTTGACAAGTTAAACCGTTTCCGTCCAATTGGATGGTACGGAGTTCTTGGCTTCAAGGTCTACCGTGACGAAGCTCTTTACCGTATTGAAAGTTCATCTTCAATTCAGGTCTAATGAGTAACTAATCTTGTCCCTAAGTCTCACAAGGATTTAGGGACAGGGTTAGATGCTTACAACTAAGGATTATAATGCGTCAATTTGCTCCACCTACTATAGATGAAGGACCACTCGGTGGTGGTCCTTTGTTCTATCGAATGAAACTAACACGTGGTATTAGTGTCCTTAAAATTGACGGTGAATATTATGAGATCCGTACCCCATCACAAGATGAAATTGCTTTAGCTGAAATATTTTATCAAGGTGGAAATGTATATGATGTTTCTGACGCTGAAGCTTTAGAACTTGAGAATGCTGGTTATGAGGTTGACACCTTGTAATGGATATCCAATCGATATTTGCAACAATAGTTTCCGTACTAACAATTATGACGATTGTAGGTAGAGTGTTAATTCTTAATCCATTAAAAGTTTTTATTAGAGAACAAACTTATCCTATCCAACCATATGCTAATGGTGGTAGGAGTTTAGCGGATATTGCTAGAGCAGTAGACCGCATTGAAAAAAATCTAGATGATCATATTCAGTATCACCTTAAGGAAGATATCTAATGGCTTGCAGAACTGGATGTCCAACACAAGACTGTGAGGACTACGCAACCTGCTGTGGCAGTATTGCAATTAACAAGACAAGTTTAAAGGTAAACTAATGGCTTGTCGTACTGGTTGTTTAACACAAGATCACGATAGTTGGGGAGACTGTCTCCGATCATCAGGTATTCAAATGAATACTGGAGATGCTAATGGTTCAGCCGTTGAGAATGGTTGGACTAGTAAGAAGTGGGACAACGAATTAAGTTTGTATCGTGAAGCACGTAAACAGGGTATTCAACCTGACGGTACATCAACAGCAAAAGTTCGGAAAGCTCTGGACATTAGCGATAAAACAGGAGTTGCATATGGCAGTTAAACACCCAGGTTTCAAAGCAGTTCAAAATAAAATTGCTAAGAAACAAGGTATTAGTAAGAAAGCTGCTGGTGCAATTCTTGCATCATCTAGTCGTAATGCT
>Ga0194048_10001804_pt1 | contig 10629 bp, 9 predicted proteins | sample JunL225m_MetaG_FD_161685 | JGI IMG/M metagenome (GOLD analysis project Ga0194048, IMG submission 161685) | Anoxic zone freshwater microbial communities from boreal shield lake in IISD Experimental Lakes Area, Ontario, Canada - Jun2016-L222-5m | ecosystem: Environmental > Aquatic > Freshwater >... | reverse complement strand
GGGCAATGCTATCGCATGGTCGTCCGCCGGTAGCGAAGGCTTCAAGGGCAGCCGGAAGTCCACTCCCTACGCGGCGCAGGTCGCGGCGGAAGACGCGGGCCGGAAGGCGCGCGAGCACGGGATGGAGCAATTGGAAATCGAGGTGAGCGGCCCTGGGTCGGGACGCGAGAGCGCACTCCGCGCGTTGCAGGCGGTTGGCTTCCAGGTTTCGGCTATCCGAGACATGACGCCGATCCCGCACAACGGATGCCGGCCGCGCAAGCGCCGCCGCGTTTGATTCGTCGCCGTAAGACGTTCCACCGGACTGGAGCCGCGCCAAACGCGGTTCGAAAGGTTGAGGTAATATGAGGCAGAGCGCCGTCATTCAGAGGAATTGGCAATTCCTGATCAGGCCGGACAAGCTCGAAGTCGAGCCCGGTGCCGATCCGAGTCGCATCGCCACGATTGTCGCCGAACCGCTGGAACGCGGCTTCGGTATGACATTGGGCAATGCTATTCGTCGTATTTTGTTGTCCTCGCTCCAAGGGGCAGCTGTTACAGCCCTGCAAATCGACGGCGTGCTGCACGAGTTCAGTTCGATCCCCGGCGTGCGTGAAGACGTCACCGATATCGTGCTGAACATCAAGCAGTTGGCGCTGCGGATGCATGGCGAAGGCCCGAAGCGCATGACGCTGACCGCAACCGGTCCCGGCGAGGTGCGCGCAGGTCAGATCCAAGCCGGGCATGACATCGACATTATGAATCCGGAATTGGTCATCTGCACGCTCGACGACGGGGTGAAGCTGGGCATGGAGTTCACGGTTAATCTCGGTAAGGGCTACCAGCCCTCCTCGGTGAACCGTCCAGAAGATGCCCCGATCGGTTTAATTCCGGTCGACAGCATCTATTCGCCGGTCCGCCGTGTGTCCTATCGTGTCGATCCGACCCGCGTCGGGCAGGTCACCGACTACGATAAGCTGCTGTTGACAGTCGAAACCAATGGCGCCGTGACGCCGGAAGACGCGGTGGCCTTGGCTGCGCGTATCCTGCAAGATCAGCTCCAACTGTTCATCAACTTCGACGAGCCGCAAGCCGCGCGGGTCGAGGAAGTGCAGGACGATCTGCCGTTCAATCGCAATTTGCTGCGGAAAGTCGACGAACTCGAACTGTCCGTACGCAGCGCGAATTGCCTCAAGAACGACAATATCGTTTACATTGGCGATCTCGTGCAGAAATCCGAACAGGAAATGCTACGCACTCCGAATTTCGGCCGCAAGTCGCTAAACGAAATCAAGGAAGTGCTGACCTCCATGGGTTTGTCGCTCGGCATGTCCGTGTCGGGCTGGCCGCCGGAGAACATCGAAGACATGGCCAAGCGGCTCGAAGAGCCGTTCTGAGCTGGTATGAAGGACTGAACCAATGCGTCACGGTGTTGCCGGCCGGAAGCTCGGCGTTACCTCTACTCATCGTATCGCCATGTTTCGAAACATGGCCCATGCGCTGATCAAGCACGAGCAGATCACCACGACCCTGCCCAAGGCCAAGGAATTGCGCCCTGTTGCAGAGAAGCTGATCACGCTCGGTAAAAAAGGCGGCCTCGCCAATCGGCGGCTCGCCTATGCAGAACTCCGTGACGACGTCATTGTCGCCAAGCTGTTCGGGACGTTGGCCGATCGTTACAAAGACCGTTCCGGCGGGTATTGCCGGGTGTTAAAGGCGGGCGTGCGTTATGGCGACGCCGCCGACATGGCGGTCATCGAGTTCGTCGATCGCGATCCGGGTGCTAAGGGGCTGGATAGCGGCCCGGTGCAAGCGCGATCGGCCGATGAAGACGAATCCGAGGCGTAACTAGAATTTTCGAATTAGTTACAAAAAAGGGTGGGAGCAATCCCGCCCTTTTTTGTGCCTCTTGCCCCGAACCGCGACCGGCGCAATCTTATCCTCCAACATTGGAGGAAACAGTCATGACCGTATTTGTTATCGGGGGCACCGGCTTTATCGGCACCCGCGTCATTCCGCTGCTCGTGGCGCAGGGGCAGTCCGTGGTTTGCATGGACATCAACCCGCATACCGCCAATTTTGCGGCCTACGGCGATAAGGTGAAGGTCGTACGCGGCGACGTTACCCAGTTCGACGATGTGTTGAATCAGATGCATGCCTCTGGCGCCGACAGGGTGATGAACCTGTCGTACAACCTCGGCGTCGATCTGCCGCCGCATCTTGCGACGAAGCTGAACATCGTCGGGATGGACAATTGCTTCGAGGCGGCGCGTATCCTCGGGATTAAGCACACGGTTTATGCGAGTTCACTTGCGGTGAACGGGCAGCAGCAACATTTTGGACTTCGCCCGGTGACGGAAGACGACCTCCATATGGGCAACAATCAGTATGCCATGCACAAATCGTTCAACGAGTGGCAGGGCAAAGATTATGTTGCGAAATATGGGATGACGATTACCGGTATTCGGCCGGCCAATGTCACTGGGCCGGATAAAGTGCGCGGTTCGGTCGATCATGTGAATATCGTCACCCGCCCGTCCCGTGGGGAAGCGATTTCCTTCCCGTACGCCGACGCGATGCGATGCCCGATCCATGTCGATGACATTGCCGAGGTGTTCACCCGCGTTGTCATGGCCGACAAGCCCAAACATCTAATTTACAACTCCGGTGGTGTTGTGGTCAGCCTGGGGGAAATCGCCGCGATCGTGAAATCCTACCTGCCGGATGCGCAGATTACCTTCGAACACCAAACTGGCGGCAAGGACAGTTCGGGGAACTACCTGATCGACAATTCCCGTCTGATGACCGAATTCGGGGTGCAATACCGGCCCTATCGCGAACGGGTGCTGCAAATCATCAACGCGGTGCGCCAGGAACAAGGGTTGCCCGCTATCAAGGGCTAACCCGCGTGCTACAGTCTCCCCGGGCTTAATCCTCCGGGGAGATACCGCACATGAAACGCTTGTTTGCTTTGGGTCTGACGATGCTGCTGGGCGCCACCTCGGCGCAGGCAGGCACGCTCGAAAATGTGCGGCAGAAAGGCTTCGTGTCCTGCGGCGTGAATGTCGGTCTCGGCGGTTTCTCGATGCCGGACAGTAAGGGCGTGTGGAAGGGCCTCGATGTCGATGCGTGCCGAGCGACGGCGGCCGCCGTGTTCGGGGATGCGGAGAAGGTGAAGTATGTGCCGACCACTGGCACGTCTCGTTTCGCGGCGCTGCAGTCGGGGGAGATCGATATTCTTTCCCGCAACACGACGTTTACGTTCGTCCGCGACGCCACGATCGGGCTGCGGATGGTGCTTGTTAATTTTTACGACGGGCAAGGTTTCCTGGTTGCCAAGACCACCAAAGCGCAACATCTGCCCGACCTAGCCGGTGGCACGATCTGCATGCTGCAAGGGTCGACGCACGAGATGAACCTTGCGGATTGGATGAAACAGCATAAGACCGAGTTTAAGATCGTATTGCTCGATACCACCGACGTGTTGATTAAGGCCCTGCTATCGGGGCGGTGCGATGCGGCGTCGTCCGATAGTTCCAACTTGGCCTCGATTCGGGGAGCTGGGGTTCCCAACCCCGACGATTTTGTCATCCTCCCCGACCTCATCAGCAAAGAGCCGCTCGGTCCCATGGTCCGGCAGTCCGACGACAAATGGTTCGATATCGTGCGCTGGTCGATGATGGCGATGATCGAAGCGGAGGAGAGCGGTGTCACTTCGGCCAATGCCGATAAGATGCTGGCGGAAAGCACCAACCCAACGGTCCAGCGCTTGTTGGGTAAGTCCGGCGATTTCGGCAAGCTGATCGGTCTGGACGCTTCATGGGCGCTGAACGTGATCAAGCAGGTCGGCAATTATAGCGAAAGCTATGAACGCAATGTCGGCATGGGTAGCTCCTTGAAGCTCGATCGTGGTCCGAATGCGCTTTGGAGCCAAGGTGGGCTGATGTACCCGATACCGTTCCGGTAACCGCCGGAGGTGCGCAACAGCCAGCCTTCGCCGTTGCTTGCACCGTTCGAGGTCAGAAGCTTCCGGTTTCAGTTTCCCGCCGATCTGCTCACGTCCTGGGCAATCGAGATGGAAATCGTCATCCTCGGCTGGTACATCCTGGTCGAGACGGGATCGGTGCTGCTGCTGACCCTGTACGGTGCTTTGCAGTATTTGGGCACCTTGATTGCGCCGGTCTTCGGACTGGCCGGCGATCGTTTCGGGCATCGTAACGTGCTTTGTGCGATGCGAGCGGTCTATGCGTGTCTTGCGACGGTTCTGGCGGTGTTTTCTCTGTTGAATGCGGTCAACCCGATCGTGGTTTTCACTATTGCCACCGTTTCCGGGTTGATCCGTCCGTCCGACCTCGCGATGCGCAATGCGCTGGTCGCCGAGACAATGCCGGGCGATCGATTGATGGCGGCGATGGGTGTCGCGCGTACGACATCCGATTCTGCTCGGGTTATCGGTTCGTTAGCCGGCGCCGCAATTTTCGGGCTTTTGGGAATGGGCTGGGCCTATGTCGCGGTGTCGTCTTTTTATGCTGGCGGCTTGGGGTTGACGCTCGGTGTTGGCGCCGCGCGCACGGCGGGCGATCGGTTGGCGCGGATGTCGCTGTGGCGCGACCTGCGGGAGGGCATGCGCTTCATCGCCGACTCGCCGCAATCCTTGGCCGGGATGTGGCTGGCGTTCTTGGTCAATATGACGGCCTTTCCGATGACCCATGGGCTGCTGCCCTATGTTGCTCGGGATATCTACCATATCGGGCAGGCGGGGTTGGGCACATTGGTTGCGAGTTTCGCACTCGGCGCCTTGGCCGGGTCGGTGGTTGTCAGTATGACCGGACGGCGATTGCAGCCGGCGCGGATGATGATGATCTTCGCCGTGGTTTGGTATCTACTGGTATTGGGATTCGTATGGATGCCGAACCCCTGGCTGGGACGGCTCATGCTGGTGGCGGCCGGGTTCGCCCAAAGTCTGTCGATGGTGCCGATGGCGGTGATGCTGCTGCATAGCGCTGGCACCAAATTCCGTGGCCGGGTCATGGGCGTCCGCATGCTGGCGATTTATGGCCTGCCAATCGGACTATTGGTCGCCGGCTGGGCGATCGAAAAGATAGGCTTCATCGCTTTGTCGACCGGCTACTGTGTGTTCGGCTTGCTGGCGACGACTTGGATCGGGCTCCGCTGGTACAAAGCACTTTGGCCGACCGACGCGGCGGCCAACGCGCGATAGGCTATTGCGCCGCGATCGGGTGGGACTGCCACCGGTTGGTCGGTGTCGGCAAACCGAGATTGCCACGCAAGGTCGTCGATTCGTATTCCGTCCGAAACAGACCGCGCCGCTGCAACTCGGGGATCACCATATCTACGAAATCGGTGAGAGAACCCGGTAACCAAGCCGGCATTACGTTGAATCCGTCGCAGGCACCATTTTGGAACCAATGTTCCATAGTGTCGGCGATCTGCTCGGGGGTCCCGACCGATAACAAATGGCCGCGCGGACCGGCGTTCAGCAGGCAGAGCTCCCACAGGGTCAGATTGTCGCGCCGCGCCGCCTCCAGTAACAAGCGCTGGCGGGACAATGGTCCGTTGGTGTCCCCCATCTCCGGCACCGGACCGTGCAGCGGGTATTTGTCCAACCCGCCTACGCCGATCGTATGCTCCAGCACCGCGATTCCCACGCTTGGGTGGATCAGGGATTGGAGATATTCGAATTTTTCCTGTGCCTCGGCTTTTGTGCGACCGATCACGGGGTAGATGCCGGGGAGGATGCGAACGTCCGACGGGTTACGGCCGAAGCGGGGCAGGCGATTCATCACATCGGCATAAAATTCGGCAGCTTGTTCGAAGGTGGTTTGCGCGGTGAACACCACTTCGGCCGTTCGGGCGGCCAGATCGCGACCGGTGTCGGATGCCCCGGCTTGTACTAGGACCGGGCGCCCTTGCGGGGAGCATGCGACGTTCAGCGGCCCGCGCACCGAGAAATACTTCCCCCGATGGTGGAGCGTGTGCATTTTTGCCGGGTCGTAATACACACCTGAATTTTGATCGCGGATGAAGGCATCCGGTTCCCACGAATCCCACAATCCGGTGACGACCTCGGCGAATTCCGCCGCCATGTCGTAGCGATCGGCGTGCGCGACATGCTGGTCGCGGCCGTGGTTGAAAGCCTCGGCTTCGTTGTTGGACGTTACCAAATTCCACCCGGCGCGGCCGCCGCTGATCTGGTCCAGCGAGGCGAATTGCCGAGCCAAATTATAGGGGTCGTTGTAGGTGGACGATGTCGTGGCGACTAAGCCGAGACGCGTGGTGACGGCAGCGAGGGCGGATAGAATGGTCATTGGCTCGAACTTGACCAACTTGCCCATGCGTCCGCGCGACTCAGGCGATCCGAACACGCTGACGGCGGCGCTGTCGGCTAGGAATAGCAGATCGAATTTACCGCGTTCGGCGGTGCGCGCGACATCGGCGGCTTGGACGAAATTGGTGCCGGATTCAGCATAGGCGCCGGGGTGACGCCACGCGGCGACATGCTGTCCGGTCTCGTGGACAAAGGCACCTAACTTCATAGTGCGTGGGCTGGTCATGCTGGGTGACTCCCGAGTTGCCGCGATCATGCATCGGGATTAGGGAGCGACGCAAATAGACTTAGTGTAGCTCGGCCGGAATCGTGGTTTGACCGAGTACCCAGCCTTCCCACGTGGTGAGCCAAGGGTCGGGGGGGGCGGTATCCGGGCGGTCGCCGTTCAGTACGCCGATCGCGCACAGGAGGCCGAGAACGCAGTCGAATCGGTCCTCTCCGGCAGCGTCGGCACCGAAGCCGTTCCGCAGCATGGTGTAGGTCGCGGTATCCGCGACAACGCGTAGCCGGTACATGGCGGCCAAGAGGTTTTCCGCGACAGCGGCGCGATCCGATTGGCGGCGCTTGCTGCCTTTGGTTGGGATCGCCAAATGGCGCATGGCCTCGGCTGGGTAGGTCTCGGCGATCGCGACGGTGTCCGGCGCTAGCAGCCCCCGAAATGGGCCGTCGAACGGCCATAGTCGGACGTCTTTCAACGCTGGCAGCAGCATATCCCGCCATGCGACGATGGCAGCCTTGCCGGTCTGGTTTGCGCCGAGGGTCCAAAACAGCGGCGCTCCGGCCGGACGCTCCGCCGTCGCTCGGTCGCAGGCGCGGGACAGTCCCGCAGGACCGCCCAACTTCAACGCGCTGGCATGCGCGGCGCGGGTCATGCCTTTGATGCCGCGTGCAGGGTAAAATGGGCGTTCGGGTGTCAGATCGTCCAACGTGTTGCATACGCGCCAGAAATCCGGCCAGTCGCGGGTGCGGGCCAGGAACTCCCGAAAATTGTGTTCGGGCCGCTGCGCGGCGTAGGCGCGCGGTACCCCTATGGGTAGGTCGGCGCCCAAAGCGACTGGGCCTCCCCGAGCCTCCGACCGAAGGCGGTGCAATAAGGTCCCAACTTCCCCGACCGGTCTGGGAGGGCTTAAGTGCCATGTTTCGCCGACCGCCCGAGCGACGGATATCCACCGCTTACGGGGATCGACGCTCCAGTCGGCGTGGGCGGCGAGCGTCGGCTTACGACCCCAGCGGGCGCTGGGCGCGTTCCAGTAGGCGACCGAAGAAGCCGGGCTTTTTTGGTGGCGGCGGCGGTTCGCTGGCTTTCAGGCGGGCCTTTTCCTCGGCCTCCTGATCGCGTTGCTTGGCTTGCAGCCATTTATCCAGGCTCATGCCGGCTTTTGCGGCCCGCTTAGCTTCGTAGGCCTGTTGGCCTGCGGTCATGGTTTGGGGTGTTTTCACGCTGGTCTCCCGCTCGTGGTGTGCTTGTCGCAGCACCCGGCGCGGGGATCAAGCCGGTTGGCGCCAAGCGCGTCAGACGGCATGGTGTGGCGAACCGGATCGAAGGAAGCAAGCGAATGACCAGCGGACTGGACGGCGTTGTAGCCGCCGAAACCATCCTGTGCCTGACCGACTCCGCCAAGGGCATGATCTGGGTACGGGGCGTGCCTTTGCCGGTGTTGCTGGCCGAGCACGGGTTCGAAGGCACCGTAGCCTTGCTGTGGGACGGGTTCGCGGGCGAGGGCCTGACCCGAGCGGGTATGCACGAGGCGCTCGGTGCCGCGAGGATGGCGGCGTTCGCCGATCTCGGGCGGTGGATGCCGTTAGCGCTCGGTGCCTCAATGTCCGAGGGATTGCGCCTCGCTTTGGCCGCGCAGTCGGATAGCAGCCGACCGGCCGAGTTGGTTGGGGCGACGACGGTCGCGGTTGCGGCGTTGTTGCGGGCGCAAAGCGGCTTGCCGGCCTTAGCGCCGGATCCCGCGTTGTCCACTGCTGCCGATCTACTGCGAATGTTTCATGGCGTGCCAGCGCCGGCTAGCGCAGCCGATGCACTGGATACGTATTTCACCGCCATGGTGGAAAGCGGCCTGAGCGCGTCCAGCTTCACGGCTCGGGTCGTGGCTTCGACACGGGCGTCGTTAGCCTCGGCTGCGGTCGGGGCCTGGGGGGCCTTCACCGGGATGCTGCATGGTGGCGCCCCTGGCCCGACGTTGGATATGCTGGACGCGGCGGAGGCAGCCCCGGATCTGGATGCGTGGATTGAGGCAAAGCTGCGCGGCGGGGAGCGACTAATGGGGTTCGGGCACCGGGTCTACAGTGGCAACGATCCACGAGCCGAAGCAATGCGTGCGTCGATGCAGCAGATGGGGCATCTGGCGAAGCGGCTGGATTTTGCCACGCGGGTGGAAGCGGCGGTGGCGGTGGCTATCGAACGGGTGAAGCCCGGTCGTAAGCTGCCCCCGAATGTCGAGATCATGGCAGCGCTTTTGCTGGATGCCGTGGGCTTCCCGCGCGACGGTTTTACCCCGGTCTTCGCGGTCTGCCGTGTGGCAGGGTGGCTTGCGCATGCAATGGAGCAGCAAAAAACCGGACGTATGATTCGTCCGACCTCGGCCTATATCGGCCCGCCCGTTGTTGGGTAGGTGCCGATGCCGGTGTTCAACTGTGGAGGATGTTGTTCGCGCCCACCGATTGCCAGCCGGTCAGGTCGATCTTCATGTCGGTGGCGGTTAGAGTTTCGGCGACGCCCGATGTGTTGACGTAGACAAACGTCTGGAACCCGGAGATCTGGAAGCCGATGGAACCGGCCGCTAATTTGTTGCCGGACACACCGCCGATGAAGGTCAGGGCTGTGGAACCGATTCCGGTCAGATCGAGGAAATCCTTACTGGCGCTGAAATTCGTAATGATATCCATCGCGCTAGCGTTCGAGTCGGTCGTGGCGTTGTAGAGGTAGCGATTAGGCCCGCTCCCACCGGTCATGGTATCGGCGCCTGCTCCGCCATCGAGCCACAGCTTGCCGGTCATGCCGGTGCCGTTCAGCACATCGTTGCCGGCCAGTCCGTAAACAAACGTTGGAACCGCCCTCGATGCAGCCCCGACCAAAGTCGCAATCGGAACGATGTCGTTGCTGTTGGCGCCGACGACGATATCGAAGGCCGACGGCGTCGACGACAGGCCGGTAGCGGTATCCGTCGCACTCAGCGTCAGTGCGTATACGGTGCCGTTAGTGCGGCCTATCGCGCCTGAAGTGCCGGACGATAGGGTGGCTGTGTTATTGCCGTTGGCCGATATGGCGAAGGACGCTGCCCCTGTTCCATTTAGGTTGTAGGCGATCGGATCGCCTGCGACACCGCCGACGGCGGTCAGGGTTGCGAGCCTGGCACTGGCCGCGAGCTTGTTTGCACCCTGCGTGGACGCAAGGGATGCTCCGATCGAAGCGATGGCAATAGCCCCGGGCGCCGATGGCACCGGTGTAGGGGACGGTGTCGGTGTGGGCGATGGCGCGGAAGTTGGTGCCAATGTCCAACCGATCGCGTTCATTTCCAGAATATCGCCGGCGCTGACGCCGTTGACGACCCCGGCATTGGAGAATGCGTTGAAAGCATTGTTCCCCATGCTGGATGCCCAGTCCGCAGCGTCGCCACCGGATACTGTATTGAAGGTGCCGCCGTTTGTTGCGCCGCCGTCGATCGAGAAATAACCGGGAGTGCTTGCCGAGAAGTCGCGCACATTCGGTGCGGAGTAGTGCAATAGATCGAGTAGGCTGTAGCTATGGGCGTAGGGGCCGATCGTTCCGCCGGTCAGCATGAGACGGCCCATGACTTCGGTCAGTTCGTGCGAGACGACACCGTTGAAATCGTACGTCCCCGCGCCGACGCTGCTGCCGTAGCTGAAGGGATAGCTGCTGGCCAATCCGATATAGCCATCGAGGCCAGTACCGCTGGGGGCCGCCAGCCCAAGGGCTTTCGCCTGCGCTGTGGTGACCCATAGGTAGCCGCCGACTGGGGCGGTCGTGGGCAGGGACGCCAGAACCGACGTGTCGGTCGCATCGGTGCGGTGGCTGCTTAGCGCCGCGCGGAGAGATGCGTAACTGATATATTGGAGGTAGGACTCGCTCTCGCCTAGTGCGCCGGCCCCCATTGCGGTGTTTGCGATCGTGCCGTAGCCGATAGCGATATCGAGGGTCACCGCATTGGTGAATAATGCCTCGAACGCGGAGACGGCTGCTACAACGCCTGCGGTGAACGCGGATGGGGCCTTCGCGACACTGGCTTCCCAGGTAATATGGACCGCGAGACCGGAACCGGCGGTGGTGACTG
>Ga0194048_10001802_pt1 | contig 10631 bp, 2 predicted proteins | sample JunL225m_MetaG_FD_161685 | JGI IMG/M metagenome (GOLD analysis project Ga0194048, IMG submission 161685) | Anoxic zone freshwater microbial communities from boreal shield lake in IISD Experimental Lakes Area, Ontario, Canada - Jun2016-L222-5m | ecosystem: Environmental > Aquatic > Freshwater >... | reverse complement strand
GCAATAAGTTCATTAATCTGTTGTTCAAGAATTCCTGAGGTTGAAGTTCTGAAGTCGCTGGCCTCGTCTGGTAGGAATACCGCAACGATGCTGTGTAGTCCACCAAAGAATGCTGAACTGTAAGCAAATGTCACAGAACATGTTCCACCGTAAATATTGCAACTTGCGATTTCAGTTCCATCTTCGCGGAATGAAATCGTTGAAGATGCTGGAGTACCACGAACGCTTGACACTGTGGCAGTTAATGTCACAGAGTCACCGACGTTTGCAGCATTCTTTGATGAAGAGATTGATGTAGTTGTATCAATTACAACATGGTGTCCAGTGAGATCATTGCTTGCTGGGAAGATTGAGTCTCCGGCATATGAAGCAAGAATCTGGTGCTGTCCAATTTCCATTCCAGTTACTGTAATTACGCAACTTGAATCAACTGATCCCTCAATATGAACTAGATCGCAACCTACTGAGTAAACACGGTTGTTATCAGTAATTGTCACACGACCTGTTGGCCAAGCTGTTGGATTCTGCTCTATATCACCAGGAACAGTTACAGTGAATTCAACTGCGTCACCGTAAGTTGAAGTTTCATTTGGTGGAGTAATATTGACACCCGTAGATGCAAACTGAACTATTTGAATATATGTAGTTCCGTTGCCCTCGTAGTTGTCATCTCCCGAGTAGCTAGCTTCAACGTGGTAAACGGCTGGGTTCAATGTGCCAACTTCGGCAACACAGGTTGAGCGGTTTGTACCAATTACTGGAGAACATTCAGCAACTACTTCGTCAATTCCGCCGGCGAAGCTCACTGATCCTGTTGGAGGTGTTGATGTTCCTGTAACTGTTGCAGTCAAAATAATAGATTGGCTTGGGTTCGCTGGATTGTGGTTACTTGTAACCGTAATTCCAACGCCAGCCTTGACAACAGGTTGATGCATAGTTGCTGGTGCAGGAACTGCGAAGTTCACATCAGCCGGACCATTCCAACTTGCTGTAACAGTGTTATCTCCAACTTGAAGAACATCAGATGTAATTCCGCACTTGTTGCGTGAAAGATCACCCAACGTACAGTTACCAAGAATCACATCTCCTGAAGAGATTTGGATTGAAACAGCATCAACTGCAATTCCTGAGTTATTAACTAGGTGAACAGTGAAGTCGATCTTCTGACCGTATGTTGCTGTTAATACATTCGAAGTGATTTGCAATTGCGCTGCTGTTTGGCGAATTGTGATTGCAGCATTTCCTGAGTGTTCGAATGCGTAGTTAGATGCACTTCCACCTGAACAGTTGTAATAAACGCCTGAAGTTCCAGCATCAACCATTTCGCCTGAAGGTAAGTACAAGTTAACTGGTGCACAAGTAGGTGCTAAGAACCAGTCGCTTCCAGCAACTGTGGTTTCTGTTCCATCTTCATTAGCAAATGATGTGGCTTGGTTAGGAACGAATGAAGACGCATCTTCACTATTCTTAAAGCCTTCGATTCGTGCAGTCAGTGCTGGGATTGTTGTTGCACCGTAATCAATAGAAACTAGTGATTCTGCTGGTGTAACTTCAAGAACAGCCTTGCTGATTTCCACTGAAGCATCTGAAGTGCCTTCATTGAAGTTGTAGTTATCGTCACCTGCATATGTTGCGTGGATTGGATACTGTCCAGCGAATAGATGAGTTGTAGTCACTGTGCATGTAAGCGTGATGGTTTCATCGTTAGTTTCGCAAGAAGGAACTCCTGTGTAAGACCAGTTACTTACTGGATCGTTCAGAGTAATTGTCTGAGCACTTGGAGGAGTTACATCAGCATTTCCTGAACCCGCAATTATTACTGTGATTGTTTGTTCATCACCATAAACAGCTGGTTCTGAATCAACTTCTACAGTAATCGACGGTGTGTACTTCAAGATTTCATAAGTTTCGATAACAACAGTTGTCGCTTCGTAGTTTTCATCGCCTTCGTAATGTGCAGTAATTGCATGTGTTCCAACGCTAAGAGTTGGCGATGAGCCTGAGCAAGTGAAAGTAACTCCGCCTTGGACGCCCATGCCCGAAGCAACGCAATCAACTGTCCAATCTGGATTTTCACTATCAGTCAGAGTTACTTCACCGGTTGGCGCAAGAACTTCAGCGCCAGTTGCTGGTGAATCAACAAAATCAGTACCTGAAAGGGTAACGGTGAAAGTAGTTGTGCTTCCGTATGTGTTGCTATCAGCTGGTTCAGCTGTGATTGTGGCGAGTGCATCCTGCTTAGTTACTTCATAAGAGATGTCTTCTGAAACTTCGGTGTAGTTACGACCCAAAATTGTTGAATCATCTGGTGTGAAAGTTGCAGTGATGTCATGTAAGTCAGCAAGCAATGTCGCAGAAGTTCCTGAGCATGTGTATGTACTTCCATCAGTGCTTACATCTCCACAAGAAAGTTCCCAATCAGACTGTTCTGATGAAGTTAGTACAACAGTTCCTGATGGTGCATCTACGCCTTCGTTGCCAGTTCCCTCAAGAGTTACAGTGAAAGTAACTTGATCGCCATACTGGGTTGATTCAACGTTAGTTGTAATCGTTAGTTCTGGTGTGTATGGATCAACTGTGTAAGACATTGAAGTTTCATCGTTAGAGGTGTAGTTATCGTCCTCTGCATAATGAACAACGATTGTGTGCTCGTCGGCAATTAAAGTGTATGAATAGCAGTCATATGTTGTAGTGGCAGCTTCGCTTCCATCAATCTCGCAAGTTGCACTCCACTCTGGCTGAGTATCAGAAGTAAGTGTTACTTCACCTGTTGGAGCTACCAAACCTTCTGGATCATATGGATTAGCAACGGTCACAATAAAGTGAGCCTTCTCGCCATACTTTGTAGATTCTGGGTCAGCTGTAATTTCAACTACTGGATTTACTTTATTAACTGTATAAGAAAGAGTTGTCTCAGTTGAGTTGTAGTTATCGTCGCCACCGTATGAAGCTGTAAGAGTGTGATCACCGGCAAGCAAGGTGGTTGACTGGCAGTTGTATACAGATTGTGAACCAGATGTTGATTCAACGGTGCACTCTGCGCTCCAGTCAGTTTGAGTTTCATCTGTAAGAGTTACGTCGCCTGTTGGCTCAACTAATCCCTCTGCCTGATTTGGGTTATCCAAAGTGACAGTGAATTCTGCCGGCTGACCATAGAAAGTAGGATCTTGGTTGGCAACAAAGTCAATTGTTGGAGTTACCTTTTCAACAGTATATGAAATGTCTTCTTCGGCATCTGTGTAGTTGTAACCAAGGAATGCGCCTGATGTATCAGTAGTAAAAGTTGCAGTGATGTCGTGTGTATCTGCTAACAATGTAGCTGAAACATTTGAGCACGTGTAGGTACTGTGATCAACAAGATCGTTAATACATTCAAGTGACCAATCAGGCTGCTCTGAAGAAGTAAGAACCACAGTTCCTAGTGGAGCTTCTACATCTTCATTATCGGTTCCACTTACATGAACTGTGAAAGTTACAGTCTCGCCGTACTCAGTTGAGCCAGGCTCGGCTTCAACCGTAATTTCAGGTGTATATGGAGTAACGGTGTAAGTAATAGTTTGTACGCCAGAATTATCGGCTGAGTAGTTGTCGTCTTCTTGGTAATTAACGGTCAAAGTGTGGAAATCAGCCACTGTTGGGTCATAAACAAGCAAGCTTGAAGATTCACAACTGAAAGTTGCTGATCCATTCTCGTCTGCTGACTCAAAAGTACAATCTGCACGCCAATTTTGTTGATCTTGGTTATCCGATCTAAGCCAAACGTCTCCCGTTGGCGCCTCAATACCTGTTGGACCGTAAGAGTTTGAAATCGTTACTGTGAACTTAGCTTCTTCACCATATTTAGTAGTCTCAGGATCCGCTGTAATTTCAACATTTGGAATGTCCTTAAGGACTGTGTGTGTAAATTCAGTTGCATTTTCTGCTGAATTCGTTGCTTCGTTGTAGTTTGAATCTCCGCCATAAGAAGCAGTGATGACATGATCTTCAGCTAGCAATGTTGCACTGTGACATGTGTAATTTGAAGTCACCGCATCAGAGGAGTTATCAACCCACGTACAGTCAGCTGACCAATCACTTTGAGCATCACTTGTTAAAGAAACTTCACCGGTTGGGTAATCCAAATTGGTATTTGCGCTATTTGGATTAGTAACTGTGACAGTAAATGTTACGTCTTCACCGTATGTAGACGGTTCTGGGCTGATATCAGTAATTAAAACGACTGGATCAGCTTTAACAACTTCGTGTGCTGTGTATACATAGTCATCTGGATCGTTAAAGAAATAGAGGTCATTCTGGGTTATTCCTGAAATGCTGTAGATCGACCAAGCTTGATCGTTTTGAGAAGTCCAATCAGGGTGGGTGGTGCCTGGATTGTCAAACTCTCCACCAGCAAGAGCGTCAAAATAGGAATAAAGGTGATCTGCTAATGAACGATTGGCATCGTAGGCAGGATTGTTTACGTCGTATCCCATGTAAGTCGTTGGCAAATAATCAGCATTTCCCATAAAGAATGCATCAACAATGTAACTCTCCAGCGGATGAAGAAGATCGGTTGTAATGGTGCAGCCATTACCAACAGCAGGAGTTACATCTAGCGGTTCGCCATCTTCGCAATATAAATAAATCGGTGGGGCATTTGGATAGTTGCTATCGGTCAGTCTTACACCAAGGCCACCCTGTGAGGTAGTGAGATCTGTACCAACGGATGCATCGCCAATTACGGCAACATTAAAAGTAACCGTCTCGCCATATTGGGTTGACTCAATTGGAGTAGCTGTAGCCCAAACGTGAGCCCATCCACGGTAAATATTTATAAGGAATGCATCGCCAGTTTCAAATAAATCTGAACCGTTGTTATATCCGCTGACTGCGCCTGTGAAATTGGTGTCACCAATGGAGCTGTCGCCTGAAATCGTATCGAACTTAAGTTCAGTTGAACTATTAAAGTGGCTGTTATCCATAAATGAAACCGCAGATGTTAATGCTGGTGCAGCGGCACCACCGTGAAGACTTTGAGTTACAGAATATTCATAGTCCGTGGCTGGATCAGCAATATAAGGCGTAGGAATACTCGTAAGTTGAGTACCAACATAAACACCAACTAAGCCATGAGTGCCTACAGCATTTGCGCTGAAATAGATTAAGTCACTGGCATTAATTGTCATCGTACATGAGGCCGATGTTGAATCTATCTGGCTAAGTACGCAACCCCAATTATTTCCTGTGGTGTCACTAATTGGTTTTCCTAAATCTGCATAAACTGGATCTTGTTCGTAAAAGAAAACTGTTCCTGTTGGATATTTTGTCCCTGCGCTAAATGAAACCGTCGCGGTTACATCAACAGTATCGCCCTTATTTGCATAAGTATTTGCATAGTGTGTTGCTCCGGGAGATGTTGGATGCGGAAATGGTTGTGGAGTTGCATTTGAAGAGTGAGAAGCATCAGGTGAAGGCATTGAATTTGGTTGAGGTAATGCAGCAGGAGATGAATCAGATGGTGATGGAGCTGGTGAAGGATCTCTGTTTTCCTCATATTGATTTACAACGGTTGAAATAACTACTTTTGGAGTTGGCTTATTTAATGTAATTGTGGAGCTCACAGAGCGTGGACCAAATGATCCGTTCCCTGAAAATGCAAGAGTGATGTCATTATCTCCACCTGGAAGATTATCTGAATACCAACAGAAAACTGTTTGTACTAAACCAACCGCACCCCCAACAGGAGAAGCGGGCGCGACAATATTTCCGCCTGCGCGGCAATCATTAATGCTTGCCGCAATTCCTGTGTACACAAAATTTGCACCAGGATTGTATTGCGCATCAGTCAACGTAAAGTTTGGTTCAATGGGTGCTATTCCTGCACCGTTGTAAGTTATTGCGCCATAAATGTAAACTCGATCGCCGACTAAAATTGGTAAAGGCACAGTCGGATTATTTATGTCATACGAATTTGTTGATCCAGTTACGAGACTTTGAATCGCACCTGCACCTGTCGGTGTCACATCTGCACTTGCACTCGGTACCATGGAAGCTAACGTTGCGATAGAAAATACAACAGTGGTTAGCAGTCGAAGTAACTTGACTCGATTAAGCATTCATTCCTCCATGGAAACGTCCGGTTGGGGAAAGGAGTGATGGCTCCTAGTCCCGGAACTTTTTGGTACAACTAGGCTTCAATTCTACACATAAAAAGCCGGACATAGCCCAAGCCTTGAGTGGCCATTATTTGTGCGGTTTCTGTGAGGTAACGCCTATTTTTTACGCGAAGCAGTTGCTTCCAGGGGGTTACTTCTTCTTATAGCCCGTTGGGCACTTGGCTTTAGTCGTGGTGATTTTGCTGTACGGCTTAAGGCGGACACAGGTAATTTTGACCACCTTGGCTTTAGGCGTTGTGACTACCGGTGCCTTTACAACCGGCTTCACATACATCTTCCAAAGAAATGGAGAAGTTATTTCTGAATAATCACGATCGCGCGTAATAAAAATTAAACCTGTAACTAACTTAAATGGTGATGAAAGACCCTTCAAATCATCAGGGCAGATATATAGAGAAGTAGAAAAGGTTGATCCGGAAACAGATTCATCTACGGCTTGCGCGACTGTGTTACCAGATGAATCATTAAGAGCGAAGAGAACATTTATAACATCATGGTAGGGATCATCTAATTGAGCAGAGACAAGTACATCTGAACATGATGCAGGTTGGAAGACAACAGCTTTTGTAGAGTAATCGCTAGTGCTCTTCACATATTGATCGACAGTAGTTGGGCGATCTGGAAGTCCAGAAATTGGTGCGGGAAATTCTACGAGCTGTTGATTGCCCGAAGCAGATTGCAAAATTAGCATTCCATCAAGTGCATCGGCACTCCAACTTGCATTAAGTGTTGCTGGGTCAATAGATATTTTAAAGGAAATTGTTGTTGTATTGTTTTTAGTAACAGTTAAATTCTCATCAACTAATTGATTGCCAGCTAAATCGGAGATAAATAACTCAGCCGTATCGCCATTAGCTAATGCACTATCTACTGTTACAGCATTAAATTTTAAAGTCCAGATGTATGGCTTAGATGTTGTTACGAGATTGCTTGAACTTAATTTCCAATCAGCTGCTTGTACTGATTTGCTCAAAGGTATCTCAATAATCTCATCGTCATCGACTGGATGTGAAACCAAAAATATTCCATTGAAATCTGTTTCTGTTGCATCTGAAGATGCAGTTGCGGAATCGAGTGGAACAACAAAAGTTAAAGTTGTGGTGGTAGATGAAATTTCCTGATCGAGTGAACCTAATGCTTGACCAGCAGTATCTTCAATAATAAAAGTTGCAACGTCGCCCGACATGAGTGCGCCAGTTGAATCATTTGTTGCAAGAGTTACGGTCCACGTTGGTGCATCACTACTAAAGTCGGGTTGGCTATTTGTTAATGTCCATCCAGAAATTGCAGCGTTGGCAGTTGGTACTAGAAACTGTCCAATCACACATATAAGGGCTAAGACAATGACCAGACATTTGGTGCGAAACAGGGAAGTTAATTTCATACTTTAATTCTAGCAAAAGGGCTGAACTCATTACTGGTTTAGTGAAGTGGTGCTGGTTAACGTATGGGGAATAAAAATATGGCCCGGCTAATAAATTAACCGGGCCATACATACTTATTACATACTTATTACTAAGTGATTAGTTGAAGGTAACTGCCTTTGTCTTTAGATCAAAGACTGAGCTAACAATCTTTAGCTCGCCCTTCTTGATTGCTTCTGCAAGTAGGTCGCTCTCGCTCAGCGCAAGCTTTGCACTCTGAACTGCATTGGCCTTAACTGCATCAGCAAGCGTGTGGCTGGCTGGAAGCGGTGTGATTGCTGGACGGATCTTGTCCACGATTGCGTCGATGTGACCGCCAGCCTTTCCACCATTCTTCACGATTCCTTCAGTTGCCTTTACCGCGCCGCAGTTGCTGTGGCCCATAACAACGATCAAGCCGACGGAAAGATGCTCAACTGCGTATTCCAGGCTGCCGAGAACATCGTCATCGATGACATTTCCTGCGTTACGGACTACGAATAAGTTGGCTGGGGCAATATCAAATACCTCATCTGGGTGTACGCGTGAATCAGCGCAACCTAGAACTGCAGCAAATGGCCATTGTCCATCTGTCCATGCTTTTCCTGCTGGTGAAAGGTTTTTGCGGATCGCACGACCCTTAACTACACGCTTGTTTCCATCTTTTAGAAGGTTTAGCGCCTCTGTTGGAGTAATTTCTTTTCCGTCTGGACGTGGGTTTTCAGCCGCCCAAGCCCCATCCATTAGTGAAAGTGGCACAAGTGAAAGTGCCGCTCCCGCTCCAACGCGGGTTAAAAAATCTCTCCGTGAAAATGCTGACTTTTCCATTTTTCTCCTCCTAGCCCAAAGTTCTAATAACTGGAGCAGATTATGCGCTCAACTGGAGTTAAGCAAACAAGACAGGCGAGCGTTCCCAACCTACTGACTCTCTGACCAGTTCAGGGCTAAATTGCGCTTATGACTACCCTACTTAAAGCTAAATCACTTCGTTTTTCCCTGGCCGCCCTTTTAATTGTGGTGCTTTCTGGCATAACTCTGCCGGCATCTAGTTCTGCGGCAACCCCCGATGTTGTGAAGTTGATAATCCATTATCAGCGTCCGAAGGCAGATTACGTTGGCTGGAATCTTTGGTTATGGAAGAACAGTTCAAGTACCGACGTCAATGTTGATCCTAAAGGTGTGCAATTTAATGGTGACGATAGCTTTGGAAAAGTAGCAACTCTAGAAATTCCAGATATGAAAGGTTTTGATGATGTTGGAATCATCGTTCGCTTGAATGAGTGGGCAGCGAAGGATGTTTCTACAGATCGTTTCATTAAAACATTTGATGCAAACGGTAAAGCCGAAATTTGGTTACGACAAGGTGATCCTGAAATTCATTACTCGCTGCCGACTGATGTCATTAAAGAAAACCCTGCTGTGGCTCAAGCAAAAATTTACGACTCGCTAGATTTTTCTAAGAAGTACACATATAAAGGTGATGATTTAGGAAATACATACAGCAAAGCCAAAACTGCATTCCGTGTTTGGGCACCAACTGCATCTGCAGTTTCACTTATCACTTATGAATCAGCAGTTAGCTCTGCCGAAAGCGCAAGTACAGTTGCAATGACAGCTAGTGATAACGGAACCTGGATTACTTCGCTTAGCGGAGATAAAAATGGATTAATTTATGGATACCGTGTCACTGTCGATGGTGTAACACGCGATGCTGTTGACCCTTATGTGCGAGCAACAACAGTAAATGGTGGACGTGGTGTCGTTGTTGATCTCGCTGCAACTAATCCGAAGGGTTGGAGTCAGAAGAAGCCAGCTTTTAGCGGTAAGGCAAGTGATGCTGTAATTTACGAATTGCATGTGCGAGATTTATCGATGGATGCAAAGAGTGGCGTTAGCGCCGCGAATAAAGGAAAGTTCTTAGCACTCACAGAATCTAAGACAACAAATTCTGGAACATCAACTGGAGTTGCATCAATCAAAGCGCTCGGTGTGACTCATATCGAATTGCTACCAATCTTTGATTTTGCATCTGTTGATGAGAATAATCCAACTTTTAACTGGGGTTATGATCCACAAAACTACAACGTGCCTGAAGGTTCATACAGCACTGACCCAACTAAGCCAGCGCTGAGAATTACAGAGTTAAAAACTGCGATTCAAGCCTTACATAATCAACAACTTCGTGTGAATATGGATGTTGTTTATAACCACGTTTTCAGCGAATCGAGTTTTAGCCAAAATCAAATTGTTCCGGGATATTTCTTCAGAACAAATAGTGATGGTTCACTAACTGGTGATAGCGGATGCGGAAACGACGTCGCTTCAGAGCGCTCGATGGTAAGTAAATTTATAGTTGATTCAGTTAAGTATTGGGCCACTGAATACAATCTAGATGGATTTAGATTTGACCTCATGGGCTTAATGGACATCGACACTATTCAAGCGATTAATGCTGCACTTCAAAAAATTGATAAGACCATCATTGTTATTGGTGAGGGTTGGAACATGAACTCTGGAAGCGTTCCTGAGAAAGATAGAGCAGCACAAATTAACATTGACTTGCTGCCCGCAGTGTCAATGTTCAACGACCAATTGCGTGATGGAATTAAGGGTTCAGTTTTTGATGCACTAGACAAAGGTTTCGCAACCGGAAATCAATCTTCATCAAATAATGTTTTGGCAGGAATTGCTGGAAACATTGCTTACTCAAATTCAATCTCTACCAATTGGACGACAATCGCACCGGGACAATCTGTTAATTATGTTGAGTCGCACGACAACTTAACTCTTGCTGACAAGATAGTTTCAAGTGTTTCCGGATCTACTCCGGCACAAGTTGCACAATTATCTCGCTTTGCATCATCGATTGCATTGCTTGCACAGGGGTTGCCATTCATACAAGCTGGACAGGAATTTTTGCGGAGCAAAGGGGGAGATGCAAACAGCTATCAATCTTCCGATGCAGTGAACTCACTTAAGTGGGGAACTAAATCATCAAACATTGTGACCTACAAATATTTCCAAGGTCTGATTGCACTTCGCAAAGCGCATCCTGCTTTTAGAATGACAACAG
>Ga0194048_10001800_pt1 | contig 10640 bp, 12 predicted proteins | sample JunL225m_MetaG_FD_161685 | JGI IMG/M metagenome (GOLD analysis project Ga0194048, IMG submission 161685) | Anoxic zone freshwater microbial communities from boreal shield lake in IISD Experimental Lakes Area, Ontario, Canada - Jun2016-L222-5m | ecosystem: Environmental > Aquatic > Freshwater >... | reverse complement strand
CAAGTGGGGTAGCAACAAGGGGGGTATTGTTTTGTCGAAGTACTGTTCTATTTTTGTTTGGACTGAAACTTACTCTCATGGGTTGCATGGATATTACAGGGGTTTGCGGGGGTATTACAGGGGCTTGCGTGGATACTTCACCGGTTCGTTTATTCTTCCAGAATTTTTTGCCGTCATATGTATATATTTGTTCCCAATTGCTACTGACCACGTCCTGTAAATTACTACTATTACCTTCCGGGAGTTCCCATGATAATTCACCTGTTTTTGTATTCTTCCAGAACGTATCGCCATCTTCGTCCGTTACATGCATCCAATCGCCAACGACCGTATTCCCCGCATTAACTTCCTGGAGTTCCCATGATAATTCACCTGTTTTTGTATTCTTCCAGAACGTATCGCCATCTTCGTCCGTTACACGCATCCACTCGCCAATGACAGTATTCCCTGCATTAACACTGGATTCAGGTTGAGTAATCGGTTGCTTTGGTGTATTCACACCCCATTTACCATTTTTACCCCTAACCCACCCGCTTCCGTATTGCAACATTACCTGATTAATATGGTTATTTTATTTATGGTAGCCGTGATCGCTTCGTCTTGCGATTCTTTCTTCTAAGACCACGGGTATTGCGGCGGCCACCGGTTTGTTTATTACCAACATTGTTGAATAAGTCTATAATAATTCCTACTATGTTTATATATTTACCGTACAACGCAGTTTTTAGATCTGTTGTATTTTTTCCCCAAGAGCCAAATCCGGTATTATGATAATTAAATTTTTGATTTAATTTTTTTATCAAGTTATTAAGAAACTCGCCTGCCTCTTTTTTTTCAGCAGAATTAAAATCAGTAAGGGTGCCACTTTTAGTTGAAAGGTACGCATTATTTGTATAAGTGTTTAAAATATTATATTGATCGAGCATATTAAATTTAGTTATTACAGCTTGAAATTTATAATCGTTTTTATATAATCGTACAATATTGCTAAATGCGCCCGCATACGTTTCTTGCCATTGAGCATCTAAATCCATTATATTATTTGTATAGTTTTAAAAAATCCCTCATACTTTCGGCCCCGGGATTCTTAATTTTGGCACTTTACGGTATCCAGAACCCTAAGCCAGACTGGCAAGACGGCCTTGATAGCCTCGTTAGGTGGTGACGCCCTGTGCTCAACAACAGCCGACAGAAATGGCAACCATGCATCGCCCGCCTTTTCAGGTATTCCCATCGAATAACAAAACACCAGGACATGACGAAATAGAATCCACGGCGGCACCTTATGACAACCGGCTTCCCACACGAGGTCCATACCTCCAGGCCCCGTGTTAAAGGCCCGCTGTAGCCAAGGGAGCCATACATTCGGATCCTCATTTTGCTGTGCCCTTTGCAGAAAAGAACGCATATCTCCCCTGTTCAAGAGACATGCGAGAGGCGTCGGGGCCCTTAGCGTCCTTCCCTCCTTGGCCTGTGCCGATTCAACAACGCCCTTGATTTGCTGTGAAGTAAGATGGCCGCAATACAAAGACAGAGCCCGGGATCTGACGAGAGGCACAATTCGTGATATCGTGTTACACAGAAAGAGAAAGAGCGGCAGCGGCGCCCCGACAACCAACGGCGAGTCCATAAGCGCCCTCAGAGTCAGTTGAGCGGGTTCGGTCATAGTCTCAACCTCGTCGAAAATCACGATTTTCCGTTTTACTCCCGTCCACGATGTTCTCAGAAATTCTCGGATTCGGTCACGGACCGTTTCCATAGTCCGCTCATCGCTAGCATTGAGATACATGGTGGATGCCGGCTGAGGAGCGGCGGGATACATGTCCGTCGCAAATGCGAGGGCGAGGGTCGTTTTACCAGTGCCGGGCGGCCCGTGTAATATAAGATGAGGACAGTCCATGATTCCTGATACGGTGAGTTTCTTCAGTACAGTCTTGATATGATCCTGACCCACGACTTCATGTAGATGAACGGGGCGATATATTTCGGTCCATTGTGTCTTGTTCATATGGTCCTTAATTTGATACCTGTTTAGGTCAGGCCAACGGATACTTTAGATTTATTATAAATCTGTTTCATATATTTAATTTCTTTTTCTTGTGTAGTTATAATAGATGATACAAAATTAGTAAGCGATTCTGGTTGACGTTGAATTAATTTTTTACTCATAAGAATTGCCATTGAATGGTGTGGAATCATTCCCAATATATATTGTTCGTTGGTTACCATAAATTGGGTCCTTATACACCAAATATTAGACCGGCGGGCATTTCAAACCGGCACTAAAAGTAAGAGAGAATGGGAAAGCATCATACCGAAGACTATAAATTATCTGCCGTCAAGTATGCTTTACGAACAGATAATCAGGTAGAAACCTGTGAAGTATTTGATTGTAAAAGGTTAATATATAGACATATTTATCGCCCGCCGGTCTAAAGCGGAGGCTTCGTCAGCCTAACAATGGAGAAGACCAAAAAGCCCCGCGCCCCTCGTAAGAAGAATCCTGAAGTTACCGCCTCTGTAGTTGCTGCCTTTGGGATCGAGGAAGCCGAGCCTCCATCTATATTTGTAGAGGAGGTCGAGCAACCGGCTCCTCCTGTCCTCAAGGCCAAAAAACCCCGTAAGCCCGCCGTTGTAGCCGTAGTAACACCCGACGGTATCGAAGGCGAACTGTCGTCATCGCAGCAGCGGCCCCTTATCGCACATATGCCGATTCATTCCTCTGACATTGAGACGGATATGTTCAGCCAGGTAAAGAAGGAAGAACAGACGATAGGTACTCCGAACCCCTATGACCCCCAAGATATTTACGTTGTGTATGGCGATTCACAACCGGTTGAGTCGGTGAAAATCCAAGCAGTTGTGAGACCGTCGTTGCCTCTGCATTATTCCGAGAAGCTCATGATCTGTTTCCAGGACTCTAACAGAGAGCAGCGTCTTCCCGATACAACGGATGTTGCTTGTTATTGGGACTGCCATCCCTTTCGGGGCCAGCCCTGTGTGATTCCCGTATGTATCGAAGAGGGCATCTGGCGTGTCTACGGCAACTTCTGCAGCCCCGAGTGTGCAGCGGCCCACCTATTCCAAGAGCGTCTTGACATTCACGTCCAATGGGAGAGATATGCGCTACTCAACCGGCTTTATGCGGGTTATCTGTCGAAGGAGGAGGGGTCCAGAGGTGTGCGACTGGCGCCCTCCCGCTTGTCTCTGCGTCTATTCGGAGGCACGCTGGATATCTCTGTATTTCGCCAAACCGTACACGAGAAGCGGTTGCGTATCGACGTGATGACACCGCCGATGATTTCGATTATTCAGGTCATGGATACAAAGCCGATTGATTTCTACGATGCGTCAATGAAGAATACCTTTATTCCGTGGGAAATGGATCGCATGAATCGCCCTGGGGCACAGGGCCTGCGTCTTCGTCGCACGAAACCTCTGGCCGAAAAGGAAGCGACTCTCGAGTACTGTATGGGTATTGTTGCATAAAGATAACCTCTGTGGGGCCCGTGTAAAATTTGACCCGTGGTCGCCTCCTATAAGTCCCAGCATCATGTCCGCACAACAACGGTATCGCATTCTCGTACCGTATCTGACCGGTCTGTATTCGTCGGACCCCAAGGGGCGTCTGGATATGTTGCGTGACGGTCTTCTTGCATTGTCCGAGTGTTCGGGCGGTGACTGGGCCATTATTCGTGCGGATGCCGAGCGCCTCCTCCGTGTGTGGTCCTGCCGTGAGAATAATGATCCGACTGCCCGTGAAATTGCTTCGCAGATTCTCGGCGCACTCGGTGACTTTACAGAGGGGGATAACACTCCTAAACTCGTCATCAAAGAGGAAGAACCCCCTTTGGTGATTAGTCATGTTCAGACACCCCAGGTCGTATCTATGGTTGCACAACCCAGGGTCGTATCTATGGTTGTACAACCCCAGGCCGGGCCCGTGGTCCTCTCAACATCCTTGACAGATCTCGATGAGGACTCGGATGACACGCCTATTGAGGAGTCTGAAGAAGAGGAGGAAGAGGAAGAGAAGGAAGAGGAAGAGGGTGCGGAGGTTGCCAGGCGCCGCATTCAGGGACGTGACTATTGGTGGGAGGAGAAGACAAATAAGCTCTATGCGTTCACGGGTGAGGATGACGACGTAGGCGACGAGGTCGGTATTCTTCTGGCAAATGGGAAACCCGTCCTGCTTGTTGGGAAGTAAACTCATAGAAATTTCCCAGCCCGTTAGTAAGAATGGACCTATGTAAGCCCGCCCATCTTATTTTGCTGGTATCTATTGCCGGCGCTCTGTATCATATGATTGTGGGTGAATTCCGCACAGTCATGTGGTGGATTGGTGTTGGTGTAATTGGTACGGCGGTATTTCAGGGTCTGTGCTACGGGGGTCTCGAACAGATGTCATGGATCCTCATGTTCCTACCAGTTCTCGTCGTGTGTTTCTTTTTTGCCGTTGCCCTACTTGCCAGCAGCATGAGAATCAAAAATGTTTACAAGGGGCCCTGCGGGCCCGATCACAAGGGGCCCCGCCATAAACCAAAGCCCCGGTGCAATCGGACTCGTTGCGACAAGTGCGACGGATGCGGATGCAGATTATGCCTTGACGTTAAAAGAGATGAGGACCCCGTATACGGGGTGTCGGCTAGTGCCGAAGTTAAAGGATCCGGAAATCCCTTTGCTTCATCAGGAGCACCCGGTTGATTTCGACTTAGAGAAATCCGCATATGAGTTAATCAGATGCCGGCGCCACTCATTGTAGCAATGGCTGCATTACAGGATACCATAGACTGGCTCTCATCGGTAGCCCATTCCTGCAGAAGAAGATGGCTTGTCCCTCTCGTATTACGAGGAGGACGGGACGTCTTTCTTCTTGGAGGATCATGGATCGACTACGAAAGCCCGCGGGCAGAAATAAAATACGATTGCATATCTCACCAGGTTATCAAGGGAACCGGGCCTATAGAAAGGTGGAAGTGGGTAACAGCGACTACGCCCGACGTAGACATGTCCGAATTTTTTGGATGTCTGCGTATTTCAAAAGGGGTCGAGCTTACAGATAAAGAGGCTGTCCTGCTATTCATCAGCCAAAAAGGACAAGTGCCATCGGGGGTCCTAACAGTAATGGCACGGAATGGAACACATTCCTTCATAGATATGGGTCTATAGTAGGTCTCTACATCTTCTGATCCGTGTGAGGGCGGTATAAGATTTCCTCGACCTTGATCTCATCATGAAGAGTCGCAACATCCTTCGGGCTGTGAAATGCCTTGGCATTGGCATTCCACAACTTGATAATACAGAAACCCTTCTTCGGGCTCATCGTTACTCCGACAATGACGTTTTCGGGGTCCGATGACGCAAGTCCGAGTGCAGCCGCTGCCAGATAACGCTGGTACACCTCCACGGAATTTGCACGGCTCACCTTGATGCAGTAAGAGCCGCCCCGGATGTTAGCCTTGTTCTCCCATAGTGGAGACGTGTCCCCGCGCATGGCGAACATCATTCCATTCACTGTACGATGCGACCCCATCTCGTGAAGGATGGTGCCAAGTGCCTCCCAGGAATTTACCTGGGATATCCGCTTGTAGCTTTCAGGTGTCCATGACTTGTCCTCTGGCTCATGAAAGTAGAGAGTCCACGATCCAGTGGGGATGGCATGTGTAATCACCTGAGCCGGCTGGGCAGCGGCCTGGGCGAAGGAGACAGAGCGAAGCGTAGTCATCTATGCTTTGCTACTATCTGCGGTTTTTAAATGGGGGCGCCAGTCAACTTTTACCGGCTTGTGCCGAAGTTAAGAACTCCTACAAGGGTTCTTAACAGAGACACATACGGTAGCTAGAAGTGCTATGGTATTTCACGTTACACGGCCTCGGCAGGTTTCGTGAGAGCCGGGGCCAGAGCAAGGCGGATCTCTCCGAGCCCCGCCACATTGTACTCTACAATAATCGGATAGTCGTTCTTCAAATATAGACTGATGTCGGAACACAGACTCGTGCACTTGGTAAACAGCACGAGATGCTTGAGGAAGAAATTACCCTGGACAATTTCGCTGGCGGTCTTTATCTGCGTGAGACCGTTTTGCCCGATACTGAATATTGTCTCCTGCTCGGCGTAATCGCCCTTGCACCGGAACACAAGCTCCTGTGATGCCGACTGCATCTCTACCACCTCGCCGAGAGTATGCATATCACGCACGATTTTCTGGAAATCGGTGGACGGCATCGTAATAATAGATGGAAATTGGACCGGAGGGATCTCGATGGGCTTGATGTCGAGCTCAATCAGGTTCAGATGGAAACGGGTAACCATCTGTTTCTCGCCGTTTAGGATCTCGATACCGAGCTTCGTCGTGTCAGACTTCTTCATATAGAGCACGATGCTCTCATTGTTCGTCATTGTCTTCACGAGCTTGAACAGATTGATCATGTTAATGCCGAGGATATGCTTCTTGGGGCAAAAGTACTCGTCGAATCGATCTCCCTTGAGCTTCAGATGTACCAGGATGGTGTGTGTACCGTCCATGGCCATGATTTTCAGGCCGTTTTGGTCAATCTCGAGATTGGCATCGGTCAGAATATCCTTGATAGCCTCGACCAGAGTACGAAACGGAGCAGCCTTGACCGTACGGATACGGAAGAGCAGGTCGGAATGGTCCATTCTACTGAACGCAGTGGGCAATTGCGTTTAAATCAGGGCTACCGTAAAGTGCCGAAGTTAAGAACCCCTGATGGGATTCTTAACTTTATCACTACCCTCAGCTCGCCTCAGTTATTGACCCCTAAAGGGGTTATTCGGCACTAGCCGGTACCTTCTCTTTCTTGTATCCCTCGTTTTTCCTCTTCGCTTCATGGTCTTGTTATTCTTAAACATCTTGTATCCCATGTATCCGGCTACGGGAAGAAGACGCATTCCGTTTACAGCGAACGAAGCCATGAGACTCGGTGACCATCCTCCCAATTGGTTTTTATGTTTTAAGGCCATACGGAACTCCTATTATTGCATTATAATTTTGGATTAAAAGGCCTCCAGGGGACCGCGAGCCCATGCCCCGTTAGATACTTCCAGCCCCCGTCCTGTTGCTACAGGGGACATGCCTATCATTTGAGCACCGGGGCTAAAAAAACCGAGAGACATACCACCACGCTGCCTACGGGTCTTGGATTTGTTCGTACGGGTCTTGGATTTGTTCGTATGGGTCTTATTGGCCCGTGATCTGACCCTCATCCTATTTAACCGAGACTTTTTAAACGGAAGATTGACGTAACTCTTTGCAGTAAACAGAGACTTTTCAGTTCTTACAGGAGCATCGTGACGATATTCGCCAGATATTATAAACGCATCGAGATTATGTAACTTAGCCCGGGTCGTCTCCGTAATCTTGAACCAGACTGTAGAAGTGAGGAAACCGCCGTGGCCGACAATGATACAATTCCGATCAGGGGGCAGCGACCTCAGTGTGCGATTCAAGTTCGGGGCCTTGTAGGTCTGGTTCACCGGAGTATTTTCGGGTATGGCCCCATTCTCTCCAAAATACGGCAATACCGTCGATTCACGACTAGGAAAGAGTTTGGCTAGAGTCTGCTTTGCGCGTGTTAATGCACTGGAAGCAAATACAGTGTTGTCCAGATCGAATCCCCGAGACTCGAGGATACGTCGAAACACGGGCCCATAAGCCGCTGCTGTTCTCTCTCCTTCGGCGGATAACGGAGGATCTCTTACATCCTTGGATCCATCCATGTTACGATATCGCATCACATTGCTTATAGATTCTGCGTGTCGAATGAAACAAAGAAGGACCATGTACACCTACATGTTGTGAAGATATTCTTCTGATCCGAGTTGGTTTAAACACTGCTCTATTATAGGACATGCAGAGATACGTAATGTTTTCATGGAGGGCCTACATTGGTAATCATCTTGATCTACGGGCGATCGGTATGGACACGGAGTCACAAGCCATCGAGCATTGGAACAAATACGGTATTTCAGAGGAAAGAGCTCCAAATAATGAACAATACGCACTTTCTCAATCGTGGAAGTCATATGTAAATTATTATTCTGACTTGCCTCGAGCCGGTATAAATACGAAATCAACGGCTTTAAAACACTGGATCAACTTTGGTTCTAAAGAAGGGCGTAAATTAGCTGCTCCGTGTAAAATTCTTTGCGTGATAGCTGCACATCCCAATTCACAAATAAAAAAGGAGTCACTTGAACGTACAGTTGCCGAATTCAAGAAATTTGGCGACGTAGTTATTGTTTCTTCTATAGATACCTATGATATCTCCGCAGGAGTTCCAGTGATCTCTGTCCCGAATAATCCTATAGGTGTCTGTTATTCCAAGTATCAGTATTATCTAAATAACTACGATATATCTGAATATGATCGGGTTATCTTAACGAATGATTCATATTATGTGCTTAAGGGGCTCGATAATTTCATTCGATTATGTGAAGTTGATGCAGAACTGGTGGCGTACTTGGCATCAAATCAGATACGATATCATTACACAGACTTTCTTCGGTGTTATAACAAAATCGGAATTAAAAAAATTAAAGAGCACTATAATACAACATCGCCTACAAGCGTATCTGACGCTATTCTCAAGAATGAGGTTGGAACTTCAGATATGTTCTTAGAGCCACTCGTACATCATCATACATTTCCAGGATACAGCGAAAACATTTATTTTGATGATATTATGCTTCGCAGAGCTCTGTTCGATGACGGTTTAGAAGTAATTAAGATAAAGGCACTCGTAAGAAAAACATATACCGAATTCCCGCTGGATTTTGATCCCTATATTTACAGAGAATTCAATCCCGATCTAAAACATCTTTCCGATGAAGATGCTACTCGACATTTTAAGGAAAATGGGATGTCAGAAGGTCGACATTATAAGCCGTGTAGGGATGTTATAAACCCAAGTCTGGTTAAGATCTTTGACATGTTACAGATAGATGTGCCTGCGGCCCTCAATCACCGTGTAGGACAGTGACCGCTGCAACCATCCATACAATACGTCTCCCTCGAATAACCTTCCTCTTTCTTACAGCAGCCCGCATCGTGATTATCTCTGGCACCCGGCATCTTCTTACCCGTGTTCGGGTCATAATAGATCCCGCAGAACTTTTTGCCGCAGCCCCAACACCAGGAACGGCCGCAGCCTTGGCCAATATGGAAACCCGTCTTAGTATCCAGGCCACATGCGAATATATAGTTGCATGCGGCGTCTTTCAGGGCCCAACGTTCGCACCACGGACACATCTTTGCGTCGTCGGACATTATTCTACTATATGCAGGTACTCTGAATGTTCTCTGGTGAACGCCAAATTTGACCGGCCCTCGACCCCCTCCCTTGGCCCTCAATGGCTTCCAAGATCAAGAAGCTCACACAGCGGGAGCACATCCTCCAGTTACCCGATACGTATATCGGGTCACGGGACTGCCACGAAGAGGGTCGCTGGATCTACGACGCAGAGGAATCCAAGATGGTCTGGCGCTCGGTTCAAATGAATCCCGGCCTCTTCAAGATCTTCGACGAGATCGTCGTGAATGCGCTGGATCACGTGACCCGTCAGGCGACCACGACCGACAGGGTCACGAAACTCCGTATCCGCATCGCCCCCGACCACTTTGCCGTTCTCAATGACGGCGCCGGTATTCCGGTCGTCGCCCACCCCGAGTACAAGGTGATGATTCCCGAGCTCATCTTCGGCCAACTTCTGACCTCTTCCAACTACGACGAGACGGAAGAGAAGACCGTCGGTGGCAAAAACGGCTACGGCGCAAAACTCACGAATATCTACAGCACGAAATTCGTGGTCCGGACCGGCGACGGGGTCTCCAAGCAACACTATGAGCAGGTGTTCCGAGATAATATGGCCGTTATCGAGAAACCCATGATCAAGAAGCTCGGCCCTCTGAAGCAGTTCACGGAGATCGTCTCGTATCCCGATCTGCCCCGCTTCTACGGCGCCGGCTGCTCGACGATTCCCGCCGACATGTTGGCCGTGATGCTGACTCGGGCCGTGGACGCAGTGGCTCTCTGCGCCTCGAGTGGCGTGAAGGTCGACATCTATCTCGGCAGCAACGAGAAACCAATGGCAGTTCCCGTCAAATCCTTCGAGAGCTACGTCAAGCTCTTCCTTGACGGCGGTTCCGTCTACTATGAGCGCTGCGGTCCTCGCTGGGAGGTCGCCGCCGTTCTCACTCGCAACCTCCACGTCGAGAGCATTCCCGACGATCGCCACATCTCATTCGTAAATGGCATCTTCACACGGCGCGGCGGCAAGCACGTGGATGCCGTGGCCCGTGCCGTTCTCGGAGCCTTCTGCGATGGCCCCGGCAAGAAGCTCGATCTCAAGCCGGCGCAGCTCAAGGATGCCGTGACCTTCTTCGTGAATTCCACCATCGTCAATCCGAGTTTCGACAGCCAGACCAAGGAGACTCTCACGACTCCGGTGGCGAAATTCGGATCCACTTTCAAGATTTCCGACGCTTTCGTGACCAAGCTGGCGAAGGACGGCGGTCTGCTCGAGGAGGCGCAGGCGGTCCTCGATGCCCGTCTCAGCCGGGATGCGAAGAAGTCCGACGGCCGCAAGGCGGCCACGGTGCGGGGCATTCCCAAACTCGA